>Ga0075431_100006588_pt1 | contig 11539 bp, 9 predicted proteins | sample RhiMetdeltSRZDD5_FD_75297 | JGI IMG/M metagenome (GOLD analysis project Ga0075431, IMG submission 75297) | Populus rhizosphere microbial communities from Tennessee, USA - Rhizosphere MetaG P. deltoides SRZDD5 | ecosystem: Host-associated > Plants > Roots > Rhizosphere > Soil | place: USA... | reverse complement strand
ATCCGGGTCGAAGATCTGCTTGAGGGAGCACATCGCCCCGTACAGCTCACTGCCGAAGATCTGACGGTTGAACTCACTGCGTACGAGACCGTCGCCGTGCTCGCTCGAGTTCATCCCGCCGAACGATGTCACCAGCGCGCAAACCTCTTCGGCCACCGCACGCAGCGTGTCCACGGCGCCCGGTTTCGTCAGATCCATGAACGGCCGAATGTGGAGGCATCCCGCCGACGCGTGCCCGTAAAATCCTGCCTTGAGCCCGTGACGCCCGAGCAGCTCAGCCAGGCGTCGCGTGTAGTTGCCGAGGTGCACGGGATCGACCGCCGTGTCCTCAATGAACGCGACCGAGCGCTCGCCACCTTCACCCGCGGCGCTCAGCAATCCGAGCCCTGCCTTTCTCAGCTCGCGAAACCGTGTGAGCTGGTCTGACGTTTGTGCGCGCAGTACCGCGTAGCCATGCCCGTGCGAGCGCCACATCGTCTCCAGTCGTTCCGCCGCAGCCAAGGCTTCCGCGGGCGTGTCGCCGTAGAACTCGAGCCAGAGCAGTGCCCCAGGGTCGCCATCGAGGATCGATACGAGCGTGCCGTGTGCCGTCGATCGCCGGGCGAGGCCGAGGATGAATCGATCCACCAGCTCGATCACGGCAGCATCCACCGCGCGCGCGTCGTCGGTGGCAGCGATCGCGGCGGCGACGGTGTCGAAGTGTCCGGCGACGCCGACGACCGCTTTCGGCTGGGGAACGAGCCTAACGCTGGCCTCGACCACGACCGCGAGCGTTCCCTCCGACCCAACGACGAGATTCGCGAGGTTGAACGGGCCGCGCTCCGACAGCATCCGCTCGAGACGGTACCCGCCGGATTTCCGCCAGAACGGCGGATAGTCGCGACGAATCGAAGCCTCATGGTCCGCAACGAGCCGAGGGATCTCGCGATAGAGCTGCGTCTCGAGCGAGCCTCCTTGTCCGCGCCACGCGACCTCGGGCGCGGTCGTTGGACCCAGTCGCGCTCGGGTGCCATCCGACAGCACGACGTCGAGCCACTCGACGTGGTCGATCGTCATGCCGTATCGCGCCGATCGCGCGCCACACGAGTTGTTGCCGATCATCCCACCCAGGGTCGCTCGGTTCGACGTGGATGTGTCGGGCGCGAACATGAGACCGTGGGCCGCAGCCGCCTTGTTGAGATCGTCCTGAATCACGCCGGGCTGAACGCGTGCCGCCATCGCGTCAGCGTCGAGAGCGATCAGCCGGCGCATGTACCGCGACACATCGAGCACGACGGCCCGGCCGACGGTCTGGCCAGCGAGGCTGGTTCCCGCACCGCGCGGAAGCACCGGCACACCGAACTTCCGCGCGACTTCGATCGCGGCGACGACGTCGTCCGCATCGCGCGGATACGCGACGCCTAACGGCTCGATCGCGTAGAGGCTCGCGTCGGTCGAGTAGATGTGGCGCGTGTAGGTGTCGAAGCGGACTTCGCCGGCCAGCGCCGCGCGGAGCGCGCTTTCCAGATCGCGGGTCAACGACCTTCCCACCGTGGTGAGCGCTTCTCGACGAAGGCCGCGACACCCTCGCGGAAGTCGCGACTGGCGTACACGCGGCGAACGAGATCGTCGCCGTCCGCTACCGATCGGCTCACGATGCGCCGAACGGCTTCTCTCGTCACCTGGAGCGTCAGTGGAGCGAGACTCGCGAGCCGGGTACACAACATGTCGAGCTCACGGTCGAACGCATGCGGCTCGAGCACCCTCAGCACGAACCCCAGCGACCGTGCCTCGTCGCTGGACATGAATTCGGCGGTGAGCAGCATTGCCTTCGTTCGGGCGGAGCCAAGCGACGCCACCAGACGCGCATAGTTGCCCATGGAGAGGCAGTTTCCTATCGTCCTGGCAATCGGCACGCCAAATTCCGCGTTAGGCGATGCGATGCGCAGGTCGCATGCTGCCGCGAGCGCAAGGCCGCCACCGGCGGCATAGCCCTCCACCGCCGCGACCGTGACGACAGGCAACGACTCGAGCTTCGTCAGCATCCCCTCGAGTCGCGCCTCGTACGCAAGGCCATCGTCGCCCGACGTGAACTCGACGAACTGCGAGATGTCGGTCCCGGCCACGAAGTTCCCCCCAGCCCCGCGGAGTACGAGCACACGCAGGTCCGGCGCGGCCGCGACGCGGTCGAGCGCCGTGTCGAACGCCTCGTACATCGCCCACGTCATCGCGTTGCGCGCGGTAGGCCGGTCGAACCTGATCGTCGCGATCGCGCCACGCTGGTCGAACCGCACCTCTCCCGGATTCGTGCTCATGTGCCGTCCTCCATGCCGAGCTCGCGCAGGATCTCGGCGGAATGCTCGCCAAGGAGTGGCGGCGCACGCCTAACGCGCAATGGTGTATCGCTCATCTTGAGCGGAAACCCGAGCGTGCGCACGCGACCGGCCACTGGGTGGTCGATCTCCTCCACCATGTGTCGCGCATGCGTGTGCGCATCGGCGAAGACCTGGGCAAAATCGTGAATGGGCCCGGCGGGCACGCCGACAGCGAGCAGTCGATCGACCCAGTCGGCCGTCGGGCGGGCGGCTAGTGCCGCCTCGAGCTCGCGCGCCAGAGCCGCGCGATTCGCCAGCCGCGCTGCGTTCGTGTCGAAGCGCGAGTCCCCCGCGAGCTCGCGGCGCTCGATGGCCTCACAGAGCGAGAGCCACTGCTGCGACGTGAGCGCGGCGAGCGTGATGTAGCCATCGCTCGTGCGCAACGCCTGGTACGGCGCGCTCAATCGGTGGGCGGAGCCCAGAGCGCGAGGCGTGTCACCGCTGGCCCAGTACTCTGTCGTCTCCCACACGCACATCGCGAGCGCGGACTCGAACAGCGAGGTATCGATGTACTGACCCCGGCCCGTCGTCTTTCGGGCGATGAGCGCGGCGAGAACTCCGTTCGCCGCGATGAGCCCGACCGCGAGATCGGCGATCGGCACGCCGCACTTCACCGGCGCGCCGCCTGGCTCGCCAGTCACGCTCATGATGCCGCTCATGCCCTGGGCGATGAGGTCGAAGCCCGGCCTGCTGGCGTATGGTCCCGTCTGTCCGAAGCCGGAGATGCTGGCGTAGATGAGGCGTGGGTTGACGCGGCTCATCGCGTCGTAATCGACGCCAAGCCGCTTCGTGACACCTGGGCGGAAGCTCTCCACGAGAACGTCGGCGGTTCGCACAAGCGCGTGGAAAATCGCCTTGTCCCGCTCGCGGGTGAGGTCGAGCACGATGCTGCGCTTGTTGCGGTTCAGGGCGAAGAACGGCGCGTTGTCGTCGCCGGGCATCTCGAGCTCGAGGCCGCCCATGGACCGCGAGAGGTCCCCCGCCGGCGGTTCGACCTTGATCACGTCCGCTCCGAGGTCGGCGAGCTGCATCGTGCAGAACGGGCCGCCCATGACCTGGGTGAGGTCGACGATGCGGACGCTATCGAGGGCAAGAGTCATGGGCGCAATTCTCGCTCGTCACCGGAAGGTGGGGAAGGCGTCAGGACGTGCGATTGCGGTTCAGGCTCTGGTGTTACGCGCGTTGCGATGCAGCATTATCCGGTGTCGTCCGGCATCATCGGTGTCATCGCTGCTCGGCCACGTCTCGGAACTTGGGAGCGGTTCAGTGGAGCTCACGATCAACGGTAAACCAACGACACTCGATGGCCCGCCCGAAATGCCGCTCCTCTGGGCATTGCGCGACATCGTCGGCCTCACGGGGACCAAGTACGGCTGCGGGAGTAGGCTGTGTGGCGCCTGCACCGTGCACATCGACGGCGTCCCAACGCGTTCGTGCTCGGTCACGCTCGACGCGGTTGTCGGCAAGTCGGTGACGACGATCGAGGGGCTCGCGTCGGGAGGCACGGACCACGCCGTGCAGCAGGCGTGGACCGAGTTGAACGTGCCCCAGTGCGGCTACTGCCAGGCGGGGCAGCTCATGAGCGCTGCGGCGCTCATCGACCGCAACGCGAAGCCCACCGACGCCGACATCGACGCGGCCATGCAGGGGAATCTCTGCCGCTGCGGGACGTACGTCCGCATCCGCGCTGCCGTGAAACGCGCGGCGGAGATCCGCCGGGGGGTCCGCGCATGAACGAGACGACGCTATCGCGACGCCAGTTCCTGTGGGTCGGCGCTGCGTTAGGCGGCGGACTGCTCGTGCAGGTCGCCTGCCGGGGCAAGGCCAGCGCCGAAGCCGCGCCAGGCGATCCCAAAGCCGCGTCGCCGAACATCTTCATTCGCATCGCGCCGGACGACACGGTGCACGTGACGATCCCGAAGTCCGAGATGGGGCAGGGCGTGCGCACCGCACTGGCGCTATTCGTGGCCGAGGAGCTCGACGCCGACTGGTCGAAGATTCGTCCCGAGGCTGCGGCATACGACCCCCGGCTTGGGAGCCAGGGCACGGGCGGAAGCGGCTCCGTGCTCGATACGCATTCGCGACTCCGCGTGGCGGGCGCCACGATGCGCCAGATGCTCGTCGCGGCGGCCGCACAGCAACTTGGCGTCCCGGCCTCGGAGCTCACCACGAAGGACTCGCGCGTCATCCACGCGGCAACGAACCGGAGCGTCGGCTACGGCGCGTTGGCGGACGCCGCCGCGAAGCTCGCGGTTCCGACCAACGTTAGGCTCCGCAAGCCCGACGAGTGGCGCCTGCTCGGCCGCGACGGCATTACGGGGTTGGACGTGCAGGACATCGTGCACGGTCGCGCGAAGTACGGCATCGACACGCGTCGCGAGGGGATGCTGTTCGCGTCGGTCGAGCGCGCGACGATCTTCGGCGCGACGGTGAAGTCGTTCGACCCGAGCGAGGCACTGAAGGTCCCCGGTGTGAAGCAGGTCGTCGAGGTGAAGGGCGTGCCAGACGTAGGCGTCCATGCGGGCGTCGCTGTCATCGCGACGAACACGTGGGCTGCGATGCAGGGAACAAAGGCACTGAAGGTGACGTGGGATCCCGGGCCGCATGCGCAGGAGAACAGCGCGAGCTATACGGCGTTCATGCGCGACGCGGTGTCGAAGCCCGGCAAGGAGACCGTCAACCGGATCGGCGACCCCGACGGCGTTCTGGCGAAGGCCAACGACGTGGTCCGCGCGGACTACGAGCTTCCGTTTCTTTCCCACGCGACGATGGAGCCGCAGAACTGCACCGCGCAGTTCTCGAATGGCGTGATGGAGCTCTGGTCGCCGACGCAGTTCCCCGACTGGGCGCACGACGCGGTCGTGGAGCACTTGAAGCTCGACAAGCGTAACGTGAAAGTGAACGTCACGCCGCTCATGGGCGGCGGGTTTGGACGGCGCGTCAATCCGGATTTCTCGGTCGAAGCCGCCGTGATCGCCAAGGCGGTGAACGGCGCGCCAGTCCAGGTCGTGTGGACTCGCGAGGATGACCTGCGGCACGGCTTCTACCGCCAATGTGCCATTCATCGCCTCGAGGCGACGCTCGGGCCGGACGGCAATCCGCTGGCGATGCGTCACCGCTTCTCGTCGCCGGCCATCGACGCGTCAGGCGGTCGGTCGGGCAAGTTCGGCGCGGGCGAGTCGGACGGCATCGGCAACCATGTGTATCGCGTCCCGAATCGTTCGACGGAATACACGCTGCTCGACTCCGGCGTGCCGCGAGGCTGGTGGCGCGCGGTCAACACGACGCACGGTACGTTCGCGCTCGAGAGCTTCATCGACGAGCTCGCCGAGAAGGCGGGAAAGGATCCGTACGAGTACCGCATGGCGCTGATCGATCGCTGGGTGGTCGACCAACCGAAGGACAGCAAGGAGTACCCGTTCAATCCCGAGCGATTCAAGGCGGTACTGAAGCTCGCCGCGGGGAAGGCCGGGTGGGGCCAGCCGCTGCCGGCGGGTCACGCGTTAGGTATTGCGCAGAGTGTGCCGGATCACCTGACGTATGCGGCGGAGGTCGTGGAGGCCTCGGTGATGAACGGCAAGGTGAACGTGCACCGCGTCGTGGTTGCCGTGGACTGCGGCCGGGTCTTCAATCCCGACGGGGCGCGGGCTCAGCTCGAAGGCGGCGTGGTGCAGGCGCTGTCCGCCGCGTTAGGTGAGGAAATCACGATCGATGGCGGCGCCGTCGTCCAGCGAAGCTTCGAAACCTATCGCCTGCTGCGGATCGGTGGCGAGCCGGCGCGGATCGAGTGCCACTGGATCACGAACGACGACTACCCGGTCACGGGCCTCGGCGAGCCGTCCGTGCCGCCGTTCTTCCCGGCCTTGGCGAACGCGATCGCCAGGGCGACCGGCAAACGACCGCGAACGCTGCCGTTTCGCGTTTAAAGGATCCAACAGGTCAGAGATTTCAAGGGGTCAGACCCCTTGATCCGCCCGGATCAAGGGGTCTGACCCCTTGAAAAACCCAACGACTCTGACCCCAACCCCCAAGTTGAGATAGTTTAGGGCCATGACCGCGTTACCGACTCGACGCGCTCTGTACTCCTTCTTCGGGATGGTTACCGCCGGCATCGCGTTGGCGACCGGTGTCCATGGCCAGGCACCCGCGAGTGCCCGCTTTCGGTTTGTGGTCGAAGCACGGCAACTCGGGCCGGTCGGCTACCGCGACCCCGTGGGTGCCATGTCCCCGGACGGCCAATGGCTCGCCTACGCGTCCGAGGGAAGGCTCCGACTGACCCAGGTCGCCGGCGGACCGGTCACCACGCTCGGCCCTCGCGGCCGGATCATGAGCGTTGTGTGGCTCCCCGATTCGCGCCGAGTGGCGTCGCTTCAGACCGACGAACGCGGGAACATCGCCTGGTGGCTGGTCGCCATCGCGTCCGGTGAGCGGCGTCGCCTTTTCAGCACCGTATTCCCGAAGGTCCTCGCGGGAAATGAATCGATCGACGTCGACCCGAACCGGTTTCGCGAGATCGCCTGGTCGAGCGACGGAGATCGATTGGCCGGCGTCATCCTCCGCGACAACGGCTCCATACTCTGGACGGGCAAGGCGGACGGCACCGACGCGCGCGCGCAGCCGAGCGCCGCGCAGCTGAGCGCGCCCGCGTGGTCGCCTAACGGCAACACGCTGGCGTGCCTCGCGAAGTCACAGGGCAGGCAGTTCGTGAGCCTGCCGTGTGGCACGGTCCCCACCGGATCGAACGCCCTCGAGGCCTACGGCCCGATCGCGTTCTCTCTCGACGGCACGAGGCTGTACTTCGCATCGCCGAACGCACGCGGATCGCTCGATCTCTGGGTGCGACCCGTGGGTGGAGGCGCGGCGACGCGCTTGACGAGCTTCGCGCGAGACACGTACGGGCCATCGGTCGGGAGATTCGGCCGCCTGCTGTTCGGCGTCCAGGATTACCGAACGTTCGTCGCGATCGTGCCAACGGAAGGTGGCGCGGTCAGACAGCTCACGTCATTTCAATCGGAGACACCGACCTGGAGTCGTGACGACAAGCTGATCGGCTTCACGTACGGCAGTTGGCGCCGGGTCATCGACGACCTGCATTACCCCGACATCGCACAGGACCTCGGAGCTGTGCGAGTCGATGCGGATGCGCCCGCGGCCGCACCGCTCTCCGTCATCCGCGCGTCCTCGTCCGAAGATCAGGGGCTCGACTGGTCGCCTAACGGCAAGTGGATCGTGCTCCATTCGCACGCGAGCGGCCTCGATGACCTGTGGCTCCAGCCGGCCGACGGTTCCGCCCCGGCGAAATCGATCACGAAGGGCGGCACCGAAACCGGCTGGCCGCGATGGTCACCCAACGGAGCCTGGATCGCGTACGGCACGGAGGTATCGGACGGCAGCCGCCTCCGCGGCGTTCTGTTCACCGTCGGCGTCGACTCGGCGACCGGTGCGGTGACGCGCGAGGCGCGGCGTGTACCGATTGACGGGTTTCGAGGTGACGTCGATCAGGTCGAGTGGTCGCAGAGCTCCGACAGCATCGTCTTCTCGGCGGTCGAAGGTCACGACCAGCGCGCCCTCTACGTCGTGGCGCGTGACGGCGGGCCGGCGCGTCTCATCCACCGGTTCACGAGCGAGCAGCAGTTTTCCGGCCTCGGCGTGTCACCCGACTTTCGCTGGGTCGCGTTCGTCGCGCCGGCCAGTGACGGACACTTCCAGGTGTTCCGGGTCCCGGTGTCCGGTGGCACGGCCAGTCAGGTGACGTTCGACCCGACGGACAAAACGCAGCCTGCGGTATCGCGCGACGGCACCCGCATCGCGTTCACGGTGTTCACTTACCGCATGCAGTTCTGGGTGCTCGAGCCCTAACGAGTCGGAAGGGGAAGCGTCCACACCTGCAGCTGCACCGGCTCCTCATTCGGGGTTCCGGCCGGCTCGAGGAGCGTCGCGGTCAGCGCGAACCCGAGCCGTTGCGGGATCGCCGAGCTCGGAGCGTTGCGAGCGTCACAGCGGACCTCGACGTGGGTCATGTGCGGAAGCGCCGCTGCCACATCGAGGAGCGCCCGGGACGCCTCTGTGACCAGCCCTCTGCCAGTGAGGTCCGCGCGGAGCCAGTACCCGAGCTCGATGCACGTCGCCCTGACGAAAGGAACGCGCTTCGTGGCGGAACGCGGGTACAGTCCGGCCTCGCCGAGCACGTCGCGACCGTCGGGCGCGAAGAGCCCGTACCGAAACTCGCGGCCGCTCGCGAAGTCGTCACCAAAGCCGGCCAGACGCTGGGCCAGCTCCGCGACCGGCACCGGCGTCGCCACGCGCGCGGGAATCCATGGCCCGAGGTGTTCCCAGTTCGCCACGAGTATCGGATGCAGCGCCGTCGCATCCTCCGCCCTCCACGGGCGCATGACAAGACGCTCGGTGCGGAGCTCGGTCGGGACAGGAGCGCGTGCCGATTCGGAGACCGTCACTCTCGGGTTGCTCGCGAGCTAGGTGACCGCAACACGATCACCGATGCTCGATTCGATCAACTTGCCGTGTAAAGCCTGATCGGCCTGAGGCACGAAGAAGAAACGAACTGCGGGCAGCGGCGACAGCTCGATCTCGATGTGACTCGACAACATCGTGCCGATTCGGAAGCTTCGCTGAAGCGCGGCCGCCTTGAGGAACGTGCCGGCGACGAGCGATGTCACGACCTGTTCACCCACTCGTTGTACGAGCTCGTCGTACTCCTCGTCCGTGAGCTCACGAACGACACGCGCACGGAGAATTGCCTTTGGGGGTATGCCGAGCGTGATGGTAGTCTGTTCGACGGCGAACCCGGCCTGCGTGATGATGGGGAACGCGCTGTTGACCGCATCCGCGAGCTCCATCAGCTTGTCGCCGCCGAAGCTGCCGGTCTTTTCCTTCGCGATGTCGACGAGCTCCGTGAATCGCATGGCGGTACCCTCCCGAGAAAGGATGGTGTCCATTGCTAGCCTAACAATGACGGCCGCGGGAGGCCAGCAGAACCATTTGGAGCTTGGGGTTATACGAAAGGCTCATATGAGTGACAAGCCCAGGTGAGGGTGACTGAGCAGTTCCGATGTGTCATGTTTCTCCCATGACGACCGTCCGGATCGCTCTCGCGAATCTCCGTTTTCCCGCCACTCCCGCCGAGTCTGTGCAGCTTGCCGAGCGTGCGATCGCGAAGGCAGGCGAGAGCAGGGCGGAGATTGTCTGCTTTCCCGAATGCTACGTCCCCGGTTATCGGGCGCAGGGCAAAGGCGTGCCGGCTCCGGACGCCGCGTTTCTCGACGCGGCCCGGTCCGCCGTTGCCAACGCGGCCAGGCGCGCAGAGGTCGCCGTCGTACTCGGCACCGAGCGCATCGTGAATGGCGCGCCCATGGCGACCGCGCTGGTCGTCAATCCGGATGGGACAATTGCCGGGTTTCAGGACAAGGTGCAGATCGACCCGTCCGAAGACCCGATCTACACGCCCGGCTCGGAGCGGCGCGTGTTCGCGGTCGGCCCGTTGACGTTCGGCGTGGTGATCTGTCACGAGGGGTGGCGTTATCCCGAGACCGTACGGTGGGCCGTTAGGCGGGGCGCGCAGGTCGTCTTCCATCCGCATTTCCATGAGGCGGAGCCGGGAAGCTTTCGCCCTGCGAGCTACGGCGATCCGGCGAACACGTTCCACGAGAAGGCGGTGCTCTGCCGGGCCGCGGAGAACACGTGCTACTTCGCGACGGTGAACTGCGCGAGTCCGGGATCTCCTACGACATCGGCAGTGGCCAATCCCGACGGAACCCTGCTCACGTATCAGCCGTACGGCCAGGAAGGGCTGCTTGTCGCGGACCTCGACCTGACGCTGGCGACAGGCCTGCTCGCGACGCGATGCAAGTACTCGGCGGTGTCGACGTAATGGTACATCTCACGCTCGACTGGCTTCAGGTCATCGCCCTTCTGGGTGCCGTTCAGGGGCTCGTCCTGGCGGGCGCGCTCATCACCAGGCGAAGCAACCGCACCGCCAATCGGCTACTGGCGGTGACCATGGTTGCGTTCTCGATCTACCTGGCGTCGGCCGCGTACGATGGAGCGGAGCTCCTGAAAGTCTTTCCACACTTCTTTGGTGCGGCGCACCCGCTGCCTTTTCTGTTTGGCCCGCTGATCTACCTCTACGCCGTTACCGCGGCGGACCGAACTCGCCAACTCACTCTGCGCGACGCGCTGCATTTCATTCCGTTCCTCGCCGTCATCGTCGACGGGCTACCGATCTATCTGATGAGCGGGGCCGAGAAAGTGGCGCTCTACCATCGGCTCCAGAGTGGGGACGTTCCTCCATCGATAGCGATCGCGCTTCCACTCAAGCTCATCTCCGGAGTCATCTACGCTACGCTCACGCTCGTTTTCCTGCGCCGTCATCGTCAACTCGTGAAGGAGAGCTACTCGTCGCTCGAACACGTCCAGCTGCGATGGCTGCTATGGCTGGGTGCAGGAGCCGCGGCCATATGGGCGATAGCGATCGTGACCAACGTGCTCGAAGCCATGGACCTTACGGTCGTCGGAGTAGGCGATGACATCATCGCGCTGGCGATGGCGGTGATGGTGTACGGCATCGGCTACATGGGCTTGAGGCAGCCGGAGATCTTCCGGTACGACACGGCCGAGTATCGAGTGCCGGCCGAGCTCCGTGTGGTGCGAGCGACTCCGGCGGCAACGAGTCCGCCTCCCGTGACGCCAGCGCCTAACGTGTCTGAGCCGCTAGCGACGACACCGCGTTACGAGCGGTCCGGGCTGTCGGACCGGGAGGCGCAGCAGCTCGAGGCGGCGTTGACGGCCGTTATGGAAAAGGAACGCCCGTGGCGGGACAGCGACCTCACGCTCGCTGATCTCGCCACGCGGCTCGACACCACGCCGCACAAGTTGTCCGAGGTGCTCAACTCGCAGCTCGGGCTCACGTTCTACGACTTCGTGAACGGCTACAGGGTGCGGGAGGTGCAGCGGCGGATCGCGGCCGGGGACGCCCGAAGGGTTACGATGCTGGCGCTGACGCTCGACGCGGGATTCGCGTCCAAGTCCACCTTCAACGTCGTGTTCAAGAAGCACACGCGGCAGACGCCCTCGGATTATCGACAGGCCGCGCAAGCGTAGAGTCCCGGGGAACTCCGGACCACCCTTGGGGATTTGTCAAGAAACACTCATCATCATGAAGCCATATC
>Ga0075431_100006584_pt1 | contig 11542 bp, 10 predicted proteins | sample RhiMetdeltSRZDD5_FD_75297 | JGI IMG/M metagenome (GOLD analysis project Ga0075431, IMG submission 75297) | Populus rhizosphere microbial communities from Tennessee, USA - Rhizosphere MetaG P. deltoides SRZDD5 | ecosystem: Host-associated > Plants > Roots > Rhizosphere > Soil | place: USA... | reverse complement strand
CGCCCGGCTCGACAGCCTGGGTATGAACCGCCTGGAGCTCGTCACCCTGGCCAGCATCGTGGAGGGAGAGGCCCGGGCGGACGACGAGCGCGAGACGATCGCCGGGGTGTACCGCAACCGGCTCCGGATCGGCATGGCGCTTCAGGCCGACCCCACAGTGCAGTATGCCATCAGCCTGAAACGGGGGCGCCGGAAATCGCGGCTGTTCGAGAAGGACTACCAGTTCAAATCGCCTTACAACACCTATCTCAACCCGGGCCTGCCTCCCGGTCCGGTAAACTCCCCCAGCCGGCGGAGCCTGGAGGCGGCGCTGTATCCTGCCAACGTGCAGTTCCTCTACTTTGTGGCCCGGCCCGACGGCCGACACGTGTTTTCCCGAACCTATCGCGAGCACCTGCGGGCAATTCGCCAGATCCGCCAGGGTACCGCCAGCCGCTGACCCACAGCCTACGAGTCCGTCAGGAAGGCGCTATACCGGCGCGCCGCGGCTTCGGTGTCGTCGGCCGTAAGTATCCCTGCGATCGCCGCCACGCCCACGCCACCCCGGGACAATACGGTCGGCACGTCCTCCGGACCCACGGATCCGATAGCGATACAGGGCCGTCCTCCCGCCAGTCGGCACAGCCGCTCGAAGCCATCCGGGCCCAGGGCGGTCCCCGCGTCGCTCTTGGTTGCAGTCGAGCGCCAGGGCCCAATGCCCCAGTAGTCGGCGCCGGCAGCGCGGCTCGCCTCCGCCTCACTTCCAACCGACGCCCCGATGAGGAAGCCGGCCGGGGCGATGCGGCGAGTGAGATCGACCGGCAGATCGTCCGGCCCCAGATGCACTCCGGCGGCTCCGGCGGCGATCGCGACGTCGGGCCGATCATTCACCAGAACCGGAATCCGAAGGGCAGCAACCAACGCGCGGGTGAGTGCCACCAGCTCCCGGACTGAAGCATCCTTGAGTCTCACCTGGAGGGAGCTGACGCCGCCGCGCTCCGCCGCCAGGGCAACCTGGATCAGGTCCCGTCCCCGCAGCGATCGGTCATCGGTGACCAGCATCAGGCGGACCAGCGCCGCTACATTATGCTGCATGACGCCCTCAGTCCGCCTCCATGGCATTCGGGGAGCCACTACCGTCGACCACAATGATCCCGATGAAATTCTCGCCGCAACCGACGAGCTGCTTCGCGCGCTGATCGAGGCCAATGGGCTGCAGCCCGACGACATCGTCAGCGCCCTGTTTACTGTCACCCGGGACCTCGACGCGGCGTTCCCCGCCAGGGCGGCGGAGGAGTTTGGCTGGAACATTGTGGCCTTGCTCCATGCCACCGAGATCCCCGTTCCGGGCTCGCTGCCGCGCTGCATCCGCCTGCTGGTCCACGCCTACACCGCCCGCACCCGGTCGGAAATCAAGCATTGCTACTTGCGCGGAGCTACGGTGCTGCGACCCGACCGGGCGTGACCATCGCCCGGGTCACGCCCCGCGGCGCTGAGCGCTGGGTCCGGGGCCATCCTTGGATCTATCGCAGCGAGGTGCTCGATGCACCGGATGAAGCCGGCCTGGTGCGAGTCCAGGACGTTCGCGGCCGGTTCATCGGGCAAGCCTTGCATTCGCCCCGTTCCGAGATCCGGCTCCGGCTGCTGGAGCGCACCGACCAGACCATCGACGCGGCGTGGTGGCGACGGCGACTCGCCGGCTGTGTGGTCCGGCGTCACGGGATCGACGCCACGGCATACCGCCTGGTCCACGGCGAAGCTGATGCACTCCCCTCACTGGTGGTCGATCGCTACGACCGTTGGCTCGTGGTGCAGCTGCTGTCGGCCGGTCTGGAGACCATGCGTCCAGTGATCCTCGAGTCTCTGGTAGATCTGTTTCAGCCCGAGGGCGTTCTGCTCCGAAACGATGCTTCGGTTCGCCGCCGGGAGGGTCTGGGTCTGGAGCCGGAGCTGGCCCACGGTGCGGTGCCCCAGGAAATCGAGGTTAGGGAAGGCCCGGTGCGTTACCTGGCCGCACCCTGGACCGGGCAGAAGACCGGGGCATTTCTGGACCAGCGGGCCAATCGGCTGCTCGCCGGCCAGCTCACCGTTCCCGGCGGTAAGGCACTCGACTGTTTTACCTACCATGGCTCGTTTGCGCTGCACCTGGCGCAGCAGGCCAATCACGTGCTTGCCATCGACGCCAGCGCCGACGCCCTCGTGCGGGCAGCGGCCAATGCGACCTTGAACAACCTGGACAACGTCGAGTGGCGCGAGGCGGACGTCTTCGAAGCCTTGCGGGAGCTGGAGCGGGGACGGCACCGCTTCGAAACGGTGGTGCTGGATCCTCCTGCCTTTGCCAAGTCCCGCGCCACGGTATCCTCGGCGCTGCGAGGCTATCGAGAAATCAATTTGAGAGCCATGCGGCTCCTCAGTCCGGGTGGGGTACTGGTGACCGCTTCGTGCTCCTTTCATGTCCGGCTTCCCCAGTTCTTGGCCATGCTGGGCGAGGCGGCTGGAGACAGCGGCCGGCGGATCATCCTCGAACGTGTGCTGGGCCAGGCCGAGGACCATCCCGAGGTGTTGACCATTCCGGAAACGGGATATTTGAAGGGTGCGGTGTTAAGAGCGTCGCTGGACCCTTGACTCTAGACTTTAGACCCGACCCTTCCCAAGTTGCACCATGCCCAGCGGAGTAGCCTCTCGGGACAAGTCGAGCGGAGTACGCCGGGTCCTTGGCGGCATCCTGGTCGCCAATATCGTCGTCGTCATCGTGAAGTTCATGGTCGGCATCAGGACCAATTCGCTCGCGGTGTTCGGCGATGCTCTGCAGTCGTCAGTGGATTCGGCCAATAACCTGTTTGCCATCTTCGTCGTCCGGGTAGCCGCCAAGGCCCCCGACGAGGAGCACCCCTATGGCCATGCCAAGTTCGAGACCCTCGGCGCTCTGCTCATCGCGCTGCTGCTGGCCCTCTCGATCTTCGAGCTGGTTCAGGGAGCGATCTCCCGGCTGATTACCGGCACTCCGGTGGTGAATGTCTCGAGCACCGCGCTCGCGCTTTTAGTGTTCACTCTGGTGATAAACATCGGAGTCGTCTGGTTCGAGACCAGAGCCGGCCGGAGGCTCCGCAGCGACCTCCTGCTCGCGGATGCGCTGCATACCCGGACCGACGTCTTCATTACGCTGGGCGTGCTCGCCGGCCTGGCTCTGGCCCGGTCGGGCCTGGCCTGGGCGGACCCGGCACTGGCAATCCTGGTTGCCGTTCTGGTGGGACGTGCCGGCTATCAGATTCTGCGCCGCTCGATTCCGAGCCTGGTGGACGAGCGGGCCTTCGACCGGTCCACTATCCAGCGCGAAGCCGAGGGGGTAATCGGGGTGATTTCGGCATATGCCATCCGGTCGCGGCATGCCGGCGACCACCGATTCGCGGAGCTCACGATCTCGGTAGACGGAGGCTCCGACGTGGCCAGCGCTCACCGCATTGCCGACCAGGTCGAGGATCGTCTTCGGGACAATCTCCAGCTGGATGAAGTGACGGTGCACGTCGAGCCATGCTGACGGCAACCCAGGTCCGGCAGATCAACCGGCGGCGCCGCTCGCCTTACTCTGATAAGCAGCACTACCAGGAGTACATCCTCCAGCGGATCGAAGGCTATAAGAACTCGATCGGCCGGGACGAGCTCCTCCGGCTGGGCGACGAGGCGGCCTCCGAGCTGCAGGCCACCTCGGAAGGCCAGTTCGTCCTTACCGAGGTGCTGATGCTCGAGTCGGTCGATCGGCTCATCATGAAGCGGCTATCGCTCCGGCCTTATCGCCGGTGGCGGCAACAATTCTTGCGGCTGCGCGCAGCGCAGCGCACTCCGACCCACTGGGGACTCGAGCCCCACTGCCCGCTCAAGGCCCTGCTGCCCCGCCTGGAGCCGGAGGACGCCGCCCTGCTCGTGGGTACCGCTGCGGCTCCCTACACCTACCTGCTCGCGGCCCACGATGCAGTCGTGACCTTCCTGGCCGCCAATCTAGGCGCGGTGGAGCGAGTAGAGTCCCGCATGGCCGAGGAGGCTCTCTCCAGCCTGTTCGAGAGCTACGTGACCCAGTTCGACCCGATTCCCCCATTCTTGAATCCGCTGGTGGACTTCGATGTAATCGTGCTCGATCCCGGCGTGCTGCTCGACCTCGCCGGGACCAGTCGAAACGACCTCATCCTCGATCTACAACGCCGCAGTCGCCCCGGCGGGATTCACGTCATCCTTCCCACCTGTCCGGCCATCGCGCCGGAAGCGTTGCGGTCGCTCTACGGGGGATGGGTCCGGGAAGAGGAGCCCAAGCGCAAGCGTCGGGGGAGCTACCCCAAGTCTGCGCCGGGGCTGATGCTCTCCAAGCCGCTGTGTCCTGAGGACACGCTGTAACCTCTTTCGTCTGCGTCCGAGCGACACGTCCCGCCCTCAGCCGGAGATGGAACCCGCAACGCTGCTTAGAGATGCAACCGCGCTCCAGGCGGCACGAACGGTGCACCTCTGAGCCGGGACCTTCTGGCACCCTTTCGAGGAGAAATGCCGTGTCGAGTCTGCCACTCCTGATGCAGCGTCAGCCGTTGGGCATCGTAATCCGCAGCGGAGCGCCGAAACCAAAACCGGTAAAGTTTTGGGCTTATCTCTGGGCGGCGGACGATGTGGATGCGGTGGAACAGCACTGGCACCAGCGAGTCCCGGTGACCCGCGCGGCCTAGTCGTCCTGTCACTGGCGGATTCAGGCCGCCTCATCCGCGCCGGCTAATTTCAGCGGCGGAAACGCCCCCGGACTTCGGTTCGGGGGTGTTTGTACGTTAAGTCGCGAATCACGAGTCGCGAGTCGTCACTGAACACCTTGCCCCACAGCAATTTCCCGCCTAGACTCGAACAGATCACCTACTCTTCCGACTGGTCGCGCATGGCCACCCTGAGTATCAACGGTAAGTCCGTTTCATTCGAGCCCGGCGTCACCATTCTCGAGGCCGCCCGGACCGACGGCATTGAGATTCCCACACTCTGCTGGTATCCCAAGCTGCCGATCGTCGGCAACTGTCGGGTCTGCCTGGTCTCGGTGCAGGGCCAGAACAAGCTGCTCCCGGCCTGCGCCACGCCGGCCGCTGATGGCATGGTGGTGGAGACGGAGTCACCCGCCGCGGTCCACAACCGCAAGGGTGTGCTCGAGTTCCTACTGGAGCGATATCCTGGGGAGCACCTGGCGAATGGCGGGCGGGCTCATCCGCGGAACGAGTTCGAGCGCTACGTGGCGCAGTACGATGTGCCGGTACGGACCCACCACGACCTGCCTCTGCGCACCGGCGACGAACGGCCGGGCGACGTGATGATTCAGCACGACATGACCACCTGTATCCTGTGTACCCGCTGCGTGCGCGCGTGCGAGGACATCCAGGAGGTTGGGGTGCTCGATGTAGGGATGCGGGGCGAGCATGCCCAGATCATCGTCGGTGGCGACGGCGACCCCGATCACGCCGGGTGTACCTGGTGTGGCGAGTGCGTCCGGGTGTGCCCCACCGGGGCCATCTTCGAGTTCATCCCCAAGCAGCGGTTCGGAGCCGAGGCGCTGCGGGCCCCGGACAAGGTGGTCCGGTCGGTGTGTCCGTATTGCGCGGTGGGATGTCAGCTCGATCTGCATGTGAAGGATCGCACCGTGATGCGGGTGACCTCGCCCTGGATCGAGGAGGCTACCCCGAACCAGGGTTCCACCTGCGTGAAGGGCCGGTTCGGCTACGACTTTCCGCAGCATCGCGACCGCTTGACCGTCCCTCTCATCCGGAAGGGTTGGATGTGCCAGGATAGCCGCTGGACCTGGGCCGGTGAATGGCCCCGCCACCGGGAAGGGCCCTGGCTTACGATCGAGCAGATGGGTGAGCGCAAGAAGCCCCGGCCTCCTCTGCGTCAGGTGGGGAAGCCGCCGCTGACCGGACTGCCCCTGCAGAACGATGACGACGTTCGCGACCGCGTGGCCACGCCGGCGGGCTGGTACAGCGCCTTCCGCGAGGCTACCTGGGAAGAGGCTCTCAGTCTCACCACCCAGCAGATTCTCCGGATCCGGGATCAGCACGGCCCCCGTGCCCTCGGCGCCCTCTCCTCCGCCAAGTGCAGCAACGAGGACAACTACGCTTTCATGCGCATGATCCGCGGCGCCTTTCGGACCAACAACGTCGATCACTGCACCCGTCTGTGTCATTCGACGTCGGTCTCGGCGATGAACCGGGCGCTCAACACGGCCGCTGCCTCCGGGTCGATGCGGGAGATCGAAGAGGCGACCGACGTCATCTTCATCGCCGGGGCTAATACTACCGAGTCGCATCCGGTGTTCGGCGCGCTGATCAAACGCGCCGTGGCCCGCGGAGCCAAGCTGATTGTCGCGGATGTCCGCCGGGTGGAGTTGGCCGACCTGGCCGACATCCATCTTCAAATGCTGCCGGGCAGCGATGTGGCGCTGTTCAACACCATGCTGCATCACATTATTGACGCCGGGCTCACGGACCCCACGTTCATTGCCGAGCGCACCCGCGAGTTCGAGAAGGTCAAGGCAGCGGTACGGCCGTATACGCTGCAATTGGGTGAGAAGCTCACCGGCATTCCCCGAGACACCCTCCGCCGGGCCGCCGAGATGTATGCCCGTGGACCCCGGACCAGCACCCTGTGGGCGATGGGTTTGACCCAGCACGCTACCGGTACCGACATCGTAGCCAGCCTGCTGAACCTGCTCCTTGCCTGCGGCATGATCGGCAAGTGGGGCGCCCAGATGATGCCGATCCGAGGCCAGAACAACGTGCAAGGCGCGAGCGATGTGGGGGCGATTCCATTCGCCTACACCGACTATCGTCCGGTCACCGAGCCGGCCAATCGGGCGGAGTATGCCGCAGCCTGGGGCGTGCCGGCTGATTCGCTGTCGCTGGAGAACGGCATGATGGTCACGGAGATGACCCGGGAGGACAGCCCGATCCGTGGACTCTTCATCATGGGCGAGAATCCGGTCATCTCGGATCCCAATATTGCCCACGCCGAAGAATGGGTGCGGGGACTCGAGTTCCTGGCAGTCCAGGACCTTTTCCTGACCGAGACCGCCCGGTGGGCGGATGTAGTGCTTCCCGGCTCTTCGTTTGCCGAAAAGCAGGGCACCTATGTGAACACCGAGCGGCGAATTCAGCTGGCGGAGCCGGCGCTCGATCCGCCTGGTGAGGCCCGGCGGGACCTCGATATTCTCATCGAGCTGAGCAACCGACTTGGCCTCGAGACCAGCTGGAGCGGCCCCGAGGATGTGATGCGGGAGATTGCCGGGGTGACTCCTTCCTGGCGCGGCGTGACCTATAGCGGCCTCCGGGGCGCCGGGCTCCAGTACCCGGTGCCGACATCGGACTCGAAAGGCACGGCATTCCTGTTTGCCGACTCGTTCCCCACCGCCGATGGAAGGGCACTGTTCGTGCCGGTGGAGTACGTTCCGCCCGAGGAGCTTCCGGACGAGGAGTATCCTTTCGTGATGAACACCGGCCGTCAGATGTATCACTGGCATACCGGTACCATGACCCGCCGCTCAACCGGGCTGGATTCCCGGGAGCCGGTACCGGTAGTGGATATAAACCCAGCCGACGCAATGGCGCTGGGGGTCGATGAGGGCGATACGGTTCGAGTGACCTCCCGTCGCGGCTCCATGTTGATTGGGGCCCGCCTCTCGGAGCGCCAGGCGCGAGGCCAGATCTTTATTCCGTTCCACTTCCGCGAGGCCGCGGCCAACCTTCTGACTAATCCCCGGCTGGATCCCTACGCCAAGATTGCCGAGTTCAAGATCAGCGCGGTGAGAGTCGAACCCGTTCGAGAACCGGTGTTTGCGGATTAAGACGGGAAGACCTTCCCGTCCATATATTCCCCGCCATGCGCGCCCTCGTGAAGGAGTCCGCAGGTCCTGGTATCGTCCTTCGAGACGTGCCGGTCCCCACCTGCGGGCCGAACGAAGCGCTGATCCAAGTCCATCACGCCGGCGTCTGCGGTACCGATCTTCACATCTGGGAGTGGGACAGCTGGGCTCGAAACCGGCTCCAGCCACCGGTCGTGATCGGCCATGAGTTCGCCGGCAGGATCGCGCAGCTGGGTCCGGGAGCGGGGAACGATCTTCTCGCAGTAGGGGATCTGGTCACCGCCGAAGGCCACGTAGTCTGCGGCCACTGCCTCCAGTGTCGCCTGGGAGCCGCCCATCTCTGTCGCCGGACTCAAATCATCGGTGTCGATCGGGACGGCGCCTTTGCCGATTACATCGTGATGCCGGCCTCCAACATCATGAAGCTCGATGGCATTCCGACCGAGATCGGAGCCATCATGGATCCCTTGGGCAATGCGGTGCACACCGTGCTCGAGGCGGACGTTCCCGGCAGCACGGTGTTGGTTCTGGGTTGTGGCCCCATTGGCTGCTTTGCGGTTGGGGTGGCTCGCGCCGCCGGAGCCTCCCTGGTGATTGCGAGCGACTACAACCCCAAGCGGCTCGAGCTGGCCCGAAAAATGGGCGCCCAGGTCACCCTCAATCCGGGCACCGATGACGTGGTGGCACGGGTACGCGAGCTGACTGGAGGAGACGGAGTTGATCTCGTCTGCGAGATGAGCGGACATCCCAGTGGCCATGCGCAGGCCTTTGCCGCGGCCCGCCTGGGCGGGCGGGTGAACCTCCTGGGAACACCCAACCAAACCACCGAGGTCGATTTTGCGGCCGACGTCATCTTCAAGGGCCTAACCCTGTACGGGGTGACCGGGCGCAAGATGTATCAGACCTGGCACCAGATGCTGCGCTTTCTTCGGGCCAAGCAGCTGAACCCCGCACCGGTAATCACCCACCGCTTTCCGCTGGAATGCATTGCGGAGGCCATTCAGGTGATCAAGGATGGCCAGGCCGGCAAGGTAATCCTGGAGATCGCGACGTGACCGACCCCCTCGCGCAGCGGATCGAGACCGAGCTGGAGCAGTTCATTCAGAATGGCACCTACAAGCGGCTGAACTTCCTGGACAGTCCCCAGGATGCCCGGGTCAGAATGGAGGACCGGGGAGAGGTCATCATCCTCTCGTCCAACAATTATCTGGGGCTTTGCAATGAGCCGGCTGTGATCACTGCCGGAAAGCAGGCCCTGGACCGGTACGGCGCCGGCACGGCGTCAGTCCGATTCATCTGCGGCACGTTCACTATCCACCGGGCGTTGGAGGCGGCTTCTGCCCGTCTGGTCGGCACTGCAGCCTCGCTCAGCTTCGGCAGCGCATGGAACGCCAACGAGGCCCTGCCGGCCACGGTCCTTACCGACCAGGACCTGGTGATCAGCGACCAGCTCAACCACGCCTCGATCATCGATGCCATCCGGCTGGCCAAGGCGATTACGAAGTGTCAGAGCGCGGTGTATCAACACGGCGACCTGGCAGATCTCGAGGCCAAGCTGGCTGCGGCGAAGGACCGCAGGGTAAAGATGGTGATCACCGATGGTGTCTTTTCCATGGAAGGCGCCATCGCCAAGCTTCCCGATCTGGTCGAGATCTGCCGCAAACATGATGCAGTGCTGGTGGTAGACGACTCGCACGGAACCGGGGTATTGGGCGAGCATGGACGCGGCACAGCCGAGCACTTCGATCTGGTCGGTGAGGTCGACATCATCACCTCCACCCTGGGCAAGGCGCTGGGAGGAGCGGCCGGAGGATTTGTCGCCGGCTCCGCTGCGGTCTGCGACTACCTCACCCAACGCGCCCGGCCCCAGCTCTTTTCCAACGCCCTGCCTCCAACCGTTGCCGCCAGCGCACTCGCCAGCATCGAATTTCTGGAGGCCCACCCGGAGCGCGTGGCAATGCTGCGGGACAACGCCCGGTACTTCCGGGACCAGCTCCTGGGTCTCGGGTTTCATCCCCTTCCCGGCGAAACTCCCATTATTCCCGTCATCCTGGGTGAGACGGCTGCCGCGATTCGGATGAGCGATCTGCTGCTTCAGGAAGGCGTATTCGTCACTGGTTTCGGTTATCCCGTGGTTCCCCAGGGTCAGGCCCGGGTGCGTTGCCAAATCTCAGCAGCACATACCCGGGAACACTTGGATCAGGCACTCGCCGCGTTTCGGAAGGTCGGCAAGCAGCTCAAGCTGGTCTGAACCACCCGGCCCGCTCCTTGCACCTCGGCCCCGCACGACGGGCAAGAGGGCCTCGGCGGCGATCATCTAAGTAGTTGGAATGAAAGAACATGTCGGGCGGACCGCCCGTCCCTGCCAGCCCTCCTCTCGCGCAGTCCAGCAGGAGTTCCCGCATTTTGACGTACCGCGCGAAATAGTGCCCGGTAGCATCAGGAAAGCCCTGGTGCGGACACTCTACGGAGGTAGTCTGATGCGCATGGTCACCCGGATCTTCCCACTTGCCGCGCTGGCCCTTGCTCTGGGCGCAGCCAAGCTCCCGGCCCAGCAGCCGGGCGGCGGCAACTTTCAGTGGTACATCGGCGGCCAGGGTGGCGTCCTGAATTTCAGAACTCCCGCTCAGGACCGCAGCAACATGCCGATGGCTGGTGGCCACCTGCTGGTCGTGGCACGGCGTACCGGGCTGCTACTCTCTGTGGAAGAGGGATTCGGATCGGATGAAGTGGCCACCTTCACTGACGGCGTCGGTGCCACCCACGCCGTCACGTTCGATGACATTCGAAAGTACTCCGCCGCGCTGATGGCGTTTCCGCTGCGGTTACCGATTCAGCCATACTTTGGCTTGGGCGTCGGCATCCAGCAGGTGGTAAACCCCGTCACTGACGGGCCCCAGCAGGCCGCCGAGGAAATCGGCTCGACCGGCTTCATGTTGTTTCTGGGCGGCGTTCAGTTCAAGCTGTCCCGCTTCGTGGGCTTCGGCCAGGCGCAGGTCACGTCCTCGTCCTCGGTCCAACGGTCGTCGGGATTCGGTGCCAATGTGGGAACCGGCAGGCTGGTGGAAGGCCCTACCTACACCTTGTCAGCCGGACTGCGTATCGGTCTCGGCAACGCTCGGGAGCGCGCCACCGGCGGTGGATACTGATCTGAGCTGATTCGACAGCTACTCGGGCGGGAGATTGCGAGATCTCCCGCCCGTTTCTTTGCGGGAAGTCCACGGTGAACCGGCCAAGTGGAAACGGAGTGGCCAATCCGCTGCCTTCGTGATTCCAATCCGGGGAGTGACCGCAACCGGGCTGTCCTCCCACCGATCTGCCTGCCGGACGATGACCGGACTTCGGCTCATTCTGGTCCCATCCAACCCCCGCGTCATTCCCAGTGCCTGGCAGAGCTTCCCCGGCCCCGAACAGAGGTCACGATCGAGCCCGCGACCGCGTCGGTGACGCATGATCTCGAGGCCCTCCATCGGCTCCAGCGCGCGCAGTAGCACTGCACTGGCCAGACCCACCTTCTGGCACACCAGATTGGCGCACCAGTGCATCCCGTAGGACAGATACACGTACCACGAGCCTGGCGGCCCGAAGAGGGCGGCGTTCCGCGCATTACGGCGGTGGAGGTAACCATGCGATGCGGGGTCGTCGTATCCCAGGTAGGCCTCGGTCTCCACGATCCTGGCCTTGGTGATCTCCCCT
>Ga0075431_100006582_pt1 | contig 11542 bp, 12 predicted proteins | sample RhiMetdeltSRZDD5_FD_75297 | JGI IMG/M metagenome (GOLD analysis project Ga0075431, IMG submission 75297) | Populus rhizosphere microbial communities from Tennessee, USA - Rhizosphere MetaG P. deltoides SRZDD5 | ecosystem: Host-associated > Plants > Roots > Rhizosphere > Soil | place: USA... | reverse complement strand
CCAATCCACCAGGCGTCCTGAATGCGGCTTTTGTTCCTTGGCGATGTCGTCGGCCGGTCCGGTCGGGAAGCGGTCATCCGCGAGCTCCCCGGCATGCGCCAGCGGCTTGCCCCCGATTTTGTGGTGCTGAACGGCGAGAACGCCGCCGGCGGCTTCGGCATAACCGAGGCGATCTATGAGTCGCTGGTCGACGCCGGCGTCGATGTCGTCACCCTCGGCAATCACGCCTTCGATCAGCGCGAGACGCTGGTGTTCATCGAGCGCGTCGACAACCTGCTGCGGCCCCTCAACTATCCCAAGGGGACGCCGGGCAGGGGCGCCGGCATCTTCACGGCCCGCAATGGCGGCCGGGTGCTGGTGATCAATGTCATGGGCGTGGCCAAGATGGAGGCGCTGGCCGACCCCTTTGCCGCCGTCGATCAGGAGCTCGACTCTTGCCCGCTCAAGACCGGCTGCGACGCCTCGCTCATCGATTTTCACGCCGAGCTGACGTCGGAGAAAATGGGCTTTGGCCACTATGTCGACGGCCGCACCAGCCTGATGGCCGGGACCCACACCCATGTGCCGACGGCGGATCACCGGATCCTCGATGGCGGCACCGCCTATGTCACCGATGCCGGCATGTGCGGCGACTATGATTCGGTGATCGGCATGGACAAGGAGGAGCCGCTCAACCGCTTTCTCCGAAAGATTCCGCTTGGCCGCTTCACCCCGGCGACCGGTCCCGCCACGGTGACCGGGATTGCCGTGCTGACCGATGGCGAGACCGGCCTCGCCCTCAAAGTGGCGCCGGTCAGGATCGGCGGGCGGCTCGAACCGGCCTGGCCGGAGTGGTAGAATGAAATTCGACAACTGCCGAGGACGTCATGGCCGGTCATTCCCAATTCAAGAACATCATGCACCGCAAGGGGAAGCAGGACGCGGTGCGCGCCAAGCTGTTCTCCAAGCTGGCGCGCGAGATCACCGTGGCCGCCCGCCAGGGCCTGCCCGATCCGGCGATGAATGCGAGACTGCGGCTGGCCATCCAGAATGCCCGCGCCCAGTCGATGCCGAAGGACAATATCGAGCGCGCCATCAAGAAGGCGTCGGGCAATGAGGCGGAAGCCTATGAGACGATCCGCTATGAGGGCTATGGGCCGGGCGGCGTAGCGCTGATCGTCGAGGCATTGACCGACAACCGCAACCGCACCGCCGGGGCGGTCCGCTCCTATTTCACCAAATATGGCGGCAATCTCGGCGAGACCAATTCCGTCGCTTTCATGTTCGACCGCGTCGGCGAGATCGCCTACGCCGCGGAATCGGGCTCCGCCGATCAGGTGCTCGAGGCGGCGATCGAAGCCGGCGCCAGCGACGCGACGAGCGATGACGCCGGCCATGTCGTGACCTGCGGCTTCGAGGAGCTCGGCGAGGTCGCAGTCCGTCTCGACGAACGCCTCGGCCAGCCGCTGTCGGTCAAGGCGGTGTGGCGCGCCAAAGTGACCGCCCCGCTCGACGAGGAGGGGGCGCAATCCTTGATGAAGCTCCTCGCCGCCATCGAGGACGACGACGACGTCCAGAATGTCTACACCAATTTCGAGGTCTCGGACGATGTGATGGCGCGGCTGACCGCAGCTTGAGCTATGCTCATGGCATGGGGCAGGCGATTCGCATCATCGGCATCGATCCGGGGCTCAGGCGCACCGGCTGGGGCGTCATCGAGCGCGACGGCACCCGGCTCAGCCACATTGCCGACGGCATGGTGAGCCCGAACGAATGCCGCTCGCTCGCCGAGCGGCTTGTCGAGCTGAAGGACGCTCTCGAGGCGGTGATCGCCGCCTTTGTGCCGCATGAGGCGGCGGTCGAGGAGACCTTCGTCAACCAGAATGCCCGCGCCACCCTCAAGCTCGGTCATGCCCGCGCTGTCGCGTTGATCGTTCCGGCCATGCGCGGGCTGCCGGTAGCCGAATACGCCCCGAATGTGGTCAAGAAGGCGGTGGTCGGGGCCGGCCATGCCGAGAAGGAGCAGGTCACCCGGATGGTGCGGCTGCTGCTGCCGAAGTCGCGCCCGGCGAGCAGCGATGCCGCCGATGCCTTGGCGGTGGCGATCTGCCATGCCCACCATATGGCCGTGCGGCTGAAGGTTTGACCGATGATCGCGCTGCTCAAGGGCCGGATCGAAGCCTATGAGGATGATGGGGTTATCGTCGACGTCGGTGGCGTCGGCTATCATGTCACCTGCTCGTCGCGAACCTTGGCCGCCTTGCCGCGGGTCGGCGAGATGGGCAAGCTCTTCACCGAGATGCTGGTGTCGGAGAACGCGATCAGGCTGGTGGGCTTCGCCACCGAGGCGGAGCGCGCCTGGTTCAGGCTGCTCGACAATGTCCAGGGCGTCGGCACCCGCGTCGCCATCGCCGTCCTGTCGACGCTCAGCACCGGCGAGCTTGCCTCGGCGATCGCCTTTGGCGACAAGGCGATGATCGGCAGGAGCCCCGGCGTCGGGCCGAAGCTCGCCCAGCGCATCGTGTCGGAGCTCAAGGACAAAGCGCCGGCACTTCAGATCGCTGATCCGGCTGTGGCCAGGATCGAGGGCCAGACCCCGGCCGCGCCGCCGCGCGCCGCCGCCGATGCCGTTTCGGCGCTCGTCAATCTCGGCTATGGCCAGGCCCAGGCCGGCGCCGCGGTGAGCGTCGCCCTCAGGGCGGCAGGCGCTGAGGCGGGCGCCGAGCGGCTGATCCGACTTGCCCTGCGCGAGCTCGCGGCATCATGACCCGTCTGGTCGATGGCAGCCGCCGCGGCGAGGACGAGGCCGACCGGCAATTGCGCCCGCAGCGCCTCGCCGAGTTCGTCGGCCAGGCCAAGGCGCGGTCCAATCTCGAGATCTTCATCGCCGCCGCCCGCGCCCGCGGCGAGGCCCTCGACCATGTCCTCTTCGCCGGCCCGCCGGGGCTCGGCAAGACGACGCTCGCCCAGATCGTGGCGCGCGAGCTCGGGGTGAACTTCCGCGCCACCTCCGGCCCGGTGATCGCCCGCGCCGGCGATCTTGCAGCGCTCCTCACCAATCTCGAGGAGCGCGACGTCCTGTTCATCGACGAGATCCATCGGCTCAATCCGGCCGTCGAGGAGATCCTCTATCCGGCAATGGAGGACTTCCAGCTCGACCTCATCATTGGCGAAGGCCCGGCCGCCCGCTCGGTCCGGATCGAGCTTGCCCGCTTCACCCTGATCGGAGCCACCACCCGCACCGGTCTCCTCACCACGCCGCTGCGCGACCGCTTCGGCATCCCGGTGAGGCTCGACTTCTACAGCGACGACGAGCTGCTCTCGATCGTGCGCCGCGGCGCCTGGGTGCTCGGCATCGAAATGAGCGAGGATGGCGCCCGCGAGGTGGCGCGGCGCTCGCGCGGCACGCCCCGTATTGCCGGCCGGCTGGTGCGCCGCCTGCGCGATTTCGCCGCCGTCGCCAACGCACCGCTGATCGATCGCGATCTTGCCGACCGGGCGCTGCTCAAGCTCGAGGTCGACAGCCGCGGTCTCGATGCCATGGACCACCGCTATCTCCGCGCCATTGCCGTCAATTTCGGCGGCGGTCCGGTCGGCGTCGACACCATCGCGGCGTCGCTGTCGGAGGCGCGCGACGCCATCGAGGAGATCATCGAGCCCTATCTTATCCAGCAGGGCTTCGTGAACCGCACGCCGCGCGGCCGGATGCTGACGCCGCATGCCTTTCGCCATCTCGGTCTCGCCGTGCCGGAGCGGCCGGACATCCAGCAGGGGCGCCTGTCTCTCGGCGACGAAGAGCCGTGACCGGAAGCGGCAAGGACACTGCCATTGCCGGCCGCATCGTCGACGGGCGGCACATTCTCCCGGTCCGCGTCTATTACGAGGACACCGATTTCTCCGGTATCGTCTACCACGCCAACTATCTCAAATTCTGCGAGCGCGGCCGCTCCGATATGCTGCGGGTCATCGGCATCGGCCATCGCGAGCTGAACCGCACCGGGCTGGCTTTCGCGGTGCGGCGGATGAATTGCGACTTTCTCAAGCCGGCAATCATCGACGACCTGCTCGATGTCGTGACCCGGCCTGCCGAGATCGGCGGCGCCCGACTCGTGCTCGACCAGTCGGTGCTGCGGGCGGACGAGACCCTGTTCACCGCCGAGGTCACCCTTGCCTTGATCGACGCGAACGGCCGCCCCCGTCGCCTGCCCGAAGCCCTGGCGGTATCGCTGGGCGCCCTGATCGGGTAGGAGTTGCTGCCATGACCGACGGCCGCTCTCTGCTTGACCGGCTTGCGCCGGTGCCGGTGCCCGGCAACGACATATCGTTGGCGAGCCTTGTAGACCGGGTGAAGGCGGCGAACGGCGATGCGCTGTTGACCACTCTCGAGCGGCACGATCCTGCCCGCCGGCTCGTCACCTCGATCGCCGAGGGTGCGCCATTCCTCAGCGGTCTCATCGCCGGCGATCCCGATTTCGCTGCCGAATGCTTCAACGAGGTGCCGGAGACCCTTCTCGACCGGCTGTGCCGCAGCCTTCGCGCCGCCGGTCTTGCCATCGAGGATGGCGAGGACATGAGCACCGTTCTCAGGCTGCGCCGCCGCGAGCTGGCGCTGCTCGTGGCCCTGGCCGATCTCGGCGGCGTCTGGGACGACGAGACGGTGATGACCGCTTTGACCCGTTTTGCCGATGCCGCGGTTGCCGCCACGGTCGATCATTTGCTGCTCGCCGCCCATCGCGCCGGTCGCCTCGCTCTTGCCGATCCGGCAATGCCCGGCAAGGGCAGCGGCTATATCGTGCTCGCGATGGGCAAGCAGGGCGCCGGCGAGCTCAACTATTCGAGCGACATCGATCTCATCGTCCTGTTCGATCCCAAGTCGGCGCCGCTCATCCGCAATGACGAGCCGGCAGTGTTCTTCGTCAGGCTGACCAAGAGGCTCGCCGGCCTCCTGCAGGACGTGACCGACAAGGGATATGCCTTGCGCGTCGATCTTCGGCTGCGGCCCGACCCGCGTGCCACCCAGGTGGCGATCTCGGTCGAGGCGGCCGCCACCTATTACGAGAATATGGGACAGAACTGGGAACGTGCCGCGATGATCAAGGCCCGGCCCTGCGCCGGGGATCTCGATCGCGGCGAGGCCTTCCTGGACCGGCTCAAGCCCTATATCTGGCGCAAGCATCTCGACTTCGCGGCGATCGCCGATGTGCAGTCGATGAAGCGGCAGATCCATGCCGCCAAGGGTCACGCCACGATCGCCGTCGAAGGTCACAATCTGAAGCTCGGCCGTGGCGGAATCCGCGAGATCGAGTTCTTCGTGCAAACTCAGCAGCTCATTGCCGGTGGCCGCAATCCCGCCCTGCGCGGCCGCCGCACCCTCGACATGCTGGCCGAGCTGGCCAGCGAGGGCTGGATCACCGACGCGGCCGCATCCGAGCTGCGTCAGGCCTATCTGTTCCTGCGTCGCATCGAGCACCGCCTGCAGATGATCGACGACGAGCAGACCCAGGACCTGCCGGACAATCCCGCTGCCTTCGCACGCCTGGCGCGGCTCAGCGGTTACGCCGATCCTGGCGAGTTTGCTGCCGCCTTGCGGACGACCTTCGAGACGGTGCAGCGTCATTATGCGGCGCTGTTCGAAGAGGCCGACGCCCTCGCCGCCGAGTCCGGCAGCCTTGTCTTCACCGGTGCCGGCGATGACCCCGAGACCATCGCCACCCTGGCCCGGATGGGCTTCCGTCAGCCGAGCGAGCTCTCGGCAACCGTCCGCGGCTGGCATTTCGGGCGCTATCCCGCCACCCGCTCGGCGCGCGCCCGCGAGCTCCTGACCGAGTTGATGCCGGCGCTCCTGGCGGCGCTCGCCGAGACCGGCGATCCCGACCTCGCCTTCATCTCCTTCGACCGTTTTCTTGCCGGCCTTCCCGCCGGCGTTCAGCTGTTCTCGCTGCTCAGGGCCAATCCGCAGCTCCTCGGTCTCATCGCGACCATTCTCGGCTCGGCGCCGCGGCTGGCACTCGAGCTGGCGCATCGCCCGAAGGTCCTCGACGCCGTCCTCGATCCCGGGTTCTTCGCCCGCATGCCGCCCAAGGAGGAGATCGAGGCGCAGGTTGCCGCTGCGGTCCCCCGCAAGGCCCCGCTCGAGGAGGTGATGGACCGAGTGCGGGTGATCGGCAAGGAGCAGATGTTCCGGGTCGGCGTCCGCGTGCTGTCTGACACGGTGGGCGCCGCCGAGGCCGGCGCGGCCTTTTCCGGTATCGCCGAGATCCTGATCGACACGCTGCTCGCAGGCTGCGAGCGCGAGTTGGCGCTCAAGCATGGACGGGTGCCGATGGGCCGTACCGCCGTTTTGGCGCTCGGCAAGCTCGGCGGCCGGGAGATGACGGCCTCATCCGATCTCGATCTGATCCTCATTTACGACCACCAGCCAGGCGCCGAAGGCTCCGACGGCGCCCGGCCGCTCAGCGTCGGGCAATATTACGCCCGCCTGACCCAGCGGCTGATCGCCGCCATCTCCGCCATGACCGGTGAGGGGCGGCTCTATGATGTCGATCTCAGACTCCGTCCCTCCGGCAACAAGGGGCCGGTGGCGACCCATCTCGATAGTTTCCGCAGCTACCATCGCGAGTCCGCCTGGACCTGGGAGAGGCTGGCCCTGACGCGGGCCAGGGTGGTTGCCGGCGATCCCGATCTCGTCGCCGAAGTCTTTCAGGCGGTGCGGGATGCCCTGCGCTTTCGCCGTGACGGCGAGACGGCGCGGGCCGATATTCTCGATATGCGCCGCCGGCTCCTTGCCGAATTCGGCGGCCGTGGCCTGTGGGACCTCAAACATGCCCGCGGCGGACTGGTCGAGATCGAGTTCATCGTCCAGGCGCTGCAGATCCTGCATGCCGCCGACAATCCGGCGGTGCTCGACCAGAACACCGTCGGTGCCCTGTCGCGGCTCTCGGCCGCTGGGCTGCTTGCCCCCGCCGATCACGAGACCCTCAAGCAGGCAGGCCAGCTCTATAACCGCCTCACCCAGCTCCTGCGGCTCTGTGTCGCCGACCGCTTCGATCCGGCTCAGGCGCCGGAGGGGTTGCGCCGGCTGGTGGCGCAGGCAGCGGTGGCACCGGATTTCAACAGTGCCGAGGCAACCGTGATGGAAGCCCAGGAGCGTGTCGCCCGGATCTTCGACCGGCTGATCGGGGAGCTCTAATGAGGCCTGATGAGGTCGGCGATCTGGTAGCCGACCGTCCATAGCCCGAACAGCATCGACATGGTGACGCCCAGGGTGCCGAACGAGGCGAAGAGCATGTTCCATTTGATGCTGCGGGCCGCCGTGCGCGCTTCGACGGCAATTTCGCCGACATGCCGGATTTCCTGGAGCATGAGCTCGAATTTGGAGTCGATTTTGGAATTGACTGCGAGGACCGCCGTATCGAGCGTCATGAAGCGCTGCTCGATCTTCGAATCGAGCTGGGTGAGGCGTGTCTCGAGGCGCGCCTCCAGCGCCTCGAATTTCGCATCAGCCTCTTCGCGTGGCAGCCCGTTGGTCATGTATCCCCTTATTGCACGCCATGATTGCAATTGACAAGTACCTGCGATTGCATTTTTGACAGGCGAGCGACGGAGTGCGGCTTTGTACACGTCATAGCAACGAGCGGTAGCAATTCCGCTGCCCCTCTTGAAGTCCGGGGAGGATATCCATGTTCAAGCTTTTGCCTTCGCTCGCGGCCGCGCTCGCGGTTGCATCCATGCTCGCTGTCACGGCTCACGCCAATGAGCCCGGCATTCCGCGAAGTGAGCGGCTGTTCGGCCGGCTCGATGCCAATGCCGATGGCCGGCTGGCGATCGATGAGATGCGGCCCAAGGCCGAGCGCCGGTTTCTCCGGCTCGACACCGATGACGACGGCAAGGTCACCACGGTCGAGATCGAGACCTGGCTCAAGAAGATGCAGGACCGCCGCCGGGATCGCATTCTCGAGCGGATGGATTTCGACAAGGACGGCGCCGTCAACAAGGAGGAGGTCGACACCTATCTCGATCAGCTGTTTGCAACCGCCGATGGCGACCATGATGGCGGCGTGACACTGGCCGAAGCCCAGGCCTATCATGCCGCGAAGGCCAAACGGACCTCCCTCAAGGACGCCAAGGGCAAGCAGGAACAGCCCTGAGATGTGACGCGCGGCCTCGCTCATGGATCTTGCATTGCTCTGGGGAGCGGCCTTGCCCTTGGCAGAACCGGAAACACCCCCCAAGACCGAGGCCGGTCCGTCGCGGGGCGGCGACGACCTGCTTGTCCGGCTGAGCCGCCGCGACGAGCGGGCCTTCGCCGAGTTGATCGCGCGTCATTTCGACCGGGTCTACCGCATTGCCTGGCGCGTGCTGGGGGGTCCGGCGGATGCCGAGGACGTTGCCCAGGAGGCGTTCCTCAAGGCCTGGTCGGCGCCGGGCCAGATCCGCGACGGCCGGGCGATCGGCGCCTGGCTGGCGCGTGTCGCCACCAATCTGGCGCTGGACCGGTTGCGCCGGCGCCGGCCGGAATCGCCGCCCGAGCTGCCGGATCTGACCGATCCGCATGCTGCCGCCGATCGCGGCGTCAGGCGCGCCGCCCTCGAGGCGGAGGTTGCAAAGGCGATGGCGGCGCTACCCGACCGCCAGCGTGCCGCGCTGGTGCTTGTGCATTTCGAAGGTCTGGGCAACCTTGAAGCCGCCGAGGCGCTCGGGGTGAGCGTCGAGGCCGTCGAATCGCTGCTGGCGCGCGCCCGGCGCAGCTTGAAACAGGCATTTGCCGACCGCTGGAGGGAGCTGGTGGCGGAGTTTTCCGATCTGTGAGGTCCGATCCGATGAACCAGAGCAACAAAAAGGCCCTCGAGCGGCTCCGGCAGCTTTACGCTGCCTATGGCGCCGATCCCGGACATTGGCCGAAGCACGAGCGCTGGCTTTATCGCGAAGATGTGCCGCCCGAGCTCATCGAGGGTGAAAGCGACGCCCGCATGGTCGACCGCCTGCTGGCCGTGCTGCCGGTCCCCGTCGCACCTGCCCAGAACCTGCGCCAGCTGATCACCCGCGCCGCCCCTTCGCCGCGGCGCGACGCGACCGTGCACGCCCATCACCGGTCCATGCCGAAGCTCATGCAGGAATGGCCCGCCGCCCTGGCGCTTGCCGCATCGCTGGCGGTCGGTGTGTGGCTCGGTGCCGCCGGCGTCGCCGACGACCTCCTGCCGTCGCTCCTTGCCGGGCCGGTCGACATCGACACCGTGGCGCTCGATCCGCCCGACAATCTGGACTTCGATTCGGGGGGAGGGACCTGATGGAGCCGTGGCGCCTCGATCCACGCAATATCGTGCTGCTGGCGTCATTGGCGTTCAATCTTCTCGTTCTCGGCGCCATCGGCTCGCATTTTCTCTTCGAAAAGCAGCCGACGCGCGAGCGCTACTCCGGTCCGGCCTTCACCGACATCCTGCCGCGCACCTTCTTCCTCGCCCTCGACCCTGAGCGCCGCCGGGCCTTGGCCGAACGCTTCGCCGGCGACCGCAAGGCATTTCGCGACGGCCGTCGCGACATGCGCCAGGCGGCGATCAAGGTCGCCGACACTCTCAAGGCCGAGCCCTATAACGCGGCTGAGACGGAGGCGGCGCTTGCCCGCTACGATGCAATCTCGCGCAGCATGATCGATCGCGGCGCGACGGTGTCGCGCGATCTCGTGGCGACGCTCAAGCCGGAGGAGCGGACACTCCTCGCCGACAAGATCCGCGACCGTGCCGAGCATCCCCGCCGGCCGCATCGGAGAAGTGAGTAGGCAGTAGGCAGTAGGCAATGGGCAGTGGGGAAGAGCTCACCTCACTGCCTATTTGCCTAATGCCTAATGCCTCTTGCTACTCACTACCAACTACTCACTCTTACTAAGCCGCCGCCGACCCCGGCTCCGGTGCCGGGATCACGATCGTCACCGTCGTGCCGCGCCCCGGCTCGCTGTCGATCTCGATCGTGCCGTCATGCAGCTCGACCAGCGATTTCGATATGGCGAGGCCGAGGCCTGAGCCCGATCGCGTCTTGGTAAACTGGTTCTCCACCTGCTCGAACGGCCGTCCGAGCTTCGGCAGCTCGCTCGCCTCGATGCCGATCCCGGTGTCGCTGATGGCGATCTCGGTGGTTCCGCCCGCGGCCTTGACCGCCACCGTCACCTGGCCGCCATCGGGCGTGAACTTGACGCCATTGGCCAGGATGTTGATCAGCACCTGCTTGAGCGCCCGCCGGTCGGCGGTGACCTCGAGGCTCGCCGGCAGCGCCCGGGCGATCTTCACGCCGCCCTCGAGCGCTCTGGGCGCGATCATCCGCAGCGCATCCTCGATCATCGCCACGAGATCGAAGCGCGCCACCTCGAGCTTGATCCTTCCCGCCTCGATCTTCGACATGTCGAGAATGTCGTTGATGACATCGAGGAGGTACTGCCCCGAGCGGTGGATGTCGCGGGCATAGTCGAGATATTTCGCCGTCGCGATCGGCCCGAAAATCTGCTGCTCCATCACCTCGCTGAAGCCGATGATGGCGTTGAGCGGCGTCCTGAGCTCATGGCTCATATTGGCGAGGAACTCCGATTTCGAGCGGTTGGCCGCCTCGGCCCTGGTCTTCTCGCGCGAATATTTCTCGGCGAGATCGGCCAGCCGCTGCGATTGCTGCTCGAGCGTCAGCCGCGACTTCTGCAGGTCGCGCACCGTGTTCATCAGCTCGCGCTCGGAATCGAGGAGCTTCTCCTCGTTCAGCTTCAGCGCCGTGATGTCGGTGCCGACCGAGACGAAGCCGCCATCCTTGGTGCGCCGCTCGTTGATTTGCAGCCACCGCCCGTCCTCGAGCTGGACCTCGAAGGTCTGCCCGTCGCCGAGCTCGCCGAGCGCCATGCGCTGGCGCACCAGCGGCTCCTTGGCGGCCCGCGCCAGGTCTTCATAGGGGGTGAGCGGCTGGCAGACCTGCGACGGCAGCGAATGGAACTGCTGATACTTCGAATTGCAGATCACCAGCCGGTTGTCGGCATCCCACAGCACGAAGGCCTCCGAGATCGCCTCGATCGCATCCTTGAGGCGGATCTCCGCCTCCTGGTTCAGCCGGTCGGCGAGCTTCTGCTCGGTGATGTCGATGGCGATGCCCACGAGATGCGGTGCCTGCTCGCCAGGTGCTGCCGCCAGCTCGCACCGCGCCCGCAGCCACACCCAATGGCCCGCCCGGTGCTGCATGCGGAATTCCTGGTCGATCGACGGCTTGCCGCCGCGCAGCATCTGATCGACCAGGGCATCGATCGAGGGATCGTCGGGATGGAGCCGCTGCGCCACCGCGCCATAGGTCAGGACATCGTCCTGCGGCTCGAGGCCGAGAATGTCGAACATCGACTTCGACCAGAAGATCCGCCCGCGCGCAATGTCCCAGTCCCACAGGCCGCAGCGGCCGCGGTCGAGCGCCTTGTCGAGCCGCTCGGTGGCGACCGACAGCGTCCGGTCGGCATCGGCCGCCCGCGCCGCCTGCCAATGGAACGCCGCGCCGAGCAGCACCAGCACCCCGAGCGTCACCACGAACAGCGTCACGATCTGCGCCA
>Ga0075431_100006578_pt1 | contig 11549 bp, 11 predicted proteins | sample RhiMetdeltSRZDD5_FD_75297 | JGI IMG/M metagenome (GOLD analysis project Ga0075431, IMG submission 75297) | Populus rhizosphere microbial communities from Tennessee, USA - Rhizosphere MetaG P. deltoides SRZDD5 | ecosystem: Host-associated > Plants > Roots > Rhizosphere > Soil | place: USA... | reverse complement strand
TGTCGATCGGCCACGGCGCGTTCATGTCGGTCGGCGCCTACACGGCGGCCAACCTCGCCACCCGGCTCGGCTCGCCGTGGCCGGTGAACCTTCTCGCGGGCGGGCTCATGGCCGCGCTCATCGGCGCCATCGTCGGGATCCCGTCCCTGCGTATCAAGGGCCTCTATCTCGCCATCGCGACCTTGGCCGGCCAGCTCATCATCGAGTGGACGATCAACCACGTCACGTTCATCAGCGGCGGGGTGCAGGCGTCCATCGAGGTGCCGCGTCCGCGGCTCGGGCCGGTCGTGCTCTCCTCGCAGCGCGACATGTACTTCTTCCTGCTGGTGTTCGTGGTCCTCGCCATCGTGGGCACGATGAACCTCATGCGCAGCCGGATCGGGCGGGCGTTCATCGCCATCCGCGATCAGGACATCGCGGCCGAGATCATCGGCATCAACATCTTCCGCTACAAGCTGCTGGCCTTCGCCGTCTCGTCGTTCTATGCCGGGGTCACCGGCGTGCTCTACACGTACTACCTCGGCATCGCCAACTACGAGCAGTTCCAGATCGGGGTGTCGATCGACTACCTGGCCATGATCATCATCGGCGGCCTCGGCTCCGTGCTGGGCTCGATCTTCGGCGCCGCCTTCGTCACCCTGCTGCCCATCGTCATCCGGTATGCCATGGAAGCCTTCGGCGACGTCTTCTTTTCCCCGCAGACGGTGCTCAACCTGATCCCCGCGCTCCGCCTGATCCTCTTCGGCGCGCTCATCATCGTGTTCCTGGTCGTCGAGCCCGAGGGGCTGAACCGCCTCTGGCGCAACATCCGTAGCTACTTTCGAGTTTGGCCATTCGCGTACTGAGGTACGCGAAGAAGGGAGAGAGTATGTACAAGCGCCTCACCGCCATCGCCGCCCTGATCGTCCTGGGCGCGCTCCTCGCGCCGGTGATGCCAGCGTCGGCGAACCACGAGATCGTCATCGGGGTCCAGTGCGACCGCACCGGGGCGACCCAGATCGTCGGCACCGTCCTCTGCCCCGGTCTCCATGACTACATCGCCCTCGTCAACTCGAAGGGCGGCGTCGATGGCCACAAGATCAAGGCAATCGAGATCGATCACGAGTACAAGGTTCCGCCAGGCGTGGAGGCGTACGAGCGGCACAAGAAGGAAGGTGCCGTGACCATGGCCATCTATGGCACGCCGCACATCTACGCGCTGGCGGCGAAGCTCACGGAAGACCGGATCCCCGGGACGTCGCCGGGCTTCGGCAGCGCCGCCGCCGCCGACGGCCAGCGGTATCCGTACATCTTCCCCATCGCCGCCACCTACTGGTCGCAGGGGGCGGCCGCCATCGACTTCGCGAAGAAGCAGCTCGGCGGGAGCCTGAAGGGCAAGAAGATCGGCTACCTCTTCTACGACAACCCGGCGGGGCGGGAGCCGATCGAGGTGCTCGAAGACATCGCGGCCAAGGAAGGGTTCCAGCTCAAGACGTTCGCGGTGCCGCCGCCGGGCGTCGAGATGGGCGCCCAGGTCCTCGACATCGCCCAGCGCTTCCGGGCGGACTTCGTCGTCTCGCACCTCTTCGGCGGGGCGCCGTCGGTGTCCATCAAGGAGTTCAAGCGCGTCGGCTATCCGCTACGCAAGGTGATCGGCCTGGTGTGGGCCTCGGCTGAGGCAAACATCGAAGGGGCCGGCGGCTTCGCCGTGGCCGAGGGCTACTTTGCCATGCAGTTCGCGGGCGTGGGCACGGACTATCCGGTGCTGAACGAGATCCGCGATATGTACAAGAAGCAGGGCAAGCCGGCGCCGAAGGAGATGGCGTCGACCGTGTTCTACAACCGTGGCGTGCTCATCGGCGCGCTGCACGTGGAGGCCATCCGCAACGCGCTCAAGGCGAAGCCGGACGGCAAGATCACGGGCGTTGACACGAAGGCCGGCTTCGAGAAAATCAACAACTTCACGCTGGGCGGGCTGGTGCCGCCGCTCAAGATCACCGCGCAGGACCACGAGGGGGGCGGGCTCGTGCAGATCTGGCAGGTGAAGGGCGGCAAGTTCGAGAAGTCGACGGAGTGGTTCGCCGCCTACCAGGACGTGGTGGACAAGCACATCAAGGAAGCCGCCGCCAAGAAGTAAGACCACGCGCTTCGCGGGCCGGGACCTCGCCGGAAGGCGAGGCTCCGCGCCTGCGGGGCGTGGACGAATCACCGAACGAGGCGTGCTGAGATGCTGACCCTGAATAGCGTCGAAGTGATTTACGACGGCGTCATCCTGGTCCTCAAGGGCGTGTCCATTCACTGCCCCGAGGCCAAGATCACCACGCTGCTCGGCGCCAACGGCGCCGGGAAGACGACCACCCTCAAGGCCATCTCCGGGCTCCTCCGCTCGGAGCGCGGCGAGGTGACGAAGGGCGGCGTCGAGCTGGGCGGCGAGCGCATCGATCAGCTGCGCCCGCACCAGATCGTTCAGAAGGGCATCGTCCAGGTGTTCGAGGGCCGCCGCGTCTTCGAGCACCTCACCGCCGAGGAGAACCTGATCGCGGGCGCGCACACGGTCTCGGATCGGCGCCGCCTGGACGAGCGGATGGAGCGCGTCTACACCTACTTCCCGCGGGTCAAGGAGCGGCGGCGCACGCAGGCGGGTTACCTCTCGGGCGGCGAGCAGCAGATGCTCGTCATCGGTCGCGCGCTCATGGCCGAGCCGCGCGTGATCCTGCTCGACGAGCCGTCGCTCGGGCTGGCGCCGATGCTCGTCGAGGAGATCTTCGCGATCGTGCAGCGGCTGAACGTGGAACAGCGCCTCACCGTGCTCCTCGTCGAGCAGAACGCCGCCCTCGCGCTGGCCATCGCCGAGCACGGCTACGTCATGGAGAACGGCCGCATCGTGCTCGAGGGTGCCGCGGCCGTCCTCCGCGACAACGCCGACATCAAGGAGTTCTACCTGGGACTCACGGAAGTGGGCGCCCGCAAGTCCTATCGGGACGTGAAGCACTACAAGCGCCGTAAACGCTGGCTAAGCTGAACGGGCAATTCAGAGGAGCGCCACGGGGTCTCCCGGGGCGCTCCGAACGTTGGGGGTCTGGGGCCGTTTCGGGGCCTCCATGGGAGATTAGATGAAACGGTCCGGGGTGTGGGGCAGTGTGCTGCTGCTGGTGGTGTCACTGGGACTCACCGCGTGCGCGTCCATGGGCTCGGCCCCGGCGTCGACGGCCACGCCGTCGCTCTACCGGCGGCTCGGTGGCCGCGAGGCGATCGCCGGCGTGGTGGACGCGTTCTGGGCCAATGCGCTGGCGGATCCGCGCATCGGCCCGGCGTTCAAGTCGCTGCCGGCCGAGAAGGTCGGCCCGCTGCGGACCAACATCGCGGACTTCATCTGCGAGAACACCGGCGGCCCGTGCTTTTACGGAGGCCGTCCGATGGAGGACTCGCACAAGGGGCTGAAGCTCACCAAGGAGGACGTCGACGCCTGCAACGCGGCGCTGGCGAAGGCCCTCGACGCCAAGGGCGTGGGCGCCGCCGAGAAGAACGAGCTCATGGCGCTGGTCCAGGGCCTGCTGCCCACCATGGTGAATCGGTAGATGGCGGGTCCCAACCGTCGCGCCGGCTACTGGAATCGCGAGCGCGAGACCATGTCCGCCGGCGCGCGCGAGGGCTACCAGGCGCGCTGGCTAACCCGCTTGCTCGCGCACGCGTGGGAGCACGCGCCCGGGGTGCGGCGGCGGCTGGAGCAGGCGGGCCTGGGCCTGAAAGACCTGCGCTCCACGGACGACCTCGCGCGGGTGCCCGTCATCAAGAAGAGCGCGATGCCGGACCTCCAGAAAGCGGATCCGCCCTTCGGCGGCTTCTGCACGGAGCCGATGACGCGGATCCGCAAGATCTTCGTCTCGCCCGGCCCGATCCTCGAGCCCATGGGGCCGGAGATCGGGGCGTGGCACGGCGAGGCCGGGCTGTACGCGGGCGGCTTCCGGCCCGGCGACGTCGTCGTCAACACGTTCAGCTACGCGCTCGTCCCCGCCGCCCACGAGCTGGACGAGGCGCTGGGCATGCTCGGCTGCACGGTGGTGCCGACGGGCGTGGGACAGACGGAGATCCAGGTGACGGTGGCGCGCACCGTGCGCGCGACGGGCTACGTCGGCACGCCGTCGTTCCTCATGACCATCCTGGCCAAGGCGAAGGAGATGGGCATCGACCGCTTGCCGTTCCAGGTCGCCCAGGTCGGCGCCGAGCCGTTCACGGAGTCGATGCGCCGCCAGCTCCAGGACGAGCACGGCATCATGGCCCGTCAGGGCTTCGGCACCGCGGACCTCGGCTTCCTCGCCTACGAGTGCGCGGAGGCGAGCGGCATGCACCTGGTCGACGACGCGGTCACACAGGTGTGCGACCCGACCACCGGCGAGCCGCTGCCGCACGGCCAGATCGGCGAGCTGGTGGCCACCGTGAACAATCGCACGTACCCGATGCTGCGCTTCGGCACCGGCGACCTCACGGTGATCTCCGACGAGCCGTGTCCGTGCGGGCGCACGAGCGCTCGCATGCTCGGCTGGCGCGGGCGCGCCGACGAGGTCACCAAGGTCCGCGGCATGTTCATTCATCCGCGCCAGGCCGACGAGATCGTGGCCCGCGTCAAGGGCGTGGAGCGCTATCAGGTCGTGGTCGGCCGCGAAGGCCACAACGATACGCTGACGCTTCGTGTCCAGCTCACGGCCGGCGTCGACGCCTCGGCCGCGCGGCAGACGCTGGAAGCCGGCATCCGGGACGTCATGAAGCTTCGCGGCGCCGTCGAGGTGGTGGCGCCGGGCACCATTCCCGAGAACGTCAAGAAGATCTCCGACGAGCGGAAGTGGGACTGAGCGGGCGACGGCCCGAGGCGAACGAGGAAGGATCTCGCATGAGGACGCTGACGCCGGAGTGGACGCAGGAGCTCGATCGTCGCCGTGATGGCCTCGTCGCGCTGCGCCGGGACTTCCATCGCCATCCCGAGCTCTCGTTCGAGGAGCGCCGCACCGCGGAGATCGTCGCGGACCGTCTGCACGCCGCCAAGCTCGAGGTACGAACGGGGCTCGGACGCACGGGCGTGGTAGCCGTGCTCCATGGCGACCGGCCGGGCCGCACGATCGCCTGGCGCGCCGACATCGACGCGCTGCCGCTGACGGAAATCTTCGACGCGCCCTACGCGTCCTCGAAGCCTGGCGTGATGCACGCGTGCGGGCACGACGGCCACACCGCCATCGCGGTCACGCTGGCGGAGATCCTGGCCGCGCGCCGCGCGCAGCTCGCGGGGACGACGGTGTTCGTCTTCCAGCCGGCCGAGGAGGTCTTCGGCGGCGCCGAGCAGATGATCGCCGCCGGCGCCCTCGACAATCCCCGCGTGGAGGAGATCTACGGCCTGCACCTGACCACGCAGACGCCGGTCGGCCAGGTGCGGGTCATGCCGGGCCCGTCGATGGCGTCGGCCGACTTCTTCGACGTGGAGATCACCGGCCGCGGCGGGCATGGCGCCTATCCGCACCTCTCGGCCGATCCGATCACCGCCGCCGCCAACATCCTGCTCGGCATGCAGAACCTGGTCTCCCGCGAGGTCGCCGCGCAGGAGACGGCCGTTCTCACCGTGGGCCAGATCCTGGGAGGGACCAAGCACAACATCATCCCGGCCAAGGCGGTGATGCGCGGCTCGCTCCGCACCTTCAGCGACGACGTCCGCGCCCAGATCAAGGGGCGCCTGGCGGAGTACGCCTCCAACATGGCGCGGGCCTACCGGACGGAAGCGCGTCTCACCTTCGAAGGCGCCGGCTGCCCGGCCGTCGTGAATCACGAGCGCGAGACGGCGTTCGTGCGCGAGTGCGCGACCGCGGAGCTGGGGCCCGGCGCCCTCAGGTCCGAGCCGCCCGTCATGGCGAGCGACGACATGAGCCTGTTCCTGAACGAGCGGCCGGGCTGCTACTTCCGCGTCGGCATCGCGCCGACAGACGGGCGCCCACGTCCGCATCACGCCCCCGAGTTCGAGATGAACGAGGACGGATTGCCGATCGGCCTGCGGCTCGGGCTGTCGGTGATGCTGAACGCCCTCGACCGCTGATCTCGGGCGGCCGCTTACTCGAGCGCGGCCAGGCGCTCGATGATCTTCAGCGCGACGCTGGTGTCCTGATCGCCGAGGCCGGCCGCGAGGGCCGCCTGCTGGTAGCGCTGGGCGACGTTCGAGAAGCTCACGGGGACGTGCAGCTCCTTGGCGATCGTGTTGAACGTCTCGAGGTCCTTGTTCATGAGCTGGACCTTGAAGCCGGGTGCGAAGTTGCGCGGGGCGATCGCCGTTGGGATGCGCTCGAGCGCCTTGCTCCCGCCGCTGCTTGCCTTGACCACCTCGTAGATCGTCATCAGGTCGAGGCCCGCCTTGCGGCCCACCACGATGCCCTCCATCATGGCCAGCGAGTTCACGCACGCCATCATGTTGTTGATGGCCTTCACCGTGTTGCCGGCGCCCACCGGGCCCACGCTGAAGATGTTGGGGCCGATCGACTTCAGCACCGGCCGCGCGCGCTCCAGCACCTCGGCGTCGCCGCCGACCATCACCGCCAGGGTGGCCGCCCGCGCGCCCGTCACGCCGCCGCTCACCGGCGCCTCCAGGAAATGCACGCCGCGCGCCTTCGCGCGGGGCTCGATCTTGCGCGGGGTGGACGGCAGCACGCTGCTGAGGTCGATCAGGATCGTGCCCGGCCGAGCGCGCTCGACGAGGCCGCCCGCCTCCAGGTAGAGCTTCTCGACGTCGGGCGAGGCCGGCAGGCACGTCAGCACGACTTCTGACTGCTCAAGCACCTCGGCCGCCGAGCCGGCCTTTCGCGCACCGGCCGTCACGAGGTTGCTCATCGCGGCCGGGTTCATGTCGAACACCGTCATCGGGAAGCCGTTCTTCAGCACGTTGCCCGCCATCGGATTGCCCATGTTGCCCACGCCGATGAATCCTACGGAAGTGGCCATGTGTGGTCTCCTCGGCCGCGATCATACTCCAGGGCGCCGCCGGCGCTCTGCTCGCGAGGCCGGCACGTTGACAGTGTCCACGGCGCTACGAGAGTATCCCCGCCATGCTGCTGACCAGCGTGCCGGCCATGATGGAATGGGGCCTCGGCGGCCCGCCGCTGCCGTCGCGCCGGGCGCTGCGCTGGCGGCTCACCGCGCTGCTGGCCTTCGTCGCGCTGTGGAGTGTCGCCGGCGGCCTGGTGCAGCTGACGCGTCCATTCAATCCGATCTTCCTGCCGGCCCCGTGGGTGGTGCTCGGCGCGCTGGCCGAGCTCGCGTGGAAGGGCCAGCTCTGGCCGCACGTCGGGGCCACGCTCGAGCGCGTGGCCATCGGGTTCACCACCGGCGCCGCGCTCGCCGTTCTCCTCGGGCTGCTCGCCGGGCAGCTGCGTTCGGTGCGGCGCGTGATCGAGCCGGTGGTGGAGCTCTTGCGCCCGATCCCGCCGCTGGCCGTGCTGCCGCTCTTCATCGTCTGGGTCGGAATCGGTGAGGGTTCCAAGGTCGGCTTCATCACGTACGCGACGTTCTTTCCGATGTTCGTGAGCACCGTGCACGGGGTCGCCCAGATCGACACGCGCCTGCTGCGCGCGGCCGAGAGCCTCGGCGCGCGGCGCCGCGACCTCTTCGTGCGGGTCATCCTGCCGGCGGCGCTGCCGGACGTGCTGACGGGACTTCGGCTGGGCGTGGCCCTGTCGTTCTTCGTCATCGTCATCTCGGAGTTCGTCGGGGCGGAGCGCGGCCTCGGCTACCTGATCAACGACGGACGCAACTTCTTCCTGGTCCCGCAGATGCTCGGCGCCGCCGTCCTCCTCGGCCTCCTCGGCTACGCCGGCAATGGCGCCGTTCGCCTCCTCGAGCGCCGCGTCCTGCGCTGGCAGCAGCCGCTCTAGCGTCATGAAGATCCAGGTGCGCGGGCTCTCCCGGACGTTCGTGGCCGCCGGCCGCGCGATGCCGGCGCTGGTCGACGTCGACCTCGACGTGGCCGAGCGTGAGTTCGTCTGCATCCTCGGACCGTCGGGCTGCGGGAAATCGACGCTGCTCAACATTGTGGCCGGCTTCCTCCGTCCGTCCGCGGGCGACGTGCTCGTCGATGCGCGGGCGGTGCAGGGCCCCGGCTCCGATCGCGGCGTGGTCTTCCAGGAGTATGTCCTCTTCCCGTGGCTGACGGTGGCGGGCAACGTGGAGTTCGGCCTCCGGTTGAAGGCGACGCCGCCGGCGGAGCGACGCGCGATCGTCGGCCGGTATCTGGAGCTGGTCGGCCTCGCCGCACACGCCGAGAAGTATCCGGTGCAGCTCTCCGGAGGCATGAAGCAGCGGGTGGCCATCGCGCGCGCGCTCGCGAACAATCCGGCCGTCATCCTGATGGACGAGCCGTTCGGGGCCCTCGACGCCCAGACCCGCGAGGTGCTGCAGGACGAGCTGGGGCGCATTCAGCGCGTCGAGCACAAGACCGTGCTCTTCGTGACCCATTCGATCCGGGAGGCGGTGTACCTGGCGGACCGCGTGGTGGTAATGACCTCCGCGCCTGGCCGCATCAAGCAGGTCTTCACCCTCAAGCTGCCGGAGGTCCGCGACCGCTTCGCGCCGGACTTCACCCACTACGAGAGCGAGATCACGCGCGTGGTGAAGGAAGAGGTCGCCAAGGTGCACGAATGAAGGCGTTGATCGGGGTGGTGATCGCCTGGGCCGTCGTGTCGTACGGCAACCTCCGGCTCGAGCTCGTGAACCCGGTCTTGTTGCCGACCCCCGGGCAGGTGGCGGCGGTCTTCGTCGACACTGTGCGCGATGGCAGCCTGCCGCGGCACGTCGTCACCTCGCTCGCGCGCGTGGCCGTCGGCTTTGGCCTCGCCGCCCTGGCGGCCGTGGTGCTGGGGCTGCTCGCCGCCATGTGCGTGCCCGTCCGCCTGCTCCTGGAGCCCGTGATCGAGTTCGTGCGGCCCATCCCGCCGCTGGCGTTCCTGCCGATGTTCCTCGTCTGGTTCGGCCTCGGCGAGGCGTCGAAGGTGGCGTTCATCGGCTACACGACGTTCTTTCCGATGTTCGTCGCGGTGGCGGCGGCCGTGCTCCGCGTCGACGTGGGCTTGCTGCGCGCCGCCGCCAGCCTGGGCGCCGGTCGTCTCGACCTCATCCGGCGCGTCGTGGTACCCGCCGCTCTGCCGGGGATCATCGTCGCCCTCCGGCTCGGCTTCGGCCTGGCCCTGTTCGTGATCGTCGGCGCGGAGTTCATGGGCGCCGACGCCGGGCTCGGTCATCTCATCATGGAAGGCCGTACGTTTTTCCTCCCGGCGCAGATCGTCATGGGCGCCCTCGTGCTGGGGTTGCTCGGATCTGTCGTCAACGCGCTCCTGCTCTCCGCCGAGCGGCGGTTGTTCCGCTGGCGCGAGGCGGCCGCGATCTCATGATTCCCGAAAGGAGCTCCCCATGCGTGTGCTGCTGATCGTGCTGGCCCTGCTCGTCGTCGTCGGCGTGGCCGCCGACGTCTCCGCCCAGAAGCCCGAAGTCACCGAGATCGACGCCTGGCTCGTGCGCGATCCGCAGATGTCCTCGCAGTTTGCCGTCGCCGATCAGCTGGGGTTCCTGAAGGCCGAGGGGCTCAAGGTCAACGTCCGCTGGTACATCGCCGGCACCGACCTGCCGAGCATGTGGGGCGCCGGCAACATCCACCTCGGCACGGCCACCGCCACCATGGTGGTGCCCATCGCCGCCTCCGGCCAGGAGATCTACAACATCGCGCCCCAGAGCGACATCGCCGGCGTCCAGCAGATCGTCATCGGCAAGAAGGCGCAGGAGATGCTCAAGAGCCCGAAGGACTTCGAGAAGCTGAAGATTGGCATGCCGAAGGGCGCCTCGGTGACGATGGCCATCCAGGCCATGGCGCGCGACACCGGCATCGACTTCAGCAAGCTCCAGTTCGTGAATCTCTCGCCGCCCGACGCGGTCACCGCGCTCGCCAAGGGCGACATCGACGCCATGGCCGGGTGGGCGCCGTGGACGTTCCGCGCCGTGAAGGAAGCGGGGGGGAAGATCTACTTCACCGGCAGCCAGAGCTACATCCCCGGCAAGGAGGGCAAGGTCGACTGGCTACACGTGCACGCGGGCGTGGTGGCGAGCGGCAAGATGCTCAAGGAGAATCCGAACACGCTCAAGGCCGTGCTGCGCGCGCTGCGCAAGGCCACCGACTCCATCAACAAGGACCGGGACGGCGCCATCAAGATCGTGGCACGCGAGATGAAGCTCGACGAGGGGCTCGCGCGCGAGATCATGACGTACAACGTGTACTCGATGGAGATGAACGACAAGATCGTCAAGGGCATGGGCGAGTTCGTCGATTTCCTGCACTCGCTCGATCGCATCAAGCAGAAGTTTCCGCCCGAGCAGGTCTTCTACACGAAGCTCCTCGAGGAAGTGGACCCGACGCTCGTGAAGTGGAAGGCCAAGACCGAGGTGAAGTGAGCGCGTACCGGCTTCGCCCGGAGACGGAGAGCGACGTGGAGGGCGTTCGCGCCGTCCACGTCGTCGCCTTCCCGACGCCGCTCGAGTCCCGCCTGGTCGATGCGCTGCGCAGCGCGGGAAAGACCATCCTGGCCCTGGTGGCCGAAAGCGAGGAGCGCGTCGTCGGCCACGTCCTCTTCACGGCCGTCGCCATCGAAGGCAGCCCCAAGCGAGCGCTCGGGCTTGCCCCCGTCGCGGTGCTGCCGGATCGTCAGCGGCAGGGCGTCGGCACCGCCCTCATCCGCGCCGGTCTCGCACGGGTGACCGCGCTCGGCTACGACCTCGTCGTCGTCCTCGGCGAGCCTGATTACTATCGTCGCTTCGGCTTCGCCACCGCCAGTCGTGCCGGCCTCCGGAACGAGTACGGCGTGGACGGTCCCTTCATGGCGCTCGGACTCACACCGGACGGGCTGGCCGGCGCCGCCGGCCTGGTGAAGTACGCGGCCGAGTTCAGCCTGGTGTCGTCGTAGAGCGGCGCGACAGCAGCGCAAACACCACGAGCGCGGCGAGGCCCGCGGTGGCGACCGCGGTCGTCATCGGGCGCAGGGTGCCGTCGTAGAACTGGCTCACGACGATGGCATAGAGCGCCGAGCCGGTGAGCTGCACGAAGCCGAGCACGGCGGAGGCGAGGCCGGCCATGCGCGGGAACGGCCCGATGGCGCCGGCGGCGGCGTTGGGCAGCACGAAGCCGAGGCCGAAGGCGAAGCCGAACATCGGCGCGACCACCGAGATCACGCTCGCCGCCCCCACCCACGCCAGCAGAGCCATGGCGAGTCCTGCGGCGGCGCCGATCAGCGTGCCGGCGCGGATCATCGTGTCGATGCCCAGCCGCGGGCCGAGCTTCACCGACACGAAGTTGCCCGCCATCAGCCCGGTCGCGACCGAGCCGAAACAGACGCCGTAAACGGTGGGCGAGACGCCGAGCACGCCGATGAGCGCAAACGACGAGCCCGTGATGAAGGCGAACTGTCCACCGAACATGAACGCGGCCACCGTCACGTACGCCAGATAGCGAGGATGACCGAGGAGCTCGGCCACGCGTCGCGGCAGGGGCTCGGCGCCGGGGG
>Ga0075431_100006577_pt1 | contig 11549 bp, 13 predicted proteins | sample RhiMetdeltSRZDD5_FD_75297 | JGI IMG/M metagenome (GOLD analysis project Ga0075431, IMG submission 75297) | Populus rhizosphere microbial communities from Tennessee, USA - Rhizosphere MetaG P. deltoides SRZDD5 | ecosystem: Host-associated > Plants > Roots > Rhizosphere > Soil | place: USA... | reverse complement strand
CATCTGCGCAACCTGCAAACCAAGACCGGAAGGAGGCTGCAAATCGACGGGCTTCGGCCTGAGTTCGCGAGTCTCCTCGATGATTCGGTCCCGGAAACACCCGCTGAACCAACCAGCAAGCGCTCTCGGCGCGGGCTGGTTGAGGAAATCGGCGAAGGCGTAGTCGAGATTTGGCGCGACATCCAGATTCTGGTGAGCTTCGTGGGCGAGCTTTCCGTTGCGCTCGTGCGCGCGGCAATTCATCCGCGCAGCATCCGCTGGCGCGATGCTGCTGCAATTGCTGAAGTGGTCGGCGTCAACGCCCTGCCGATCGTCGCGCTCATCAGTTTTCTAATGGGTCTCATCATGGCCTTTCAAGCAGCGGTTCCACTGCGTCAATTCGGCGCCGAGCTTTTTATCGCCAATTTGGTCGGACTTTCGATTCTCCGCGAATTGGGTCCGCTGATGACGGCGATAGTCTTGGCGGGCCGTTCAGGTTCTGCGTTCGCGGCAGAGCTTGGCACCATGAAAGTCCGCGAGGAAATCGACGCGCTCAAGACCATGGGGCTCGACCCTGTGCGTTTTCTGATCGTGCCGCGGATCGTCGCGGCAGTGGCCATGACGCCGCTTCTGACTGTCTTCGCGGATTTCGTCGGCTTACTGGGAGGTGCCGTTGTCATGCGTTCTTTGGGATTTCCATTAATCACTTATTTTCATCAGGTCCAGTACGCTGTGAGCTATGGTTCTCTCATAGGCGGCCTCGTGAAAGCTTTCGTTTTTGGCATCCTCGTTGCGGGTATCGGTTGCCAGCGCGGCTTGCAAACGAAAACCGGCGCGACCGCGGTCGGCGAATCGACCACCAGCGCCGTGGTGAGCGGGATTATCCTGATCGCCATCACGGACGGAATTTTTTCGGTGATCTATTATTACCTGGGAGTTTGATGAGCGTCGAAGCCAAACAAGAGCCGATCATTCAAGTGGAGCACTTCAAGGCTGCTTACGACGACCAGGTCATTCTCGACCAGGTCAATTTCGAGGTCTACCCGGGTGAAGTCTTCGCCATCCTCGGCGGCTCCGGCTGCGGCAAAAGCACCTTGCTCAAACACATGATCGGTCTGTATAAACCGGCTGCCGGCAGAATTCTGATCAATGGCCAGGATATCGCCGGAGTTTCGGGAGACGAGCGGCTTAAATTATTGCAGAAATTCGGCGTGATGTATCAAAGCGGCGCATTGTTCGGTTCGATGACCCTGCTCGAAAACATCGCCCTGCCGCTGGAGGAGTTCACGAATCTGCCGCCGGAAGCGATTCGACTGATCGCTGGGATGAAACTCGAAAGGGTGGGTTTGAGCGGTGTGGCTGGTCGCATGCCTGCTGAGCTGAGCGGCGGCATGCAGAAGCGCGGCGCTATCGCCCGCGCCATGGCGCTCGATCCGCGGATTCTATTTCTCGACGAATTGTCGGCCGGATTGGATCCGGTCACCTCGGCGGAGCTCGACCAGCTCGTGTTGAGCTTGTCCAAAAGTTTGCGGATCACTTTCGTGATTGTGACGCACGAGCTGCCGAGCATCTTCACGATTGCGGACAGAGTGATAATGTTGGATAAACAAGAAAAGGGTATCATCGCGATGGGGGACCCTCACGAGTTGCGTGATCACAGCCCGGACCCGCGCGTGAAGCAATTTTTCACACGTCAGATAGTTGGCAACCTGGCAGCCCCTGGAACGAGCGGATAGCGGCAACGCGGTCGCAGTGGAAAAACTCAGCTACTTTAAAATCGGGCTCTTCGTGATCAGTGCGATCGTGATTGGCGTCACCGGCGTCGTCGTGCTGGGCGTTGGCTCGGTTCTGCAAAAGAAATCCCTCGTAGAGACCTACATCGACGAGTCGGTCCAAGGCTTGGACGTTGGCTCGCCTTTGAAGTTTCGCGGCGTTCCGGTAGGAAGAGTGGAGCAAATCTCTTTAACCAGCGCCGAATATGCGACGCGGCGCCAGTACGTGATGGTGCGCATGTCGATCTCGTCCAACATGTTTCAGTTTCCCGTCAACGATCCCAATAGCCCGGCGCTCAAACGCGAGCTTGATCGCGGCTTTCGCATTCGGCTGGCGGCGCAAGGATTGACCGGAGTCGCCTATCTGGAAGCGGACTACTTGGACCCGGAGCGCAATGCGCCATTAGAAATAGACTGGCAACCGGCTTATCCTTATATTCCTTCCGCCCGAAGCCGGATTACCCAGTTGAGTGAAGCGGTTGAGCGTATTTTGCAGAATATCGGCGATATCAATATTTCTCGTCTCAGCGAGAGTGTCGAGAAGTCGCTCGCGGCGATGACCAAACTTGCGGACAGCGCTAATCTGGAAAAAATCGGTGATCAGACCAACGCTTTGTTGACTGAAGTGCGCGCCACGAACCGCCAACTGAATGCGCTGGTGAGCAGTCCGGAGTTAAAAACCGGCCTCGCCGATGCCGCTGCAACCGCGGGCAAAGCGCGTCAGATCATCGAGCGCGCCGAAAAGCCGCTGGAGCGCATGCTGGTTGATCTGCCGCAGGCTTCGGAAGGCCTGAATCGCATGGTCAAGCGGCTCGATTCGGTGACCAACGATTTGCCGGAAACGAGCGCGCAACTGCGTCAAACGCTGCAAAGAGTCAATCGCCTGATCGCTACCCAGCAGCGCGAGCTGGACCGGACGATGGAAAACCTGCGCGCGGTCTCGGAGAACATCAAAGAGATCACCGAGAATTCAAAGAAGTATCCTTCACAGACTTTATTCGGCGCGCCGCCGTCGCCTTCGAAGGTCATGCCGAGATGAATTTAGCAGTGAGATTGACAGCCCACGGCGCTTTGCTGCTTTCGCTCCTTTGTTTCGGTTGCGTCAGCCTGGAGCGGAGCTATCCTGAAAAGCGCTATTTCGTCATCGAAGTGAAGGACGCCCGGAGCGGCGACACCGGGGACGGGCAAATCTTGTCTTTGTCCAATCTGCAGATTTCGCCGCGCTATGCCGATCGGGGTTTTGTCTACCGGACTTCGGAAGCAGAATACGAATCGGATTTTTACAATCAGTTTCTGTCCTCGCCGGCAGTGATGATCACTGAAGAAACGCGCAAGGCTCTGGCGGCTTCAGCAAAGTTCAAGTTTGTCGTCGGCCCGGCGAGCTCGCTCATTGCGAACTACGTCCTGGAGGGTTCGATAAACGCGCTTTACGGCGATTTTCGAAAACCGAGCGCTCCCGCAGCCGTCTTAGAGATTGAACTTTTTCTACACAACGAAAATCCGGGGAATCCCGGCATCGTGCTGCAGAAACGCTACATGAAGTCGGTGCCGCTCAAGGAAAAATCGCCGGAGGCGTTGGCGAAGGGGTGGAGCGAGGCACTGGAGGCGATCACGGCCATGTTCGTCGCCGACCTCGGAGACCGCAAATTGTAGTTTGCTCGCGCTTCCTGAACCGCAGAGCAAAGCCGCAACCAAAAGAGCACAAGAAATCTCACCGCAGAAGGCACAGCGGTGGCAGAGTTACGACTTGTACTTGATAAAAGTTTTTTTCGGGGTACCCGCTTCTCCGCGGTGAATTCCTCTGGACCGAGATCTTCAGAATGGTCATTGGAAAATCTGCGCGAGCCACGAAAACTTCGAACGTAGTAGTGCAGAGTTCGCGCCTCCGCGTCCAGCCTTAAAAGTTACCTGTATTCCAAAGCCGCCTAACGTCCTGTCGGTCGAAGGATCGGGGCAGAGCCTACACGCCGTCAGTGGCGATGGCTGGCCCGTTAGAGAACCTGTGTAGTCCGCTCCTGGGGGGAGAAAAATAAAATATTTCATTAAAACACTGTCGATAGAGAACCTCGGCGTCCGTTCCAGGGATATACGTGTAGACATCGAAACTGACGGAGGGTGAGTAGGAGGGCAGAGTATATCCATCGCATTGGATGAGATAACGCCCCATCACGAGCTTTTACTTGCTGGATCAATACGTTTACCCTACATTGAGGGGCGGTATGCATGCGGGAGTGAATGGTCCCACAGTGGGGCAACTCGTGCATGGCAAGACTACCATGCAACCCTCCCCCTCTGAGGACGACCTGAACCTTATTCGGCGCGTGGTCGGACGAGACCGCCAAGCGTTCGAGACTCTCTATCACCGCTATTCACCCGTGGTCTACCGCTACTTGTGGAAATTGATCCGCCAGCGAGAAATCGTCGAGGAAGCGCTGAACGACGTGATGATGGTGGTGTGGCAGAACGCGTCGCGCTTTAATGGAACCTCGCGCCTGTCAACCTGGATTCTCGGCATTGCTCACAACAAGGCGCTCAAGGCGCGGGCACGGTCCGCCAAATTCGATACAGAGCTCCGGCAGACGGAGCCCGACGGAGTCGAGTCCAGTGGCCCTGAGGATGCCTGGGCCAGCCGTGAGTTGGCTAACGCTGTGGCGCGGGCAATTGACAGCCTGCCTCCTGAGCAAGGGGTGGTTGTGGAGCTAACCTTCTATCACGACCTGTCCTACGCGGAGATCGCGAAGATTGTTGGGTGCCCTGTGAACACGGTCAAGACGCGAATGTTCCATGCCCGCCGACGGCTGGCTTCATTGTTCGCCGCTGAGTCGAAAGGATCATGATCGGAAGAAGGAACCTGAACGATATGCGAGACCCGAGTGATCAATCCGATGGGAACCAGCACCAAAAAGTGTGGGAGATCCTGCCCTGGTACGTAAACGGTACTTTGGAAGGTCACGAACACGAACTTGTGGCTCGCCATATTCTGAGATGTCAGAGCTGCGCGGACGAGATCGTGCGATGCCAGTCCATGGCGACCGCAGTCCGCAGCTCCGAAGAAGCCGCGAGGATGCCATCGCCGGAGCATCTTGCGCGCTTGATGGAGCGCATCGATCGCGCAAGCGCGTCGGCCACCCCGGAGCGCTGGCGCATTCGTGTTCGCGAGTGGATCGAAAAAATCCGGCTTGCTTTTCAGGAGACACCGTCTTTATTTCGTTGGGCACTGGCCGCGCAGACTGCGGTGATTGTCCTGCTAGCCGGTGCTACTCTATGGCAGGCTTCGCTAGCTCCTTCACTACTCTATCGGACGCTGTCGGACGCGGGTAGCGGCCCGGAGCTGGGTCGAGTGACCCTTCAAGTGGCTTTTACCGACGATATCACCGAGCGGGAAATCAGGACATTGCTCGGGAGCGTTCGGGCAACGATTGTGGCAGGCCCGTCCCCGATGGCCGTCTACACGGTCGCTTTGGCCGCTGACGATCGCGAAGCACCTGCGCAAACTCAGGAGAGACTTGCGTTGTTGCGGGCACATCCGAAAGTGCGGTTAGCGGAAGCGAGACAGCCGTGATGATACGAGTATTGTCTCTTTTCGCCGGGCTAGCGCTGTTGACCGCCGGGTGTAGCGGTCGCGCTTTACAGAAAGGAATGGGCGAAGAGGCTGAGGCACTTCCCAGGCAGCTACAGGCTCGACAACTGATTGTCACTCTTGCTCCAGCCACGCCGGAGGTCTGGGTAACCCTCACCAAAGAGCTTTCCGGTGAGTATGGCCTGGAACAGGTCGGCACTTTTCCGCTGACCTCGCTCGGCGTGCAGTGCGTTGTTTTTCAGGTAAGCGAAAATCGTCCGCTGGATGATGTGCTGGCGCAGTTAACGGTTGACCGCCGCGTGGAATCAGTTCAGCAGAACCAATTTTTTCAGGGTCTCGGCGCGCTTGCTGGAGACCCGTACGGGTCTTTTCAATATGGGCCGCGCGCGGTCCACGCTGACCGGGCTCACGCCTGGGTCACAGGTCGAGGCGTGCGCGTAGCTGTTGTCGATACGGGGATTGATACAAACCATCCCGACCTCAGGGAGCGAGTTGTCAAGACAATCAACTTCGTAGAGGGAGGCGAAAAGACGTTTACGTCCGATTATCACGGCACCGCTGTCGCCGGCGTAATCGGGGCGCGGGCCGACAATGGGACGGGGATCTACGGCGTCGCTCCTGATGCCGACCTTTTGGCTGTAAAAGCGTGCTGGCACCGTCGGCCCGGAACTTCCGAGGCGTGGTGTAGTAGCTGGACTCTCGCCAAGGCGATCGACTTTGCTATCGTTGAGCGCGTTCGGGTTCTAAATCTCAGCTTGTCCGGACCTCCTGATCCTCTTCTCGGGCGGCTGATCGTAAAAGCCATAAGCGAACAAAGCATCACGGTCGTGGCTGCCGTGATGGAACGTGGAGATCCGGCGCTTAGCTTTCCCGCCAACCTATCGACAGTCATCGCTGTGGTATCCAGTGACGCGCAGGGTCGCGTGCGCGCGGGCGCGGGCAAACATCCAACGCCGCTGGCCGCGCCAGGCGTCGAGGTACTGACCACGGTGCCCAATGGAGCCTACGATTTTCTCTCCGGCAGTTCCTTTGCCACGGCTCACGTTTCCGGCATTGTTGCTTTAGTGCTCGAAGGAAATCCCCAATTGTCGCCGCGGCAGGTGAGGGACCTACTCGTCGACAGTGGCCGCCCCGTGAATGGAAACGATCGAGAAACGGCGTCACTCCGTCATGTGGATGCTTGTGAGGCGCTGCGGCGAGTTGTGCGCGGGTCATGTTAGTAGATTTTTACCGCGATTTATCTTAATGATTCTGAAGACGCTACCGACGCGATCTTGCCAAATTGGACTTCTTGCAAATCACTGTCTTCACCGTCACATCTTAATGCTTGGCTTTGACGCAGCTCATAAGGTCAAGTCCCTACTCGTGTCTCTGCCTGCGATAGATAGACTCCCCGTTCGTTCATCGATCTGATGCGCGCAAGCCTCTAATAGCCAGCCGCGTTAGAACCCTTTGCTTACGCAGGGGGATATACACGCCAGCACGACTCACTGAACGCGAGGACGTGCGGTTGCGCTCCTGGCGCGCGGTTAAATAACCGCCCCCTTTGTCGCACACTCACTGGTGAACAGGAAAGTTCGTGAACGAGAATAACGAAAGCGGAACTCCCGTTATAGCGCAACCTCCCTCGAGGCAAAATCTTCGCGGAAAGTCGTGGTGGACCATCACCTATCCGGCAAGCCTTGTGGTCTTTCCCGTGCTGGCGGCTTTGACATGGACGCAGTGCGACTTCAGCGGGCGGGAGATTCCAGACTGGAAGCCCGTTCTTGCGCGCGCGGATGAGGCGTGGGGAAAGGGCGATCTCGATGACGCGAAGCATTTGTATTTGAAGGCGGGAAAATTCGCAGTCTGGCGCGACGATTGGGCGGGGTTACTCGCCGCCGCCTGTGGGATTAAACAGCTGGAAAGGGCAAGGGGTCCTTATTCCCCTGCTCATGCGCTGCTTCTTCGCGCCATGGTCGCAGCCGAGAAAAGGCAAAGTCAATCCGGGCTTGTTGCGGTGGCAAAAACCTTTGCGGCGCTTGGGGAGGACAAAGTCGCCTCCATGGTCCTGTCGCGAGCCGGGAAGGACGAGGTCGAAGAAGCCAACGACTCGGCTGATATCGTTTCGCCTGGCTGTTGGGACAACAAAACGAGAAACAGTCGGCGAAAACAATGTTCACCGGAGTCGGAATAGGCGGTCGTCGGGCTGGATGGATTGCTCGAGGCGAAGTTCATGATGACGAAGATCGCCTGCTCGCTACGCAGCGCACAAGCATTCGCCGCAGCACAACCGAAGAAGGTTCTCGGATCTTCGCGCATGCCGCTCGAATCAAAAAACACCTGAGAAATCGGCGCTTGCTAATCACGGAAATGGATAGAGGAATTTTATGAATGAGTTATTGCCGCTCGTGATCGTTATCATTGATGCAGCTGTCAACCAACTGAGTAAGCCAAAGAAAAATTACTTCATCGCGCAGCGCAGGATCGAATGAAGCGTCCAGAACATTTGCTCATGTCCAATAAAAAAAACACCAAATAACAAATAAGAAATAGGGAAGGAAGAAGAAGTGAAAACAAGAGCTACAACGAAAACAGAGAAAGTCGAAAATGATAACAATTCCCGTCCATGGCGCTCGTTAGAGCATGCACTCATGAAGAGGCATGTGCTTTTAAATCGCGTGCTCGGGGTTGGCTTGCTGGCCGTCACGGTGCTCGTCCCCGTTGGCCAAGCTGCACAGGCGCAAGGGAAAAAATCCAAGGACTTGGTTCCACCGATCATATTCCAGGCGGCCGGGCCAATCGCCGCCTCGATTCAAAGCACGGTGGATGCGTTCCGCGCTGCTTTGGGCGATCCCAACAACGGCAACAACCCACCGCCGCTCGACAGAAGCGGTCGCCGAGAGATCAACTGGGATGGCGGCAACCCCCCGGTGGATATCACTACAGCCCCCGTAACGCCGTTCAACTTCTTCTTAAACACACGCGGGGGCCAGTTTACCACACCGGGAGCCGGCCTTTCCCAGGGGCCGGCATCGGGCGGACCCCAAGGCGGCCTTGAGGTGCTCTTTAACAATCCGACCTACGGCGCTACCTTCAGCGCCTTCAGCCCTCTGCGCCTGTTCACCCCGGTAGACAGCAACATCACCGAAGCTTTGTTCTTCGTACCCGGCGCCAATCCCAATCTGCAGCCCGGCGCCAATCCGGCGCAGCCAGCAACGGTCCGTGGCTTTGGCGCGGTGTTCACAGACGTCGATAAGCCGAATGGGATCGGGCGTGGAGGGAGGCGTGGCAACACTCGTGGGGCCAGCACGTTAATGGAGTACTTCGACGTGGATGGCAGGCTGATCTTCAGCAGTTTCGTCCCACCTTCTCCGGGGGACGCGAGCCTTTCCTTTTTCGGTATCGTGTTCGATGAGCCGCTGATCGCACGCGTGCGGATCACCACCGGCGATACGGCGCCGGGGCCGGATGATGATGAAAAGCGAGATATCGTTATGATGGATGACTTTATCTACGGCGAGCCACAGCCCCTTTTTTGATAGGAACCTCGCTGAGTAGAACCGAGGCAGAGTTGGGGGAATTACCGTCAGGGTCATTGTCCTGGCGCGGCAACAGACACCAAGCTCCAAGGACAATGACCCTGGCTGCCACGTTTGGCGGTCAGGAAAGTAATTACGCTCTTCTGTTTGGGAAAGGCCCGCTGGATCACGAGTTAGGTGATGTATGAAGCTTCGAGATCACTCATTGATGTGTTACCGGGGAGTCTCCAACTGGCCACCCGTCTGGGTTGGAAGGGACGCCAAACAATCTCAACAGCTAATCGGTGAGATAGGCATTCTCAAAAATGTGATTCAGTCCAAGATGAATCCCCCTAATAGACTTTATCTAACGATCGAACATGAGGGCGAAGAATATTTAGGCGCACTATTCTTTGATGGCCAATTCGCGTGCCAGAGAACCTACAAACTTCTTCTACGTCATCGTGGCGAACTCATTCACAAAATTGGTGAAATGGATGTTCCAGAGTCAGCGTCAATCGCAACTGGAAGAAGGGTGTGCAAAGTATGCGGTTCGCCACAAAATTGTGATTTCACAGTGTTGGATGATGTGTGGAGAGCAGCGGTTCCAGTCGGATACCGAGACGAAAGGCTGTGTCTTAAATGTTTCGAGGTGTTTGCTTCTGAAAAACAAATAGAGTTATTGCGACGAGAAGGTGGCTAAGAGTGCCGTGATCCGTCGCTTACCATCGGAAGCGCCATGCGTAAACAAGCGTCGCAAGAACAGGGGGACGAAAAGGGGACATCATCCCCGTTATCTTAATCTAGGCTTTGCTGGGGCTCGAGTGCTCGGTATCGGGCCAATAGTTGAGGGCGTGCAGAGCGTCGCGAATCGGCTGGAGCAGTTTGGGTTGCGAGCCGGTCATGCTTTCTTCGTCTGCGACCTCCATCGACATCGCCTCCTGTTCCCATTGCCGAAGGACTTCAATTCGCTGTTCGCGCGACAATTCTTGGCTTGAAACGACTTCTTGAGGGCTATTAAAAACGGCTGCGGGATTCAGCTTTGCTTTTTCGAAATCCATTTTGCTTCTTCCTTTTTTTTATTTGCCGCTACCGGGGAATAAACACACTGCGGCAACTTTCCTCTTCAGCACACTTTCGTCTCCCTACACTATATACTACGCTGTCCGCGAGGCCGTCTGTTCAATAGGAGACAAAGTTCCCGGGGGCCCAACCTGTAACACCCCGGAGCCATTGTGAGCGCGCCGGGCCGCATGTTAGAAGCGCTAGGTGCCGAGAATTCCAATAGGATAGCTACCGTGCTCGCGCTCGTGATCGTGTCTTGTAAGCTGTTTGTGATTGTCTGAATCGCAACCACCGTTCGATCAATCGGAGTCACCAACAGAAATGGCGGCGCCGTTTGGACTCGGAACCGCTCATCGACCTCTCAGATTAAATTGCAGCACTTAGAAATACAAAGACCCGAAGTGCAAGTGGCGCATAAGGGGCTATGTGCGGTCGTCGATCATGTCTCTGTGGGTTGGCTAATTTAGTGCGCTCTGGCGGCCAAGCATGAAAAGCAGCTGAAACGCTGCTCCGAGAATGTGATACGTCTCCTCTTCGGATTCGCTAATGGCAAGTCCTTTTACGCATTGCGACATTGTCGCCGCCATGATCAGCATTGATGCTCCGTCGGCCACTGACTCAATCGGGACGTTCCGCAATCGCTCTAGCCGCGCCAGATCGGCGTCGCTCATTAATGTCGCGTCTGTCGCAGCAGTGTCTTTCATTCACATACCCCCAAGATGCTTACGCGACTAAAAAGAGCAATCACAATGCCACGCAATTGCACGATTTGGGGACATTTTGTTTCACCTCGCACGGGCGCCCATGACTGATTTCGCAAAAATCTATTATTTCGGACAGTATTGGCAGAGGTTTAAGAAACTGCAACACCGGTGGGACCATGGTATTTTTTGCGGCTGAAAAGACCTCTTTTAAGAGACCAGCGATGCCGCGCATTAAAAAGTACCGAAGCGTTTACATCGTTAATCGCCGTGCTCCGTTCAAAGCGTTCAAAGCCGGAGCTCCGTTCAAAGATCAAAATTATTTTATAGTTGCGCGCGATCGACGCGTTACTTGCATGGGTGTTCGAGGCGAAACGCTTTGGCCTTTCCGCGCTCGATTGCACGGTGACCTACCAACCACATCCATCTCCACGGTCAAAGGTCATGGCCCGGCGGTTGTTCAAAGTTCAAGGTTCAAAGGCTCGATCCTTCGAGCGGCCTCAGGACGGCTGAGCTCACCATGAGCGGTTACATGCCTGGGACTTGCGACGTTTCGAGAATTTTCGAAACGTCGCAAGCGCGCGCACTGAAGCAAACCGGAGGAGGAAAAATCCAAACGTCGATCGCGCCAATTAATTAACGTTCTAACCGTTTGAGTAGAATCGCGCCTACCGTGTCATATCGGTCGAAATTGTCACGCAGTTGACACGGCCGTCAGCCGCATGATGCGGACAACCGATAGGCAAGATTGAAATTCTTAACTTCAAAGGCACGTTTCGCCGTACGCGCGAACCAAAAACTCCTCGAACCACGTCAATTGAGGTTGGCACCGCACCTGCTTATACCCTGAGTAGGGGACTATGGCGTTGACGAGTCTACAAATGTGGAACAGTTTTACTTCGGAAGTTTTGCGTACGGTCGGAGAAGACCTGGACCTGCGGGGCATCAAAAC
>Ga0075431_100006575_pt1 | contig 11551 bp, 7 predicted proteins | sample RhiMetdeltSRZDD5_FD_75297 | JGI IMG/M metagenome (GOLD analysis project Ga0075431, IMG submission 75297) | Populus rhizosphere microbial communities from Tennessee, USA - Rhizosphere MetaG P. deltoides SRZDD5 | ecosystem: Host-associated > Plants > Roots > Rhizosphere > Soil | place: USA... | reverse complement strand
CACTTCCACACGACACTCGACATCGAGGGGAAATGACATGCGCCACTTCCTCACCGTCGTTGCATGCCTCCTTACCATCGCCCCCCCAGCCTCGGCTGGTCAACTACCCGATGTCGTAACTGCCCAGCTGCAACTGTTTCTAAAAACACACGATCCCGCCGATCTTATCGACGTCACCGGAACAGATCTCGTGAGTGCGTATATCCTCGACCGCGTACTCGAGTCCGAGCGGCCTGACCAGATCGACCTGAGTGAAATCCGTCAGGATCTCCAGGGCGGATCCCTCAGCACGCGGTCGGGCGGCACATCGGTCATCGCCAAACCGAGCCTGACAGATCTAATGAACGCGGCGCTCGAGACGGGCGCCATAGGCCGCAAGACCAACGACAAATCGGTCACTTTCAGCGTCAACGCGCTGCCACTCAAACAGCTCCTGAGCGGCGAGCTGCCTCGCGGGTGCGGCAGTCTGGACGCCGACTGCCGACGCGGCTCGGGGCGATGGCTTCGAGGCTTGTCGACGTCGGTCAGCCTTAGCCCGTCGACGGCGGCAACGGCAGTCCCGGAAACTGGAGAGAACACACCAGCGCCGACGGGATTCCGGATAGGCGGGCGTGTGTTGCAGGTTGCGGCGATTCGATACGAGCTCCTCGTTCGGGAGCGCGACAGCGCAGCGCTCCAGAAGGCACTGGATGAAGCGTCGGCAGCGCTCCAGGAGAAGGCCTCCGCATTCCTGAAGAATCAGGCGGAGTTTGAGAATACTCTTGGCGCCCTCCTGGAACCAGAGTGGAAGCAGGAGACGCTTGCCCTGTTGGAACGCAATGCGAATTCCCTCGAACGTCTTACGGCCGTCCTCCATAGGCGGTACGAAGCTGCGTACGAGATGGTGCGCGGGAATGCCGCACTCCAGGCAATTCATGCATCCACAGTTCGCGAAACGCTCGCCTACATTTCCACCCAAAACGCACTTCTGGCCGAGAAACTGTACAGGAAGGCGCTTACCGCCGATTATCTGCACGAGCGTCCGACCGACCAGCCGCCCCTCCATAACGTGCGGATGGTGTTTTCGACCCCCTTGGGCCGGAAATTCTCCGCAATCGAAGCTGGCGCTGTGCCGGACCAGGCGGCGCCCACCGGCATGCTCACGATCAACGGTGGTATGTCGTTTTTCGATCCGGCCACCGACGAGGAGTCCGGGTGGAGGGTGCGCGATGGCCAGTTTTCTCTCGGTTTGGACTGGAGCCCGAGGGTAGGGGGCCGGCTGCGGCCGACCTACACCGCCGCTTACTACTTCCAGTACATGGTGTCGAACGGAGTCCTGCAGTTTACCGGTGACGCAGTCACCCCCGGGGGGGCAGCTATCGAGCTTCCAAAGGCTGCGAAGGAGTTGCTCGACACAAAGGGTCCTATTCACGTCGCCCAGGTCAGAGTGAGAGTCCCCGTGGGGAACGGCGTTTCATTTCCGGTGGCTCTCAGCTATTCGAATCGCAGCGAGCTCATCAAGGGGCGCAGCTTCTGGCAGGGACACTTCGGCGTGACCTACGACTTTAGCCAACTGCGCAAGCTGGCAGGAAACTAGCGGTTTACGCGCCGTATGACAAGACTGTTCGGTTCACTCTATGTTGTGTGAGCCTCCGGCGGAGGTGTCGAATGGGAAACACTGGGAAGCTGCGGGTCAGCCTTACGGACGTTCGCAACCAGCGAATCAGGGAAGACGTTGATGTGATTCTGCGTCACCGTACGTTGACCGAGACCAAAAAAGCTCAACTCAAGCCCGGCGCCGCGTCGACAATCACCAATCTTCGTGCGAGGCCGCAGGGTGTATACCAGATCTTCATCGACCCGCCCTCTTACCAGCCCATAAGCCAATTCATCGAAATTCGATCCAAAGGTGTGACACCACTCGATCTCGTGTGCGCGATCGACCCCAAAAAGGTGCAACGAGTCGATCTTCCGATGTTTTCAGATCTGCTCGAGGACGCAAGACGAACTCTCGAGGCAAGCGACGGCGTGCTTGGATTCGAAGGGTTTTCCGGTGCGGGATTGCTATCCAGGCTGGATTTCATTCGTCAGGCAGGCTTCATGAACATCATAGCCAAGTCGACCCAGACGGTCTTTGCGAACGGTCGCAGCGTGGCGTCGTATTTCCAAAAACTCCTCGAACTACGCGGCGATCGTTTCTTCGTCACCGTGCCGCACGAACTTCGGGAAGAGACCAAGAACAGCGTTCAGGGTGGACTGTTCGAGAAGGCATCCGCGATCTTGCACCACATCCCCGAGGGGTTCGAGGAAGCGGGGAGCTTCAAGACGCAGGATCGCTATGGAAATCTACAGTTGACGTTTTCCGTTCGCGAAAACCAATGGTGCGCGGACGTCGACATCGACGACGCCGGCGGCATCGAGCATGTCTTCCAGGTCCTTCGAAACGCGCTGACCGGAAGCCCGACGCACCCATATAACATTCACCAGCTCTTATTGCAGCATCAGAAACTAGAGCCAGGTTACGACCTTGTAATTTGAATACGCGAGAGCAATCATCACTCTACTCAGAAGATGGGTGATCCATGCCTGAATTTCATGCAGAACCGTACATTTATCTGCCAGTTGTAAGCCACAAATCCGTTTTGGTGGCGTGGGGTGCGTTTTACTTCAGAATCAAGTCCGGCGGTGAGATGAAGCTCGTCGACGAGGATGATCTGAAGCATATCCATCCTCCCCGGAAGGACACCATTGGAGCGCGATCGGCCCCGTACGGACCCGCCCGCATTGAGGTCCAGGACGCCGATGGCACGACAGTCGCGGTCGCACGGACAGACGGAACGAACCACTGCTGGGTCACTGGCCTGCAGCCTGATACGGACTACTCGTACAAGGTGATCGTCAAGGAGGAGGAGTGGGCGGAAGGCGTGCGATGGGACTGGTCGCCCGCCAAGAAAGCGCTTGTTCGAGGTGGGCATTACGAGAATCGGTTCCGGACCAACCCGGATCCGGCCGCACCTGCGTCGTCACTCGCGTTCGCAGTAATAGGCGATTTCGGCGTCGGCGTCAAAAAGGAGTCCGAGGATCGCCGCCAACTACAGATCGCCAATGCGATCCGTGCGGCGCTGGATTCGCGGGGGATCCGTTTCATCCTGACTACGGGCGACAACATCTATGCGGGGAAGAAATTTCTCGGCATTCCAGTAGGAAGTACCGGCGATGAAGACGACGACTGGTTCTTTACGTACTTTCAGCCGTACCGGTACGTCTTGAACCGCATTTGTGTGTACCCGTCGATCGGCAACCATGACACCGGAGAGAGCGAGGAGAACGACGACCGGGCTCAGGTCGAGGACAATCTCTACATTCGGGAACGTATCATCGGGGAAGAAGCTGCAGGGCGGGCATCATTTGAACCAGGCATGTTCTACCGGTTTCGCTACGGCTCTGATATCGAGTTCGTGTGCATCGATACCTCGAAGGAAGCCTTTTTCGGCGATCGCCTGTTCGAGCACCCGAAACATCTCGAATTCATGACCCAGTCGTTTCCAGCCGTGATGGGGAACGCGATGTGGCGGATTCCGTTCTGCCATCATCCGCCGTTCAGCGCCGGGCCTACGCACCACAACACGCGATCGATGGAAAAGCTCCTGCCTTTGTTCAGACGTGCCGCCGTCAAAGCGATGTTCAGCGGACACGAGCATAACTTCCAACACTCGATCGCGGACGGTATCAACTACTTCGTCTCAGGCGCGGCCGGCAAACGGCGCTCTGGAATGCCCAATGAGTTCGGCAAAGCTCACACGCGTTCGTGGAGCAGCAGCTGTCATTTCTTGCTCGTCGAAATCGCCGGCGCCAGCATGACGGTCCGAGCGATCGGCGAGGTTGGGCCGTCAGGGTTGACCGATATTCCACGATTCGATCCAAACGGTAAGCCGGTGACAGAAGCAATGGTCATCAGTGTTGTGTGAGTTGCGTGGTTGGCTCACGGTAGGGCGCGTTGGGACCAGGCGCCCAGACGTGGTGCTGAGCGCCAATCGGGGGACAGGCCAATGGCGATGAAACGTGTTCAGAGCGACGCTCTTAATCTCCGCCGGGAACCGAAGGTCCAGGAGGGAAATATTCTTGCGGTGCTCGTCAAAGGGCAGGCGGTCACTGTAGTCGGTCCGTCGAGCACGGAAGGATGGGCCGAAGTCAAGGCTATGGTCAACAGCGTTTCGCACCAGGGTTTTGTGGCCGATCGTCTGCTGCGAGATCCGGTAAGCGAAGCGAAAGAGCGGCTGATTACAGCCGGCTGTCTGCGGGCTGAATGCGTTCACGGGCAACGTAGACGACGCGTCGCGACAACAACAGACCGCCAGGTTCCGCGAGTTTCTGATGCCTACAGCGGCGAAGACGATTGACTACTTCTTGACGGCGCCCGTACTCGGAGGATCCGCGGGCGTCTCCCCGAGAAACGAGACCGTCACTTTCGGCGCCGACGTCGGCGACACTTGGCGGACCTGAGCCGCGGTGTTCGCGGGTGCCGATACGATGCAGCGATACCGGCCTGGGTCGAGCACACGCTGAATGATCTGGTCGCGGTCGCCCAGGACCGTCGCTCTGTCGACGACTTCCGAGTCGAATCCGCTTTGCGCCGCCCCGGCCTGGCCCTTCACCCGTCGCAGTTCCAGTACGTACCGGATCCGCACTGTCGGGACGGGATTGAACGGCGCCCAATCGAACACGGCAGGGATTTCGACAGCAACCGTCTGACGGGCCGGCACGTCGAATTCGTAAAGCGCCGGAAGCCGAGCGGGAATCCGCCACTCGAGCGCTGGTTTGTTGCGCGGCTCAGTAGCAATGCTGTCGGGCCGACGGACCGACAACACGTTCAGCGCGACGGGATGTTCCATCCGCGAGCCGCCCTTCGCACGTGTTGGAGGACCGCCGACTCGAACCACGTATTCGCCAGGGGAAAGGACTCGTTCGATGGTTGGCTCGTCCGGCCGTCCCTGATCGATGAGTTCGGTGCCTTTGAACAGTTCGAGTCGCAGCGGCTGGTCAGCGCTGGGGCTGGACGGCTCCGAGTTGTCCACTTCGGCGGGCTCGTTGGGTGCTTCAGCGATAGGCTTGTCACGGCGCGATTCGGGGGCCCGGAGGATTTGCGGGCTTGCGCTGACCAGCACCGCTGCCGGATTGCGCACGACCAGCTTCTGCTCCGTGGGGACCTGCTCCAGAATGTGGATCGTCGAGCCGTCGCCGAAATCCGCGTTCTTCGTTGACGGCTCTTTGCTGACATTCAGTTCGAGCTTGAGCGTGTACTGCCCCTCGATGCGCTCGCGGTCTGGAGCGGCGGTACCGAGTGAATGTCCAGCCGCCTGCAGGGCCCGCACATCCAGCACGAGCCCGACGGACGAGAACCTGCCAATTCCCGACGTTCGATCAGGGGAGCCCGCTTCCAGCGAGTAGCACCCCCAGCCGAGGTACCGATCGATTGTCGGCCGATCTTCCTCGCCGACCACACGGCGATTCGTGCGGCGTCTGCAATCCGGCTCGCGTCCACCGTCACCGGGGCCCGGAGTCCACTCGATCAGGGTCAGCGACAGATCCGGCCTGGACCCCGCGCTGGGGCTCTCCCCCAGTTGTTCCGGAATCGTCGCAACAACGCGCTGTGGAAAGGCCACGCGGAAATCTCGTCGCGTCGGCAAGTCGGTAATCGACTGCAGCGCCGGCACGGTCTGCCCGGGTGGCGCCATGTCGATTCGGGGCTTCCAGGTTCGCACGTCGTCGATGACCAGCGCGAGCGCCATTCCGAGCGGAACGAGCAGCGCAACGGCAAGAACGCGCCTCGGAGTGATCGTCGTACGGAAAGACCGGTACAGCTCTGCAGGATTGTGCACGGCAGCTGCCCGGTTCGCATCCGAGGCCCTCGCGGCCTGGCGCGGATCCGCGGCAGCACGCGTGATTGGAAAATGATCGACCAGTGAGAACGCTGACGCAATCGCCGCCGACGTCGGCGTGAGAAACAGCCACATGCCTTCAATCAGCCGCGACACTTCGTCGATGTCGGCATGCGGATGGAGAAGCCGTGCGAGCCACAGGAGTACCGCTGTGGTCAGGACTCCGCACGAGGCTCCGACCAACGTCTCCAGCACACCCCTGACGCGACGGGAGTACCAGAGGCGTCGAAACGCGGTGACACCTGGCAGCTGTCGCTCCCCGCCGACGAGGCCAAAACCCAGGATGGTGCCGAGGCGGATGATCGCGACGAACGCGCTGATCGAGAGTGGCGCTGCGACGAGCGCGACGATCCAGTTCGTCAAACGATTGGAGAAGGAGATGGACGCGAGCAGGATTCCAACACCGACCAGCGCGGGACCCAATACCCAGGCCGCCGCGGAGAACGCCTGTTGAACCGCTGCCGCGGCGCGATCGTAGTGAAGCCAGATCGGCGACAGTCGTCTCACGGCGGACGCCGCCAGAGCGACCGACGACACGAGCACAGCCACCACATACACGGTGTAGAAGGTGGCGGCTGGTTGCGCCTCGAGCGTCGCCGCCAGGTGGATGCTTACCAGACTCGCGCCTGCCGCCGCCCACGCCGTCACGGTCCACAGAAACCCGGCCGAGAACCGTCTCGCCTCCCGGGCGGCAGCATCGCGCGCGAGTGAGCCAGCCGTCGAAAGACGCCGCCGAACGTCTCGCACCAGGGCGTGAAAGCCGCCCGCTCCCGGTGGCGCCTGAGGGCTGACACCGGCCTGAATCGTCCGGTAGTAACCGAGGGGCGACCCAGTGGACCGAAGACGGCCGAGCAGCGCGTAGGTCTGATCTCGCGTCCACTCGTGCTGGGAGTGCAGGCGTGCCCGAAGCGCGCCGGCGGCGCGGAACATCTCGTCGCCTTTCAACTCCGCAAGTGCCGCGAGTGCTCGCTCCATGTCCTCCGGCCGATGAGCGTTCTCGGCGGTGAGAGCAATGAGCGCGTCGAGTGATTCCGGATTCCCCTCGCCAATGCCGCGCAATCGCAGACGTCCCCGGCAATACCGTGCGGCGTCCCGCCGTTCGGCAAGGCTATCGTGCTCGAACGTGGTCAGTCGCCCGTCGACAGCTGCGCGGGGGGCGCCGTCGAGCGTGGCCAGATCGCGTTCGATCTGATCCACGATCGACGCGTCCTTCTCGGCGATCCACATGTCCACGAGCGCGCCGGCAGCTGCAGGGTAATCCGTGGAGACGACTGCGAGTGCCGAGGCGGCATTCGCGCGTACTTTCGGATCCAGATCCACCATGTACGGACGGATGACGGCAATCGGATCGCGCGACCCGCTCGGTTGGTTCGGCGTCGGCACCGTAGGCGTTGCGGACTTGACGGCAGGCATCATGACGGTGCCCCAATCTTTCTGGCAATTTCAAGGAACGTGGCCCGATCGAGCACTTCTCGCGACGCGATGAGGCTCCGCGCGACCCGCACGGCTTTCTCCTGGGTGTCCACAAGCGTCAGTTGTGGCAGCAAGGCGCGCAGCTCGGTCGCGGAGAGCAGCCGGCTCCCTTCGAAGCCGCTCGAGCTGAAGAGCGCTTCGAGCGATGGGTGGCTCGTGCTGTAGCGAATCGCCCAGTCTCGCAGCGTCTCAGGCGCCACGTGATGGAACACAGCGTTTCGGAACATCAGTTCGTTGCCGGCATCCGACCAGCGGAGCAGCATCCTGTGCTGATCGAGCGTCTTGAACAGCGACACAGGCAGCGCCTCGTGAATCGACCCCTCGAGACGGGCCTGGAGCGCCCTCAACGAGCGCTCGACACGCGCGTAGTCGGAGTTGCTCGTCAGCTCTTCGAGGATCGGCCCGATCAGGAACTCGTGCGTAATCTCGTAGTAGTCGCCGTCCAGCTTTCGCTCGCGGCGAACGATGCGCCGTTTCTCGAGCCGGTCGAGCAGCCGTGCCCGGTTCGCCCAGTTGCGGCTTTCCACTTCCACCAGACGCTTTCGCTCGACGATGTTGCGTGTGCCGCTGAAGGTGATGAGCGGCGACAGAATGTCGAGGATTTCGAGGACGTCGAATGGTGTCAACGCCGGCTCGTCCGCCCGGCCGGGATCCCGCAGGAACTCCTTGAACGAAGCCCGTAACAGCTCGTCGACGCCGCCACCGAGGGACCGTTCGTCGATGGCGCTCGTGCCATCCGCCGCCCCTTCCTGTTTCTGGAAGTTCTCCCACATCCGGAAGCAGACGATCTGGAGCGGACCGGGTTCGACCGAATCCTCTTCGAGCGCCAGTCCGTTCACGATCGCGTCCACGCACGACGGCAGGATGCGATAGTCGCGGCGCTTGATTGGTCCGTCAATCGCTTCTTTCGCTTCGTCCATCGAAAGCCAGCCCAACCGGTAGAGCGACGATTCCAGCTCGGGCACGAATCGCCGCAGCCGCCCGAGTCGTGCGAGGTACTCTTCCCGCAGCGAGAAGACGTATCGAATCGGCAGGTCCACGGCATTGCGATTCCAGGACGACGAGGCGACGTACAGCTTCTTGATCTCATCGAACAGATGCTCACGGAGATGCCAATCGAGGGATGGCGATGCGTTCGACAACTGTCGAATGCGCGTGGCACGCGGACGGCCTGCGAATCGCGTGAACACTTCCTCGAATTGATCGAATAGGAGGACGAGCCCAAAGCAGGATCGCGCGGCGCCGTAGGTCGCGGTCAGGTTTTCGTAGAACGGCCGCAGGCCTGCGGGCGAGGCGTGCAGCCACGAGACGATCGCGCGGTATGCCGAACGAAGTTGCGAATCCGACAGGATGGACCGAAGCTTGCCCAACGCAGTTGTCAGGCTCAGGTTTTCTTCAGCGCCGCGGTCGCCGAGGCCGGCGTAGCGCAACGCGCCGAAGTGGTCGCTCAACCCGATGGGCTCGACCGTTTTGCGCAGTACGCGGCACAGGTACGGAGTGGCATACGTGAAGGGCGGCATGATGCCGTCTGACGATTCGAACCGCACGCTGCGTATCGTTCCGCTCGCCACGGTGTTCGCGTCTGCAACGGGCGACAACAGTTGCCGGTGCAGGGCGCCGGCTACCGGAACGGAATCGAAGGCCTCGAGCAGCGTTTCGATCGTGTCCTCCTCCCGGAGCTTCAGCTCAGCCATCGTGTTGTCGAGAGCGGCCACCTCGGATTCGAGCGGTGGAAAGAGCGAGTGCAAGGTGTCGCGGCGAAGCGAGTCGACGGGTTCGTCGCCGGGCCGGGATCGCACCGGCAGCCATCCGTGCGCCTCGAGTGCAGGGATGATGCGCGCGTTGAGCAGCGACGTCTTCCCTGCACCTGACGGCGCATGCAGCACGGTCAGCCGCGTTCCCAGAATGCGCGACGTGAGTTGCGCCGCCTCTCGTTCGCGCCCGAAGAACAGCGTCGCGTCTTCCACCTGGTAGCTGTCCTGTCCCTTGTACGGGTTGTCGCGATCGAGGCTCATGCCGACCGCCTCAATTCATCGCCGCCCAGCCGGCGCTCGATTTCTTCGAGCAGCGTCACGCCTTCGCATTCGAGCGCTTGCATCGAGAGGTGGCCCCAACGGCCGATCAGACTTGCCGAGAGCGCCTTCTCCATCTGATAGAGCGCATCAGCATCGACCGGCAGGGGGTACTGGACCGCAAACCGATCGATGTTGTTGCGCACCAGATTGTGGAAGAGCGTCCGGCGCAGATGCCGCATCGCCGGGTCCGTCCAGTAGTATCCGAGGAGCAGCAGCGGCTTGGTGGTGACGCGGCCCGTGATGAACGGCGGCACGGCCTGCAACTCGAACACGTCATAGTGATCCGTCGAAATCGCGCAGCTCTCGTCGACGTCTTCGGATCCGTGAAACTTGTAGAGAATCGGATGATCCGGATTCCCTTCGAACGTCAGCTTGTCGATCGGCACGTCCGTCACCGTCAGCTCCTGCATCGCCGCGTCGGCTGCGTGCCAGTCGCCGGCGCCCACGTCGAAGGTGGCCTGCTGCCCACCCTCCAGCTGAACGAGAGCCTCACGAAGCGGGCGGATTCTGAATTCGGTCACACCGACCGGCGGAAATGGACTGCCATCGCTCTTGCCCAAGCGATACTGCACGACTCGCGTGAACGACATGCCGGCGAGCAGGAGCGCACGCTCGAGCATCACGTCGTGGTTCGTGGTGACGATGAGCGGGCGGCGGTTGACGTCCTGCGTTCTCGGCTTGCCGCGCCGCTCAATGGCGCGCTTCACGACGCGTGCGATCGCCCGATGGGTGGCCGGCAGCTCCGACGCAGCGGTCAGTTCCTGGCGCACGACCTTCTGCAACTCGGGGTCCGTGTTCTGAATCGCGTAGTACATGCCCGCGAGATCGATCGGCGGAATCCAGGCTCGTTCGCCCAGCGCCAACCCGATCTTCCGCAGCAGCGTACGCGACACGGAGTAGAGGGACGGCTGCCGCGCGGCAGCCGGACCGAGGATGAACACGACCTCCTGATTGATCAGCCAGCGAGCGAGCTTCCGGCCGGCCTCGTCGATGAGCGGGCTCGTCGGCCGCCGCGTCACCTGATCCGCCCGATTGATCGACGTATCCGGCTTGATGCGATCGCGAAGCGCCGTCAACGCGTTCTCATCGTCCAGGCTCGTTCGGAACTCGACCCATGTGCTTGGCTGAAGAAACGACGGCAGGCGTACGCGCTCGCGCGCGACGCGCAGCAGGATGGGGAACACGGCGCCGCGGGCCGCTTCCAGCTCCGGCGACAAACCTGTCGGATCGTCGGCCGGCCAACTGGCGGCACTCGCTTCGCTGATGCAGACCGCCGTCCGCCCAAGCTCGCGCCGGGCCAGCTCGAGGACCGTCTTCCAGGCATTCGGTGGGACGGACTCCCAGGATCGGGACAATACGCGCACATTCGCAGTCGCCAGACGTGCGATGAGGTCCTGCGCGATCTGCGCATCCTGCGAGAGATAGATGAACGCCGCGTCGTATCGTACGTCCGTGCGCGGCCGCGTGGCGTCGATCCATCGGCGCATGTCGTCGCTCAACTCCGCCGATTTCACGATCTGGAGCAGCCGTCGTGCAAACGTGACGACCACCGGCTGCTGGTCGCCATTGTTCGACGCCGGCGGAACGGTGGCCAGCGCGTCGACAAGATCTCCACATCGGCGTGCGTATACGTAAAGCGCCTCTTCATGTGCGGTCGGCAACGCGCGTCGCCATTGCACGGGAATTGCGACAGAGGGGGCCTCCTGCTCGACGAGCTTGACCAGCTCGTCCCACTCAAACTGGCCGCTTTCGAGAATGGCTACGAACCACTCCCTGTCCGCCGGGAGCCTGTCCGCAAGGAACGACTGGACGCGGTGGTCGTCTTCCTTCGCAAAACGCAGTTTGCGAACGAATTCACGGACGCGGCCGGTGCTCTCCAAATCCTGCTGAATCAGTAAGAGGACGTCCTGGTATCTGTCGGCGTGATATTGGTAATAGTCAATGTAGAGCTTCGACATCAGGAACTGCGCGAACACGGCGGGCCGCGGGTACACGCGCTCGACCAGCTCGAGCAATTCACTGCGTTCGTCGGTTGTGAGTTGCAGGTTTGCCATGTGTCAGCCTTGCCCTCGAATGAACGAGCGG
>Ga0075431_100006572_pt1 | contig 11552 bp, 13 predicted proteins | sample RhiMetdeltSRZDD5_FD_75297 | JGI IMG/M metagenome (GOLD analysis project Ga0075431, IMG submission 75297) | Populus rhizosphere microbial communities from Tennessee, USA - Rhizosphere MetaG P. deltoides SRZDD5 | ecosystem: Host-associated > Plants > Roots > Rhizosphere > Soil | place: USA... | reverse complement strand
TTCAAGTTGGCTCCCTCGCGGCCGCTCTGGGCTCGCAGGAAGCCGTGACCGGCACCCTTGTAGATCTCCACTTCGTAAGTCTTCTTGAGCTTCTGCATTTCGGCTCTTGCCGGCTCGATGGTGGCGTTGACGCGGGCATCGTCTTCACCGTACAAGCCGAGGACGGGGGCCTTGACATTGGCTAGGGCCGCGGCGTCTGGCGAAGTCCCGTAGTACACAACGGCAGCGTTCAACCCCGGCTGCTTCGTCGCGTAAGCAAAGCTCGTCATGCCTCCCCAGCAGTAGCCGACCGTCGCAATCTTCTTGTTTCCTGCCGGAATTTTGAGGGCATAGTCTCGAACCGCGTTCAACCGAGTCACCGTTTCATCAGGTGTAAGGCCCCGCACCAGCTTCACGATGTCATCGCGGCTGGCCACCGAGTCGGTGCATCCGCCGTTTGGTCCTTTGCCGCAGATCAGGTCTGGTGCCACCCCGATGAATCCATCTTCGGCCAGTTGGTCGGCCACGCCGCGAATCCAGTCGCTTAGCCCAAAAATCTCCTGAATCACAATGACCACGGGAGCCTTTTCTTTTCGCTCCGGAAAGACCACCCACGTCCTGATGGGCACGGAACTACCCTCAAGCTTGACGTCAACATACTCACCATGACGGGGCGACTTTTCCAGAGTCGCTTTGGCATTCTCTTCTGCCGGCGGCAACTTTTCGTCCACCGTGGTCGGCGAATTTGCTGTCTGCTGATGAAGCATCGCATGGTCAGCATGCACGTTTTTGTCTTCAGCAAGCCGGTCTACTGCGATAAGCAAAGTCAAAGCGCCAACTAGCACGGCGATTAGGTTCTTCATAGTCTGACTCTCCTGTTCGTGTTTGGAAAACTAGGTTCATGAGGCTGCAAAAAGCACGAGTGTTACGTTTTTCCTTTGGAAGGACTTCAAACCCCTGCCAACCCTCTCGTGCGAGCTCAGCGGCGGGACCCGCCCGGCTGAAGACAGCACGGGTGCCTGGGTCCGGTTCGTGCATCCTGGAGGAGGCCCCCCAGGTTGACAACTCGCAGATCCAGGGCCTTCAGGTCGGCTTGGCTTCGGCTTAAGCGCTTACCTACAAAGACCGGTGACCGGGTGAGGTCCATCTCTCCGCGGATGCCGCGCAACTCCAATGCCGCATATCCCGACTTCGCCGCCTTTTTCAGAATCGTTTTCCATTCCCACTCGGGACATCCCAGCGTCGAGAAGCAGAGGGGAAGCCGCTTGAGGAGCGGCGCGCCAGGATAGCAGCAGGCGAGAACAACAACCCGGCGGCAGGCTGTAGAAAGCCGCGTCGGTTCAATTCTTTCACCTCTAGTGACCCATCCTATAGAAGTGGAACCAGCCGCACGCGCTCGTCATAGAGAGCGCCCCCCTCGCCCAGGTCTGTCGTGCGGGCACGCAGCAGGACATTAGCACAGCGACCGTCTCGTAGATGCCCGCCTTTGGGAACGATTGCTACATCGCGCCGCTGCCTTGAGTCGTGGCGCAGGCGCACGGTCATCGAAGAAATAGAGGATTCCAGCCTGCAGAGTGTGCCATCGCCGATGCCTGGAGCCGCTTCAGGGTGAACGGTGACGACGGCTGGGCCGTCTTGGGGGACTGCCCAATGGGACGATTGCGACTTCTCTGTGGAGAGTGACATCAGCCAAAGCGGGTAGCGTGTATTGAGTCCCTCTGAAGGAGGACGCTCGGTCATCAAGTTCACCCTGCCTGTCTCAGTCGCAAACTTCCGATCGGCGAAGAGAACTTTGTCTGGAATTGGATTGCGAACAGGCATGGCCTCTAGAGTCTCCAGGGTCATGCCTCGGGGATTGAGCTTCGGAGCCACAAGCCGTTGCTTCCAATCCCTGGCGCTTCCCGCCATCACCTCGGAAAGTCCGACGCGCTCGGCGAGAGCCTGCATGATCTCGAGATCGCTCTTCACACCTTCGGGTGCGGGCACGATCGGCTGGGCCACGCCAATCCAGTGATGGCCGTAGGAGCCCAACAGATCATCAGCTTCCAATAGCGTAGTCGTGGGCAGCACAAGGTGGGCGAGTCGAGCCGTATCCGTCATGAAGGAGTCCACGACCACGACGAACTCGCGGGAGCCCAGCGCCCGGTGCGTGGTCTCCGATTCAGGCAGCATGGCCACTGGATTTCCGGCCGTCACCCAGACCGCCCGGATTGGTGGATCGCTCGCCCGCAGCACTTCCGGTCCAAAGAGAGGCTCACAGACAGTGCGTGGAGCGACCTTCGCACCCTGGATGAATGAAGTATCGAAAGCGCCGCGCCGCTTGAAGTAGAAAGACACGCCACCTCCCGAAATGCCAATGTTACCCGAAATGGAGGAGAGCGCGTCGAGTGCGCGCACTATCCCGGCGCCATTGATCCGCCGGCCCATTCCCCAGCCCACAAGGATGGCCGTGGGTTTTCCAGGGCCTAGCCGACGGGCGAGATCTTCAGCTGATTCCAACGCGACATCGGCTTGGGAACACCATTCGGCAGCGCTCTGGCGACCCGCCAGGCACTGAAAGGCATCCAGGTTGTCGCAGTAGTTTCTAGCTTCCGGATCAATCCAGTTCCGCTCGAAAAGAATGCGCGCTACCGCCATCGCCAGCGCGAAATCGCTCCCGGGAAGGGGCTGAACGTAGCGCTCACAAAGGTCGGCAGTCTTATGGTACACAGGATCCACCAGGATCAAACGGGCCCCCTTGCGCTTTGCGTCCATCAACACCGGCACGGTATGAGGGCTGGAAGTGAAAACGTTCTTGCCCCAAAGCAGGATGTTCTTGGAGTTCAGCAGGTCGAAAAGATCGTGGCTTTCTCCTTCGCCGAAATCGAGTTCCTGGGCGGCATCACCGCCCCCCGAACAGATATCACCGCGCTTGATGGTCACCGGGCCAAACTCTTCGAAGAAGTAGTCGCACAAATGTTTCAAGAGCCCGAGCGAGCCACCACTGCGGTAATGAAAAATCGCCGCAGGGCCTGATTCGTCCCTGATAGAGGTCAGACGGTGCGCGGCTAGATCGAGAGCTTCGTCCCAGGAGATGGGGTGAAAGACGCCATTCTGGCGCAGCAACGGCGTGGTCAGTCGTTGTAAGGAGTACTGTGTCGTCAGAAAGAGGCTGGTCCGGTAACAAAGGAAGCCCCGCGTGATTGGGTGCTCCTTGTCACCACGAATTCGGGTGATGCGTCCGTCTTCAACCGTTGCCACTATCCCACAAGCATCAGGACAGTCACGATTACAAACAGTTCTGCGCGTCTCGATCATGGAACGGGAGTATAGCACTGCTAACTATCAAGGAACCATAGGATGGCTCAGGCGAAGCATTGGGCCCGACAGGCGATTCCAGATGCGGGGTGGTAAGACCTGGGCTGAGCGGCTTTGCCCGGGAATGCGCGCTTCGGCGTGCTGCAGGCTGAAAGTCTACGCTCCCAGCGCGTCGCTCGATCCATGAACATTCCGTAACCGAGGTATCGTTCTAGTCGGGAAAATTGTGGACGCTAGAATGCACAATTTTGGTATAGTTTATTGGGGGTCTGTGCATCTACGTGAGAACCTCAGAGAATCTCACGAGTGTGGAGTGAAAATCATGGAAAAGCGAAAGATTAAGTTTCTGATCGGGAGTTTGGTTATTGTTGCCTCGATTGCTTGGTTGGGGTTCAGTGGCTTTGACGAGAGCCTGGCTTACTACAAGACGGTCGACGAGCTCAAGCTGATGAAGGGGGATGCCTACGACAAGCGATTGAGAGTGGCCGGGAACGTGGTTGCTGGGAGTATTGAACGCTTGCCGGGCGCCGTCAAATTCAGACTGGAGCAGAAGGGCGATATACTGCCGGTCAGCTACATTGGCAAGGATCTCCTGCCGGACACCTTTAAGGATGGTGCCCAAGCTTTGGCGGAAGGGCATCTCACTCGCCATGGCGAATTCGAGGCTTCGAAGATCCAGGCGAAATGCGCTTCCAAGTATGAAGCAACCTACAACACGAAGGAAGGCAAGAGTTAGCCGTTTGTCCACCGTTCGCGGCGATAATCTTCAAGGCGGATAGCAACCCTCAATACCCTCCATCACTTAGCTCGATAAGCGAAGGACTTTGATTATGCTTGCCCTTGTTAGTGACTTTGGCCAATTTTGCATGCTGTTTGCTTTCTGTCTCTCGGCTTACGCCGCGGGTTCCTCCTTTCTAGGCGGAAAGCTCGGCAACCGGAGGCTGGTCGTCACCGCAGAGCGTTCAGTAATGGCGGTGTGCGCCCTGGTCACACTAACCGTGGGCACTCTTTGGTACCAGTTGCTCAATAGCAATTTCGGCCTCCAGTTTGTTGCTCAGAACAGCAACCGGGCCATGCCCTGGTATTACAAATTCGGTGCCCTCTGGGGCGGCCAGGAGGGATCTCTTGTCTTCTGGTGTTGGATTCTGTGTCTCTTCTCCACGGTCGCGGTGGTTTTGAACCTGAAGAAGAACCGGAACCTGATGCCGTACGTGGTCTTCGTTATCTCGCTCGTCACGACTTTCTTCCTTCTCGTCAATAACTTCGTCGCCAACCCATTCGACATGATTGGGGTGATCCGGCCGGGTGGCGGCCCTGCGACGCCCTTTACACCGATGGACGGGCGGGGACTTAATCCCTTGCTGCAGTATTGGGCGATGGTTATTCACCCTCCAATTCTCTACACGGGCTACGTCGGTTTCACCATTCCGTTTGCGTTTGCGATTGCAGCTTTGATTACGCGCGACCTGGACGAAGAGTGGATTCGTACCACTCGCCGCTGGATGATGGTGCCCTGGCTATTTCAAGGTCTGGGCATCTTGCTGGGAGCCAAGTGGGCCTATGTGGTCCTGGGTTGGGGCGGTTATTGGGGCTGGGACCCGGTTGAGAATGCTTCACTGATGCCTTGGCTAACCGGGACGGCCTTTCTCCATTCGGTTATCATGCAGGAACGGAAAGGCATGATGAAGGTCTGGAACATGGTGTTGATTCTTTCGACGTTCCTGCTTTGCATTCTGGGGACTTTCCTCACACGCAGCGGCATCGTTTCCTCTGTTCACGCGTTTGCTCAGTCTCCTATCGGACCGTACTTCTCGAGTTTTCTTCTGCTCATGATTTCGCTTTCGCTGTATCTGCTTTTGACGCGGCTGGATTCGCTGAAGAGCGAAAACCGGCTGGACTCGGTAGTGTCGCGCGAAAGCAGCTTCCTGTTTAACAATCTGATTCTGCTGGCCTCGATGTTCGCGGTTTTGTGGGGCACGATTTTCCCGATCCTCACGGAGTACCTGGTGAATGAGAAGCGAACAGTCGGCCCTCCTTTCTACAACAAGGTCAACGTTCCCATCGGCCTTTTCCTGCTCTTCCTGACAGGGGTTGGGCCGCTGCTGGCATGGCGCAAGACTTCGATGCAGAGCCTGAAGCGGAACTTCACCGTTCCAACTCTGGTGGCTCTGGCCACGGGAGTGGTGTTCTTTGCGTTTGGCATGCGCCATTTCTATTCGATGATGTGCCTCATCCTTTGTGTGTTTGTGATGTGCACGCTCATCGCCGAGTTTCATCGGGGCGCCCGCGCCCGGCGCCGTCAAGGCGAGAGTTACTGGGAAGCCTTATGGATACTGACCTTCCGAAACACGCGGCGTTACGGCGGTTACATTGTGCATATGGGGATGGTGTTCCTCTTCGTCGGTTTCGCCGGAGCGGGTTTCAATCAAGAAGCCCAAAAGGAACTGGCGCCCGGAGACAGTATCAGCATTGGAAGCTATTCCCTGACACTCGAACAGGTGAAGAACGCAGACAATTCGAACTATGCGGCTGCCGTAGGGATCATGACCGTTTACAGGAACGGGACGCTCGTCGACACGCTGCTGCCTGAACGGCGTTTCTATCGCTCCAGCGAGCAGCCAACAACGGAAGTAGCACTGCGTTCTGGATTGAAGGAAGACTTGTATGTGGTTCTGGCTGGATTCAATCCAGACAACAATAAGGCTATCATCCACGCTTATCTGAATCCGCTGGTCAGCTGGATCTGGATGGGGGGCTTGGTCTTTATGCTTGGGACCATGATCTGCCTGATGCCGGACAAGCATGAGAGGGCCCTACACAAGGCTGCTCTTCCGTCTGAGGTTGAAGAACTGGCAAAGGTTTGACGCAAGGTCGTTGCTTGAGCTCTGGTAGGGAGCCAAATGAAATATCGAGTCTTGATCGAGCAGGATGAAGATGGCATGCACGTTGCTGAGGTTCCTTCATTGCCCGGCTGCGTTTCACAGGGACGGACCCGTAAGGAAGTCCTGGAGAACGTTCGCGATGCCACGGCAGCTTACTTGGAAAGTCTGCAGAAACACGGTGAAGCCGTGCCACCACCTATTTCTGAAGAGATTATCGAAGTCCAGCCGTGAGCCGCCTACCCGGCGTCCCTGGTCGTGAGGTGGTCATAGCCTTGAAGAAGATTGGATATGAACAGGATCACCAGCGGGGAACGAAGCCTCCTTTTCGTCGAATCGTCGTACCAAATCACGATGAGATTGCGAAGGGCACGCTTCGAGCGATTATCCGTGAAGCGGGGCTCACGGTTGGGGAATTCAAGAGTCTCTTATGAACAGCGGAGTTGGGGGTTGGCGAGTGCTCTCTTTCTGGGGTCTTCCCCGGATTATGGTGGTGATTCTTTCACTACATCTGCCTTCGTTCCTTCTCGCCCAGGTCTTCCCCCCCGAAGTCAAGAAAGCCTCTGAAGCCTTCGTTTGCCAATGCAACTGTAATCATCAGCTCTCAGCTTGCGGGATGGTGAACTGCGGTTCTGCGACGCCGCTTCGGCAGGAAATTGCGGGGCATCTGAAAGAGGGCAAGACCCAGCAGCAGATCGTAGACGCGTTTGTGGCGAAATATGGCAAAGTCATTCTCAGCGCGCCCACGACCCAGGGCTTGGATTTGGCTGCCTGGATGATTCCCTTCGTCGTGCTGCTGCTCGGGCTGATTTTGGTCTACGTGCTCATCAAAGCCTGGGTGCAGCGGCGACCAGCTCTCGCACAGGCTGGCGGGAAGGCGGTTTCGATACCCGAGAGCTATCGCGAGCGTATGGAAAGGGAGTTGAAGGACTTCGAACCGTAATTTGCCATTTGCCAAGAAGGACACGGTTTCGAAGGGGCCCCTAGGGTCTCGAAGGATAGTCCCACCAGGGGGGACCCTTCGAGTCCGTGTGCCCGCGTGGCATCACCACCGAGGATGAAAGTATTGGTATCGTTCTCGTCGTGTTTGTTACCTGATTGAGTACGACGGCGATTTTCAGGAGTTGTTCTCTAATGACCTCCCTAATTATTATCTGTGCCCTGCTCACGGCAGCCACGCTCCTCTTTGTCTTTCGCCCACTGTTGATCGGCACTGGAAGCGCTTCCCTTGTGGATCTCCAGGGATCACCGAGTGCTCTGAAGCGCCTCCTTCGCAAGAAGGAGACGATCTACGAGAATATCAAGGACCTGGATTTCGAGTACAAGATGGGCAAGTTCTCAGACGACGATTATCAACGCTTGCGAGATGACTACGCTCGCGAAGCCTACGCCGTAGTTCGGGAAATAGAGAAGATCCAGCCGGAAGTCCTCCAGAGGACCGGCCAGCCGCAGGTTGTGGCAGTTCTCAAGGATGAAAAGAAGTCCAAGAAGTAGCCGTCGCTTCCGATTGGACGCCAATATAGGGTGAATGAACTCTCCAACTCGTAGGTTCTTCGAAGCACACTTCCCTCCACTACAAATTTTGCCTTTCACCTTCTGGCTCACCTGCCTGTTGCTTCCGCCTTCGGTGCTGGCTCAACGGACGCTGCAAGGCCGTCTCGTCAACGGAACGACCGGAATGCCAGCCGGCAATGAGCGAGTGGAGCTGCTCACCCTTAGCCAAGGGATGAATTCCAACGCTGAGACGACGACCGCATCCGACGGGTCCTTTCGATTTTCGCTGCAACAGAACAGCAGCTCACCTCATTGGCTGTTGCGTGCGATCCACCAGGGGGTCAACTACAATTTATCCGTCTCCCCCAGTCAGGACTTGTCGCAGCCCGTGACACTGACGATCTACGAGACCACCTCCTCTCCGGCCAACGTTAAGGTCTCACTACCCCTCATGCTGGCCCAGGCAAGCGGCAATCTGTTGTATGTGCAGCAGCAATATTTGCTCACGAATAGTACACAACCACAGCGGACCTTCGCCTCTCCAGCTGGAACCTTCGCTTTCGACACGCCGGATCGGGACCTCCTGGACGAGTTAACCGTCTCAGTGATCGGCCTTGCGGGAATTCCCCTGCCGCAGGAACCCAAGCCGCGTCCGCAGGGCGGGTTTGGCATCAACTACCCAATGAAGCCTGGAGTGAATGAAGTTCGGGTTTCGTACAAGGTGAAATTCGCTTCCAATCAGCGGGACTTCAGGCACAAGCTTGCCTACGGTTCCGAATCAACCCGGATTCTGGTACTGCCAGCTACTCTTCAGGTTTCCGGCCCTGGTATTCAAGCCTCCGGTAGTGATTCTCGAACTCAGGCAGCAGTTTACCAGGCGAGCTCCATTGCCAAAGGGGGGCTGCTGCAATTCAAACTGGCTGGTGATGCTCCCACTATTTCGGATGAAGGCGAGCACGGACCAGGCGATGGGCACGATCACGAGGAGCCTCAAGTCCAAGTCGTTCGGCTTCCCAACCGCGTTTTCGAACAGCGGTTCTTAATTCTAGGCGGATTTGCTGCACTCTTCGCAGCCGCTATTCTCTTCGCGATCCGACGAAAGACCGCCAGCAGCGCCGCCAGGATCAAACGCCGAAAGTAGAAGGACCCGTACCCTCTCGCCCTCGCGGCAGAGGGCATTCCAAGCGGCTTTCTGGATCATCCAGTCGTTTCGGTTCGCCTTTTTTGTGGAGCGCACCTATCAATGAGACACGCCGGCCTAGCCTCCCGCTCGATTCTCCCCGTGTCTCAGCGCTTCCGCTGTCAATGAGAATGCGAACTCAACTGCAAACTCCAGCGGTTCGTGTTGAAAACGTAGAGAAGTGGTTTGGCCGCACCAGTGCACTGCAGGGCGTGAGCCTTACGGTCCAGCGTGGCGACTTTCTGGTCTTTCTCGGCCGGAATGGTGCTGGCAAGTCGACGCTGCTGCGCGTTATCGCGCGCATCGTCAAGCCCAACTCCGGCAAAGTGGAGGTTTGCGGGGTCGATGTTCTACGTCATCCTGAGGTGGGGCGGGAACGGCTGGGTTTTGTCGCTCACAGCAGTTACCTCTACCGCAATTTGACGGCTTTCGAAAACTTGCGGTTCTTCGCTGGACTCTATGGCTTAAGGTCGGGGGACCGCGTCCAGCTGGCATTGAGATGGGTAGGCCTGGAAGAAAGCGCCCATCGACGGGTTCATGGGTTTTCGCGCGGCATGCAGCAACGGCTTTCGATTGCACGCGCGACATTGCATGATCCCGACATCCTGCTGCTGGACGAGCCATTTTCCGGACTCGATTTCGAAGCATCCGAGCTGCTCGGCCAGTGGCTTCAGGATTTCGTTGCCAACGGAAAGACTGTACTGATGGCCACTCACGATCTGGAACAGGGACTCCGCGCGGCCAACCGCTGGGCATTTGTTGACCGCGGCAAGATTGTGCGCGAGCTGCAAGGGACAGACACCGTGGTCCGCGAGCAGTACAAGCACTTTCTGAAAGAGAAGAAGCATGATTTTTCTTAGACAGGCGGGCGCGATCTTCTGGAAGGACGTGCTCACCGAGTTCCGCACCAAAGACGCCCTGACGTCGATGCTGCTCTTTGGACTGCTCGTTATCCTGATGTTTCACTTCGCCTTCGAGCCTGACAGTCTGGAAACCGAACGCTACGGCCCCGGACTCCTTTGGATGACGTTTATTTTCGCCGGCATGCTGAGCATGAATCGGGCTTTCACGAACGAGCGCGAAAATGATTCGCTGCAAGGTTTGATGCTCGCGCCCATCAGCTGGGGCGCCATTTATCTCGGAAAAATGCTGGCCAGCCTCTTATTTATGCTGATTGCCGAAGTAGTCATGCTGTCCTTCTTTGCAGTTTTTTTTAACTTTGATTTGTTGCCGCGACTGGGGTGGATGTTGACCATCTCGCTGCTGGGCACGCTTGGATTCGTTTCGGTGGGAACGATTGTGGCTGCCATATCCATGAACACCCGCATGAGTGAAGTGATGTTGCCGATCCTGTTACTGCCGATTGCGCTGCCCGTGGTCATCGGTGCCGTGGAGTCGACGGCGGCCATTTTCACCGACCCGCCCGGGGAAGGTCTGGCCTTTTGGGTGAAGTTCCTGGTAGTCTTCAACATCATTTTCGTGACGCTGCCGCTGATGCTGTTTGATTTTGTTTTGGAGGAGTAGGCAAGTGGCTAGCGAAAGGAATCGCCAGTTGGCTAGGAACGAACAGTGTGGAAGGGTCAGGGATGGGATTCTGGAAGGGCGGAATACCAGGGTTCCCCCTCTCGTTGCCCTCCATCATTCCCTCACTTCCATTATTTTCCAGTTGTCGGTCACTGTTCGCGGTCCTGAGGTGTTCCAATGTCACTGAAATCACCTCTAGCCTGGCTGACCCTGATCTCGATGCTGGCGGCGCTTGGCGGCATATTTCTATATGCCCCAACCGAATCGACAATGGGTGAAGTGCAGCGCATCTTCTACTTTCATGTGTCTTCCGATTGGGTGAGCTTTCTGGCGATGTTCTTCGTGTTCTTCGACAGTCTCCGCTTCCTGGCGAAGCGAGAGCGCGATCTTGACATCAAGGCGGCGGCAGCGGCTGAGGTCGGCGTTGTGTTTTGCACGATGGGAATCCTCACTGGCATGTTATGGGCCAAGCCCGTTTGGGGAATCTGGTGGACTTGGGATGCTCGGCTTACGTCGTTTTTCGTGCTCTGGCTGATTTACCTGGGATATCTGATGCTGCGCCGTCTGGTGGAATCGCCTGAGCAACGGGCCCGCTTGTCGGCTGTTTTCGGGGTTCTGGGCGCCGTGGATGTTCCGATTGTCTACATGTCGAATCGCTGGTGGCGCACACAACATCCACAACCGGTGATCGCCGGGGGTGAGGGATCCGGCTTGGATCCGCAGATGAGGGTGGTGTTCTTCATTACACTGACCGCCTTTACGTTCCTTTATTTCTACCTGTGGCGGGTCCGCTGCGATCTGGAGCGTACTCAGGAAACCGTGGAGACTCTGCAGCGCCAAGTTCAAGCTCAACTCCGGGAGGCCTAATGAGTTTTCTCTTCGCTGCCTACTCTGTTATCTGGGTTCTGCTGTTTGCCTACATCGTCAGCATTGCCCGGCGCCAGAAGAGAGTGCAAGACGATCTGGCTCAAGTGCAGCAATGGCTGGATCGGACTCAAAAAAAGTAATCTCGGGGCCGCCGCGAACGAGCGGCACTTGGAATGTGCCTCTGCAAGGTCGATTCACTTTTGCGGTTAGGTGCCCTCCCGATGACTCAGTGAACCCCGCTTTGGTCTGGGGTACTGGTCAGCTCCTTTGGCTTCGCGCTGGGTGGATAGCCCTGATGACTGCGCTCCTCGGTGGGCATTTTCATCTTGGTG
>Ga0075431_100006571_pt1 | contig 11553 bp, 15 predicted proteins | sample RhiMetdeltSRZDD5_FD_75297 | JGI IMG/M metagenome (GOLD analysis project Ga0075431, IMG submission 75297) | Populus rhizosphere microbial communities from Tennessee, USA - Rhizosphere MetaG P. deltoides SRZDD5 | ecosystem: Host-associated > Plants > Roots > Rhizosphere > Soil | place: USA... | reverse complement strand
GCTGTTTGGAATTTCCCGCGCGGAAATCTCGATTAAATGCCCAGTGTGCCTAACGATCATGCACTCCCCTCCATTCATAATTTTAACGATTAAAAATTAGCAGCATAGTAACATGATAGAGCATTGTGCTAAGCGTTGCATCATTTTAAATAGGAGATTGCACGAATCCGGGATACTGAACGCGAAGGTTGAGCGGTTACGCGGGGGCCGAGCGTATAGCCGACTGCTGAGGGATCATCCTAAGCCTTCAACGCACAGTTTTTGTGCTGCCGGCAAACGAAAACACGAAGCAAGGCGCGTAGTCGATCAATTTGAAATCGTTGTTGCCGAACAAGGATGCCCGGCATTGGTCGAAGATGATCAAACGGCGGACTTGCGGATCAATTTGCGCGCGGTGCAATCGACGTCCGATTGTAAAGGAGACGGATCGGCGATAAGTCCTAGCATTGTGCCGTACGACTTCAAATTCTTTCTCTTCCTTGTGACGATTGTGTTGCCGGTCGCGTGCGCGCCTCAGCGCCAAACTCATCCTCTCGATACGGCGCCGATACCAGCGAGCGCTCGTATATTGGAAGAGCCCTGCTCGCCGCTTGGCGCTATGATGTGCGGCGCTGTCTCGATACTATCCGGTGAAACCGCTGTCGAACGCCGGTCAGCGTGCATTATCTATGTCGAACCGAGTGGAAGGCGCGTTGAGCAGTGCGGCTCGCTGCCTACTTCGCACCCGTAAAACTTTGTGATCGTCGTAACTAAATTTATTCTTCTTCTGGCTTAAGTGTCACGCGAATGAGTTCGCCCCAGTTTAGAAGACGTGAAGCCGTCTGGATAGAAAGGCTCACTGCAGTGATATAGAAAACGCTACCAGTCATGCCGAAAAATAAGTCTTTCATTGTATCGGCTAAATCACCCTGTAAGTCAGTGGAAAGAGCCCAGGTCATAACAAACTCCGCAAACTCCCAGAGTACTGCGACCGTGCACGTCGAAGTGAATACGAGCAGACTTTCAACCAACCGGTTAGGAGGCGCGCCAGTAGACGCAACCGACGCATTAACGAATGCCTTATCTAAGAAGTAGGCCATCGCAAGGCCGCCGAAAAAGTGCATGGGGATATCCAAAAGGGGATGCGTCTCATACAGATGAAAAACGCTATATGCAATTACGTGAATCGTGAACACCAATGATGGTGCCCATGCCGGCTTTTTAAGGGACTTGACCCATTGTAAGAAAACCTCTCGATTTCGTTGCGACCTCATCAGACCTCCCGCACAGATAAGTAAAGTCAAAATGATAAGGGATTATGAGCAGGGCAGCAATTAGATAATTCAATTTACGGCACCAACTTTATCGACCATAACGGCGGAATTTACACACGTTGCTATGAGTGCGAAACAATCCCATCCGGAGACAGAAGAATCCAGTTGAGAGCTTCCATGGCGCACCTGAGCACCCACGGGCGTCACGGCACCTTTAGCGTCAAGGTGTCTTCAATGGGATCGAGCGCTAGCGGAACGAAATGCTTTATGCATCGAAGCTATGACGCCCGGGCAATGCCCGGCATGTGTAGCAATTAGCCGTAGTTTCGTCGCACCGAAAAGGTCCAGGGGAACGGCTCAATGATCGATGAAAGCGCGATCCGGCGGGAATGGACGTGACCAGCCGTATTGGTGCCCTCAATAGCTCGCATATCTCACGACAAAAATTTGGATCATCAAATGATAGGTGGGAGCATCGGTATCGCGGGCGTTCCTATCCGGGTAAATCCCCGACAATTAGAAGTGCTACGTAGCCTATCAATATGCCAGCTAGAATCGTGAAAGCAGCAACAGATACCGCATTCCAGAATTGTGATTGCTTAGATTCCATCACAGGCCCTCCCTTGGCATACATGCCCACGTAAAGCGCTATCGCTCCGCACACCGCGAAAAAGGCGCTGAGGCAAGGAAATTCAATGAAAGGGGATTTCATCGAAGACGATGCAGTTTCCTTTACCCCAGCAAAATATGACGTGAGCAGGTATTATGCCCTTCTTCTTGACAGGATTTTGGAGAGATCTGGTCAATGCGCGGGAGTTGAAGGCTCCTAAGGCGGACGGCAACTTTGCCTGTTAAGTTTTTCGCCCACATAAAATCAGGTCAAAGTGTCAGCCAGCGGCGGCGATCGACACTTCACTATGGCATGTTAACCGCTGGAGAAAGAAGCGGCGCACCTTTTAGCTCGGATCCGATCTCAAGACCACGCGCGATGAAGGGTGCAAGGCGCGCAACATTCGCAGAGACGATTGCGATTTGCAGGAAATTCAGGAAATCAGGTTTCGCGCATGGGGTATGAGTTATTCACAACGAATGTTGACCCAGGAAAGCACGCTGGCGGAGTGGAACGTGAAAGGCGCTCGTTTAAAACGCTCGAATCTTTTTTCCCAAGATCTACTTCTGCCCGAAGGGTGGAATCGATAGACACAAGGGGAGCCTAAAATCCCCATATAGCCGAAAACCAAATCGGGAAGAGGACGGGGAGTTAAGCCAACACGGGTTTTTAATTTGTACTTCCAATTTTAATTAAAAATGTGCTAATTGTTCAGGTCGTCCAAATTGGCGCATCTTTTACCGAAAATGTCTCACAGGGTGCTTACATGGATGGCGGCCGCCGAGTTGCTCCATTCATATTTTTAGTTACGAGGAGAAACTAAAACGTGCGACGAGATGACATGATGCCTCACACCCAAACCCAGGAAACAAGCCTTGCGCTACTGAACGAGCGCATGGATCAGCTGGCGCGCAAGATCGGTATATTGGATCACGACGATCCGCGCCGCGCAAAGATCTTCAAAGAGATGCTGCGGCTCAATGATTTGGCGAGGGAGATGAAAAAAAGATGGCAATAACAAAATCGAAGAGGTGAAGCCTTGCCACCCGAAGCTTAGAAGCAAGAGCCGTAACGCTCTACGTATTTAGGATCAGCGAACATACACGAATCACAGACATACTGTTCGTTCTCGCGCCGGTACTCTTCCCACTTTGTCATGTTATAAAATCCAGCGGTAAATTCTTCGCCTCGAATCCCCTCAACGATTTTTTGCAGCGGTCACAGATAACTTTAATCGTTTTGATTCGAGAGTGCGAAGAGGCTTTAACTGACATTCACTGTCTCCTCCTTCCCGCTAGACATACCCAATGCTGGCCCGTCGTTTAGCCATCGCTCCATTTTGCGTCCTCCTTGGATTAAGCGCGAAAAAAGAAGGCCCTTTGCCGGTTCAACGCTATCAATTAATTATCTAGCGGCTGACGCTTTCTAAGAAACAGAAGCCCGGTTAAGCCCACGGCGGATAAAAGAAGGGAAGCAGGCTCCGGAACTGCCGCGGTTGGCGATCCGGAAGGTGTAAAGCTCAGATTCGCGATCTGGCCGGTTAAAGTTCTCGTATCTCCAAACTGAGATGCTGCAGTGTAAGACGCTGGATCATTAACCGAGATATCGAATTCGCCGCTACCGAGCGCATTGGAATAGGACAGATGCTGAGCGGCATTGACGAAGTCGATCGTTAGCTGACTACCGTTGCCAATGTTGTTTGAATTGCCGCTGCGCGAAATCGTACCGAAGATATCAGCTGTAAAAAGCGCCGGGCTTCCGGACACGACCGGATCGGTAAATGTGATTCTCAAAGTGAAGTCAGCAACGCCGTCTTGACTCCCGAACGGCTCAATGCAGTTTATACTTCCGCATACATTGAGGATAAAAGTTCCGAGATTTGTCAGGCTCGTCGGACCAGCACCGATCGGCACGTCGATATTTGCAAAACTGGCGCTGGTATAGGTTAGGAAAGTGTCGATAGTGGTCGGCGAACTCGTATTAGTGTTTCCCGTGAACAAAATCGCTTGCGCTGTTCCGCTGATCCCCAGCGCTCCAGCAAGTAGACTCGTCAAAAAAACAAAACTCAGTATGTTTCTCTTCACTTCTTTGCTCCTTCGGAGAACAAGATGGTTTACCCTGGTAGAGCAATTGTTAGACCGTTTCCCGATCTGATTGACTTTGTCGCATTTGTCCACCCGAAATGGCTTTAGTTGTAAAGAGGATTTACAGGATCCGAAGCGGAGTTAGTGTCCCGCCTAGATATTTCGATCTTTCCAGTGTCAATCTTGTCGGAATCTTTGACACCACTGACGGTCGCAAGGGATTCCTCTCTGAAACCCCTTGCATGTAGAATTATGAAAGCTAATGCGTAACGGTGGTTCAAATTGTAGGCAGCCGCACGCGGCTAAGCCCGGTGGTGTTTACTCGAGTGCCGTCACTGTAACCGGCTTAACAATCATCGTGAGGCTACTGCCAACACGATGCGGCAAAGCCCAAGAGCAGCCAGGAGGGCTGGTTAAATGGTCGCAGCGGAAGTGTATTCTTTCCAGGGGAGCTCCACGAAGCCAGCTCAATAGCGGCGGGCATCACCAGCTTAGTGCTTGATAAGCGCGAATGCTCTTATCGGATCGCCCCCAACGCGTAGCCGCCAGATTTCTTTGGCCGCCGCTCGCATCGCGCGGTTTTGGCTGAGGTGTTTTTGTGCGGAGTAACGCTTTATGTTGCCGCTAAGGTCGTGCCGAAGATTTAGACGATAATCATTGACGGGATGGCAAGCGAACTAAGCGACTTTCACATCGATCTTTCTCGGTTTCGCCTCTTGCGCCTTCGGTAAATTTAGCGTCAACACGCCGTGATTGAACTCTGCTGAGATTTTCGACTGATCGACTTTTTCGTTCAATTCAAACTGTCGGAAGAAATTAGCCAGCCCATATTCGCGATAAATGGGATCACCCGGCGCGATATGAGCCGGTTTCGATCGACTCTCAAAGGCAACGAAATAGTAAGTACTCATATGGTCAGCTTGGTATTTTGGTAGCCTAGAATCAACTGGATATGCTCGTGCCGCGCTAATCGTCTCCAGATCGAATACTAATTCCGCCGGCCAGCTGCGTGTCGTCCAAAACCACACATCGTATTTCAGCGCTCTGACCTGTAAACTTCTCGCCTGTGGCCCAAGTATCAAAGGGCACGGGAGTCTTTTCATGTACGCTTCCGACCACCACGGCAATTCATCGTCGCCGGACGCGCTGACAAAATTCATCCTGCTTTATGCCGCGATGTATGCGGCGTTCGGCGTCGCTTCGCCATTCCTGCCGGCCTTTTTGAACGCCCGCGGGTTGACGCCCGAGCAGCTCGGGCTCGCGCTCGGCGCGGGCACGGCCGTGCGATTGCTCACGGCGCCGCTCGCCGGCCGCATCGGCGACCTAATCCAGGCGCTGCGCATCGTGCTCGTCGTCTGCCTCGCGCTTGCCGCTGCGGTCACGCTCGGCTATCTGGCGGCGCATGGATTTTGGATTTTGCTTGGAATGAGTCTGCTGCATGCCGCATCGCTGGCGCCGATTACGATCTTGGCGGACGCGTTGGCCCTGGGATCAGCCGCGCCGCCGCCGAGCAGCGGCCGGCGTGGCTTCGAATATGGATGGGTGCGCGGCACTGGCTCGGCTGCCTTCATCGCCGGCACTTTGGTGTCTGGCCAGGCGGTGAGCGCATTTGGCCTCGACGTGATCGTCGTTTTGCAGGCATTGCTGCTCGGCGCGGCAGCTTTGGCCGCCATCCTGGTGCCGGAACTGATTCACGATCGCACTGCCGATGCTGTGCGCGCGCCCGCGCGTGGTGTTCTTATTCTGCTCCGGCTGCCGATGTTTCGGCATCTTGTTCTTGTCGCAGCGCTCATCCTTGGCAGTCATGCGATGCACGATGCATTCGCGGTGATCCGCTGGAGCGCCGCAGGCATCAGTCCGGTTACCATAAGCTTGCTCTGGTCGGAGTCGGTTGCCGCGGAAGTAGTCGTGTTCCTCGTCATCGGCCCGGCGCTCGTGATCCGGCTGACGCCGGCTGGCGCGCTCGCCGTCGCGTCGCTGGCCGGCATGCTGCGTTGGGTGGTGGCGGCGCAGACAACCGATGTGATCGCGCTAGCGTTGGTGCAGCCGCTGCATGGCATCACGTTTGCCTTGCTTCATCTCGCCTGCATGCGTCTGCTAGCCCGCATCGTGCCGCAAGGCCTCGAAGGAACGGCGCAGGCGATTTATGGTACGATCGGCATCGGCGCAGCCAGCGCATTGCTCACTTTTATGTCCGGCGCGCTCTACGGGCGCCTTGGCGCGCAAGGATTTTGGGTCATGGCTGCGCTCTGCGCGCTTGCCTTCCCGTTGACGTGGAAGCTGAGGCAACATGTTGGCGCGGTCGGTGAGGCCTGACCTGCCTCACCCAAACATTTGCCACTGAACGAACTCGCGGTTCATGAAGCCCGTGAGTTGAGAGCCGAGCGGCGAAGGAAGCGAATCTTTGATGGAGTGTCTATCCGTAGTGCAAGCTGCAACATGCCTCTATCCAATGACCGGCGGGAAATGGATAGAAACTCGACTAAACCGGTCGGGTACAAAAACCTGACATGATGATTAATCGCTTACGAATCCGTTAGCTCTTCTCTAATCTTCTGGCAGTCGGCACAGAAGGCCGCGTCCGGGGCCGTTTCGAGACGATGCGGCTCGATCGGCTCGTGGCAACCGAGGCAAACACCGTATCGGCCTTCGGTGATCCGGGTCAGTGCGTCGTCGATGCGAGTGGTTTCGTGGACGTACCAGTCGGCCAAACTGTCGAGCAGGTGGCATCTGCTTTCATACGCCGCTCTATCGATCCACTCTTTGTTTTCGTCCACCGTGCGTTGTTCCTTCTGCACATGCTCGAGCGTCCGTATGATTTCGCCGCGCCGGTTTTTTAGTTTGTTGTAAAACTCTTCGTTTTTGATCGCGTTCATCGTGACCTCCTTCCGGATTCCGCTCCAAACGGGGCCCTATGATTGGGCTCATGCTCGACCAATTTGATCGATCCTTGGGTGTTCTTTTCTCCCTTTTGCTTCGCCGGTTCGGCATTGCCAGTGCATTCGATAATCATTTCTCTTCTCCCACCGGTTTCTTTGCTTTCAGCAGGGTCACCCGCAACACGCCATCGCAGAACTCCGCTTTCATCCCAGTCACATCGACCGACTCCGGCAGTTTTAGGCGGCGGAGAAAATGCCCCGATGAGCGCTCCATAGCATGAAAGTGGCCGTGACTGTGGGTTTGCTCTAAGACACGAGAACCGCGTAACACCAGATCGTCGTTTTCCACTGCGACGCTGACGTCTTCAAGTTTGACGCCCGGAAGATCGGCTTCGAGTAGGAAGCAATCGCTGTTTTCGCGGAGATCTACGGAAGGGTCCCAGCCGCGAATCTCACGGCAGAATGCCCAAGGGCGATGAATCATCTCGTCGAATAGACGTTCTCCCTCGCTGGATACGTGGATTGGAAATGAAACTAGTTGGTCTTGCTTCTTCGTCATTGCCGTCACCTCCTCGTTAAGTGCGTGTGGTGTATTGGCATGACAACGAGCTTTTCACGAAATACTAGAAGCAATGGCAGTGCCACGGGACGAGCGCGGTTTGCTTAGAGTTTCATGAGGAAAAATGCGCTTTCTTTCTTAACGCTGCGAAGCGAAAGCCTACCTTCTTGCAGGGATGCGAATCTGGCCGCTTTAGTGGCGCCGTTCGCTGCGTTAGACTTGGGATCGTGGACAAAGGGTATCAGTTGATCGAAGCCGAGAGCGGCGTGCCCATCAAAGCCTGGACCAAAGGCGTGGCCATTGACGCGGAGGCGGAGAAGCAATTGTGCAACGTCGCGCGCCTTCCTTTCATTTACAAATGGGTCGCGGCGATGCCGGACGTGCACTGGGGCATCGGTGCAACGGTGGGAAGCGTGATTCCAACCAAGGGCGCGATCATTCCGGCGGCGGTTGGGGTCGATATCGGTTGCGGCATGATGGCGGTGCAGACGAAGTTGAATGCCAAACAGCTACCCGACAATCTGAGACCTTTACGCACGGCGATCGAGAAAGCCGTGCCGCACGGGCGCACCAACAACGGCGGGAAGGGTGACCGCGGCGCGTGGGGTGAGATTCCAAAACGGCAGATCGGCGTCTGGCGTCAGCTCCAGATCGGTTACAAAGCGATAATCGACAAATACCCGAAGCTCAACCGTGGTAATGACGTCAATCATCTCGGCACGCTGGGGACCGGCAATCATTTTATCGAAGTGTGTCTCGATGAAAGCGATCAGGTGTGGTTTATGCTCCACAGCGGCTCGCGCGGGGTGGGTAATCGCATCGGCATGTTTTTCATCGAGATGGCGCGCAACGATATGCGCCAGCATATCAAGAATTTGCCAGACCGAGATCTCGCCTACTTCGAGGAAGGTAGCGAGCATTTTGAAGACTACGTCGACGCGGTGAGCTGGGCGCAGGAGTTTGCCATGTACAACCGCAAGCTGATGATGGAGCAATTGATCGACGCGGTGAGCGAATCGGGCGAAGTGCCGCAGTTCGCGTTTACCGAAACCGCGGTCAATTGCCATCATAACTACGTGGCGCGGGAGGAGCACTACGGTCACCCAGTCTTCGTGACTCGTAAAGGCGCAGTGCGCGCCGGAAAAGGTGATATGGGCATCATTCCCGGCAGCATGGGCACGCGCTCGTACATCGTGCGCGGCCTCGGCAACGACGAAAGCTTTCATTCGTGCAGTCACGGCGCCGGTCGCGCCATGTCGCGCAACGAAGCGAAGCGGCGCTTCAGCATCGACGATCACATTAAGGCGACCGCCGGTGTCGAGTGCCGCAAGGACGCCGATGTGATCGATGAAACGCCGATGGCGTACAAGCCGATCGAAGATGTGATGAATGCGCAAAAAGATTTAGTCGAGATCGTCCACACGTTGCGCCAGGTGGTGTGCGTTAAAGGATGAAGTATAAAGGCAAAAGGATAAAATCGCCCAGCGAAAGATCAGCGGTTCAGTTTACCTATCCTTTATCCTTTTGCCCTTATCCTTTTCGTTAATTCTCCAACCCCGGGTTCTCCATGAACACTGATGGGGCGAGTTTTTGCTTCGTCTGCGGATGGCGCATCGTGCGCTTCAGCACAAAATCGAAGAGCAGCGGATTGTAGTCGTAGATTTCGTTGAGCGATTGGCGCTCTTCGGCGGTGATGAACCCGTCGCGCGCCATGGATCGAGTCCAGATCAGGGAATTTATCGCCGGCAGCGGGTAGTCGCTGCCGTTGACGAGACGGGGATGGAGGTCCTGGCGCTCAAGAAGCTTCGTTACCGGTTCGGGCATGCGATTGAACTGGAGCATCGCCGAGATTTCGCCGAATAGCAGGCCGACATATTTCGCTTCATCCATCATCCGTAAAAAGAGATCGAAGCAGCTCGCTTTCACTGCCGCACGATTATCGAGGTCATCGCAATTGCCCAGGCTAGCGGCGTGCGCGATGATCACGCGGACACCTAAGTCCAACGGTTTACGCAACCGCAGAGGATTACCTAAACGTTGGTCTTCTTCGGCTTCCACCGCCTGCTCTTCGCCGGCGTGAGACAAGAGAATCATCTTGTGCTCTTTCATTTTCCGGTAGAAAGGCTCGATGGCGGGATTCGCCGGGTCCATGCCCATCGCATTGGGCAGCCACTTGACGTATTTGACGCCGGCCTTCGCCCAAGTTTCCAATTCCTGCAACGCATCGTGACGGTAGGGATGGACCGAAACGACCGGTGTAAAAACGTCAGGGTTTTTTCCGGCGAGCTCGACGACATATCGGTTGGGCACGTACATGTTGGTCTTCTTGAGATCCACCGTACCGTCGGCACTGTAGTGTTGGTCGAAGGCCAGGATGCGGTACTTGCCGTGCCGTTTGATGCCGCGCGTCAAACGCAGCAGGCGCTCGACGTATTCCTGATCGGCGTTGTCGATGCTCTTGACGCCGGCGCCGCTCACATAGATCCGAAATTTCAATCGTTCGAGATTCATCCCGCCGCGCATCTTCGGATTGACAAAGGCGTCAGCGGCGCTCGTGCCGATGGCGAGCATATGGGTGTGATAGTCGACGAGCCGCTCGGGATTAATGCCGTCGAATGCCTGGTCGATGAGTTTTCGTGCCGGCTCTGAGGCGCCCTGCTCGATCTCTTCGGGCTGCTTCGAGGAGGCGCCGCCGATCCGGTCGATCAAACAACCCGATAGAAATATCGCCGCGAGAAGGTTTAATAGCAGCGCGCCTGACCCCAGGTTGTGATTGACGGTTGGGAGAATCATCGATCGATTCACTTTTCACAGTCGGTAGGGGCTGTCAACCAAAGCCGCGCGAGGGCTTGATAAAATTGCACCCGCGGAAGCTGATTCGGTGCAAATTTGGCGGCGCGTTTGGCGCAAGTGTTACACGCGAATACGCGCAATTGCCAATGCAAGTATTGGTACATCGCTTGCGCTCTAGATGCAGAATCCGCCATGGAATTTGACACCGATCTAATTAGCCAAACGCTCGAGCATCGCGGTTGCGGGATTCTCGCGGCGTCCTACGAAATCCGCCCGCGGTCATGGCTACCCGAAGCTTGCGTTTGGCTCCAGACCGAGGCTGGGCACCGAAAGATCTGGGTCCATAGCTTCGCCCATTGCTTTGCGGCCGAGGAGCTCACTTTTCCAAACCGGCTTGACGCGGACAGTTGGGCCTTGGTCGCAGCGAAGTCTATCATCGATCGCGCGCTCGAAGGGCCGCTCGGACGTCAGGCTAAGGCTGGAAATCGCGCGCGGCATTTATCCGGTGTTTTCGGATTCGCGCGCCATGCGGTGTTCAACCTGCGGCGCTTTCATCAGCATCGATCACGCCAGTAATTATCGTTTTTCTGCCTTTTACTGCGCCTAGGCTTATCGGCCGTCGACTTGACAGCTTCTTACGCGGTTTGTATTGAGAAGTCATCAACGTTGCGTTTTAAGGTGCGGGAAGGAGTCCAGGTCATGGATCTGCAAGAACTCAGTCAGTGGATGAAGGATCGAAACTTGAAAGGTCACTGGGAACATTCCGAGTGGTCGCAGACGGTGAAGCCGTTTTTGTGGAAGGGCGATGAGATCATGCAGGCGCTCAACTGGTCCGGTGAGTTGATCACCACGGGCGAAGCAGGGCGGCGGACGATCCAGATGAGAAATCCCGGTCTCGCCGCAGGCATGACCAATACGGTGCATATTTCCGTGCAACTGGTGAAGCCGGGCGAGGTCGCTGCGGCGCACCGCCACACCGCGGCGGCAATCCGCTTTATCGTCAAAGGCACGCCCAATGCCTATACAATCGTCGAGGGTGAACGCTTTCCGATGTTCGAGGGCGATTTCATCACGACGCCAAACTGGACTTGGCACGACCACTTTAACGGCTCGAACGAACCGGTCATGTGGCTCGATGGCTTGGACGTCAGACTGGTGACGCATTTCGGCGCGATGATCCAGGAGAATTTTAAAAAGGAGCAACAGCCGATCGAACGACCGGATAACTTCGCGTCGAAGGTTTTCGGCCACGCACGCCCAACCTGGATCAAGAATAGCTTCCAGGCGCCGCCCTATCGTTATCCCTGGGAAGAAACCAACGCGAGCTTGCAAGCGCTCAAAGAAAGCGCCGGCGACCCCTACGATGGGGTAATTT
>Ga0075431_100006567_pt1 | contig 11556 bp, 8 predicted proteins | sample RhiMetdeltSRZDD5_FD_75297 | JGI IMG/M metagenome (GOLD analysis project Ga0075431, IMG submission 75297) | Populus rhizosphere microbial communities from Tennessee, USA - Rhizosphere MetaG P. deltoides SRZDD5 | ecosystem: Host-associated > Plants > Roots > Rhizosphere > Soil | place: USA... | reverse complement strand
AGCTCCTCCTGAATGGGCATGACCCAGCAACCGGCCAGCTTGCCGTCGGTGCGGAGGTGTACGGCGTGCTTGGCTTTCAGGACGTCGAACGCCTGCGCCCAGAACTTGAGCCGAAGGATGTCGCCCTCCCACGTCAGTAGGTCGTAGTCGACGTTCATGCGCGCCATCGTCCGCAGGTGACAGCGGACGATCCGGTCGGCGACGAACGCGGCAATCTCAGCATTCTCGTTGCCGCCATGTTCGATGTCGTGCAGCGTATCGCCGCGCGTCTTCAGCCGCGTCTTGTCCTCCTCGTACCACTCGGTGACGCGTGCATAAAGATCCCAGCAGTAATAGTCGAAACGCGTAGTGTCGGCGATGTGGCGGATCTCATCCAGCGTCTTCCCGGCCAGGTGCCGAAATCCCACGACGACGTCCGCGACCTGGACGCCGGTATCGTCGATGTAGTTCTGCACCTCGACTGGAACGCCGCGGTAGCGCAGGACACGCACGAGCGTGTCACCAAGGGCGGCGTTCCGCAGATGGCCGATGTGCGCGGCTTTGTTGGGATTGATGGCCGTATGCTCGACGATGGCTTTTCCATCGCGGTGGGTCCGCGCCGCAGCGGCCGATGCGAGCCGATGGCGCAGGAACGCCGGGCGATCGAGGAAGAAGTTGAGATAGCCGTTTGGTGCCGCGGCCACTCGTTCGATGCCTTCGAGCGTGCCGAAGTCGCCGGCAATCTCCTGCGCGATGACCCGAGGTGCTTTGCGCAGCCGCCTCGCCAGCTCGAACGCGACCGGCGTACCGAGGTCGCCGAGGTCGCGATTGGGTGGGTACTCGAGGGCCAATGACGGCTGGGCTGATGCATCGAGGGAGTAGCGACTTGTCAGCAGCCGCGCGAGGTGCGCACGAAGTCGGTCGTGAACGGGCAGGATCATCAGCGAGTGGTGAGCAACGAGTATGTGATGTGGTACGCTTCAGCGGCCCGGGGCCTGGCCGCCACGTTCTTCCGAAGCAGCGCCAAATTACGAATCTTACCGTATGAATGACGCCGTCGTGGGACGCTTGCTGGTTGCCAGCCTGCATCAGGCTATCGCGGACTTGCTGCCGACGCGGCTCGAGTTCTACGAAGCCTGGCTGAATCCCGGGGGGTTGCGCGAGGGCCGGATCGGCCTGGCGCCGCTGGCCGCGGTTCTCAGCTTTCTCCGTCTGGAGGGCGAGCCGTATCACCTCATCACCGCGCGTGCCGGCGAGTACACGGCCGAATGGTCCGTGGCCGATCTGTCGCCGCTCCGCAAGCGAATCATCCATGCGGCACCGCCGGCGATTCGAAAGCGGCTGGTCATGAGCCTCGCAAGCTTCATGGCCCGCAGCACCTACGGCGCGACCGATGTCAAGGTGCAGTGGCAACAGTGGCGCGGAGCAGTTGACCTGCGCAGCTCGCTCTTCTGCGAGGTCCGCGACCGCGTCGATCATCCGCTGTGCGAGTTCTACGCATCGGCACTTCGCCGGCTCATGCATCTCTTCGAGCTCGACGCGGACGTCGTGACCGATCGCTGCCGTGCGACGGGTGCTTCGCAGTGCCTGATGTCGCTCGTCGTCCGGCCCAATGGGGGAGCAAGCGCCCCGTCATGAGACCAGCGGCCGCGTTCGTCATGGCGTTCGCGAGCTGCTTCGTTCTCTATCCCGGAGCCGATGTCCGGGCACAATCGACGACACGACCCGCGCTCATCGTCGTTCCCTTCGATAGCGCCGGGCGCGATCCGCGCGGCTACTGGCTGCGGGAAGCCTCGGCGGTCATCCTCAGCGACGACTTCGCGTCCCTGGGCGTGCCGGCGATGCCGAGAGACGAGCGCCTGCGGGCCTTCGATTCGCTTCGCGTGCCGGCATCCGCGCCTCTCAGCCACGCCACGGTCATTCGCGTCGGCCAGATCGTCGGCGCGATGCGCGTCATCGTCGGGTCGTGTGCCGTCGCCGGCGAAACACTGACCATTCGCGCCCGCTCGATCCTCATCGACAACGGACAGATCTCAGCCGAGGTCGTCGAAACCGGGCCGCTCGCCAATCTCTTCGACGTGTACGCGCGGGTCGCGCGGCGTCTGGCCGAGGGGCTGCCGCGCGAAGCGGTGGCCGAGCCGACCAGCGATCCGCCAGTTGCGGCATTCGAGCAGTACATCAAGGGATTACTCGCCGAGGCCCCGGCGATGAAGATCTCGTTTCTTCGCGAAGCGCTGCGGCTGTCACCGGCACTGCAGCGGGCGCGCCTCGCGCTCTGGGACGTCTACAACGAACTGGGCGAGCACCAGAACGCATTGGCTGCCGTTCGACAGATCCCGGCCACGCATACGCTCGCGCGCAAAGCCGCCTTTCTTTCCTCGGTGTCGCTCATTCAGCTCGAGCGGCACCAGGAAGCGTTCGACACATTGACGGATTTGAGCCGTGCCTCCGTGGACGGATCGGTACTCAACAACCTCGGCGTCGTGCAGTTGCGGCGGCCGGCTGCCGGTTCAACCGGACGACGAGCGGTGACGTACTTCAACGACGCGATCGCCGTCGAAGGCGGCGACTCGGATCTGTTGTTCAACCTCGGCTATGCGCATTGGCTCGATCGCGATCTGCCAAACGCGATTCAGGCGTTGAGAGAAGCCGTTCGGCGTCGTCCAACCGACGACGCCGCTCACTACGTCCTCGGTGTCGCGTTGCAGATGTCGGGCAACGCCGGCGAAGGCGCGCGTGAGCGCGAGCTGGCGAGGCGGCTGTCGTCGGAGTACGCGGAGTGGGACAAGGGACAGCCCGCGCCCAATACCGTGCCGAAGGGTCTCGAGCGGGTGCGTACGGATCTCGCTGTGCCGGCGTTTCGGCGACTGGAGACGGAGATCGTTGCGGCCGGACAGCGGAGTCAGCAGGAGCTCGCGGCGTTTCATGTCGATGCGGGACGCCGTGCGTATCTCACCGAACGCGACGATGAGGCGATCGCGTCGCTCCGGCGGGCGGTCTATCTGTCGCCGTACGATGCCGAGGCCCACCTGCTTCTGGGCCGCGTGTATCTACGCGGCGGGAGACACCAGGAAGCAGTAGACGAGTTCACGATTTCGATTTGGAGCCGCGATACGGTAACGGCCAGGCTGGCGTTGGCGGAGGCCTACATCCAGACGCAGAACGCGGCGGGTGCGCGCAGCGAGCTCCAGACAGTACTCGGAAGAGACCCTTCGAACCCGGACGCGAGACGACTTCTGGGCCGTCTTCCGCCTGAATAGGGCGGAGAAACGCGCGAGTTCGGTTGCACGCTGTTTTTGGCTGTCTGCACGATTTTTATGGCTGTGTTGGTATGCTCCCGCGTGTCCCGAGCGGGAGAAGCGAGTGCGCGTGCGGGGCGCGCGGGGGGGGGAGGCTGGTGGCGTTATGGGACCAGATGTTGAGCGGGCCCTGCGTGAAGCCGACGAGCGCACGAAAGGCGCCCTTGCGGCAACGAATACCGCCGTCTGGGAGATGGATCTCGAACGCGGCGCATTGACCTGGTCAGCCAACCTCGATGCGCTCATGAAGCGCCCCGTCGACACGTTCGACCTCGAAGAGGGTCTGCACTCGGTGCATCCCGCCGACGCGCCACGCGTCCGCGCCGCGTGCATGGCGACGATGACGGAACATCGCGACTACAGCGTCGAATGCCGCATGCTCTGGCCTGACGGCACCGTGCGGTGGATCGTGTGTGAGGGCAAGGTGGTCGAAGGTACCGGCGGCAGGCCGGCGCGTCTGATCGGCAGCACGACCGACGTCACCGATCGACGCGCACTCGAGGAACAACTCCGCCAGTCGCAGAAGACGGAAGCGATCGGTCGTCTGGCTGGCGGCATCGCTCACGACTTCAACAATCTCTTGACGGTGATCCAGGGCTACGGCCAGGTGCTGGCCGACAAGGCCTCGGATGCGAAACAGGCTTCGGACATCCGTCAGGTGCTGCTCGCGACGGAGCGTGCGCGGGTGCTCGCGCGTCAACTGACGGCACTGGGTCAGCAGCAGCTGGCCGAGGCGGAACCGGTCCGCCCGGCTGTCGACGTTCCCAAAGTGCCGCAGCGGCGAACCGCAGGAGTAGATCGCAAGGTACTGGTGATAGAGGATCAGGCAGCCGTCAGAGCGCTGGTCCGTAGAATTCTCGAACGCGAAGGCTTCGGGGTGCTCGAAGCTGCCGAGTCGTCTCGCGCCGAAGTGCTCTTCGACGAACATCAGGCCGACATCGCGCTGGTGGTGACCGACGTGGGCATCCCTGGAGAGAGGGGCACCGACCTGTTCCGCAGACTGGCAACGAAGAAGCCGGAACTGCGCGTCGTCTACATGTCGGGGCAGGTCGAGGAAGCCGTCCTCGGTGACGAACCGCACGCGTCACACGAGCGTTTCCTCGCCAAGCCGTTCACCGCCGCAGGGCTGATCGACGTCGTACAAGACGCGCTGCGTGAGTAGTTTCTGATTGGAATCGGGCGGCAACGTGGTAGAATGCCGGCCAGATTGATGTCAGACGAGGGCGTTCACGAGATACAGCTGAACGGAAAACAGCTCGTCTTCATGTTCATGGCGGTGACAGTCGTTGCCGTCGTGATTTTCCTGTGCGGTGTGATGGTCGGTCGTGGGGTGCGCGCGCCCCGAGCGGTCGAACAAGCCGACACCGCGATTGAATCCCCAGTCGATCCAACAGCGGCAGTGCAGGCACCGGCGCCTCCGGCCACCGATGGTGTCGCGCCGTCGGCACCGGCCTCGTCGCAAGAGAAGCTGACCTACGCCGATCGCCTCAGCACCACGACACCGCCTCCTGAAACGCTGAAGGAGCCGGTCGCGCAGCCGCCGCAAGAAGTGAAGCCCGCATCAGCCGTCAGAACGCCGGCCGCCGAGCCGTCCGTGGCTCCGGCAGTCAAGACGTCGAAGCCCGCCGCGTCGGATGCCGCCGGCGGCTACGTCGTGCAGGTCGCGGCGGTAAAGGAGCGGAGCGAGGCCGACACGATCGCGAAGCGTCTCTCGTCGAAAGGCTTCCCATCGTTCGTCACCTCGCCGAGTGCCGGCGCGGCACGCGTCTATCGTGTGCGGGTCGGCAAGTACAACGATCGCCGCGACGCTGAATCCGTGGCTCGCCGGCTCGAAAAAGAAGAACAGTTCAAACCCTGGATTACCCGCTAGCGCTGATCGCGGGCGTTCTGCTCGCGCTGGCATTCCCCAAATTCGGACATCCAGCATTCGCCTGGATCGCGCTCGTCCCGCTGCTTGTCGCGCTGACAGGATGGCGCGGACGGCCCGAGCCACTCCCCGGACAGCCCCCACTGCGCGCCTTCACGCTCGGGTTGCTGAGCGCCACCGTCTACTTCGCCGGCACGATCTACTGGACCGGCACCGTCATCATCGCGTTCGGAGACGTGAATCCGATCGTCGCGATGATCGGCATGATTCTGTTGTCGGCCTATCTGGCGCTCTATCCCGCGGTGGCGAGTCTCGTCACCAGCCAATTGATTGCGCGCGCCGGCGCGGCTGGACTCTTCATCGCGCCGATGGCGTGGGTGGCGACCGAGTACTTGCGTGGCTACTTCCTGACCGGGTTTCCGTGGGTACCGCTCGGCAACAGCCAGGTCACGGTGCTGCCCGTCGCGCAGCTGGCCAGCGTGCTCGGTGTCTACGGCCTGTCCGCTCTTGTTGCGTACGTCAACGCGACGCTGGCGTTCTCGCTCGTGACGTCAGGGATGCGGCGAATCGTGGCGGTGGCGACCGCGGTGGGCGTGCTGATTGTCGTCGGCGGGTGGGGAGTCTGGCGTATTGCGAACGGTTCGCTGACGCGCGAGGGGACGCCCATACGGATCGGCCTGATTCAGGGCAACATCGCGCAGGAAGACAAGTGGAATCCCGCACACGCGCGCCGCATCTTCACGACCTACATCGCGATGACACGCGACGCAGTGCGGCGGGGGGCGCAGTACGTTATCTGGCCCGAATCGTCGACGCCCTTCACCTTCGAGGACCCGCTGGCCAGTCCGGAAGGGGATGCCATGCTGCGCTCGCTCGCCCAGGAGGTTCACGTGCCGATCCTCTTCGGCAGCGATCAGGTCATCCGCCGGCAGCCCGTGGAGTCCTCCGAGCTTTACAACGCCGCCTATCAACTCGGTCCCGACGGCAAGACGGTCGGGCTCTACCGCAAGATCAAACTCGTCCCGTTTGGCGAGTTCTTCCCGTTCCAGAAGTGGATCGCCTTCGCGGCCCCGCTCGTCCAGCGGTTCGTGCCCTTTTCCGCCGGCACTGGCCCCGTCATGCTCCCTGTCGGGTCACATCGTGCGAGCACCGCGATCTGCTACGAAGTGGTCTTCCCGTCGCTGGCGCGCGACGCCGTCACTGCCGGCAGCGAGCTCCTGACGACGGTGACCAACGACGGCTGGTATGGCCGTTCGTCGGCACCGTATCAACATTGGGAACTGGCGTCGATGCGTGCCATCGAGCAAGGCCGCTATCTCGCTCGTGCCGCCAACACCGGCATCAGCGGCATCGTGGACCCGTACGGGCGAATCGTCACGAGGTCGGGTATCTTTGAGCAGGTGGGTCTGGTCGCGGAGGCACGCTTCCTGACCGGCCGCACGATCTATTCGCTGATCGGCGACGTGATTGCGTGGGTGGCGATTGCGCTCACCGTCCTGGCAGCAACTTTCGCGAGGGGATACCGTGGATCTCGATGACCTGTTACGGCGGTACGAGGATTTGAACCGGCGAGCCGCGGAACTGCGGAGGCATCTTTGAGGGTGCCCGACTCGACGATCAGCTAGCCGAGATCGAGCAGATCATCGCCAGCCCGGCGTTCTGGAGCAATCAAGCCGAAGCCCAAAAAGTGATGCAGCGGCGGCGCCGTGTCGAAGACGACATCACGCTGCGCGATTCGCTGCGCCGCCGCATGGACGATCTCAGCGTCCTCGTCGAGTGGGCGGAAGGCGGCGAGGATGTCGTCGCCGACCTCGAGCGCGGGCTCAACGAGTTGCAGCAGGTCGTCGAGGCCGCCGAGGTCAAGAAGATGCTGGGCGGCGAGTACGACCGCTCGAACGCCATCATCACGATCCACCCCGGAGCCGGCGGCACCGAATCGCAGGACTGGGCCGAGATGCTGCTGCGGATGTACACGAAGTGGTCGGAGCGCCGCGGCTTCAAGCGTGAGGTCTTCGACTATCAGCCTGGCGAGCAGGCGGGGATCAAGAGTGCGACCGTCGCATTGACGGGCGACTACGCATACGGACTGATGGCGGCCGAGGCCGGGGTCCATCGTCTCGTGCGCATCTCGCCGTTCGATCAGGACAAACGGCGGCACACCTCGTTTGCCTCGGTCTTCGTCTGGCCGGAGCTGCCCGAGGACGTGGACGTGGATATCGAGGAGAAGGACCTGCGGATCGACACCTATCGTTCGAGCGGCGCGGGGGGCCAGCACGTCAACGTCACCGATTCCGCGGTGCGCATCACGCACCTGCCGACCGGGATCGTCGTGTCGTGTCAGAACGAGCGATCGCAGCACAAGAACCGCGCACAGGCGATGAAGGTCCTCAAATCGCGTTTGTTCGATCTCAAGACGAAGGAGCAGGCAGCGAAGCTGGAACAGATCGGCGGCGAGAAGCGCGACATCGCGTTTGGCAGCCAGATCCGCAGCTATGTTCTGCAGCCCTACCAGATGGTGAAGGACCACCGTACCAAGGTCGAGGTAGGCGACCCCAACCGCATCCTGGACGGTGACGTGGATGGGTTCATCAAGGCCTATCTGATGAAAAAGGCCAACGGCACGCTGGGTGCACCAGACGAGCCTGATGAGGAGTAGGATAGCGGCGTATATTTGATACAGGAGCCGCGTTCGTGCGGCCCAGCTAGTCGAAACCCGCGTCGCTTGAAGGAGGTCCTCGTGTTCACTCTTCTGCGCCGGTACTGGAACGATCTGGTCAGCTACGACGGTGGCATGTCGTTGCTGCTCATCGATGGGCTTCTCCTCGTCCCCCTCATCATGGCCGCCTTCTTCTATCCCATTCAGGTGTTGGTCGGCGTGGGTGCCCTGCTGGTCGTGACGATCGCCGCGTACGAATGCGTGGCGCTGTGGCGGAAGCATCATCCGCACACCAACCCGCCTCACGCGCGGGTGTAGTCACGGGCCGCCTGAAGGCGGCCCACAATCATTCGATCGCTGGAGGAGCTGGCACTGACGCTGGTGCCGGTGCCGGTGTTGGCGTGGACGTCGCAGACGAGGCCGGCTGCGTCCCGTTGATGAACGCTTCGGGCACGCCCGAGTCGAGCGTCACGAACACGATGTTGCCCGGCGCCTCGAACTGCGGCGGGTTCTTCCGGTCGGCGTACTTCTCGAGATACACCTTCATGAAGTCCATCCAGATCGGCAGCGCCGCGGCCGCGCCGGTCTCGCCGCTGCCGAGCGGCTTCTTCTCGTCGTAGCCGACCCACACGCCGACCGTGATGTTGGGATCGAAGCCGATGAACCACGCGTCGGTGTACTCGTCCATCGTTCCGGTCTTGCCGGCGAGCGGCCAGTCGAGCGCGGCGGCGGCTTGCGCCGTTCCGCGCTGCACGACGCCGCGCAGCAGGTTGGTCATCACGAACGCGGTATCGGCGCGCAGCGCCTCATGCGGCTCGGGGCGATTTTCAAGCAGGACGTTGCCCTCGCGATCGGCGATCGACATCACCGAGTACGGCTCGAGCCGCACGCCTTGATTCGGAAACGCCGAATACGCGCTCGTCATTTCGACCAGCGTGGCTTCAGCGGCGCCGAGCGCCAGCGACAGATACGGCTGATAGTCACCCTTCAACCCGAAGCGCTTGGCGTAGACGATCACTTCCTTGGGACCGAGATCCGCCATCGCCTTCACCGCGGGAATGTTGCGCGATTGTTCCAGCGCACGGCGCAATGTGACGCGGCCCTCGTACTTGCGGTCGTAGTTGAGCGGCCGGTAGGGCGGCTGATTCGGCCCGGCCTCGTAGGAGACGGGCTCGTCGATGAACGTGGAGATCGGCGTGAAGCCGCGATCGATGGCAGCGGTGTAGACGAACGGCTTGAACAGCGAGCCCACCTGACGGCGAGCCTGCGAGGCACGATTGAACTTGCTGCGCGCAAAGCTGAAGCCGCCCACCATGGCGCGAATCTGTCCGGTATGGTTGTCGATGGCCACGAGGGCACCCTCGACCGCCGGCGGCTGCTCGAGCAGGAGCTCGTTGGGCCTGGTTCCGTCGAGCGACTTCACCTGAACCTCGATCAGGTCGCCCACTGTGAAGAGCTGCGCAGCCGACGTGCGCCGGGTCCACGCATACGCCGACGGCTTCAACTCGAGATCGTATGGGCCGATGCGCACGCGTGCGCTGCCTGCCGCGGCGGGCACGAATGTGACCACCGCGGGCACGATGTCGCCGGCGAGAATCGGCTGCGACCAGCGCTCGGTGTTGAACTTCTCGAGTGGACGGCCCTCGGCGACGATGTTTCGCGCCGGCTTCCTGAAGCCGTTCTTCCGTTTGTCGACGAGGCGCAGACCGCGGTCGATGGCGGCATTCGCCGCCTCCTGCAGCTCGACATCGAGCGTCGTCTGCACGCGCAATCCTGTTTGATACAGCGCATCGGCGCCGTACTTCTGCTCGAGCACCTTGCGGATGTCCTCGACGAAGTAGGGGGCAATCGATCGATCCGGTGTGGGCTGTCCGAGGAGCACCAGCGGGCGGCTCGCCGCCTCGGCTGCCTGCTCTCTGGTGATGAAGCCTTCCTCGGCCATGCGTGGAAGGACGTAGTTGTTGCGCCGCGCCAGCGTGCGATCGGGGTTCACGAACGGGCTCAGTCGCGCCGGGGTCTGGATGATCGCGGCAATCGTCGCCGCTTCTTCGAGTGTCAAGTCCTTCGCCGACTTGTCGAAGTACATGCGCGAAGCGGCTTCGACGCCATACGCGCCGTGTCCGAGATTGATCTGGTTCGCGTACAGCGTGAAGATCTCGGCCTTCGTATAGCGTCGTTCGAGCTGCACCGACACCAGCATCTCTTTCAGCTTCCGCTCGACGAGCGGCCACCCGGATCGCACGAAGACGCCGTTGTTCATGTACTCGCTCAGGAACAGACCACGCGCCAGCTGCTGCGTGATCGTGCTGGCGCCGAAGCGCTGCCCGTAGACGATGTCCTTGACGGCGGTGATGACGATGCGCGAGACGCTGAGGCCGAAGTGCTGCTCGAAGTCGCCGTCTTCGCTGGCGATGATGGCCTGGCGAAGCACGGGCGCCATGTCGTTGTAGCCGATCACGATGCGCCGCTCGATCGCGAACTCGCCGACGACGCGTTCGTCGCGAGCGAGAAGGCGCGTGATGGTGTTCGGCTGATAGTTGTCGAGGGCGCTGATTTCCGGAATGTCGTCGGAGAACGCGAAGAGCACGCCGCCGGCGGATCCGAGCAGGGCGGCGACGATGAAGAGCGCAATCAGGCCGGCGTTGCGCGCCACGCGCAGCACCAGCTTGCTCTTGGGCTTCGGCGAGGCAGGCTCACCGATATGGCCGATCTCCTCCTCGTCTAGCGGATTCATCTTCTTGAAACCAAAATGCTTATCGGCATTATACCCCGGCCGTCTTTGATAGTGTTACACTCACATTTGATGCGAGGGTGATCATGAAGTAGGGCCAGGCCATGCCTGGCCCTGGACGCCGTGCGCGATTCGTCATGAGGACGCAAGAGACATGAGCAAAATCATTGGTATCGACCTGGGCACCACCAACTCCGTTGTTGCCGTCATGGAAGGTGGAGAGCCGGTTGTCATCACCAACCCCGAAGGCAGCCGGCTGACGCCGTCGGTCGTCGCGTTCACCAAGAGCGGTGAACGGCTCGTCGGCCAGGTGGCGAAGCGCCAGGCCGTCACCAATCCAGAGAACACCGTCTTCTCGATCAAGCGGTTCATGGGCCGCCGCCACTCCGAGGTGAGCGAGGAGATGAAGATGGTGCCGTATCAGGTTGGTTCGGCACCGAACGGCGACGTGCGTGTGAAGACCGGCGACAAGGAATACGCACCGCCAGAGATCTCCGCGATGATCCTGCAGAAACTCAAGCAGGCGGCGGAAGAGTATCTCGGCCAGCCGGTCACCAAGGCCGTCATCACGGTACCTGCGTACTTCAACGACGCACAGCGCCAGGCGACGAAAGAGGCCGGCAAGATTGCCGGTCTCGAAGTGATGCGCATCGTCAACGAGCCGACGGCCGCCGCGCTGGCCTACGGGCTCGACAAGAAGAAGGACGAGACGATCGCGGTCTACGACTTCGGCGGCGGCACGTTCGACATCTCGATCCTGGAGGTCGGCGAGGGTGTCGTCGAGGTCAAGGCCACCAACGGCGACACGCATCTCGGCGGCGACAACCTCGATCAACGGGTGATCGAGTGGATTGCGTCGGAGTTCAGGAAGAGCGACGGCATCGATCTCAGCAAGGACCGGATGGCGCTGCAGCGCCTGAAGGAAGCGGCGGAGAAAGCCAAGATGGAGCTCTCCACCGTCATGGAGACCGACATCAACCTGCCGTTCATCACCGCCGATCAGTCCGGTCCCAAGCATCTGCAG
>Ga0075431_100006565_pt1 | contig 11558 bp, 14 predicted proteins | sample RhiMetdeltSRZDD5_FD_75297 | JGI IMG/M metagenome (GOLD analysis project Ga0075431, IMG submission 75297) | Populus rhizosphere microbial communities from Tennessee, USA - Rhizosphere MetaG P. deltoides SRZDD5 | ecosystem: Host-associated > Plants > Roots > Rhizosphere > Soil | place: USA... | reverse complement strand
ACTCGAACAGGTGCATGCCGTCGATGAACGCGAAGTCGACCGGCATCCCGCCGAGCTCCGATCGGAGGTCGTAGTCGCGGAAGAAGTCGTCGCTCGTGACCTTGAAGATCCGCGCCGCCTCCTCGACGGCCGTGTCCACCACCTTGGGCTCCGGGTCGATGCCGATGCTGACGGTGCCGGGCGGCACGCGGCCCAGCGAGCGGCCCATGTGGACGCCGATCTCGACGTACGTGCGGGGCCGCAGCCGCTCGTGCAGGCGCTCGAGCAGCGCGAAGTAGCCCACGGCCGCGTTCACCGCGGCGGCGCGCTTGCGGAACACCTCCAGGCGGCTCGCGCCCTCGGGCCCGAGCTTCCAGTAGTGGATCCGGGTCCGTTCGGTCGGAGCGCCGCCGTCCGGGGCCGGGACGGTCTCCGCAACGGGCACCAGCACGCGGTCGTCGAACACCTCGAACTCCAGCGGCTCGATCCGCCACGTCTGCCACCCGAGCTCCTCGAGCCGGGCCAGCGTGTCTTCCCGGTCCCGGCGCCGGTGGCGCACGTCCCGCGGGCGCTCCAGCAGCTCCACTTCGGGCGCGAGCACGCGCTCGAAGGCGCGCACCCCTTCGTCGTTGAAAGAGTGGTAGGCGTCGCGCAACAGCGCCACATTTGCCTTGTTGTCGGTCAACGCCCCTCCTGACACCCGGTGTCTGCCAGCCGGCCTGCCCAGCTCCTCACCCTCATTAACCGTACAGGACAAAACCCGGGCTGAATACCGCTCCGGAGTCCCAGGAGAGACCCCTGCACGCATGCGCGATAGCGTTCCGGGTACTCCACCCACCGCTGGGGTTCCATCGTTGTCCCGAGAAGGGAGAGTCATGAAGCGTTTCACCCTGCTGCTCGTCGTTTGTGTGCTGGCCGTGTTCGGGCTGGCCGCGTGCGGCGGTGACGACAACAACGACTCGACCACGGAGCCCGCCGCGACCGACACGACGACAACCGAGACCACGACCACCGGCGAAGGCGGCGGTGGCGGCGAGACGGTGCGGGTCTCGGCCGACCCCGGCGGAGCGCTCGAGTTCGAGCAGAAGAGCCTCACCGCGCCGGTCGGCAGCGTGACGGTCGAGTTCCGGAACCCGTCTTCGACGCCGCACGACTTCGTGCTCGAGCGCGACGGGCAGGAGGTCGCGAAGACGGACGTGATCTCCGACGGCGAGGACACGGCCGACGCCACCCTCGAGGCCGGCGAGTACACGTACTACTGCTCGGTCCCGGGGCACCGGCAGGCCGGCATGGAGGGCACGCTGACGGCCGAGTAGCCTCCGGCTATGTGACCATCCGCACCCTGGCGATCGCATGCCGGGGGTAACTTCCCGCCGAGGGACGAGGAGTGTCAGCTACGCGAGCAAGTGTTCCGCCGGGCCCGCGCCAGCCGAGCGCGATGCAGACGATCGGGTGGTGGGCGCGGCCGATCTCGTTCCTCGAGCGGTGCCGCGCCGAGTACGGCAACCGCTTCACGATCCGCCTGCTGGCGACCCCGCCGTTCGTGATGATCGCGGACCCCGCACAGGTGAAGGAGATCTTCACCGCCGACCCGCAGGTGCTGCATCCCGGCGAGGGCGCGCGAATCCTCGAGCCCGTGGTCGGCAAGCACTCGGTGATCCTCCTCGACGAGGGTGAGCACCTCAGCCAGCGCAAGCTCATGCTCCCCGCCTTCCACGGCGAGAAGATGCAGCGCCTGGCCTCGACGATGCAGGAGGTGGCCGACCAGGAGGCCGCCTCATGGCCCACCGGCCGGCCGATCGAGCTGCACTCGCGGTTCCAGGCCCTGACGCTCGAGGTGATCCTGCGCGCGGTCTTCGGGCTCGACGCCGGGCCCCAGCTGGACGGCCTGCGGGTCCGCCTCAACGAGATGCTGAACGAGAGCGCGAAGCCCGCCACGATGATCCCCTTCCTGCAGCGCGGCAGCAAGTGGGAGCAGTTCGAGCGGACCCGGTCCGAGGCGGACGAGTTGATCTTCGAGCTGATCGACAGGCGCCGCGCCGAGGACGAGGAGCGCGACGACATCCTGTCGATGCTGCTCGGCGCGCGCCACGAGGACGGCACGCCGATGTCGCACCAGGAGCTGCGCGACGAGCTGATGACGCTGCTGGTCGCGGGCCACGAGACGACCGCCTCCGAGCTTGCCTGGGCGATCGAGCGCCTGGCACGCGAGCCCGCCGTGGTGAAGCGGCTGCACGAGGAGATCGACTCGGGCGACGGCGACGCCTACGTGACCGCCACCATTCAGGAGACGCTGCGGCGGCGGCCCGTGCTCCCCAACGCGGCGCCGCGGCTCGTCAAGGAGCCCATCGAGATCGGCGGCTGGACCTATCCGCCGGGAGTGTGCCTGGTGGCCAACGCCTACCTCATCCACCACGATCCCGAGATCTACCCCGACCCGTACGCGTTCCGCCCGGAGCGATTCCTCGAGGACTCCCCCGGCACGTACACCTGGATCCCCTTCGGTGGAGGCCGGCGCCGCTGCCTGGGCGCGACCTTCGCCCTGCAGGAGATGAAGATCGTGCTGAAGTCGATCCTGTCGCGCTACGACGTCGCTCCGGCGCGGCCCCAGCTGGAACTGACGCGCCGCCGGGCGATCACGATCAGCCCCGGGCGCGGCGCCGAGGCCGTGCTCCACGCGCGGACGCCCGCCGCCGAGCCGGCCCCGGTCGCGGTCGCCGCTTAGGCCCCTCCGGCCGCGGCCGGACCAATTTCTCGACTAGATGTCAGCAAGTCGGGGCAAGAACAGTGGTGCTCTGCTCATTTCAGGGTCGACCGCTGGGGAGCGGCGACCGGAAGGAGATCGATGAGACGACCACTCTCTCTGGTCGGGACGGTCCTGATCGCGCTCGCGATCATGGTGCTGGCCCCGGCCGCAGCGTCGGCATGGGCACCCGCGGGACAGGCCACCGTGCACCCGGGCGTCCAGACATTCACCGCAGGCGCCCAGTGCACCTCGAACTTCGTGTTCACGCAAGGCGCCGACGTCTACCTGGGGCAGGCCGCCCACTGCTCCGGCACGGGCGCTGCCACCGATACGAACGGCTGCGACAGCGGCTCCCTGCCGCTCGGCACCCCGGTCGAGATCGACGGCGCCACCCGCCCCGGCACGCTGGTCTACAACTCGTGGATCACGATGCAGGGCCGCGGTGAGGCCAATCCGGACGCCTGCGCGTACAACGACTTCGCGCTCGTCCGGGTGGATCCGGCCGACGTCCCGAACATGAACCCGTCGGTGCCGGGCTTTGGCGGCCCCACCGGCGTGGGCGAGGCCGCGAACAACTCGACGGTCTACTCGTACGGCAACTCGTCGCTGCGCGCCGGCGTCACGCAGCTCAGCCCCAAGCAGGGCATCGTGGTCGCCACCGAGGGCAACGGCTGGAGCCGGACGGTCTACACCGTGACCCCCGGCGTCCCCGGTGACTCGGGCAGCGGTTTCCTGAACAGCACCGGCGCGGCATTCGGCACGCTCAGCACCCTGGCGGTGCTGCCGTGGCCGGCGTCCAACGGGGTCGGTGACCTCAGCAACGAGCTCGCCTACGCGCGCGCGAACAGCTCGTTCACGGGCGTCCAGCTGGTGCCGGGGACCGAGCCGTTCCAGGGCGACCTGGCCGGCGCGATTCTCGGAGGCTGATCCGAACTACTGCGGCGGCGCGCTCGTGGCGCGCCGCCGCAGGCTCAGCTTTGGCCGCTTAGCGGCCGACGGCCTGCTTGAGCTTGGCCCCGGCGCTGAAGCGCGGGACGCGTGTGGCCTTGATCTGGATCGGCTGCCCCGTCTGGGGATTCCGGCCCTGGCGGGCGGCGCGATCGGCGACGTGGAACTTGCCGAATCCGGTGATGTTGATCTCCGTACCGCTTGCCAATTGCTCCTCGATGGTCCTGAGCGCGGCGTCCACGGCCAGCTCCGCCTCGCGGCGACTGAGCTCTGACCTCTGGGCGACCTGCTCGACCAACTCGGCCTTGTTCATGTGAACTCCTCCTGGGTGGAAGTTGGCCCGGGCGACGCTAAATGGGCCGTCGGACGGCAACCACGCCCGGAAAGCGGGCGCTCAGGAGGGTTCTGTCGGCCAGGGGGGCGGCTAGCGGCCGAACGTGCGCACGAACTCGCGGGCGCGTATCCGCACCGCTGCGAGCGCCTCGCGCACCTCGGCCAGGCCCGCCCGCAGCTCCGCGTCGCCGACCTCGACCGGCATCATCGAGTCCTGCAGCTCCGCGATCGCCGTGTCGGCCCGGCCGGCGGCCTCCACCGCGTTGTCGAGGAAGCCCTTCACGCCCTGCGACGGGAGCCCCGCCGCCGCCTGGTCGAACGTGCGGCCCTGGAGGTCATGGCGCTCCGCGAACCCCGCGTGGGTCCGCCGCGCCCGCGCGTAGGCCTGCTGCACCGGCCGGAACAGCTCCTCCTCGAGCCGGTCGGCGTTGCGCTCGTCGAGCTGCTCGTAGGCGGCGCCGAGCGCCGCCAGGGACCGGCCCAGCTCGTCCGTGGCCCGCCCGATGTCGTCGAGCAGCTGCTGTCGTGCCTCCGAGGCTACATAGGCCATAGGGGCACCACGGTAGCGGGAACCCCGGCAACAAATCCTCCCGGACGAGGGAGCGACGGGGCCGTGCGGGCGCGGGCAAGCCCGCACGACTCTCCCCGTCTCTGTGGCGGGGCCTGAGCCATACTGCGCGGGCGATGTCGCAGGAGAACGTCGAGATCATCCGCCGCGTTTACGAGGCGTGGAAGGCGGGCGACGAGGAGACGATCTTCTCCACATACGACCCCGGCATCCGGCTCAACCCGGACCGCGAGGCGTCATGGGTGGGGATGGATGAGGACTACCTCGGCCACCGCGGCATGAGGCGCTACATGAGCGCTGTCTATGAGGCATTCGACGACTACCGCCCGGAGGTCGAGCAAATCATCGATGCGGGCGAAGGCCGGGTCCTCGTCCTCGCGATCGAGCACGGCCGGGGACGCGGCAGCGGCGCGGAAGTGCAGTCTGCGAAGACCGCACACCTCTGGACGCTGCATGACGCCAAGGCCGTCCAACTGGATCTATTTCTGGACCGGGAACGGGCTCTGGAAGCGGTGGGGCTCTCGGCGTAGGCGATGTCGCAGGAATACAGCGAGAACATCGAGCGCGCGTATGAAGCGATGAGCCGGCTGGATGCCGAAGCCATGGTGGCCCTCTGTGAACCTGACGTCGAGTTTCGTTCGCGGATTGCGGACGCCGATGACGTGACCTATCGCGGTCACGATGGGGTGCGTGACTACATCGCGAGCTTGGCCGAGGTCTTCGAGTGGGTACAGACCGAGCCGTTGGAAGTGGTCGAGGGGAGCGATCGGGCCGTGGTCTGCAACCGGTTTCGCGCCCGCGGTCGTCACAGCGGAGTTGAAGTGGAGGAGCGGTTCTTCCAAGCGCTCAGATTCCGCGACGACAAGGTGCGGTGGTGGGCGTTCTATCCGTCCCAGACCGAAGCCCTCGAAGCCGTGGGCCTGTCGGAGCAAGACGCTCACGCGGACCCCTGAGCACTCGCCGAGTTCGGCGATATCGGGGAAGTACGAGGGGTGAGCGACGGGATTCGAACCCGCGACCGCCTGGACCACAACCAGGAGCTCTACCTACTGAGCTACGCCCACCACGAGGGCCTTGGCCCTGACATGAATCTAGCGCCTCGATCTCCGGCGCGGAACATGACGGCCCGCTGGGCTAGGGTGCCCGGCGGCATGAGCACCTTCGACGCTTGGCAGATCGAGCTGCACGGGCACCGGGTGATCTACCGGAAGGCGGGCAGCGGCCCGCCCGTGGTCCTGATCCACGGGATGGTCAACTCCTCCCGCCACTGGGAGGAGGTCGCGCTGCGCCTCGCGGGCTCCTACACCGTGATCGCGCCGGACCTGATCGGCCACGGCGACTCGGCCACGCCGCGCGGCGACTACTCGCTGGGAGCGCACGCGGCCAGCATCCGCGACCTGCTCGCGGCCATCGGCGTCGACCGCGCGACGATCGTGGGCCACTCGCTGGGCGGCGGCGTCGCGATGCAGTTCTTCTACCAGTTCCCCCAGCGTGTCGAGCGCCTCGCGCTCGTGTCGAGCGGCGGCCTCGGCGACGAGGTCAGCCCGCTGCTGCGCAGCGCGGCGCTGCCCGGCGCATCGGCCCTGCTGTCGCTCGCCGCGCACCGGCGCGTGCTGGCCGCGCTGATGAACGCCGGGGAGCGGATGCGCCGCCGCGGCTCCGGCAAGGGCGTCTACCTCCAGGCGATCGCGCGCGCCCTGCGGCCGCTCGAGGAGCCGGCCGCGCGCCGCGCCTTCCTGCAGACGCTGCGGTCGGTGATCGACGCGCGCGGCCAGCGGGTCAGCGCAACCGACCGCCTCTACCTGCTCAACTCGATGCCCACGCTGGTCGTGTGGGGCGGGCGCGACAACACGATCCCGCTGGCGCACGGCCGCGACATGCACCGGGCCGTCCCGGGCAGCCGCTTCGAGACGCTTCCGCGCGCAGCCCACTTCCCCAACCTCGAGGACCCGGCGGGTCTGGCCGCGGTCCTGCGCGACTTCATCGAGACCACGGAGCCGGCCCACATCGACGACTCCGACTGGGGCGGCCTGGTGGCGCGCCCCTCGCCGAGCCGCATGCGCCAAGCGGCCGGACCGCGGCGCGGCTAGGAGAACCGCAGGATCAACCTCAGCGTGTCCTCGGGACCCGGCCAGTGCTCTCGCACCAGCTCGGGACCGGCGCCGCGCAGCACGACGCGCAAGGCCAGCGCCACGACGATCGCGTCGTCGAGCTGGCCCGCGACCGGAATGAAGTCCGGCACGAGATCGAGCGGCAGCGCGAGGTAACCGATCACCGCCGCGAGCAGCCACTTCCGGCGCCGGGAGATCCGTGCATCGCCCAGTAGCCGCCGGAACAGGACGACGCAATCGGGTATGAAACGGACGAGTGCACGCGCCTCGCTGCGCCGGCCCGCGACGTACAGCACGGCCACGAACAGCGCATAGAGCGCCAGCGCGATGCCGAGCCCGAGCGCAACCTCGGTCACGGCGCTATTCCTCAGGCTCGTAGTAGGGGTCCCAATGCGGCGGGACCTCCTGGAGCACCCGCAGCGACGCCGGGTCCTTGGCGGGCGGCAGCACCGCGCCTGCCTTGATGCGCTGTCCCACCAGCCGCGCCAGCGGCACGTACGGCAGGTCCTGGGGCACGCGGATGATGAACCGCTCCGTCACGACGGTCACGACGGCGCTCGGGCGCTCGGCCAGGATCGCCTCGTAGTCGAAGGTCGGGCGGTGCACGTAGAACACCCGCCCGAACGACTCCGCCATGAAGTGCAGCAGGGTGTAGGCAAACGAGTCGCCTTGGACGAAGCAGCGGCCGGGCGCCTGGTCGCACTCGTACACCACGTTCTTGCCGTTGTTGTAGATGCGGTTGTCGGCAACCATGCGCGCCGCCGGGTTGCGGGGCTCGGCCAGCACGTGCGTCGAGGTGAGGGGCGGATCGAGCTTCACGCCGAGGTCGCCGCGGTCCTCCTCCTCGGTGATCCGCAGATCCTCGCGCCGCAGACGCCGCACGTCCACCCCGCCCCGCTCCATCGAGTCCATCAGGGCTTCGTAGGCGACGAACGCCCCGAACTCGCTCCAGTGGGTGTCGGTCGGGATGTACGTGAGGTGCTCGTGCTTCGCGTCGAGCAGCTCCTGCAACGGCATGATCACCGGCGCGAACGACCCGCTCTCCTTCAGATGGCCGAGCAGCTGGTTGATCGGCCGGTCTTCCACGATGTCGTAGCCCTCGGGCCGCTTCTCCGGATAGACCGAGACGGCGTTCGGGGCGATCAGGACGAAGTACGGGATGCCGAGGCGCTCCAGCCAGGCCGTCCGCAGGTCCAGCACGATCCGCCATTGACGCAGCTGGAGCGGGTTCAGCCGTACAGCTCCCGACATCTGGTCCCGCGAGCGGTTCGTGTCCCGCTGCAGGAAGAGCCAGCCGTCCCGGCCCGGGACGACCATCTCGCTGTAGATCTTGCGCAACCGCTCGAGCTGCGCGGGATCCGCTGCGGGCATCTCGTGCACGCGCGCGATCGTATCCATCGGGCGGATCGTCCCTGGCTCAGTACTAAGCCGAACCGGCCGCGCGGGTTAACACCGCGCGAAGGGCGGTGCTGGCCACGGATGCCAGCGGGTTCGTGGTCGTCGAGAGTTCCGCAAGTCGATTCCCCTCACCCACCTTTGGAGGATTTGAATGAACCTGAGCAGCAACGCGAGCCGTCTTTTTCAGTGGGGCGGCCTTGCCGCCGGTGCCGTGCTGATCGCGTTCGGCATCGCAGCGATCGTGATGGGATTCGATGGCCGCTCGACGGTCTCCGACACGCTCGAGCAGGAGAAGATCGTCGGCACGCCCGACATGACGCCGGCGCTGACCGAGAAGGCGGTGGCGGAGGCCGACTTGTCCGACATCGACGTGCCGAGCTGCAGCGTCGCCGGCAAGTCGATCGACACCGGGTCGGAGGCGCGCTGCTTCGCCGACTACCTGCGGATTCACGCCCTGGAAGGCAGCGGTGGGTTCGTCTACGCAGAGATGGGCCGATTCGAGGCCAAGGAGGACACGCCGAAGGCCGAGCTTGCCACCGGCGGAGGCACCGACAACGCGAAGTTCGCCGCCGTCGATCCGGAAACCGGGCAGCCCGCGTCGAACGGCGCCCGCAACGTCTGGGTGACCGCGACCGCGCTCGGAACCGCGCTGAACGCCTCCTACATGGCCGAGCGCATCAGCGTCTTCGGCATCGTCGTCGGCGTCGCGCTGCTGCTCAGCGGTGTCGGCTTCATCGTGCTTGCGCTGGCCACCCTGCGCCGCTCGCGAGCGTAGGGGGAGCGGCGGGGCCGCAACTCGTCGGTGTGCCTAGGCTTCGGCGCGTGCTCTTGCGGCGATGATCCACGTCGACGACTGTGCGGTGACGCCGTCCGACCCTCGCGCGAACTGGGCCAGGACCTCGCGGATCTCGGCCTCGAGCCTGGGGCGGACCTTCTCCGCGTCGGCGGCTGCGAGCCGGATCACCTCCGCCGCCGGTCCCAGGGCCATGTTGAACTCGACAGCGTGGTCGACGTCGTTCCCGATCTTCATGGGGAGATCGGACCGCCGCAGCGTGATCTCCTCGAAGCCGGCGATCCTGAGCTGTTCGGTGACGGTGTCGGCGTCGGCCATCGAGAACGGGCCCGGCCCGCAGGTCGGCTCGTCGCTGTCCTCGGGCGCCTCCAGGTATCGGTCGACGACCTGTTCCGCGTGGTGGACCCACGGGTTGTCGAGCTTGCGGCGCCAGACGACCGCGACGAACCGGCCCGCCGGTGCCAGGGCGCTGCGAATGTTGCGGAACGTCGCGACCGGACTGGCGCAGAACATGATCCCCATCCGCGAGAACGCGTAGTCGAACGGGCCGGGCAGGTCCATCACCTGGACGTCGCCGGAGAGGAAGCTGACGTTCGTGATGCCCGCCTCCGCCGCCTCCGCGATCGAAGCCTCGACGAAGGGCTGCGCGACATCGACTCCGAGGGCCTCGCCGGTCGGTCCGACCAGCTCCGCGAGGCGCTGGGTCGTGTCGCCGAAGCCGCAGCCGATGTCCAGCACCCGGTCGCCGGGCCTGGGCGGATAAAGGCTGATCGCGGCCTCGCCGTGACGGGCCAGCCCCTCGACGATCAAGTCGCGGTACTGGACGAAGCGGTCGAAGAGCACGCCGCTCCAGGCCTCGGTGGCCTCCTCGTTCTCCGCTGCGACGGGCGGAGTGCCGCCGGCTGCAACTGATTCCACGCCTGGATGGTACGCCCCGGCGGCGAGGGCGCCCAGCTTGCTCGCCGCATGCGGAGCGGATAGGTTCGGCGCCCGTAACGATGAACCGACCGCCGGCGTGTCGCCCGCAGGAGGGGGAGCCCGATGAGCACGGATTCGACCGCGAGCAAGCAGCGGCTGGATTGGGACGAGGCGGAGATGCATGCGAAGACGGCCGGCGGCTTCATCCTCGTCATCCGCGGGGTGGCGCCCGTGCCGATGGAAGTCGAGCTCGAGCCCCGGCCTGTCGGAACCGCTCCCGACGAGTATCGGGGCATTGCCGTCGTCGGCACGCCTCGCGGCGACGTCGTCCCGCAGGTCGAAACGCCCTGGGGAATCCAAGTGGACCCCGCAGAGCTGCCCAAGGGCACGCGGGGCTTCGTTCTGGTGGGAGCTACGAAGAGGGAGTACTTTCCGCCCCAGGAGGACTGAGGGCGATGCCCCCGGCAGGATTCGAACCTGCGACCCGCTGCTTAGAAGGCAGCTGCTCTATCCGGGCTGAGCTACGGGGGCGCGTGCAGAAAGGCTAGCCGCCGGCAGGGCGGGCTCTGCCTCAGCCCCGGCGGTCGGGGCCGGCGTCCTCGATCGTGATGCGGATCAGGACGCGCTTCTCACGCTCCATCCGCGTGCGGTACTCGTCCCAGTCCGGGTTCTCGTCCGGGAAGCGCTTGTAGTAGTCGATCAGGGGGTCCATCGCCTCCGGCAGGGAGACGACTTCCGCGCTGCCCTCCACATAGATCCAATCGCCGAAGAACTTGCTCGTGAACGCGCAGAGCTGCGCCCACGGGTCGTGGCGTAGGTTCTTGACCTTCAGCGCCGTCTCGCGGCTGCTGATGATCACGCGACCGTCGTCGTCCACCGCGGCGAGCACGGGGCTTTGCTGGATGCCTCCGTCCGAGCGCCTGGTGGCGAGCACTCCGCGGTGGTTTCCACGGAGAAAGTCGCGGGCGGCGTCGAGGTCCATGGGCTCAGAGTAGTCGCGGCCTACACTAATCCCGACGGGGCGTAGCGCAGCCTGGTAGCGCGCCGCCTTTGGGTGGCGGAGGTCCCCGGTTCGAATCCGGGCGCCCCGACTAGTAACTGCTATGCGGCGACGCGCTCTGGCGCCGGGACCGCAGACGGCGCGCGCGAGAACTCCAGCGCCTCGTCCTCGATCGCGCCGTGCCGCATCAGCAGCACGTCGCGCGGGTAGTTCTGGTGGAGCTTCCAGGGCGCCCGGGAGCCCTGCTTCGGCAGGTTGTCGATCGAGCGCAGCACGTAGCCGGAGTTGAAGTCGAGCAGGGGCTCGATCGCCACCGAGGCATCCGGATGACGCGGAGTGGCGGCGCTGTACCCGTGCGCATCCATGTGGTTGAGCAGCCGGCACACGTACTGCGCGACCAGATCGCCCTTCAGCGTCCACGACGCGTTCGTGTAGCCCAGCGTGTAAGCCATGTTCGGCACGCCGCAGAACATCATTCCCTTGTACGTCACGGCCTTCGCGAGGTCCAGCTCGCGGCCGTCGACGGCGATCTTCATCCCGCCGATCATGAGCAGGTTCAGGCCGGTGGCCGTCACGATGATGTCGGCCTCCAGCTCCTCGCCGGACTCGAGCTTCAGGCCCTTCTCGGTGAACGTCTCGATGCGATCCGTGACCACCGAGGCGCTGCCCTCGCGGATCGCCTGGAAGAGGTCGTCGTCCGGCACCAGGCACACCCGCTGGTCCCACGGGTTGTAGCGCGGCTGGAAGTGCTTGTCGACGTCGTA
>Ga0075431_100006555_pt1 | contig 11565 bp, 10 predicted proteins | sample RhiMetdeltSRZDD5_FD_75297 | JGI IMG/M metagenome (GOLD analysis project Ga0075431, IMG submission 75297) | Populus rhizosphere microbial communities from Tennessee, USA - Rhizosphere MetaG P. deltoides SRZDD5 | ecosystem: Host-associated > Plants > Roots > Rhizosphere > Soil | place: USA... | reverse complement strand
TCGAAGTCGTGGAAAAGCTGTTCGACGTGCCGCGGCGCAAAGGCGCATGAACCTGCTCGCCGTGCAGCGGATCCTCGGCCTGCTGGTGATGCTGGTCAGCATCACCATGCTGCCGCCGCTCGGCGTATCGCTGTACTACGGCGACGGCAACTGGCAACCCTTCTCGCACGCATTTTTCGCACTGCTCGCAGTCGGCGCGCTCATCTGGTGGCCGGCACGCGGCCGGGTCCGCGAGCTGCGCGTGCGCGACGGCTTCCTCGTCGTGGCGCTGTTCTGGTTCGTAGTCGGCGCGGCGGGCGCAGTGCCGTTGCTGCTTGCCGAAGAAGTGCAGCTGTCGCTCACCAACGCCGTGTTCGAATCTGTCTCGGGATTCACGACCACTGGCGCAACCGTGCTCAGCGGCCTGGATTCGATGCCGAAGTCGCTGCTGTATTACCGCGTGCAGATGGAGTGGCTCGGCGGCATCGGTATGGTCGTGCTCGCTGTCGCGCTGCTGCCCATGCTGGGCGTCGGCGGCATGCAGCTGATGCGCGCAGAAACGCCGGGTCCGATCAAGGATTCCAAGCTCACGCCGCGCATCACTGGAACGGCCAAAGAGCTGTGCCGCATCTACATCGCGATCACGATCGCCTGCGCCGTCGCGTACAAGCTCGCCGGCATGACGACGTTCGACGCGATCGCGCACAGCTTTTCGACCGTCTCGACCGGCGGCAACTCGACGCATGACGCGAACTTCGGCTTCTTCGACAATGAAGTGATCGAGGGCATCGCGGTTTTCTTCATGTTCGTCGGCGGCGTGAACTTCTCGCTGCACTTCCTGGCATGGCGCCACAAGCGCCTCAGCAGCTACGTCCGAGATCCCGAGTTCCGCGCGTATTTCTGGGTGTTGGCGCTCGCCGTGGTCGTCTACTTCGCGGTGCTGTGGCTGAGCCAGCCCGATGCCGATCCGGGCGACGCTTTCCGCCGCTCCCTGTTCCATGCGGTGTCGATGCAGACCAGCTCCGGCTTCTTCACCGACGACTTCACGCACTGGCCGGGCGCGCTGCCGGTGATCCTCATGCTGTCGACGTTCATCGGCGGCTGCGCCGGTTCCACGTCCGGCGGCATGAAAGTAGTGCGCTGGCTGCTGTTGTGGAAGCAGGGGCAGCGCGAGGTCGTGCAACTGGTGCACCCGAGCGCCGAGGTGCCGGTCAAGCTCGGCGAGAAAGCGATCGATCCGCGCATCGTGGATGCCGTATGGGGGTTCTTCGGCGTGTACATCGTCGCGTTCGGCGCGCTGATGGTGCTGCTGATCGCAATCGGCGAGGACCAGGTCACGGCGTTCTCGGCGATCGCGGCCTGCATGAACAACACCGGCACGGGTCTCGGCGAGGTGGCGCAAAATTTCGCGACGCTGAGCGACCCGGGCAAGTGGATCTGCCTGGTGGCGATGCTGCTCGGCCGTCTGGAAGTCTTCCCGCTGCTGGTGCTGGTGTCGCCAACGTTCTGGCGACGTTAGGCCGTCGCTGAACAGCTTGCGCCACAATTCCGCCCGATTTGACCTTTAGCCTGGATCATTAAGCGGCTCCGCGCGTCTAAGCCCCAGATGGCCCTCACCCGCAACTCCAAGCGCACAATCCTTGCCGGCTTCGGCCTCGTAGCGGGCGGGCTGGTGATCGCGCTGCTGGTCTGGATCGTCTACCTCGACCGCATCATCACCGCACAATTCGAAGGACGGCGCTGGACGCTGCCCGCGCAGGTCTTCGCCGAGCCGCTGGAGCTGTACGCCGGCCAGTCGTTCGGCGGGGACACGCTCGAACAGGAGCTCAAGCGCCTCGGCTATCGGCGCGTGGACAAGGCCGAAGAGCCGGGCAGCTACAGCCGCCGCGGCGCGCGGGTCGATTTGATCAACCGCCGCTTCCAGTTCTGGGACGCGCTGCAGGAGCCGCAGCTGCTGTCGATCGTCACGCGCGGCAACTCGATCGAGAGCATGCGCAACGGCCGCAACGAGGACGTGCCGATCTTCCGCCTCGATCCGCTGTTGATCGGCAGCATCTTTCCGATCCACGGCGAGGATCGCGTGGTAGTGACACCGAACGAAGTGTCGCCGCTCCTGCCGGCAGCGCTGAAGGTCGTCGAGGATCGCAAGTTCGACTCGCACAACGGCGTCGACTTCGGCGCCATTGCTCGCGCCGCGTGGGTGAACCTGCGCGCCGGAGCGATCGAGCAGGGCGGCTCGACGCTGACGCAACAGCTGGTGAAGAGCTACTTCCTCGACAACCGCCGCACGCTGGGACGCAAGCTCGAGGAAGCGATGATGGCCTGGCTGCTCGAAGTGCACTTCGACAAGCCGGACCTGATGAACGCGTACATCAACGAGATCTATCTCGGCCAGGACGGCAACCGCGCCGTGCACGGCTTCGGACTGGCGAGTCAGTTCTACTTCGGCAAACCGTTAGCCGAGCTGCAGCTGCACGAAGTCGCGCTGCTCGTGGCGATCGTGCGCGGTCCGTCCTACTACGATCCTCGCCGGCACGAACAGCGTGCGCGGGCGCGCCGCGACCTCGTCCTCAAACTGATGGCGCAATACAAAGTGGTCGACGAGCGCGCTGCGCAGGAAGCTGCGAAGCGGCCGCTCGGCATCGTCAACAACGCGACGCAAGCCGGCAGCTACTACCCGGCATTCCTCGATCTGGTCCGGCGCACGCTGCGCCGCGACTATCGCGAGGAAGACCTGACTGAAGCGGGCCTCAAGATCTTCTCGACGCTCAATCCGCTGATCCAGAGCCAGGCGGAAAAGTCGCTGACGCTGGAGCTCGAGCGGCTCGACAAGGTGCGCAAGCAGAAGGTCGATCGCAAGCTCGAAGGCGTCGTGGTCGTCACGGCGCCGCAGAACGGCGAAGTGATTGCGATGGTCGGCGGCCGGCAGGCGAGCTTCGACGGCTTCAATCGCGCACTGGACGCGAAGCGCTCGATCGGCTCGCTGGTGAAGCCGGTGATTTATTTGGCTGCCGTCGAAACCGGTCGCTACAACGCGGCGTCGATCGTCGAGGACGGCCCGGTCGAGGTGAAGCTGGCGAACGGCAAGGTGTGGACCCCGCAGAACATCTCCGAGGAGTACTACGGCCAGGTGCCGCTCGTGCGCGCGCTCGCACAGTCGCTGAATCTCGCGACCGTCCGCCTGGGAATGGAAGTCGGACTGCCGAAGGTGACGAACGAATTCGTCGCGCTCGGGTTGGAACGACAGCCGCCGCAACTGCCGTCAGTGTTGCTCGGCTCGCTGGACGTTTCGCCGCTCGAAGTCGCGCAGCTCTACAACGCGTTCGCGAATGGCGGCTTCAGCACGCCGCTGCGTGCGGTACGCGCAGTCGTTGACGCGGAAGGCAAGCCGCTCAAGTCGTTCGCGCTGGAAGTCACGCCAGTGGCAGACCCGCAAGCGGTCTACCAGGTCAACCGGATGCTCGTGCAGGTGATGGAGCACGGCTCGGGCCAGGCGGCGCGCGCGCAGATTCCGCCGGAGATCGTCGTGGCGGGCAAGACGGGCACTTCGTCCGACTACCGCGATAGCTGGTTCGCAGGCTTCTCGGGCAACACGCTCGCAGTCGTGTGGATCGGCTACGACGACAATTCGCCGACCGGGCTGACCGGCTCGTCGGGCTCGCTGCCGGTCTGGTCGCGCCTGATGCGCTCGATCGGAACAACGTCGTGGAACGCGCCGTTGCCCGAAGGCCTCGAAGAGAAGTCGATCGAATTCACGACCGGGCTGGCCGCAAACCCGGGCTGCGGCGGCGAGAATCTGGTGACCATCGCCGTGCCTGCCGGCACGCAGCTGCCGGCCAAATCGGGCTGCGAAACGAGCGTATTCGGCGAGCTCGGCGAGCGGGCCCGCGAGTGGTGGCACAGAGTCATCAGATAGAGTCGTAAGATAGAGCCGGATGAAGAGCAGTCAGCAACGATTGGTGCTACTGATCGTGAGCGCCCTGTTGGGCGCTTGCGCGGTGCCGTCGCCGTACCAGAAGCCGGGGCCACAGCCGGAGCAGCCGTCCGAAACACCGCCAGCCGAGACGCGTCCGGGCGAGTCGCCGAGCACAGTCGAACAGCCGCAGCCTTTGCCTGCGCCGGTGGTGCGCGAACCGGCGCTCGGAGCTGCTTCACGCGCGCTGGTCGGTCAGGCGCAGACGCAAGTGGCGACGAAGAACTACGCAGTCGCTGCTTCGTCGATCGAACGCGCGATGCGCATCGAGCCCGACAATCCGCTGCTGTGGATCGAGCTCGGCAAGGTGCGTCTTGCCGAGGGTAACTATCAGCAGGCTGAGAACATGGGGCGCAAAGCCGTGTCGATGTCGGTGAATGCGCCGCGCGCGCAGTCTTCGGCGTGGCGCCTGATCGCGGATTCGTTGCGCGCGCGCGGCAAGAATATCGAAGCGCAGGAAGCGCAGGCCCGGTCGGACAGTTTGAACCCGGGATAAGATTTACGCGGATCGTTGTGGGTTGGGCTGTAGGTCGGGCTTCAGCCCGACTCTCTCTGCCCGCGGCGCCAGATTCCCCAGGAACTGCCTCGTCGCCGCTTCCCACGTGTGCTGAAGCGCAAACGCTCGACAGTTCTCCGGATCCAACTGCAGCGCGGCCACCGCCGCCACGCGCAAATCCGCGTCGAGCACACCCGTCCTGCCGTTCTCGATCACGTCGATCGGTCCCGTCACCGGATACGCCGCGACAGGCACACCACACGCGAGTGCTTCGAGCAGCACGAGGCCGAACGTGTCGGTGCGGCTCGGAAACACGAACACATCGACGGCAGCGAGATGTGCCGCGAGCTCCGCGCCGAACTTGTAGCCGACGAAAACCGCGGCTGGAAATTTCGACTGCAAGGCGACGCGCTCCGGCCCGTCGCCGATGACGAGCTTCGTGCCCGGCAGATCGAGCGACAGGAACGCTTCGATGTTCTTCTCCACGGCGACGCGACCCAGGTACGCGAAGATCGGTCGCGGCAGGTCGAGAAATTTCTTGTCGCCCGGCTTGAAGAGTTGCACGTCCACGCCGCGCGTCCAGCGCACGATGTTGCGAAAACCGCGGGCTTCCAGCTGTTTCTGCAGCGTCGGCGTCGCGACCATCGTGCGCGCTGCAGCCGAGTGGAAACGCCGCAGATGCGCGTAGCTCACTGCGAGCGGGATCGGCGCACGCGCCCGCACATATTCCGGAAACTGCGTGTGATACGACGTCGTGAACGGGAATCGATGGCGCACGCACCAGCTGCGCGCAGCCATGCCGAGCGTGGCTTCGGTCGCGATGTGAATGCAGTCCGGAGCGAACTCGTGCAGCAGCTTTGCCAAGCGGCGGTACGGAAACCACGCGAGGCGGATCTCCGGATACGTCGGACACGGAAACGTGCGGAACTGGTTCGGCTCGATCACCAGCACATCGTGGCCGCCGGCGCGCAAGGTCTGCGCCGTCGTGCTCAGAGTCTGGACGACACCGTTGGTCTGCGGCCGCCAGGCGTCGGTAACGACAGCTATCTTCACGCCGCCTGCTCGAGCGAGCACGGCGCAGACGCGCCGCTATGCGTGATCACTTCCTTGCTTTCGGTCCAGCGCAGCAGGCTCAGCCGGCCCTGGAAATCCTCGGTGAGTGTCGTGCAGCTCTCGACCCAATCGCCGTCGTTGCAATACAGGACGCCGTCGATCTGCGTGATCTCGGCGCGGTGGATGTGCCCGCAGACGGCGCCGTCCAGGCCGCGACGCTGCGCCTCTTGCGCGAGCGCGCGCTCGAAGTTCGCGATGTACTTCACCGCGTTCTTCACCTTGTGCTTCAGGTACGCCGCGATCGACCAGTAAGGAAAGCCGAACGCGCGGCGCAGGAAATTCACGTACCGATTCAGTCGCAGCACGAACGCGTACGCGCGATTGCCGAGCGCTTCGAGCAGCGGACTCGCCTTGATCACGCTGTCGAACTCATCGCCGTGCAGGACCAGCAGGCGGCGGCCGTCGGCCGTCTCATGAACCGCCTCGCGACGGATCTCGACGTTGCCGAACACCATACCGTCGTAGTCGCGAAACAGATTGTCGTGATTGCCGGGGATGTAGACGACGCGCGTGCCGTGCTTGGCCTTGCCGAGGATCGTGCGGATGACGTCGTTGTGGGCCTGCGGCCAGAAGAAGGACTTGCGCAGGCTCCAGACGTCGATGATGTCGCCGACCAGATAGAGCGTTTCGGTCTCGACGGAGCGCAGGAAGTCCAGCAGGTACGCGGCGCTGCAGCCCCGGAATCCCAAGTGGACGTCGGAGATGAACACCGTGCGAAACCGGTAGGTCGGTCTGCTGTTCGGCATCGGGCTCATGCGTGCTCCGGCTCGCCTGATATGGCGCGCAGAGTCGCGATCCGCGATGACGCCGATGTGACAGCGGCGGGAAGATTCTTTTACGAGACGGTGAGTTGCGATGGGATGCTCTATGGGCAACTTACAATTGCGACATAATGCCTGGGGCTGACGCGAGATAGCATTTCAAACCCACTTCAGCCTCGGAGACAGCACGAAGTGTTTAGCTATCTGCCACTCTTACTCCAAAATGGTCGATCTGATGCCTACGAATAACCTGTATTACTAATGTGGGAATCTAAATGCCGCATACGATCTGCATAGCAGCCTAAGTGGAATTAATTAACCATCCATTTCACATCCAGCTGCCAATCAGTATGCTCCTCGCCCATGATTGGACTGCTGCAACGCGTCACCAACGCGGAAGTGCGCGTAGAAGCCAAGATCGTGGGGGCTATCCAGGCCGGCCTCCTGGTCCTGGTCGCCGTCGAGCGTGGCGATACCGAACAGCAGGCGGACCGGCTGCTCGAGCGCTTGCTGACCTATCGCGTTTTTCCCGATGACGAGGGACGCATGAATCGCAGCCTGCAGGACACGGGCGGCGGGCTGCTGCTCGTCTCGCAATTCACGCTGGCTGCCGACACGCGCAAGGGCACGCGCCCGGGATTCAGCCCGGCGGCCGAGCCGCAGGAAGGCAAAAGATTGTTCGAATATCTCGTGCGTCGGGCACGCGAGCAGCACAGCGTTGTCGAAACCGGAGAGTTCGGCGCGCACATGCAAGTGACGCTGACCAACGACGGGCCCGTGACGTTCTGGCTACAGGTCGGCTCTGTAGGGTGACGACTGTCGCAGTTGCGAGCCTGTGAGCGTTTCGTAACCGCCGCTGCCGACCTTTTGGGCGTATCATCCGGCGGCTCATTTCCAGGAGAGATCGATGGGTCCCATCGGCTTCAAAGAACTGCTGATCATTCTCGTGATCGCATTGCTGATTTTCGGCGCCAAGCGTCTCAAGACGATCGGCTCGGACCTCGGCGGCGCCGTCAAAGGCTTCAAGAAGGCCATGGACGAGGGCGACGACAAGGAGAGCCGCCAGCTGAATTCGCCCGAGCAGAAGGATGCCGATTTCGATTCGACGCCTGCGGCAGGTAAGACCGGCACCAAGTCCAACGTCTGATCACTTCCGCCCGCCCCCCGTCCACGCGACATCGCCTCGTCCCGCCCGATGTTCGAAGTCGGCTTCACGGAAATCATTCTGATCGTGGGTCTAGCGCTGCTGGTGCTGGGCCCCGAAAAGCTGCCCGGCCTGGCGGAAAAAGTCGGCCGTTGGACCGGCCGGGCGCGCGCGATGGCGCGGCAGCTGCGCACTCAGCTCGAGCACGAAGTCACGATGGAAGAAATGGCCAAATCGCGCGCGTCGCAGCCGGCAACGCCGCCGCCGCCACCTCCTGCAGCTGAACCACCGCCGCAAGCAGCATCTGCGCATGCTGGCCCTGAGCTGGATCTCGACGCGATGGTCTCGGGCGTCGAGCCCGCAACGCCGCACACTGGATCCGCCGCAGACGCAGCCGCGGATGCGGCCGTCGCCGCCGACGTGCCGGCGCCCAAGACCGCGCCATGAGCGGCGACGATTCCGAGCAGTTGGTCGAAGGGACGCTGATCTCGCATCTGATCGAGCTGCGCCAGCGTCTGTTGAAGTCCGTCATCGCCATCGGCATCGCGTTCGTGCCGTGTGCAATCTACGCGAACGACCTGTTCACGCTGATCGCGACGCCGCTGATCAAGAAGATGCCGCAAGGCGCGTCGCTGATCGCGACCAGCCTGGTCGCGCCGTTCATGGCTCCGTTCAAGCTCGCGCTGTTCGTTGCGTTGTTCGCGGCGATGCCCTACGTGCTCTACCAGGCGTGGGCTTTCGTCGCGCCCGGTCTGTACAAGCGCGAAAAGCGCTTCGCGGTCCCGCTCGTCGTCTCGAGCATCGTGCTGTTCTACGGGGGCGCCGCCTTCGCGTACTTCGTAGTCTTTCCGCTGATGTTCGCGTTCCTGACCACGACCGCGCCGATCGGCGTGCAGATGATGACGGACATGACGAACTATCTGGATTTCGTGCTGCTGCTGTTCTTCGCCTTCGGCATCGCCTTCGAAGTACCGGTTGCCGTCGTGCTGCTCGCCGCGACGGGGCTGGTGCGGATCGAGACCATGACCAAGAACCGCGGCTACGTGATTCTCGGCATCTTCATCATCGCGGCATTCCTCACGCCGCCGGATGCGCTGTCGCAAACGTTCATGGCCGGCCCGATGTATCTGCTGTACGAGCTCGGCATCATCCTGTCCCGCGTCCTGCTCAAGGAAAAACTCGCGCAGCAGCGCAGCGAAGAGCAGAGCGCCAGCAGCTGAGGGCTCAGCTGAACGGGCGCTAAACGCGCGCGCCTGTATACACGTTTCGCAATTCACCTTCTTGCCCCGGCGCGCGCACTCGGTGAGACTGGCGCACCTTTGCAACATCCCTGTCACTAACAACAGGCAACCAGCGCGCCCGCCTGTCGGGGCGCGCCCATGAACTGCAGGATGGGCCCAGCCGTATGAACCAGAACATCGAGCGCGACTCCACGCACGGACCTCAGCTTTTCGGGCAACCGCGTGGACTCGCCACGCTGTTCATGACGGAGATGTGGGAGCGTTCCAGCTACTACGGCATGCGGGCCATCCTGGTTCTGTTCATGGCCGGCACCGTCGCCCAAGGCGGGCTCGGGCTCGATGACAAAACGGCTAACGCCATCTACGGCCTGTACATCGCAGCGACGTATCTGCTGGCGCCGATGGGCGGGTGGATCGCGGATCGGTTGATAGGTCAGCAGCGCTCCGTGGTCTGGGGCGGCGTGCTGATCATGCTCGGCAACGGCTCGCTCGCCGCCGGCGACACGCGCCTGTTCTTCATCGGGCTGCTGGTGATCGTGCTCGGGGTCGGCCTGCTCAAGCCGAACATCAGCGCGCTGGTCGCGCAGCTCTATCCGGAAGGCGGCTCACGTCGCGACGCCGGCTTCTCGATCTTCTACATGGGCATCAACCTCGGCGCGGTCCTCGGCTCGTTCTTCGTGCCGATCACCGCCGCGGCGTTCGGCTGGAGCGCAGGGTTCGCGCTGCCGGCGATCGGCATGCTGTTCGGCCTGGTGCAGTTCCAGGTCACGAAAAGTCATCTCGGCACCTCCGGACTCGTGCCGCTCGGCAAGCCGGCCTCGTGGTGGCCGATCATCGGCTTCATGGCCGTGCTGCTGGTGGTCGCGGCGCTCGGAGTCACGGGCACGCTGACCTTCAACCCGGTACGCGTCTCGGTCGTGGCGAACTGGACGATGATCGGGCTCGCCGCCGGCTACTTCGGTTACCTGTACTTCTTCGCCGGGCTGGAATCCGACGAGCGCAAGCGTGTGATCGCGATGATCGCGCTGTTCTCGGCGTGTGCGATGTTCTGGGCGGGGTTCGAGCAGACCGGTGCGTCGCTGAACCTGTTCGCCGACCGCCACACCGATCGCGTGATCTTCGGCTGGGACATGCCGGCGGGCGTGCTACAGGGCGTGAATCCTGCGTTCATCATCATCTTCGCGCCGGTGTTCGCCGCGATCTGGGTGCAACTCGGCAAGCGCAACATGGATCCCTCTGCGCCGTTCAAGTTCGCGCTCGGCCTGATCCTGATGGGCGTTGGCTTCCTCGTGATGTTCCTCGCCGCGCGCTACGTCGTGTCGGGTCAACAAGTGCTGCCGACGTGGCTGATCCTGACTTATCTGCTGCACACATTCGGCGAGCTGTGCCTGAGCCCGGTGGGCTTGAGCTCGATGACCAAGCTGGCGCCGGCGCGCTTCGTCGGCCAGGTCATGGGCTTGTGGTTCCTCGCCACCGCCATCGGCAACAACCTCGCAGGCCAGTTCGCCGGCGAGATCGATCCGAACAATCTGCCGGCGATGCCGGGCGAATTCCTCGATCTGTTCTGGTGGGGCGCCATCTCCGGCGCCGTGCTGCTGGTGCTGACGCCGTTCGTCCGCAAGATGATGGCCGGCGTGAAGTGAGCGAGCCGGTCTGAGGCCGATCTGACTCTTGGGGGAACGATGCGGAATTCCGTAAGTCTCGCGGCGGCGATCGCGGCTGCGTTCGCAATTGCCAGCGGCTGCAGCCGCGACGCGTCGCAGAGCGCGGCAGCTCCCAAGGAAACCGCCGACCAATTCGTCGAGCGCTTGAACCGTGAGCTGACGGAACTCGGCCGCGAGGAGGCCGCTGCGGGGTGGGCCTACGCGACGTTCATCAACATGGACACCGAATTTCTCAACGCGAAGGCGACCGAGCGCGTGCTCGAGTATTTCAGCAACGCGGTGGAAGCCGCGAAGCCGTATGAGAAGCAGCAGCTGAGTCCGGCGACCGCACGCACATTGATGCTGTTGAAGCTCGGCGTCGCCGCTCCTGCGCCGAAGGATCCTGCGAAGCGTGCACAGCTCGCCGCCATCACATCGAAGATGGAAGGTATGTATGGCGCGGCGAAGTACTGCCCGAAGGGTCCCGAGTCCTGCAAGGATCAGGAGCAGCTCACCGACGTGATTGCGAACAGTCGCAACTACGACGAGCTGACCGAAGCGTGGACGGGCTGGCACTCGACCGCGCGTCCGCTGCGCAAGGAATACACGCGCTTCGTCGAGCTCGCGAACGAAGGCGCGAACGAGCTGGGCTTCAAGGATCTCGGCGCGATGTGGCGCTCGGGTTACGACATGCCGCCCGACGAATTCACCCAGGAGGCGGCGCGGCTCTGGGGTCAGGTCAAGCCGCTCTACGACTCGCTGCATTGCTACGTGCGCGGACGGCTGCAGAAGACTTACGGCAAGGAGCGCGTGCCGGACGGCAAACCGATTCCCGCGCATCTGCTCGGCAACATGTGGGCACAGCAGTGGGGCGAAATCTATCCGCTGGTCGAGCCGTATCACGGCGTGGTCGATCTCGACATCACCGGCGCGCTGCGCAAGCAGAAGTACGACGCCGTGCGCATCACGCAGTCGGCCGAGGCCTTCTACGTTTCGCTCGGCTTCCCGAAACTGCCGCAGACGTTCTGGGAGCGCTCGCTGCTCACCAAGCCGCGCGATCGCGACGTGCAATGTCACGCCAGCGCGTGGCACATGGACGGCAGGGAGGACGTGCGCATCAAGCAGTGCATCGAGCCGACGCAGGATCACCTGATGACGGTGTATCACGAGCTCGGCCACCTGTTTTACGACCTCTCGTACAACCAGCAGCCGTAC
>Ga0075431_100006551_pt1 | contig 11568 bp, 10 predicted proteins | sample RhiMetdeltSRZDD5_FD_75297 | JGI IMG/M metagenome (GOLD analysis project Ga0075431, IMG submission 75297) | Populus rhizosphere microbial communities from Tennessee, USA - Rhizosphere MetaG P. deltoides SRZDD5 | ecosystem: Host-associated > Plants > Roots > Rhizosphere > Soil | place: USA... | reverse complement strand
TGGGCGTGGGCCATCATCATCGAGAAGCTGTTCGCCTTCCGGCGGGCACGGCGCGAGGCGGACCGGTTCGAGCAGATGTTCTGGTCCGGCCAGTCGCTCGACGAGCTCTATATCGGGCTGTCGCAGACCGGGCGCACCTTCTCCATGGCCTCGCTGTTCGTGGCCGCCATGCGCGAGTGGAAGCGGTCGGTGGAGGGCAATATCCGGGCGCTGGGCGGCATCCAGATGCGGGTGGAGAAGGTGATGGACGTGACCATCAGCCGCGAGATGGAGCTGCTGGACCGTCGGCTGCTGTTCCTTGCCACCGTTGGCTCGATTGCCCCGTTCGTGGGCCTGTTCGGCACGGTCTGGGGCATCATGACGAGCTTCCAGGCCATCGCCGTGTCGAAGAACACCAACCTGGCGGTAGTGGCGCCCGGCATAGCCGAGGCCCTGTTCGCAACGGCGCTCGGCCTCTTGGCGGCCATCCCGGCGGTCATATTCTACAATAAGTTCGCCGCCGATTCGTCGCGCCTGTCGCAGCGTCTGGAGACGTTCGCCGACGAGTTCTCGGCCATCGTCTCGCGCCAGATCGACGTGAGAACCTAAAGCGCGGAGCCGAGCGGATGGGCGTCAGTCTGCAGAGCGGCGGCAGGCCCGGGGGCGGCCGGCGCAACCGCGCGCGCAAGCACACGCCGATGCACGAGATCAACGTGACGCCGTTCGTCGACGTGATGCTCGTGTTGCTGATCATCTTCATGGTTACCGCGCCGCTGCTGCTGTCGGGGCTGCCGGTGGATCTGCCCAGCGTCAAGGGGCAGGGGCTGAACGTGAACCAGGAGCAGCTGACGGTAACGCTCGACCGCGAGGGACGCGTCTATCTGGGCACCACCGAGGAGGCTCTGGAGCTTGATCAGCTCTCGGCCAAGCTCAAGGCGATCGGCAAGAACGCGGAGGAGCAGACCATCCTGTTCCGCGGCGACCGGCTGGCACAGTACGGGCGGGTCTCGGAGGTGCTGAATGCCGTGATCCAGGGAGGCTACAAGAAATTCACGTTTGTGAGCGGTCCTGAGGACATCCAGAGCGAGGCCCGCAAGGGGTCCAGCAAGAACTAGCGGGACAGGAGCTTGCAGTTCGGACTCTTCATCTCGGTCCTGTTGCACGCCGCGATCTTGGGGTGGACGCTGATCTCCATCCACTCGCAGCGGCAGCTGATCGCGCCCGAGCCGGAGCCGGTGGCGGTGGGCATGGTTGCGCCCGGCGAGGTGACGAAGATCAGGCTGGGCTCCCGCACCGCCAAGCAGCTGGAGGCCGAGGCCAAGGAGAGCCCCAAAGGCGAGATGGCCAAGAAGGAGGCGCCCAAGGCCAAGGTGGCTGCCGCTGCTGCGCCGCCACCTCCACCACCTCCCCCGCCACCGGAGAAGACGCCAGAGAAGGCGCCCGACCCAATTGCCAACAAGCTGGCGGAGCCGCCACCGCCCCCCGTGCCCGCCCCGCCGCCTCCCGCGCCGGCGGCCGACGCTCAAAAGAAGCTTGAAGCGGAGCAGAGGGAGCGCGACCGCCAGGCCGCCGAGAAGGTCAAGGCCGAGGAGCAGCGCAAGGCAGCGGAGCAGAAGGAGGCCGAGGAGGCGGTGCGGTTGGCCGAGGAGCAGAAGCGCGCCGAGGAGCAGAAACGCGCCGAGGAGCAGAAGCGCGCGGAAGAGCAGAAGCGGGCCGAGGAGCAGAAAAAGGCTGAGGAGCAGAAGCGGCTGGAGGAGGAGCGCCGTCAGGCCGAGCTGAAAAAGAAGCGGGAGGAGGAGAAGAAGAAGCGGGAGGCGGCCCTCAAGAAGAAGCGCGAGGAGGAGAAGAAGCGCCAGGAGGCCGAGGCGGCCAAGCAGAAGCAGTTCAACGCCGACAAGATCGCCGCGCTGCTCAACAAGGTGCCCGACGCAGCCCCGCCGCCGCCCTCCGCGCCCCCCGACCAACCCACGAAGAACAAGGGACCGGCGCTCGGCGCAGCGGAAGGCCGCGACAAGCAGATCTCGGCGAGCGAAGCGGCCATGCTGGATGCCATGATCGGGACTCGGCTGAGGCCGTGCTGGCGGCCGACCTCGGGTGGCGGGGGAAGCGACACTCCGTCCGTTACCTTGCGCTGGCATCTCCGCCCGGACGGCAGCTTGGATGGTGATCCGGTGGTGGTTGAGAGCACCCGCAGGGACCTACCGTTCCAGCTTGCTGTCGAGGCGGCCATCCGCGCCGTGCGAGAATGTGCGCCGTTTCCGTTGCCGCCAGACAAATACGTCTTCTGGAAGACGGTTACGCGGGATTTTGACCCCGCTTCGATGTTGAGGTGACAGTCGCGTGCCGGCAAATCAGAGGGGCCCAAGAGGAAGAATGTCATCGCGGTGGACACACTTAGATTCGCGGCGGACACATGTGGATTTGGAGGAACGTCCGGACCTGTCGAGGCGCCAGACGTCGCTCGGCCTCGCGGCTGTCGCCCTCGCACCCCTGGTAGCCCTCGCAGGAACCAGTCGGGCGGCGGCACAGGCGAAGTTCGACCCGGAGACGGGACTGCGCGGCACGCAGCGGGAGGGCACCATCGCGCCGATCCCGATCGCCATCCCGCGGTTCCTCGGCGAGGACGATCGGTTCGTGGCCGAGGTGACCGGCGTCGTCACCGCCGATCTGGAGCGGTCGGGCCTGTTCCGGCCGCTCGATCCGGCCTCGTTCATCGACAAGGTGCGCGACATCAACACCCCGCCCCGCTTCCAGGACTGGCGCCCCATCGGCGCGCAGGCGGTGGTGGTGGGACGCGCCGGGCGGGCCTCGGACGGGCGCTACTACGCCGAGTTCCGGCTCTACGACGTGCTGTCGCAGCGCGAGCTGGTGGCCAAGCGGTTCGCGGCAGAGGCCGCGGACTGGCGCCGGCTGGCGCACCGTGTGGCCGATCAGGTCTACGAGCGGCTGACCGGCGAGCGGGGCTATTTCGACACCCAGATCGCCTTCATCGACGAGACCGGCCCCAAGGACAAGCGCCGCAAGCGCCTCGCCATCATGGACCAGGACGGCGCCAACGTGCGGCTCCTGACCCAGGGCAACGAGCTGGTCCTCACCCCCCGCTTCAGCCCCACGGCCCAGGAGGTGACGTTCCTCCAGTACGTGGGCGAGCAGCCGCGCGTGCAGCTCATGAACCTCGACACCGGCCAGCGCGAGATGGTGGGCAACTTCCCCGGCATGACCTTCGCGCCCCGCTTCTCGCCGGACGGCCAGCGCATCGTCATGAGCATCGGCGAGGGCGGGGCCTCGGGCATCGTCGAGATGGACCTGCGCACCCGCCAGACCCGGCGGCTCACCCAGATGGTCGCCATCGACACCGGCCCCTGCTACAGCCCGGACGGGCGCCGCATCGTGTTCGAATCAGACCGTGAGGGCACCCAGCAGCTGCACGTCATGGGGGCGGACGGGTCGGGGGCGAAGCGAATCAGCTACGGCGACGGCCGATATGGCACACCGGTGTGGTCGCCGCGGGGAGACCTGATCGCTTTCACCAAGCAGATGGGCGGCAGCTTCCTGATCGGCGTGATGCGTCCGGACGGCTCCGGCGAACGCGTCCTGACCGAGGGCTACCACAACGAGGGGCCGACCTGGTCGCCTAATGGCCGCGTGATCATCTTCTTTCGCGAGACCCAGGGCGCCAGCGGCGGCCCAAGCCTCTATTCCATCGATCTCACCGGCTACAACGAGCGCCGCGTGCAAACACCCGCGTTCGGCTCGGATCCGGCCTGGGGGCCGCTGCGCAACTGATTCTTCTGAGCCACAGATTCAACTGATACGAGCGGTCTTTACCCAGCCTTAACCGGATTGGTGTGTCCTCTGGCCGTGGTGAGCGAGGCCCGGATGCATCGGTGGGCCTGCAGTAGAGCGTCCCGGCGTGCCGATGCTTGGCTATGGAAAGTGGCATTTCCGCACCAACCCGTTGGCAAAACCCAGAGATCGGACGCTGCGTCCTTGATCTGGGGGGTGCTCACCGGTAGCGATTTGGGGCGATTGCCGAACACGTGTCAGGAGAGAACTATGAAGCTGAAGAACGTGATCGTTATCTCGGCGCTGGTTGCTGCAGTGGCCCTGGGCGCCTGCCGTCGTGAGGTCGCTCACGAGCCGATGAAGCTTGGCGCCGACGTGGCGGTTGAGCAGGCGGCTCGCTGAGCCTCTAAAACCGACTTTGGCCCGCACGTGCGCGTTCCCCAGCCTCTGGGGCTGAGGCGGGGCGGATCGGTGTTGAAAACTGCTTCTGGGCCTCATCGCGGTGTCACTCACCGTGGTGTGGCCCTGATGCTTTTAGCGACCCAGTGTCTTTGGCGTTACTGGGTTGCGCCTGGCTGTACTGGGGAAAACCTGCAACGAGATGTTGCAAGGACTGGCCGAACCAGGATTTAGGCTGGCCAGGACTTAGCTTGGATTGAACCGGTCTTCGAACCGGTCCAGACGCCCGTCATATTTCCGCGCGCCCTGTTGGCTAAGAGGCGGAACGAGCCGGCAGATTCCGGCGTTTGTGCACCTGCGTGCCCAGCGGAGCGGGCGCGAAAGAGGGGGCTATGGCATGACGCATCTGACACGCCAGGCGCATAAGGCAGGCCTGATGGCCGTCGTCGCCCTGGCGCTCGCTTTGGCGGGTTGCACGAGCAATCCCAAACCCGAGGACATGGCGAACGGCGCCTACGCGGCGCCCGGCACGCCCAGGGACTTCATCACCAGGGCGGGTGACCTCGTGTACTTCTCCACCGACAGCGTGGATCTGTCGGTGGAATCGCAGCAGACCCTGACCAACCAGGCGCGATGGCTCAAGCAGTACGCCGAGCACCCGATCATGATCGAGGGCCATGCCGACGAGCGCGGCACACGCGAGTACAACATCGCGCTGGGCGCCAAGCGTGCGCAGGCGGTCCGCAACTTCCTCATCCAGCAGGGTATCAACCCGGCGCGCATCCGCACCGCGTCGTTCGGCAAGGAGCGGCCAGTGGCGGTGTGCAACGACATCTCGTGCTGGTCGCAGAACCGGCGTGCACAGACCGTGGTCAACGGGCGCGGCGACGCGCGGTCCTGACGCACACTTGCGGGTGGCCGCCGGCCTGCCCGGTGCGCCTTGCCGTTTCGGCTTGTGCAGCCGGCCGGGAGGTGTCAGGACAACGCGGAGGTTGAGTGGCCGAGGGGGTCGGGCGCCGGCGTGCGGCCCAGAAGCAGGATCATCCTGGCCGCGCGCGTCGGACTTAGGGTAGATGGCGAGGCAAGGCGGAATGGGCATGGGGATGCCGAGATTCTGGTTGGGCGCCGGCGCTCTGGCGGCGGCGGTGGTGCTGTCGGCTTTCGCCTCCAGCGCGCAGCAGGCGGCGCCGGGCGCGCGGCCGCCCCAGGTCTCGACGGCGAGACCCGCGGCTCCCCCAGTCAGGGACGGGGCGACGGCTGCCGAGTCGGGCCTGCAGCGCCGCGTCGAGCAGCTGGAGGAGCAGCTCGTCGACCTGCAGGTCGTGATCGGCACCCTGGAGTCGCTCGCCAAAGGCGGGGCGGCCCCCTCCTCGTCGCCGGCCTCCGGCATGGCTCTGTCGGCCTCCGATGCGGGCCGGCTGGACGCGCTGGAGACCCAGATCCGCGCCCTGGCGGCACAGCTGGACAGCCTGCAGGAGCAGGTACGCGGCCTTTCGGGCGGCGGCAGAGCGCCGGCCCCGGGCGGCTTCGGCTCCGTGACGGTGGCGCCGGAGGCGCCCAAGGACGATCTGGACCGGGTGTTCCCACCGGCAGCGGCTGCGACGCCGGCGGCGCGGGCACCGCAAGCCCCGCCCGCCCTGGCCGAGGCCGAGCCGCAGCCTCAGCAGCTTTACGAGCGCGCCTACGGCTTGCTGCTGCAGAAAGACTACGGCACCGCGGAATCAACCTTCGAGGACTTCCTGAAGCGTCACCCCGGCCACGCCCTGGCCGGCAACGCCCAATACTGGCTGGGCGAGACCTATTACGTCCGCGGGCAGTACCGGCCGGCTGCGGCCGCCTTCCTGAAGGGCTACCAGGACTACGCCAAGAGCCAGAAGGCGCCCGAGAGCCTGCTCAAGCTCGCCATGTCCCTGCAGCGGCTGGGTCAGAAGGACGCCGCCTGCTCGTCCTACAGCGAGTTCTCGACCAAGTTCCCGAACCCGCCGGCGCACGTCAAGAGCCTCGCCCAGGCGGAGCGCCAGCGCAGCGGGTGCTAGGACAGGCCTCCCGGCTGCAGGTCGCGTGCCCGACAAGGCGTTGGGCAGTGTTGCTCCCAGGTGGCCGCAAGGGCGCCGGTTCGGCAGCCCGCAAGCAACCGGGGACAGGACCTAGTGTCCAGCTGGCAGGGGTGGAAAGCGTCGGTTGAGCCAGCCTTGCCAAGTCGTCTCGACGTCCTTGGCGACATCGCCGGCCGAATGGCCATAGAGGTAAAGCCGCACCGGCAGCATGACCTGCCCTCCCATGGGGAGCGCGAAAAAGTGCGCAATAGCAGGTACTGGCTTATCGAGGCGCAACAGCAGACCCGGCCACTCCGGCGGGTTGACGACCTCGACGACCCCGCTCAACGCTGGAGCGTCCGCAGGCGCCGTGACGCGCGCGCCGACGCTCGCATTTGTTAATCCAAGTGGCTGGATCAATGAATCCCAGGCCTTCTCCTTGACCTCGGTGGACGCAGCCATGAGCTGAATGGGTGAGCACGGCTGTCCCCGGAAATGCGCCAGATAGAGACGCAAGATCTGGAAGAACGAGATCCAGCCGTAGCTGTGGCCTGCGAACTGGTCGTCCCAGTCGTCGGTGCTGGCGAACCAGCTGTGCACGACGCGCACCGTGCACGTGCCGCCGGCCTTGGCCTCGACAGTCCACTCGGTCGCGACCGTGCCGGGGCCTTCTCGAGTCTCGGCAACGAAGCGTTGGGGCGGCTCCCACACCGTGACCTTCGCGACCGAGTCCATGCTGTTGCCCGGCCCGAAACTCGACGTTGCGGTGCCGCCGACGCGCTCATCCATCTTGGTCGGCACGAACCAAGACGAGATGCCGGGTCCCGAGGCGATGGCCTGCCAGACCTCCTCGGGTGTTCCGCTAACCTCGACTTCTGCCTGAACGCTGCGGCGTCCGGATGGCTCTTTCTTCACTGGCATGATGGGTCCTTTCCGCGAGGCGCGACAGGCAGGGGATGGGAGACGACGACCAGTCGATGCGGGCGGCCGGTTGATGCCGTCGCATCGTGGTACCGGCTGACCAGCTCCGTGACCGCTCGCGTGAGATCTCCCGTGAATGCGGCGCGATCCGCCGGCGAGGCGAAACGTATCTCTGCGTCGATCGAGAGGGTGGCGAGATGTTTGTCGGCTTGGCGAGCGCGCTTCCAGAGGTCGCCGACCTCTCGCACGATCCGAGCTCCAAGCGCGATCAGATAGCTGGCGGCGAGCCGATCGTTGCTGCGAGCCGGATCAGCTGCAGCTGGTCCCAAGGCTTCGGGTGAAACGACGAACGACTTGGCGGACGAGACGAGCAGGCGCTCCGTCAAGCCGCCCCAGTGACGCTTCTCTGCCACCTCGACCAGGTTGCAAGCCTCGAGCGCTCGCAAGTGGTAGTTGATCTTTTGGCGCGCGAGCCCCATGCGCGATGCCAGGGCTGCTGCCGAAGCGGGTTCCGCCAGCGCTGCAAGCAATCGGCTTCGCGTCGGGTGCAGGGCGACTGCCGCTGCAGCCGGATCGCTGATGACTTCGATATCGATCATGCCGCTAGCGTACATTGACAAATATCTTTGTCAATGTACCGAACCGTCGATATCTCGTCCTTGGGGACTACGGACGAAGGGCAGAGTCGAAAGCAGGAGCGCAGCACCGTCTCGCGCATGCACTTCGTCTGCCAAAGGCATAGTGCGGGCCGTGCTTCTGCCCGCCAGACCAGGACGCTGGAAACGGGGCGCCGCGGCCCTGGCCGAGGAGAGAGCGCTGCCGCCGCGGGCAGGCTGTCGAATGCACGCCTTCAACCCTGCCCCACTGAACTGAACTGAACTGAACTGAACTGGACTGGACTGGACTGGGGACGCCCTCCTGCGATAGCTTTGGCGGTGCGGTAGCAAGCCGCATCCGGACCCGCGGGAAGGGTTGAACCCACTTGCTCTCGTCGCTTGCCTCATAAGCCTTTGTGCAGCCGGTTTGCGGGTCGTCGGCGCTCCATGCACGGAGGCGGCGCGAATGAAACGACTCCCTTTCCGACCCCATCTTGAGCATCTGCGCAAGCAGGCGAAGGATCTGCTGGCGCTCTACCGACGAAACGACCCCGACGCCAACGCGCGCATCCGCGAGGCGCTCCCGGCCGCGCGCGGAAAGGCCGACGCCGAGATCGCAGGCCTCGGCTTGCGGCTCCACGACATGCAGTCCTGCCTCGCCCGGGAGTACGGCTTTCGGTCCTGGGCCGACTTGAGGAGCTTTGTGGAGGCGTCAGCCGTCCGCGACGCCGGCGCGGACATCGGCGGGGCTGTTCCAGCCTGGCTGCGGCTCGTCTACGCCGCGGACATCGCCGGCGGCGTCAATCGCGAGCGGCCCTCGGTGGCGGCGCGCATGCTCGAGGAGGATCCGGGGCTGGTGGGAGGCGGCGACCCCTATGTTGCATGCGCCATCGGTGACGAGGTGGCGCTGCGCCGATCCACCCAGATGGATGCGACGTGGGTCAACCGGCCGGGCGGCCCACTCGATCTGCCGCCGCTCGTTGCCGTGACGCACTCCACCCTGGTGCGGCTGCCGGTCTTCTGCGAACGGCTGCATGACTGCGCCCGCTTCCTCCTGCAGGCGGGCGCAGTCCCGAACCAGGCCGTCGGCAGCCGCTGGCCGCCGGCGTCGGTGAGCCAGCCCTCGGAGGAATACCGGCTGTCGGCGCTCTACGGCGCCGCCGGGCGCAACCACGATGCGGAGATGACGCGGCTGCTGCTGCAGGCCGGTGCCGACCCCAACGACGGAGAGTCACTCTACCACGCGCTGGAGAGCGTCTCGTGCACGCGGCTGCTCCTGGAGGGTGGTGCCCGCGTCGCGGGAAGCAATGCGATGTATCGCGTCATGGACATCGACAACATCGAGGCGCTTCGGCTTCTCCTGGCGCACGCGGGCGACCCGAACGAGCCTGCGCGCTTCGGCCCGCCGACCACAGACTGGGGCTCGCCGCTCCTGTGGGCGATCCGGCGGCGGCGCTCGCGGGCGCATGTCGAGGCGCTGCTGCAGGCCGGGGCCGATCCCGGGGCCAGCACGCCGGACGGCGCGAGCGCCCACACGTGGGCACTCCGCTTCGGGCTCACGGATGGGGCCCAGTTGCTGGATGCGGCCGGCGCTGCCGTCGAGCCGCCTGATGATGCGGAGCTGCTGATCGCTGCCTGTGCGCGGGCCGACGCGGCAGCGGCTGGGGCCATCCATGCCCGGCGGCCGGGTCTGATCGGCGAGCTGACAGAGCCGCAGCTGCGTCTGCTGCCGGAGCTTGCAGCCGAGGGCTGCGGCGCAGCCGTCCGCGTCATGGTCGGCCTGGGCTGGCCGGTCGGCGTACGGGGCGGAGACTGGGCCGCCTCGGCTTTGAACCACGCCGTATTCCGCGGCGATGCCGGGCTTGCCCGCTTCCTGCTGGAGCACGGCGCCAGCTGGACGGAGGAGCACGGCCACGGCGACAATGTCTGCGGCACGTTGGGCTGGGCGTCGTGCAACGAGCCGGTCGAGGGCGGAGACTGGGTGGGCTGCGCCGAGGCGCTGCTCGCGCACGGCATGCCCCCCGCGCAGCCCGACCCGGCGGCGCCGGACGGTGTGATCATCGACGGGCGCCGCAAGCGGTTCTCGGACGACGTGACCGATGCGCTGCTCAGCTCTGCGCAATAGACCCGGTCGGGCGGACGCGGCCTTGCCTAGGCGGACAAAGGAGGGCTACGGGTGGGGCGGCTCAACTTTGCGCAGTGCCCATGGACGACAATCACGATCCGATCCGCCCCGATGAGCTGGATGGCCTGTTCGCGCGCTTCGCCTCGCTCGGTCCCTGCGCGCTGGCCGTGTCGGGCGGCAGCGACAGCACCGCCCTGATGGTGCTGTTCGCCGACTGGTTGGGTCAGAGCGGCAAGGCGACGGGGAGTTGCACGGTCCTCACCGTCGACCACGGCCTGCGGACGAGCTCGGCCGACGAGGCGCGCGCCGTTGGCGCCGCCGCCCTGGCGCTGGGCTATCGGCACGCCACGCTGGCGTGGGAAGGTCCCAAGCCGCGGTCCGGCGTCCAGGCAGCGGCGCGCAGCGCGCGCTACCGACTGATGAGCGGGTACATGCGCGCGCACGGCATCGGCCTGCTGCTCACCGCCCACACCCGCGACGACCAGGCCGAGACCCTGCTCATGCGGCTGGCGCGCGGCAGCGGTCTCGACGGCCTCGCGGCCATGGCGCCGCTGTCGCCGCTGGGCGAGGGCGGAGCTGGCGGCGGCGGCGCGGCCGGGGATGGCCCGCGCTGGATCGGGCGGCCGTTCCTGGACGTGCCCAAGGCGTGCCTGCGCGCCACCCTGGAGGAACGCGGCATGCGGTGGATGGAGGACCCGTCCAACATCGCGCCCGAGTTCGAGCGGGCCCGCCTGAGGGCGGCGCGGGCGCATCTGGATGCTCTCGGACTGACACCCGACATGCTGGCGCTCAGCGCCGCGCGGCTCGCCAGGGCGCGCCGCGCCGTCGAGAGCCTGGTCGACGAGCTCTGCGATCCCGACGCCGGGGTGGTGCGCGTCGATCCGTGCGGCGTCGTCCTGATCGACCGCGCGCGCTTGCGGGAATCCGCCGAGGAGGTGGCGCTGCGCGTGCTGGAGCGGGCCGTCGCGGCGGCCGGCGGCAGCGGCGAGCGCGTGCCGCTGGCCAAGCTCGAGGCAGTCCTGGCCGGCGTCCGCGCCCTGCGTCCCACGGCCCCGGGCCGGTGGACACTGGCGCGCGCCCTGATCGCAGCCGAGCCGGCCGTCGTCCGGGTCGAGCGCGAGCCCGGCCGCGAGCCGCTGCCCGAGATCGCCGTCGCGCCCGGCACGACCGGGCTGTGGGATGGCCGCTTCCGGGTGACGGTCGCCGCCGGTTTTCCCGGGCCCGTGCAAGTCCGCGCCCTGGGCGAGGCCGGCCTGCGAGACCTGCGCCGCCGCGCTCCGCGCGCCGACGCCGCGCCCGCCCGCGCCGCTGCGGCGGCGCCGTCGATCTGGCACGAGGGCCGGCTCATTGCGGTGCCGCCGCTGCGCTATTGGGCACCGCCGCTCGCCGGCGAGGATGTTGCGGCCGTCTTCGTCGGCATCGGCCATTCGACCAGGACGGCCAATCCCAGCGAGCGCAACTCGGCGACCTGAGAAGCTGCCGCGGCCGCCTAGCCAGACCAGATCGTGTACTCAATAACGCGCCCGATGGCCCGCCGTGTTTGTTGCTGCAAGCGGCACATAGCATGGCAAGCATGCCGAGCACATTGAGCAGACGCATAACTGTCCCAATCATTGCTCCTGGGCGCGAGGTTTGCGCCACGGCAGATAGTAGCCGGCCATTGCCCCCGAAAGCGGTGCCGCCAACGCGGCGCCGATCAGTGCCAACAGCACCACTGGTGGCTCTC
>Ga0075431_100006544_pt1 | contig 11575 bp, 7 predicted proteins | sample RhiMetdeltSRZDD5_FD_75297 | JGI IMG/M metagenome (GOLD analysis project Ga0075431, IMG submission 75297) | Populus rhizosphere microbial communities from Tennessee, USA - Rhizosphere MetaG P. deltoides SRZDD5 | ecosystem: Host-associated > Plants > Roots > Rhizosphere > Soil | place: USA... | reverse complement strand
GGCCTGCGCTGGCGCGGTGTACATCTGCTCGTAGACGTTGTTTCTCTCGTTGAACTCGACCACGCGGTCCGGCCCGTCGACCACGGCCCGAAGCTGGTGCGGGCCGGTCGCCAACTGGGTATCGATGCACAGCACGCTCGAGTCTGCCGAGGCCAGGCGGGGCAGGACCGGCTCGCCGCCGGGCAGCGCGACGCCGTCGGCGTAGAAGGAGACCAGGAACGGCCCGGCCTCGCCGGTCCCGACGTTCTGGACGGGCGCGCACACGCGCTGCTTGGGGCTGTTCGGCAGGTTGTCGACCGTGATGTTGATGGGACGGAGGTCCGGCAGGGGCGCCCGCCGAATCTCAAACTCGACGGAGAAAGCACCGTCGGCATCAGGTTCGGTCTCGGAAGAGGAGGGGGAGCAGAAGCCCAAGTGGCGCTTGCAGGTCCCGTCGCCCCGTTGGGTGGTCGTGCCGAACCGGATCGTGCCGTTCTCGTCCACGATCGTCCGTTGGACGCGACCCATTATGTCATCGACCGTCGGATCGCTCTCCTTCCCAACTACCTTGAGCCCGTACCATTGGCCGGGACGGATCGGGATGCCGATCTCGGGCCCGACCGACGAGTCCGCGAGGGTATCGCCGGCGGCGGGAACCACGCGATCTACCGTCTGGACCCAGCCGTCCGTCGCCTGGAAGCGAGGGACCGTGCCGGATACGACGAGCTGCCCGCAGCTCCAGCGGTCGTTTGGAGGGCAGCCGTCCAAGGCGGAGCGGACTTCGTACGAGAGGTCGATTTCGCCGTTGCCCCAGTCCATGTCGTCGTGGACGATGACGCGCTTGATCGCCAGTTCGAGTCGGGCGTGCGGATCACGGTGATCCCGGACAATCGGCCCGTCGGCGAGCGCGGGGGTGGCCGTCCAGCCGGCCAGGGGTCCGAGTGACGAGGTGAGCAGGGCGGCCGCGAGGCCGAACACGGGCAGGATTCGACGGGCCGCACGGGCGGCCGCCGAAATCTGGCTGATGAACACAGTGAACCTCCTGGCGCCACCGTGTGTGGCGCCTGACTGATTGAAAACCGGTCGGTGTTAGAGGCGACGCAGGCCTGCGATGTCTCGGGCGGGGTGGGCCGTTGCTTCGCCGCCCAGGATGCGTAGGTGCCCTGGTACGGGACACTTGCCGTCTGACCCGGCGCGCAGGTCGTCAGGGCGGGCGCCGCGGTCGGGGCGGTCATGGTGCCATCCTCCTCCAGGCGATGCGTCATCCCCAGCGAGCGGGGCCTATCACCAGCCTACGGAGCTGGACCTCATGCGGGAATCTGGCGGGTGCCAGATTGGCCTGGAGATCTGGCAGATGGCAGAGGGACCGCGGCGCGAGCGGCCACGTCCACCAGGGAGAATCTCGCTCGGTAGCACACGTCGCGCGAAGGCGCGGCGGCCGGTTGCCCAGACATCGAGAAGCGCCTGGGCAGAAACTGCCCAGGCGCCCGGCGCGCGCTACGCCACGGCGAGACGGCTCAGCTCGCCGTGCTCCACGCCATCGTCGGCGCGCGGTGGAGGCCATGCTCGATGGCCCACGTCGCGATCTGCACCCGCGAATCGAGCGTCAGTCTGGCCAGGATGTGTTTGACGTGACTGGCGGCGGTGCCCTCGGTGATGACCAGCTCCTGCGCGATCTGGCGATTGGTGCGCCCCTGAGCCACCAGGGTGGCCACTTCCCGCTCGCGAGGGCTCAGGCTGACGGGGCCGGTCGATGGGGGCGCCATGCTCAGAATAGGCGTCACGTCCTTCGGAGCGTCGGGTTCGCTCGCATGGTCCTGCAGCCCCGTCCGCCGGCCCTGGCTGGGTTCGGCGAGCCAGGCCAGGCACTCCTCGACTGCCTGCGCCAGGGGCAGTGCGCGCCCCTCGTCGCTCGCCCGCGAGTCCTCGCTCGAACCGATCGTGTGTCGCGCCCAGTTCAGATGTGGGACAAAGGGCGCGTAGGCCGGTTGCTCCAACGACGCGCCTAACTCGGCCATGGCGACGGTGGCGGCGCCGTGCAGGCGCACCGCATGGCGCGGCTGGCCTTCCACTGCTGCCAGAATCGCGGCGGCGGCGAGCGTGAAGGCCTGGCGTCGTCGGTTCCCCGTGCGACGCGACAGGACTAACGCCTCCCGGAGATGCGCTCGCGCGGCGACGAGCTCGCCGCGCAGCGCCTCGACGCCTCCCAGGTTGTTCAACGCCATCGCGAGCCAGTTCCCCTGGTCGGCCTTCCGCCAGATGCTCTGCGCCTCCTGATACGCACCCACGGCCGCTTCGAGGTCTCCAGCGGCCTGCGAGGTGCGCCCCAGGTTGTCGAGGAGCTCAGCGACCTCGCCCAGGTCGCCGTCCTGGCGCGCAAGCCGCAGACCTTCCTGGTACGTGGCTCGGGCCTCGGTCTGGCGTCCCTCCAGATACTCCAGGAACCCCAGGTGGCTGAGCGCTCGGGTCAGTCCCGGCCGATCGTCCAGGGCACGGAAGAGCGTCACTGCCTCGTTCAGGAGTGGTCTCGCCTCGGAATGGCGCCGCACGATGAACGCCTGGCGTCCGAGGCTGTCGAGCAGCGTGGCCAGGATGCCGTGATCGTCGAGTTGACGTGCGATCGCCAGGCCGTCACCCAGAAGCGTCCGGCAGGTCTCATACTCGGACAGCATGCCCGCCAGCGCCGCCGCGCCGTGGAGCGCACGCGCGACGACGAGGCTCGGCTCGGCCCGACGGGCAGATGACCCGATGCCATCTATTGTCCAGTGAGCCTCGGCGGCGTCGGCACGCTCGTACCAGAATCGCCAGAGTGCTGCGCCGAATCGGAGGATCGTCTCGTCGTCCTGCGCGATGGCCCACCGCTGGGCGGCGAGGAGGTTGTCGCGCTCGCGATCCAGTCGATGGAGCCATGCTGCCTGGTTCGGCCCGACCAGCTCAGGCTCGGCCAGCTCTGCCAGCGCCAACGCCCAGTCGCGGTGTCGTTCGGCCAGCAGGTCGGCCTCGGCGGAGTCCTGGAGTCGTTCCTCGGCGTACACGCGGATCGACTCGAGAAATCGGTACCGCGACTCCTCAGCATCCTTCACGGTCGCCACCATCGACTTCGTGACGAGTCCGGACAGGAGGTCGAGGACATCTTCTGAATCGAGGCCGTCGCCGGCGCACACGCGCTCGGCTGCTTCTAGCGTCCAGCCTCCCGCGAACACCGCCAGGCGGCGGAACAGGAGCCGCTCGCGCTCGTTCAGCAGGTCGTGGCTCCAATCGATCATTGCGCGCAACGTCCGGTACCGGGGCAAGGCCGTCGCGCTACCGCTCGAAAGCAGGCGGAATCGATCGTCGAGTCTGGCAGCGATCTGCCCCGGGCACAAGACTTCGATACGGACCGCCGCGAGCTCGATCGCCAGCGGGATTCCGTCGAGGCGCCGACAGATCGTCTCCACGGCCTCAATCGTTCGACCCGTCAGCGCGAACGTCGGCACGACCGCCCGAGCGCGCTCGACGAACAGGTGCACGGCTTCGGACTGCGCGACGACGCCCGACATCTCGGCGTGCCGCCGGGTGTCGGTGCCGACTTCGAGCGCCGCACCCTCGGAGGGCTCCAGCGGCAGCAAGTCGTCCCGAAGCGGTGGCAGTCCGAGTGAGGGCACGCGGAACGTCGTCTCGCCGGCCATCCCGAGCGGCTGCCGACTCGTCGCCAAAATGCGGATGCCCGGACAGGCCCGAAGGAGCACGTCGGCCAACTCGGCGCATGCCGCGGCCGTCAGCTCGCAGTTGTCGAGAACCAGGAGGAGGTGCTTCAGGCGGAGCGCGGTGACAAGCGCCGCTGTCGTCGGCTGCTGGGGCCCCTCGCGCACGCCCAGAACGTCGGCCACTGCCCGAGGCACCTGCACCGGGTCGATGACTGTCGCCAGCTCAACGAGCCAGACACCGTCCTCATATCGGTCCAGCAGGCTGGCGGCAACCTCATGTCCGAGCCGGGTCTTCCCCACCCCGCCAGTGCCGGTCAAGGTCAGGAGCGGGGCGCAGTCAAGAATCCGCTGCACGTCGGCGATCTCGCGCTCGCGACCGACGAAGCTCGTGAGAGGCCGGGGGATATTGTGCGCGTCCGCGCCAATCGGGACCGCCGTGGCCAGGACAGGACCTGTCTGTCCTACGTGCCGATCGAGTACACGACCGTCGGGTTCCTGATCTGTGGCAACCATGGCAGGCTCCCCATCGAGTCTCGGTTTGTGACGGCCGGTCGCCCAGCGGGGCGCGTCCCGGGCGACGAGTGAATGGTGCCCAGTATCGGGCACGCTCGCGCGACACGCTGTTCCCCCGAGCACAGTTCGGCATACATGACACGACTTTACTGACACGACACGCCGACGTTCCCCAGGATGGGGCATCCGGCTGTCTGGGAGACGACCTCGTCAATCTCCCGGTTGGGAGATGCGACGGCCGGAGGGGCGTCCGTACGCTGGTGTCATGCACCCGACACCAGGGCCGACAGCGCTGGCCTGAGCCGGGCTGAGTACACGCCATCCGTGCCGCACGCCAGCGATTGAACGCTCGCACGCCCCGAGTACCCGCTCGGGAGACAAACACGAGAGGACACTCCCATGATTTCTCTGACTTCCCGCACCTGGCTGGCCCGCGTCATCGCGCGCCGCGCCGCGGTCGCGGCCCTGGCCCTGCCGATGCTGTTCCCAACGTCGGCCTTCGCCGCGAATGTCACGCCGCCGCCCATGCCGACGAAGATCCAGGCGCCCGCCGGCCACGTCCCCTACGTGGTGGGCCATGCGACGGGAACGCAAAACTACACCTGTCAGCTTTCCCCGAACGGCTACGCCTGGACGCTGGTCGCGCCGGCAGCCACCCTCGTCGGCGACAACGGGCAGGTGCTCACGACCCACTATGGCGGCCCAACCTGGGAGGCAAAAGACGGGAGCAAGGTCGTCGGCGCGCGCGTGGATGGCGAGACGGTCAATCCGAGCGCGATCCCATGGCTTCTGCTGCGGGCGGCCTCGACGACGGCAGGTTCAGACGGAGATCGGCTCACACACACGACCTACATCCAGCGCGTGAACACCGTGGGTGGGCTGGCGCCCACGGGCGGCTGCGATCAAACAACGCGTGGCGCCTCCAGCAACGTGCCCTACGCCGCGGACTACTACTTCTACAAGGCCACTGGATCGAACTAGCGCGCGCACCCGTGCCCTCGGATGGCGACGCACCCGCCCTATCCGAGGGCGATGCGTGACAGCTCCCAGGGAGAAATGCTCGAGCCGACGGGCCTGAGCGCTCCCCTACTGTCGAACGACGCCAACCGTACTGGGCGGCACCCGAGCCGACCGGCGAGTGGCCAACCGAGACGCCTCTCAAGGTGTCTCGGGCCACCCTCACAGCACGATACGACCACCACAGGACATGCGTACAGCATACGGAGGACCGTCAAATGACCGCATCGAATAGTCGTCAGAACGCCATGCTCATGATCGGGAGCAGCGTCCTCTTTCTCCTGATCGGGCTTGGCCTGGTCGCCAGCGCAACCATCTTCACCTCAACCACTGCGCGATTGCGCACGGAGGGCCAGACGATCGTCGCGGAGGTCGTCGATGCCCAGGTCATCCAGAGCACCAGGCGCGGCAGCGTCACGAGCAAGCGGTACGAGGTGAAGTACCGCTTCCAGCCACCTGGGCAGAGCGTCGTCATGAGTGATTGGGTGGAGGCACCGGAGGATGTCGTCCGTGGGGCCACGCAGGCGAAGGCGATTGAAGTCCGCTACCTGCCGAGCGATCCGAGCGTCAATCTGCCCAGCGCCTCAGTCGGGACTGAGGCCGGCCCGAGCGTCACATCGATCTGGCACATGATGGTCGGGGCGGCCTTCGTGGTCCTGGGATTGGCAATCCTCTCCGTCAGCCTGAGGCGCCCGCGGGCTCCCGAGCCGTTCTCGACGCGACCCGTGATGTTGGGCCCGGTCCGGTGATGCCGGCGGCAGACCCCGCGTGAGCTGAGCAGATGGAGCGGCCTTCGACGCTCCGCCACCACCGGTTATCCTAGTGAGGTCCAACCATCCCGCCCGTCCGCTGGTCATGCAGCGGACGGGCGGGTACGTCGTGCGACACGGCGGGTCTGCTGGCAGGCTCCGCTGGTGCGCAGACGATCGGGAGAGCCCAGTGGTGGTCCTCGCAGCGCAGCGACACAACCTGCCCGTCCAGTTCACCAGTTTCGTGGGTCGGGATCGGGACGTTGCCGAGGTGGCGCGCCTGGTCACCTCGACCCGTCTCGTCACGCTGACCGGCCCCGGTGGGATCGGCAAGACCCGCCTGGCGGTGGAGGTGGCGAGGTTAGCGCTGCCGGGCTTCCCGGACGGGGCCTGGTTTGTCGAGCTCGCGCCCCTCACGGACCAGCGACTGATCGCAGCCACGGTTCTGGCGACGCTGGGAGCACGGGAGGAGCCGGAGCGCTCGCCGCTCGCCACCCTGGCCGACCTCCTGCAGGGTAAGCGGCTCTTGCTGGTGCTCGACAACTGTGAGCACCTGGTATCCGCATGTGCGGGCCTCGCCACGACACTCCTGCGCGACTGTCCGGATCTCCAGATCCTCGCCACCAGTCGCCATCCGCTGGTAGTGGCGGGGGAGGTCACTTGGCGGGTCGCCCCGCTTGCCGCGCCCGGCTCCGACGACCTGCGCCCCCCCGATCGGCTCGCCGAAGTCGAGACGGTGCGGCTGTTCTTGGACCGCGCACGCGCCGCGGTACCGAGCTTCGTCCTCACCGAGGCGAACACGTCGATCGTGGCGCAAATCTGCCGCCGTCTGGACGGCCTACCGCTGGCGGTCGAGCTAGCGGCACCGTGGGTGAAGGCACTCGCCGTGGGGCAGATTGTGGAGCGACTGGACGACTCCTTCACTCTCCTCGCTCGTGAGAGCGAAGCGGCTCCGGTGCGCCAGCGAGCGCTGAGGGCGACCATGGATTGGAGCAGTGAACTGCTCTCCGAGGCAGAGCGCGTGCTGTTCCGACGTCTCGCCGTCTTCAGCGGCGGTTGGACGCTCGATGCTGCCGAGTCCGTGTGCGCCGTCAGCTCGGCCGGCGGGTCGACGGGTGCAGCCCGTGGCGGGCTATCGTCCAACCGAGTCCTGCCCCTGTTGGGCCAGTTGATTGACCGGTCGCTCGTGGAGGTGGCGGAGCAGGGGGGCGCGGCGAGGTACCGTTTCCTCGAGCCGATCCGCCAGTACGCCGGTGAGCGCCTCCGCGCGGCCGGGGAGGAGGCGGCGTTCGTCCGTCGTCATCGCCTCTGGCTCGCCGAGCTGGTCGAGCGTGCGGAGGCCGAATGGCGCGGCGAGCGGCAGACGGCCTGGCTCGCGCGCCTGGACGCCGAGCACGACAACCTGCGCGCCGCGCTCGATCGACGCGGCAGCAGCCCCGTAGACGTGGAGGCAGCGCTGCGAGTGGCCGGAGCACTCTGGTGGTTCTGGCTGATGCGCGGGCATGCCCGCGAGGGACGGGCGCGGCTGGCCGAGCTGCTGGTGGACGTCCCACCCAAGAGCACCGCCACGCGAGCCAAGGCGCTCTCGACGGCGGGCAGGCTGGCGCTGGTCCAGGGGGACTACCAGACCGCACGATCATCGCTCGAAGCGAGCCTCGCCATCTGGCGCCGGCTGGAGCGCCCCGAGCATGTCGCCGATGCGCTCCACGACCTGGGGCAGGCTGCGCACAGCGAGGGGAAACACGCGCTAGCGCGGGAGCTGCTCGAAGAGAGCCTGGGACTGGCCCGTGAGCTGGGCGACCAGATCCGCCTGTACCTCGCGCTCGACCACCTGGGCGAGCTCATCCAGGATCTCGGCGACGACGACGGCGCGGCCGCGCTCTACGAGCAAGCGCTGCAGATCCAGCGCGCGCTGGGGCATCGGCGTGGCATGGTCGTCTCGCTGACGAATCTGGGCAGCCTCGCGCAGCGTCGCGGCGATCACGAGCGGGCGGAGGCACTACACCGCGAGAGCCTGACCCTGGTCGTCGACCTGGGCGACCGGCGCCGCACCGTTGCCTGCCTGGAAGGCCTGGCCTCGGCGGCCAGCTCGCGAGGCCAGGCCGAGCGCGCCGCACGCCTGTTCGGGGCCGCCGAGGCGCTCCGCGAGGCGGCCGGGGTGACGCTACCGCCACCGCATCGGGCCCTTCGGGAGCCGCGCGTCGCGGCCGTCCGCGCCTTGATGAGACCTGAGGCCTTCGAATCCGCATGGTCCGCCGGTCGGGCCATGACGCTTGACGAGGCTGTCCGCTATGCGCTCCAGGATCCAGGCGATGAGCGGTCGTCGGACCGTGCCGAGCAGGTGATCGAAGCCGGCGCTCCGCCCACGAAAGCCGGCGGAACGGCCCGCCGCGGGTCGTCTCCGCTCGAATCGTCGCTCACGGCGCGCGAGCGCGAGGTTGCCGCCCTGGTCGCACAGGGCTTCACCAACCGCCAGATCGCCGAGGCACTGGTCATCACCGAGGGGACAGCCGGTAGCCACCTGGAGCACATCCTGGCGAAGCTGGGCTTCAGATCCCGGAGCCAGGTCGCCGCGTGGGCCGTCACGCAGGGGCTGACTCCCACGCGACCGGCGTAGTGTCTCTGTCGCTCTGCCATCCTCCAGATCTGCCCGGCGTATCGGGAGCTCGCCAGATGCCCAGGCGTCGTAGCCATCGTACGCTGGTGACAGCCCCGCATGACGGGGCGCCATGCAGCACCTGGAGGAGGAACGACACCATGACGGCCCCGACATTGGCCCCCGACCTCGCGGCGATCAAGGCTCGCCAGCAAGCGACTTGGGCCTCTGGAGATTACGGCGAGATCGCGACGCCGCTCGTGCCAATCGCCGAGCAGCTTTGCGATACGATCGATCTGCACCCCGGCAACCGCGTCCTGGACGTGGCGTCGGGCACCGGAAACGCCGCTCTGGCGGCCGCCCGTCGCTCCTGTGAGGTCACCGCGAGCGACTACGTGCCGGCCCTGCTGGAGCGAGCGCGCGAGCGCGCGAGCGCCGAGCGACTGACCATGACGATCCAGGAGGCTGACGCCGAGGCGCTGCCCTTCCCGGATGGTTCATTCGATGTGGTCCTGTCCGTTCTGGGGGTGATGTTCACGGCTAACCAGGAGCGTGCGGCCACTGAGCTGCTGCGCGTGTGCCGGCCCGGCGGCACGATCGGCCTGGCGAACTGGACCCCGGACGGGTTCGTCGGCCAGATGTTCCGGACCATCGGCCGGCACATCCCGCCCCCCGCCGGCCTGCGGCCGCCGCCGCTCTGGGGCACCGAGGCGCGCCTCCGCGAGCTGCTTGGCGAGGGAATCTCCTCGCTGCGGGTGGTCAGGCGGCACCACACCTTCCGCTACCGCTCGCCCGCGCACTGGCTGGAGGCGTTTCGCACGTGCTACGGGCCGATGGTCAAGGCGTTCGAGGCGCTCGAACCATCGGGGCAGCAGCGCCTGGCCGACGACCTGCTGGAGCTTGCCGGACGGTTCAACCAGTCCGGCGACGAGACGCTCATTGCTCCGAGCGAGTACCTCGAGGTGGTCGCTGTGAAGGCACGTGGCCATGGGCCGGACCGCGACCATCCTGAGGATTGGCGGTAGCTGATCCCAGACGAGGGAGAGGGATAAGTCCGGCGGCCTCTCGCACGGCTAACGCCGCGCCGCGCCCTCTTGAGTCTGATTGAGCCTGAGGGGCGCGGCCGATGCGCCGGGCCCCTCGGCGACCGGCGCGGCACTGCCTCGCCGGTTCGGCCCGGGGATTGTGAGTCGCAAGCATAGATAGCCATTACCAGGCCGCCAGCACGTGAAGGAGGAGCACCATGACGAGCACATGGATGATGGCTATCATCAGCAAGCACGCCCGGGTCGTGGCGCTGGCCCTCGCGCTCGGGGCCGTTGCCCTGACCGTCTCGGCGGATCAGGCGCACGCCAGGCCAAGACGCCCTGTGGACTCGGGGGTGCGCTGCGCCGTCACGCGAAGTGATGGCAGCATCGACTTTTACTTGCCGGTCGAGTCGGCCCGCGACCAGCATGGGCACTGGAAGTACTGTGGCGACGACGGTCAGTGGCACTCGATCCTCCGAACCTTGACCGGGCCACGTGGCCCAAGGGGATGAGGCGGGGGCGTCTACGCTCCAACGCGCTAGTCGATGCAGGTCGAGACCCGAAGGCTTGCTCGCGGGTCTCGACCTGCGGCGTCGTCTGCCGCCATTCGAACGTGTCACCGGCGGGATCATGGCCCGCGGGGGCGGTGGACGGAACGTCGGGGCCTGCTGAACCGACGCTGAGGAGAGACGAGATGTCGATGCACGATTTCGCTGACAGCGTCCGCGAGTCCAGCCTGCGCGCGATTGGCAACACGCCGGTGGTGCGGCTCGGCAAGCTGGCCGGACCGGATGACGGCCGGGTGCTGGTCAAGCTGGAGTATTACAGCCCGACCGGCTCGTACAAAGACCGAATGGCGCTGTCGATGATCGAGGCGGCCGAAGCACGCGGCGACCTTCGCCCGGGGATGCGGGTGGTGGAATACTCCGGTGGCAGCACTGGCTCGTCGCTGGCCTACGTCTGCGCCGTGAAAGGTTACCGCTGTCACATCGTGTCGTCCGATGCGTTCGGGCAGGAGAAACTCCGGACGATTCAGGCGTTTGGGGCCGAGCTCACCGTCATCCCGAGCGTGGGCGGCAAGGTCACCCCGGACTTGCTGCCGCGGATGATTGAAGAGGCTCGCCGGCTGACTCAGGAAGGGGCTACGTACTGGACTGATCAATTGAACAATGCCGACTCGCTGGCTGGGTACGAACAGATTGGGCGCGAGCTACTGCAGCAGGTGGACGGCCCGATCCACGCGTTCTGCGCCGCCGTCGGGACCGGGGGCCTGCTGCGGGGCGTCGGGACCACGCTGCGAGCGTCGGTGAGCCCGCCCCGGATCGTGGCCCTGGAGCCGAGCGAGTCGCCGATCATGTCGCGCGGTGCAGCCGGTGCCCATCACGTGGAGGGAACGGGGATCGGCCTCGTCCCGCCGTTGCTCGTGGCGACCGCGTACGATCGCGTGCGGACCGTCGCCGAGCCCGAGGCACGTGAGACCGCCAGGCAACTGACCAGGAGGGAAGGGATCTTCGCGGGCACCTCGACCGGCCTGAACGTCCGGGCTGCGCTCGATCTTGCCCGCGAGCTCGGTCCTGAGCATACGATTGTCACAGTGGCGGTCGATACAGGCCTCAAGTATCTCGCGGGAGAGCTCTATTCGGCTTGACTCTTGTCCGCCTCAATCGGAGCCGTCGGCTGCTATTCCAGCGCGTAGGTGACCGCCCGCTCCTGATCGCCTGCGACGGCCCAACGCCGAGATCGCGGGCAATCACACGCAATTCTGTTAGGGTCACGTAGCTGCGGGCATGCCCGTTCGCTTCTGCAAAACCTGACTTGACGACTAGTGGGTCACGCGACATATAACTGAGCATCCGACCAGATACGGCCATCCTCAATTGAATGGGACGTGACCCACTAGTAGGCCGTCAGTGGTGAAAGACTGGGTAGAGATGGTCGAGCTTGATGCGGGCGTCGTCGGTCGTGAAGCGCCACTCGATGGTGCGGACTGCGGCGTTGCGCTCGGCG
>Ga0075431_100006543_pt1 | contig 11575 bp, 10 predicted proteins | sample RhiMetdeltSRZDD5_FD_75297 | JGI IMG/M metagenome (GOLD analysis project Ga0075431, IMG submission 75297) | Populus rhizosphere microbial communities from Tennessee, USA - Rhizosphere MetaG P. deltoides SRZDD5 | ecosystem: Host-associated > Plants > Roots > Rhizosphere > Soil | place: USA... | reverse complement strand
CGCCGCAACCACGCGCGAACGCCGCGGACGCGCGACTCCCGGAGGCCGTCGCCTCCGAAGCCGCCGTCGCCGAGCAACCGGTAGCGGAGGTGGCCGTCGCGAAGGTGCAGGCGCCGAAGCCGGACGCCCCGGCCGTGGACGGCGCCAGGGCGGAGGCGGCGAAGGCCGAGGCCTTACCGCCCGCTGCCTCGCGTCCACACGCCACGCCGCGGGAGCCCACCCCGGTGTTCAAGCGGCGGCAGCCGTCCGCGCCGCCCCAGGCGCCGCCATCGATCGGTGTATTCCGTGAGTCGCTGACGTCGGATCGGTCGGGGATAGCCCGCGCCGTCGCGGGCACACGGCCGCTGCTCGTCGTGCAGACGAATCCGAACTCCATCGAGGCCGAGGCGTACCGCACGGTACGGACGAACATCGAGCTCATGTCCGAGGCGAACGGCTGTCGGCACATCGCCATCACCTCGGCCGCGGGCGGCGACGGGAAGTCGACAACGGCGGCGAATCTCGCGGTCGTGGCTGCCCAGGGGGGCCGCCGTGTCTGTCTGGTCGACGCCGACCTTCGCCGGCCCACGGTCCACGATATCTTCGGGCTCCGAAACATCGATGGGCTGGTCACCGCGCTCGAGCACGGTCAGCCGCTGCACACGGTGGCGAAGGCCACGGATATCGAAGGTTTGTCTGTGGTCGTGGCGGGGCGTGCCGCCGACGAGCGGTTCCACGACCTCCTCACCTCACAGCGGCTGGAGAGCGTTCTCCGGCAATCCGCGGGCGCGTTCGACATCGTGGTATTCGACAGCCCGCCGGTGACGAGCGTCGCGGACGCCCTCAGCATCGCGGCCGTATGCGATGGGGTCATCCTCGTTGTCCGTGCGGGCAGCGTTCCGTTCAGCGTCCTGCGGCGCGCCATCGGACAGGTCACGCAGGTGAAGGGGCGCGTCATGGGTGTGTTGCTGAATCGTGTCGATCTGCGCGCTACGGATTCGCAATCGTACGGCTATTTCCGTGGATATCACGCGACGCTGACCAAGCAGCAGAAGTCGTAGGCGGACGCTCCGCCTCGAGGGGACTCCGACGTTGTGATGGACAGTGGAAACGTGACGGACGGTGCCGGCGTACAGTCGGACGACGCTGCGGATCGCAGCGGGGACGTGCAAACGCTCGCGGTGGGCAACGGCGAATCGCGCCAGGGCCTTCGCCTGGTGCTGGCCGGCCATCATCCGCTGACGCTGTGCGGACTATCGCAGGTATTCGAAAGCGCCCACGAATGCACGGTGGTCGCCGTATGCACCAGCGCGCCTGCCGTCGTCGAAACCGTGCAGCGCCACGAGCCCGACATGCTCATCCTCGACCTGTCCCGGCATGACACGTTCCGCGTCCTCCGCCATCTGCAGCGCGAGCGCCGGTCGACCTGCGTCGTCGTTCTGGCATCGGCGGCCGACGAGGACGAGATGGCGCATGCCGTCGAGCTCGGTGCACGAGCGGTCGTCCGGAAGGAACTGTCGCCCGACGCCTTCCTGGCCTGCATTCGGGAAGTGGACAACGCCGAGCAGCGGCTCCATACGGCCGGCGATACGCACCTCGTCGGCAAGGCGGTGCGAGCGGGTGTGCTCGCCATGCGACGACCGGCCGCCCGCCAGCTCACGCCGCGCGAGGCCGAGATCGCGCAGCTCGCCGTTCGCGGGATATCGACGAAGGACATCGCCGCTCAACTCGACGTCAAGCAAGGCACCGTGAAGATCCATCTGCACAGCATCTACGAGAAGCTCAACGTCGATGGGCGTCTCGGCCTCGTCCTCTACGCCCGCCGCCATCGCCTCATGTAGCTCGCCCCGGGCTACGCCAGCGCCTTCTCCTTCAGGTACAGCAGCAGCGCCAGGCGACCGTCGAGCTGCAGCCGCTCGTAGATCGCGTGCAAGTGGTTCTTGATCGTTCCCTCGGACACGCCGAGCCGTTGCGCAAGCTCCTTGTTGCTCAGCCCGCTGACGGCGGCACGCGCCACCTCGACCTGCCGCGGAGTGAGCGTGTCCGGCACGCGCCCCGGCAGCGGCATGTGATTGTAGGCACCCAGGCTCGAGTCCAGCCACCGGCGACCCGCCTGGACTTCCCGGACGCAGCGAATCAGGTGCTTGGGGTCGGAGTGCTTGAAGACGATGCCCTCGACATCGAAGCGGAGTGCCTCGGTGAGCTTGTGATCGTTCGAGGTCGCCAGCAGCACGACGCGCGTCTGGTCGCCGGCGCTGCGTAGCTGCTTGAGGATCGCGACACCGTCCAGCACGGGCATATCCTGGTCGACGACGAGGATGTCGGGCTTGTGGGTACGCACGGCGCGCAGCGCTTCCTGCGCATCGCTGCAGCCGGCCACCACGGTCACATCGTGCTCGTTCGATAACAGGGACTGAAGTCCGGTCAGCGTGATGGGATGGTCGTCCACCACAACGATCCGCATGCGCGCAGCTGCCTGCCGCCGGGAGGAGCCGCCGAGCGGTGCAGCCAGCCCATTGCGCTCGGCTGAGCGAGGAGGGCGTCGGAGGGTCGAGATCTCAGTCTTCATTGTGTTTTGTCACCCGAAAAGCGCTGCCGGACCTCGCGGGATATCCGCCAAACACTTCCTGTCGAATTTCGTGCTGCGCGAAACCTCCTGGATGTCTACTCGCGGTCCATCACCGCTCACCGGCTGCCGCGGACTTCATCTCCGCGGACGGCATGCTGGGCCGCCAGTGTCGACCGATCCCCTTGCCGGCAAGCTGATGCTTGTGCAGGAGATCGTGCATCGTCGGCCTGCTGATGCCGAGCTCGACCGCAGCGCGACTGATGTTGCCCCGAGTACGGGTCAGGGTCTCCACGACGATCTTCCGTTCGACACGATTTCGCGCCTCTCGGAGCGAGACCCGCTCGGGCGTCGCCGCGGCTGCGATGCCGAGGTCGGCCGGTTCCACCAGGCGCCCGCGGGTGAGGATGACCGCTCGCTCGATGGCGTTCTCGAGCTCCCGGATGTTCCCCGGCCACTGGTGAGAAAGAATGGCGTCGAGGGCGCGCGCGCTGAACTGCAGCGTGCGTCGGTATTTCCGGCAATTGTGCTGGAGGAACTCGTTGGCCAGCATTCCGATGTCCTCGCCGCGCTCGCGTAGCGGGGGAAGCACGATGGTGACCACCGACAGCCGGAAGTACAGGTCCTCGCGCAGGCGGCCGGCGGCCGCTTCGAGCTTGAGGTCCCGGTTGCTGGCTGCGATCACGCGGGCATTGATGCGAATCCGGTTCCGGCCGCCGATCCGCTCGATCTCGCGCTCCTGGAGAAATCGCAGCAGCTTCACCTGGAGCGCGGCGCTCATCTCGCCGATCTCGTCGAGGAAGACGGTGCCATGGTCGGCCAGCTCGAGCTTTCCCTTGCGCTGCACGTGTGCGCCAGTGAACGAGCCCTTCTCGTGGCCGAAGAGCTCGGCCTCCAGAAGGCCGTCCGGGATGGCGCCGCAGTTGATGGGCACGAACGGGGCCGCCTGCCGCCGGCTCTCTTGATGGATGGCCCGCGCGAGCAGCTCCTTGCCGGTCCCGCTCTCGCCCTGAACGAGCACGGTGGCGTCCGTCCTGGCCACTGACACCACGATGCGGAAGATGTCCTGCATCCCGGGGGTGTTGCCGAGGATGTTGTTGAAGGCGCCCTGGGAATTGGGGGCGGCATGGCGCAGCTGCGCCATGCGCTTCAGAACGGTCTCGGGGTCGGGCAGGTCGAGCGGCTCGGAGACGCCCTCCCCGGCTCCGCGCTGAACTGCTTGCTGGCCCCCTGTCGGGTCGTTGTCTTCTAGCATTGGCACCACCGGGGCTGACGGAGCAGCGCATCGAACGCGAGCGCACAGCGGTCCTCGACGGCAGGCGCGAAGCGCGCGCGGATCGCGGCGTCGGGCTCAATCATCGTCGGGGACGTGGTCGGCGTCATTGCGGCGGTTAGACAACGCAAGGTACGTGCCTGTGGCTCTATAATCGTAAGTGTCCGGTTCCGTTGCGGTGTTGGCCCCACGGCGCCGGTCTGGTGCGAACGCGACGTGGTCGACGAAGCGCTGCAGCCCGCAAACTTTGCGGGGCCACATCCAGCACTCACGGTGAGACGGGGAGCGAGCGCTAGCCGGTGGGACGCAGCCCGACGTTTGACGATCGACGCCGCCGGGCGTCGAGCGAGCTCGTCGGCGGTGCTTCGAGCGTGACGATCGTGTACGAGCGCGCCAGCAGCTCGGTGTCGGCATCGGGGCGTCGCCGGCGATCGTGACTGCCAGCGGCGTCCGCTCGGCCTCGAGCTGGCGATGCCGGCGCGTGACGTCGATCGAGGATGACTTCTACGGCGGCGTCGTCGGCGAATCGTTCCTTCAAGTACGCATAGAGGTCGGGGTCACGCCGCGACAGGATGAACAAATGACGGGCCATCTCTCCACCTCGATGAACAAGGCTGACATTCGGTCTGCGCAGTTAGCGTATTCGGTGCCAGCGCTGTAAGTACGCGATCGGGTTGGCAGACGCCCCGGCAGCGTCCGATGTCGGGTCGGGATTCGTAAAGCTTTTCGAAAGCGGCGCCGTTGCCGCTACGGCGAGTTACCTCCGAGGACTCTCAGGCTCCGAAGGCCGCTCGTACAGCGCTTCGCTGCTCGTACAGGAGATGGTTTCCGTTCGTGCCGTGCTTGACGGCTGGCTCAGCGGCGAGGTCCCCCCCGTGCGCGATGCCGTTCGCCGTGGTGATGGTGGACGCCGGGGTCTCCAGCGCCTGCGCGTATGCCTTGAGCTTGTATTGCAGGCACCTGACGCTGATGCCCAGCACCTTCGCCGCCTCTGTCCGGTTGCCGTGCGCGCGTTGCAGCGCACGGAGGATGTGACGGCGCTCGACCTCACGAAGCGGCAAGTCCGCCTCGAACGTGGCCGTCGGGGCGGCCGTGTGCACAGAGGCAAGGTCGTCCACGAACAGGTCGCGCTCGGTCAGCATGTCCCCCTCGACCAGCACGACCGCTTGGGCCAGGAAGTTCTCCAGCTGCCGCACATTGCCAGGCCACGGGAGACCCTGCATACGCTCCATGGCCGAGGGTTGCACGCCGCGAATCGGCTTCTTGTACGCCGCCGAATACCGGGCCAGGAAATGCTCGACCAGCAGGGGAATATCCTCGCGCCGCTCGCGGAGCGGAGGGACCTTGATCATCACGACGGCGACGCGGTAGTAGAGGTCGGCACGAAACGCCCCCGCGTCCACCGCCTGCTTCGGATCCTTGTTGGTTGCGGTGACCAGGCGGATGTTAGTACGGATCGGTTTCGTGCCACCGACCTTCACGAACTCGCGCCCCTGAATCACGCGGAGAAGCTTCGCCTGGAGCGGCATGCTGAGCTCGCACAGCTCATCGATGAAGAGCGTCCCGTTGTCCGCCTGCGAGAACACGCCTTCGCGATTCTCGACGGCGCCGGTGAAGGCGCCTCGTACGTGGCCGAACAACTGACTCTCTGCGAGCCCCTCCGGCACCGCCGCGCAGTCGAAGGTGACGAGCGGGCCGTTGCGCCGATCACTGATGGCGTGGATCGCGCGCGCAATGAGCTCCTTGCCGGTGCCGCTCTCGCCGTAAATGCACACGCTGGCGTCCCCGGCGGCGGCCTTCTCGACACGGGCGAAAACGTCCAGAATCTGTTTCGACCGTCCGACGAGACCGTGGAACGTCCCGCTACGTCGATGGGCGCTTGCCACCCGAGCGTGCGCCAGGCGATTGAACAGCGTGTCGAGAACGACGGGCGAGCAGTGGAGCGACTCCCCGCGTTGAAGGCCGAGCCGTCCCTCGACGCCGAGATGATCGGGGTGATCGACCACGAGCACGGTCCGACCCCCGAAGCCGGTCGTCTTGAGATGCTGCGCGATCCGGACGGCATCTTCTTCGCGGCGAATCCGCGCAATCAGCACGTCGTCGGGGGCGGCGGTGCCGAGTGGCCCCGCGAGCGAATGGACCGAGCCCGCTGAGAGTACTGCGACGCCGACCGGCGCCAGCACTTGTTCGGCACGAGGGCCGATCTCCTGCGTCGGATCGAGAACGATTACTTGCACAGGAGACCGCCTCCTTGAGCTATGTCCGTGAACCGGTCACGGGTCCTCCGGTGTAGCCAGGGGGTCTGATAATGGCAAATCCTCCGACATGAGTCAACGGGCAAACATTTTCCGTTCGATATCGGTACATGGTGTTCTTGGACGGACACCCTCTCTCGTCAACATGGCACTTGTTCGTCGTGCTCGGGGATCGTGATGATGGCGTGAGACCGCGTCTGGAGCTCGACCTCGACCTCGGGACGCCGCCGCCGCTCCGCCTGGCGTCGGTCGATATCGTACGGCTGCTCGCGGCGACGGCGGTGGGTGCTCCGTCGGTCCAGGACGACCTCGACACCGTGGTCCGAAGCGAACCGTTCGCGGAGATACGCATACAAATCGGGGTGGTGACGGGAGACGATGAAAAGCGTACGTCCCATCTGTCCCTCGTTCTACGGGCGGGGGAACTGCGCTCGATCGTATTCAGTTATGAGATCTTGCACGACGCTTAGACAGTGCCAGCGAGTAGATTTAAGGCTATAGCTTGCCGGCATGTCCAGTCCTGAATGGCGACCCGTAAGGTTTTCCGGCGGTCCGCCGATCGCATGGGTCCGGCTCAGCCCGGAAGCCGAACGATTACGAATCCTCGCTGCTCGAGCTCCTCGTAGACCGTACGGGCGGCAACACGGCGGTTATCGGGGACCGTCTCGAGGCCGGGGCCGTGCGGGTGGTCCGGGCCGATCCGACGGTCGAGGATGACCTCGACCCCGTCGACGCCCGCGAAGCCCGACATGAAGTATTGGTAGAGGTCCGGTCGATTCTTGGCGACGACGACGAAGATCCGCACGCCGGGAGCCTACCGCGTACCGTTCGCCACTGGTGTGCGATTTTTATTCGAGCGTCGTAGCGACGATTCGCGGCTGTGACCTTTGGCACGCCGACTGCTTGTGCGACGGGGGCCGGGAGACATGCGATGCGAGTGATCTGCGCGTGGTGCCAGCAGGAAGGCCGCTCGGGCCTGCTGCGCGTCCGCGAACCCGTCAGCGACGACTCGGAAACACACGGAATTTGTGAACGCCATCAGCAGGCGATGTTCGAGGCATTTCCGTCGACCTCGTTTCCAGCGACACGGTGGCTCTTCATCGTCCCGCGCGACGAGGCGGCGCGATACGATCACCTGGTGCAATTGTTGCGCGATGTTCCGGGCGCCACGGTCATCCTCGACCGCCGTCGCGGCGAGCGTCGGCGCGGGGTGGAGTCGCCGTTGCGCGACCGGCGACAGATCGACCGGCGCGTGCGGCGCCCGGAGAGGAGCAGCCTCGGCTATGCGCTCGTGCGCTTTACTCTGAAGTCGGCGTCCGGCTCGTCGCCGCACGAGGCGACGTCGCCGCCTGCGGCCGATCGACATCCCGGCCCGGCGACCCTCACTCCGCCTTGAAGTACTTCGCGCTCGGGTGGTGGAACACGAGCGCGGAGACCGACGCCTCGGGATCCATCATGAATCCCTCGGTCAGCTGGATCCCGATCTGCTCCGGCCGTAGCAGTCGCCACAGCGTCGCCTGATCGGCGAGCTCCGGACACGCCGGGTAGCCGAACGACACGCGGAGACCGCGATACCGGGCCTTGAGCTTGTCGTCCAGCGTCAGCTCCGGCGGATCGGGGAAGCCCCAGAGGGTGCGCAGCCGCGCGTGCAGCATCTCGGCGAACGCCTCCGCGGACTCGATGGCGAGCGCCTGCAGCGCGTGCGACTTCAGATAGGCGCCGTGCTCCTTCAGCGCCTGCGCCCGCTCGCGCACGCCGCGCCCGCACGTCACCGCAAACAGCGCGACGTAATCATCGACGTCCTCACGCACGTAGTCGGCCAGACAGAGACGCTCGCCGTCTCGCTGGCGCGGGAACGTGAAGCGCGCCGCCTCGGCGCCGCCCGGCTCGAAGAGCACGACGGTGTCGCCACCGGCGCGCGCGCGATACCATCGATAGAGGCCATCGGCACGTAAGAGCGCCTCGCGCTTCATGCCCTCGATGACCTCCTCAAGTTCCTTCGCCTTCGGATCGTCTTCCTCGAGGAGCCGCGTGACCACGCCGCGCAGCCCCAGATGCTTGCCGTACAGCATTTGCAGATTCACGTAGGGATAGACGTGCGCCAGCGGGACGTCGCGCAGCAGATGCGGATCGAGATCGGGTGGAACCGGCGGGCTCACGGCGGGGACGTCGGCGCGGGCGCGCACGGGCGGCGTGGCCGGCCGCGGCGCCTCCGCGGCCTCGGCGCCGGCCACCAGCGCGGCCTGCTCGGTGCGAATGCGCTCCACCAACCGGTCGCGCGTGACGGCGGAAAACAGCTGGTTGGCGAGGTCGAGGCCGTCCATGGCGTCCTTGGCGTAGACGGTGACGCCGCCGTACTCGGCGGCGATCCGCAGAGCCGTGAATTTCCTGGTGAGGGCGGCGCCGCCGACGAAGAGCGGAATGTCGACGCCGGCCGCCTTGAGATCCTGCGCCGTCACCACCATCTGCTGCGCCGACTTGACGAGCAGCCCGGAAAGGCCGAAGGCGTCCGGCTTGTGGGCATGATAGGCGGCGATGAGATCCTCGGGCGGGACCTTGATGCCGAGATTGATGACGCGGTAGCCGTTGTTGCCGAAGATGATCTCGACGAGGTTCTTGCCGATGTCGTGGACGTCACCCTTGACGGTGGCCAGCACGATCACGCCGCGGGTCGAAGACTCCGACTTCTCCATGTGCGGCTCGAGATGGGCGACCGCGGCCTTCATCGCCTCCGCCGACTGCAGCACCTCGGCCACGATCAGCTGGTTGTCGTTGAAGAGGCGGCCGACCTCGTCCATGCCGCGCATGAGGGGGCCGTTGATGATCTCGAGCGGGCGGGTGTCGCGGAGCTTGAGGTCCAGATCCTCGAGGAGGCCGTCGCGGCTGCCTTCCACGACATACCGCGCCAGCCGCTCGTCGAGGGGCAGGGTGTCCCGCGTGACCACGGCGCGGCGGCGCTCGCGGAAGTGGGCGGCGAAGGCGGCCACCGGATCAGCGCCGCGGTTGTACAGGAGATCCTCGGCGAGCTTCCGCTCCTCCTCGGGAATCGAGGGATAGCGCTCGAGCCGCTCGGTGTTGATGATCGCGTAGTCGAGCCCGGCCTTCGTGCAGTGATAGAGGAAGACGCCGTTCAGCACCTCGCGCCCGGCCGCCGGCAGGCCGAACGACACGTTGGAGATACCGAGAATCGTCTTGCACTCGGGGAACCGCGCCTTGATCGCCCGCAAGCCCTCGATCGTCTCGACCGCGGAGCCGATGTAGTTCGCGTCGCCGGTCCCGACCGGGAACACGAGCGGATCGAAGATCAGGTCGCGCGCGGGAATGCCGTACTTCCGGGTCAGGAGGTCGTGGCTCCGCTCGGCGACGGCCAGCTTGCGCTGGCGGCTGACGGCCATGCCCTGCTGCTTGTCCTCGTCGATGCACCCGACGACCACGGCCGCGCCATAGGTCTTGAGCAGGGGAGCCACCCGCTCGAAGCGCTCCTCGCCGTCCTCGAGGTTGATCGAGTTCACGATGGCCTTGCCCTGGCTGTGGCGGAGGGCCAGCTCCAGCACCGCGGCGTCCGTGGAGTCGATCATCAGCGGCGCCTTCACGCGGCGCGTCAGCTCGCGCATGAAGCGGTCCATGTCGGCGGCCTCGTCACGGTCGGGATTCGCCAGGCAGGCGTCCAGCACCTGGGCGCCCGCGCGCACCTGGGCGCGCCCCACCTCGGCCGCGTCCTCGAAGCGATCGGCGACCACGAGCTCCTTGAACTTGCGCGAGCCGATGACGTTCGTCCGCTCGCCAACGAACACCGGGCGGTTGTCGTCGGTCGGATAGAGGACGTCGATGCCGCTGACGCCCTGCGGCTCGTCGGCCGCCGGCGTGCGAGGATGCCGCCCCGCGGTGAGACGGGCAATGGCGCGGATGTGGTCGGGCGTGGTGCCGCAGCAGCCGCCGACGAAGTTCACCCAGCGCTGCTCGACGAAACGCTGGAGCTTGAGGGCGAGGCTCTGCGGCGTCTCGCCGTACTGCCCCCGCTCGTCGGGAAGCCCGGCGTTCGGGTAGACGCTCGTCCAGCACGTGGCCATGCCGGACAGCGAGCGAAGGTGGTCGGTCATGAACTCCGGCCCGGTGGCGCAGTTGAGCCCGATCGAGAACAGCCCGAGGTGCTGGAGCGAGATGTAGAGCGCCTCCACACCCTGACCGGCCAGCATCGTGCCCATCGGCTCGATGGTGGCGCTCACCATCAGCGGGACGTCGGGGCGGGCCGACGCACGACGCGCTCGCAGCACTCCGATGGCGGCGGCCTTGAGGTTGAGGGTATCCTGCGCCGTCTCGAGCAGCAGGGCGTCCACCCCGCCTTCCAAAAGCGCCGCCGCCTGCGCCTCGTAGCCGGTCAGCACTTCGTCGAAGGTCACGTTGCGGGTGACCGTGATCGATCGGGTGGATGGGCCCATGGCCCCGATGACGAACCGGTCGCCGGCCGCCTCGCGCGCGAGGCGGGCCGCCGCCAGCGTGATGTCGTGCAGGCGCTCGGCCAGGCCGTACTCGGCGAGAACGTACGGCGCGCACCCGAAGGTGTTCGTGGAGACGCAGTCGGCGCCGGCGTCGAAGTACGCCGCGTGGATGCGGCGGATCACATCGGGGCGGGTCAGGTTCAGGTGCTCGTTACAGCCGTCGTAGCGGTCGCCGCCGAAGTCGGCCGCGCTCAGATCGGCGGCCTGGATCATCGTGCCCATCGCCCCGTCGAGGACGAGGATCCGCTCCGTCAGCGCGCGCGCCAGGCGGTTCATCACCACCATAGTAGCGTACCGCTTCGCGACGGGAGGCGTTCGCGCGCGGCGGGAGCACGACGTTCGCGGAGCGGGTATATTAGACGATCATGACGGCCCCGGCCGCTCCACTTGCGCTCGATGGCATCAAAGTCGTCGACCTGTCGCGCGTCCTTGCTGGTCCGTATTGTGGCGCGCTGCTCGGTGACATGGGCGCCGACGTGGTGAAGGTGGAGGACCCGGCCGTCGGCGACGAGTCCCGCACGTGGCCGCCGCACAAGGACGGGGAATCGGCCGGCTATATCGTCAACAACCGCAACAAGCGCGGCATCTCGGTGAACCTCAAGACGCCCGAGGGTGTCACCGTCATCAAGCGCCTCGCGAAGCGCGCCGACGTGCTCATCGAGAACTTCCGCACCGGCACCATGGAGGAGTTCGGCCTCGGCTACGAGACGCTGGCCGCCGACAATCCGCGGCTCGTCTACTGCTCGGTATCCGCATTCGGGCGTACCGGGCCGCGCGCCGACAGCGCCGGCTACGAGGCGTTGATGCAGGCCTTCTCCGGCATCATGTCGATCACGGGCGAGCCGGGCGGCGCGCCCGTCCGCTGCGGCGTGTCGTTCCTCGATCTGACCACCGGCATCCTGTGCGCCTTCGGCGTCGTCAACGCGCTGCGACTCCGTGAGCGCACGGGGCGCGGCCAGCGTGTCGACGGCTCGCTGCTGGAGACGGCGCTCGGACTCCTGAA
>Ga0075431_100006541_pt1 | contig 11576 bp, 7 predicted proteins | sample RhiMetdeltSRZDD5_FD_75297 | JGI IMG/M metagenome (GOLD analysis project Ga0075431, IMG submission 75297) | Populus rhizosphere microbial communities from Tennessee, USA - Rhizosphere MetaG P. deltoides SRZDD5 | ecosystem: Host-associated > Plants > Roots > Rhizosphere > Soil | place: USA... | reverse complement strand
GGCAGCTTCTCGATGAACTCGTGGGCGTTGGCGCGGCGCGCCGCGTCTTCGACCTCGGCGTTGCCGGCGCTGTGCCGGCCGTAGGCGATGTTGTCGCGGACCGAGCCGTCGAACAGAAACACGTCCTGCTGCACGAGCGCCAGCAGGCTGCGATAGGACGCCAGTCTGAAGTCGCGGATGTCCGAACCGTTCACGAGAATCCGGCCCCTGGTTGGATCGTGGAAGCGCGCGACCAGGTCGGTCACGGTCGTCTTGCCGGCGCCGCTGCGGCCGACCAGCGCGACAACCGAGCCGCCTGGAACGCTGACGTCGAAGTCCCGCACGACGGGCCGGCCCTCACGATACTCGAACTCGACATCCTCGAACGTGATGTTCTGGACGAGGCGCGGCGCCAGGCGCGCATCGGGGCGATCGGGCTTGTCGGCCGGCATCGCCAGCACCTCGAAGACGCGCTCCATCGCGGCCAGCGATCGCTGCAGCTCCGAAAACGAATTGACAATGCTCCAGACCGGGTTGAGGAGCAGGAACATGTACCACTGGAACGCCATGATGTCGCCGATCGACGCCGCCGCGGTGATGTTCAGAAAGCCGCCGTACCAGGTGATGATGACGTTCACCGCCGAGACGAGCAGTCCCCAGCCGCTCCACAGAAACAGCTCGCGCCGCTGCGCGAACAGTTCCTTGCGGAGCACGGTGTGCCGGCCGCGCATGTAGTCGAGCAGTTCGCGTTTCTCACGGGCGAACGCACGCACCACGCGGATGCCCGAGAACGTCTCGCCGACGTGCCCGTCAATCTCCTCGAGGTCTCTGCGCACCGCGCGATAGATCGGCCTGACCCGGCGCGCGAACGCGAAGCTCATGACGACCGCGCCCGGAATCACCAGCATCGCCATCATCGCCAGCCGCCAGTTCAGCGTCAGCAGCACGCCGATGGCGATGAGCAGCCGGATGAACGAGATCGACGGCGAGAGGACGGCGCCCTGCAACAAGCCGGTGGTCGTGTCCACGTCCCCGGTGAGGCGCGACAGGATGCCCCCCGTCTTCATCTCCCACAGCGTCGGCAGCGGCAGGTGCAGCAGCCGATCGACCAGCGAGCGCCGCAGCGACAGCATCACCTGCGTGTTGAGCAGCCGTTGGCGGTAATCGCGCGTGATGCCGACGAATGCGGAGAGCAGGATGACCGACAGAAAGGTCATTCCGGCGAGATTCAGCCGCTGCAGGCGCGTCGCCGTGTCGAGTGCGGTGTTCAGCAGGACGCGGTCGATGATGAACCGCATGAACAACGGTTCCATCATCTGCAGCACGGTGCCGACCAGCGTCAGGCCGAAGACCGTGGCCACGCGGTAGCGATGCGGCCAGAGCCAGCGCAGGTACTCGCGGATGTATTCGCGGCGCTTGCCGCCGAGCAGCGCCGGTCGTGCGTCGGTCGCGCCGGTCGATGTTTCTGTCGCGTCCGTGCCGACGGAGGTCTTGCCCCTGGCCTGATCGGTACGGTCGTCGAGCCGCCGCTCGCGGTACTCGCGGACGAAATGCTCATACCGCCGTCGCGAAGAACGCGCGTGGCGCCCGCGCGGGTCGATCGTCTTGCTCATCGGATCAATGAAGACCGGGCGTCATCAGTATAGAATCGCCCTTCTATATGACACGTTCCTTTGTGTGCGGGGTGGTGCTCACCGTTCTTCCGGCGGCGCTTGCCGCTCAGCAGGGCCAGCCGCAGATCGGCATCGCTCCGGTCACGTTGACCGCCGGACCCTATTCCTTTGATACAGCCGAGCAGCACCGCCTGAAAGTGACGATCGTTGCACGAGGGCTTGCGCATCCATTCAGTCTGGCGTTCCTGCCGAATGGGGACGCGCTCGTCACCGAACGGGGCACGCGGCTTCGCGTCATTCGCGGCGCGACGGGCACCCAGGCGAAGGTAGAGCCGGACGCGGTGACTGGCTTGCCGTCCATGCCGGCGTTTCGGACCGGCGGTCTGCACGAGATCGCGCTGCATCCCAAGTTTGCCAGCAACGGGCTGATCTACTTTACTTATAACAAGGCTGGAGAGGTCAGCGCCTCCAACCCGCAGCAGCGGCAGAGCGCGATTGTGCTGGCCCGCGGCAAGTTCGACGGCAAGGGACTGACGAACGTGCAGGACCTGTTCGTTGGCAACTGGAACAACGGCGCGAGCGGATCGCGTCTCGCGTTCGGTCCGGATGGCCTCGTCTACGTCACGACCGGCGCGCCCTTTGGCGAGCAGGCGCAGGACACGAACTCGGTCTACGGCAAGGTGCTGCGTCTGACCGACGAAGGAAAGGTGCCGCCGGACAATCCGTTCATCGGCAAGCCGGGATACCGGCCTGAAGTGTTCTCGATGGGGCATCGCGATCAACTCGGGCTGACGATTCACCCGGCGAGCGGTGCGGTCCTCACCGCGGAGCACGGTCCGAACGGCGGCGACGAGGTCAACGTGATCCTGGCCGGCCGCAACTACGGGTGGCCGAAGTGGAGTTACGGGCGCACCTATGAAGGACCACGCTGGTCGGAGACGCCGCTCGCTCCAGGCATCGAGCAGCCGCTGCTCCTGTGGATTCCATCGATCGCGCCCACGGGACTGACCTTCTACACCGGCGATCGCTTTCCAACGTGGAAGGGCAACCTGTTCGTCGGCAGCGCCCGCCGGGGAGAGGTGCCGCGCACGGGTGGCCTCGAGCGCGTCGTGCTGAACGACAAGATGGAGGAGCTGCGCCGTGAAACGCTGTTGACCGAACTGCATCAGCGCATTCGCGATGTGCGGCAAGGACCTGACGGCCTGATCTACGTCGTCACGGATGAAGATGATGGGGCGCTATTGCGGCTCGAGCCCGAGCCAGGAGCATCGAAATGAGTACACGGATCAAATGGATGGGTGTTGCGTTCGTCGTGATGACGCTGACCGCCGTGATGTCGTTCGGCGTATCGGCGCAGCAGAATCAAATGTCGTTCTTCGTGACCAGCGCGGGATCCGGCAATGGCGCGAATCTCGGCGGCCTGGCCGGCGCGGACAAGATCTGCCAGAACCTGGCGCAGGCGGCTGGCGCCGGTAATCGTATGTGGCGCGCCTATCTCAGCGCCGCGGCGGCGGCTGGACAGCCGGCGGTGAATGCGAAGGATCGGATTGGCAAGGGGCCGTGGCGGAACGTGAAGGGCGTCGTGATCGCCAACAGCGTCGACGAACTGCACTCTGACAAGAACAACCTGACGAAAGAGACGGCACTCACCGAGAAGGGGACTGTCGTCAATGGCGTCGGCGACACGCCGAACCAGCACGACATCATCACCGGCTCTGGCCCCGACGGGACGCTGGCGACGAATCCGAACGGTGACTCGACCTGCTCCAATTACACGGCGGCGACCGACGGCATGGGGTCGGCGCAGCTCGGACACGTCGATCGCATGGGCCGCGGTGCAACCGGTTCGTCGTGGAATTCGGCGCATCCGTCGCGCGGCTGCTCACAGGCGAATCTCGTTGCCACGGGCGGCAACGGATATCTCTACTGCTTCGCCGCGAATTGATGGAACCGGGGTCAGATCGACCCCCAGCGAGAGGTCGTTCATGAATCGCACGCGTGCTCTGTTAGTCGTCGTCGCCGTCCTCGTGCTCGCGCCCGCATCGCGCGCTCACGCGCAGTTGCTCGCCGCCAAGGATGGTCCGATCGTCTACGGCCATCATCACCTGCTCGTCACGAACGTGGCCGACCACAAGAAGTTCTGGGTCGACACGCTCGGTGGAGTGGCCGTCACGATCGGCACGCAGAATCGGGAGATCGTCAAGTTTCCCAACGCGCTGCTGTTCATGAATCCTGGAATGCCGTCAGCCGGGAGCCGGGGAAGCACGGTGAATCACATCGGCTTCTCCGTGCCCAACCTGCGCCAGACGGTCGATAAGCTCAAGGCCGGCGGCTACAAGATGGTCACCGCCGAGGAAGCACCGCCGACCGTGAAGGTCCAGGACGACATCGGGCTGACCAGCGGCGGCGACGTCTCGGGCATCGCCTACGTCATCGGCCCCGACGACGTGAAGGTGGAGATCGTCGAGATCAAGAAACAGACGATGCCCATCGTCAGCCATCACGTGCACTTCTTCAGTCAGAAACCGGAGGAGGTGCAGGCGTGGTATGTGAAGACCTTCGGGTCGAAGCCGCGCGCCGCGGCCACCAATGGCATCATCGGGTCAGATCTGCCCGGCATTGGTCTCAGCGTCTCGAATTCACCCGCGCCTGTCGCCGGCACGCGCGGCCGTGTGATCGATCACATCGGGTTCGAGGTGAAGGGGCTCGAGGCATTCGTCAAGAAGCTCGAAGCACAGGGCATCAAACTCGATCGTCCTTACACACCCGTTCCGGCTCTGGGGATCTCGATCGCCTTCATCACCGATCCCTGGGGCACGTACATCGAGCTCACCGAGGGGCTCGACAAGGTCTCGTAATCTAGCGGACGGCGAAGGTCTCCTCATGGAGCACCTGGCCGTCTGCGCGGAGCTCCACTTTCCAGGTGCCAGAGCGGTCGGCGCTGATTCGCGTCTGGCTATACGTGCGGAAGCCTGCCGGATTGGCACGGATGCGAAGCGGCACGCTCTGTTGCAGCCGATCGTCCCGATACCATCGATGCTCGATGGTCGTGTCGCGCGGCGACGCCACACGCGTGTAGAAGTACATCGTCCCGGCACTTTGCGCACCGTTCGCCGGTGAGCACGTCCACGCGCCGCTGCGCGTCAGGTTGCGGCACACCTGCGCGTTGACCACGCTGACCGCTGCTGGACGAGTGGTTGGACGCGGTGCTTCCGGGGCGGCCGCAACCGGAGGAGGAGATGGCGCAACCGGCTCGGGCGCCGGCGGTGGTGTCGTGTCTGCGGGCTCGGCGGCGGGTGGCGCTGGAGTCGGCGCTGGTGAAGTGGGAGCAACGCTCGAGGCTGGAGCAGATGCCGTGCTCGCCGCGGGCGAGGAGGCCGGGCGGTCGAGTGCGCCGCTCGATTGGAACCAATACCACCCCGAAGCAATCAGGACGAGAGCGACGAGCCCGAACAGGAGGGCGCGGAACGGCCCACGGCTCGCGACACGCACGCCGACTGCGTGCGGAGCAACCGGTACGGCGGTTGTTGCGCGAGGCGTCACCGGAGGAGGCGGCGTTGGCGGCGGCGGCCGCAGTGGTAGATCCGGAATGACCGCCGTCGATGCCGTTCTCGGCGAAGGCGCAGTCTTGTGCACGGGCGCGTGCGGCGGAGGCGCGGCCGGTGGCGGTGTCACCCTTGGCGGAGCCGCAGTCTTCGGCGCCGCAGGAGGCGGAGCCGCAGGCTTCGGCGGCGCGGGAGGCGCCGCAGTCTTGGGTGGCACGGGAGAGGGACCCTTGGGCGGCGCCGCGGCCGGTCGCACTGGTGCTGAGGAGGATGGCGGCGGTGACGTCGCTGGCCAGTCGGGAGACACCGGCTGCCGGTTGGAAGACACCGGTTGCCGGTTGGGAGACACCGGTTGCGCGTTGAAGGGAACTCCCCGCGCCTCGCAGAACTGCTGAAGATTCTCGCGACTCGTGGCGACGAACGGGTCCGTCGGCGGCAGGCTCGAGGTGGCGATCGAGTACGCACGCCGATAGCATGTCTCGGCATCGCTCAGCTTGCCGTTCATCTCGCACACGATGGCCAGGTTGTTCAGTGTGTTCGCGACTTCAGGATGCTGCGCGCCGAGGCTGAACTCCTGCAGCACCAGTGCCCGGCGCAGCAGCCGCTCGGCAGCGACATGGTCGCCGCGCGCTTCGGCCTGTTCAGCTCCACGTACGAATGTGCGGACGTCGTTGGTTCCCTGCATTGCGTCCGTCCATTGTAGAACGGTCATACTATGTGCCCGCTGCCCACATGACGATGAATGCCGACGAGCGTCTCGAGCTCTTCTTTTCGCAGTCGCTGGATGGGTTCTTCTTCATGATGATCGACGAGCCCATCCGTTGGGATGACTCGATCGACAAGGAGCGCGCCCTCGACTACGTGTTCGAGCACCAGCGCATGACGAAGGTGAACGACGCGATACTCGCCCAGTACGGCGCGACCCGCGAGTCCTTCCTCGGCACGACCCCGATGGATCTCTTTCGCCATGATGTCGCTCACGGGCGCCGCGTCTGGCGCGAGTTCTTCGATCGCGGACGGCTCCACGTCGAGACCGACGAACGGCGAGTGGACGGCACGCCGATCCGGATCGAGGGCGACTACCTGTGCTTCTACGATGACCAGGGCCGGATCACCGGGCACTTCGGCATTCAGCGCGACGTCACCGAGCGCGAGCGGGCCGGCGAGGCGCTGCGCCACTACAACCGCCGGCTGCAGGTGCTGCACGACATCCACCTGGATATCCTCGGCACGCGCTCGCCGCAGCAGATTGCCGAGGCCACGCTGCGGCATCTTCAGGAATTGATTCCGTGCCGCCGCGCCAGCGTGGCCGTGTTCGACCTGCCGCGCGGCACGGGCACCATCATCGCCTCGCGGGACGGAGGAGAAGCGCAGCCGCTTGACGGAGCGACGATTCCCATCGAGGCGTTCGGCGCGCGCGAGGAGCTGCAATCGGGTCTGGTCGGAAGCCTGCGCAGCCTCGGTCCGCACGATCACATCGCGGACACGCTGGCGGCCGGCGCACCCTCGACAATCCATGTTCCGCTGCTGGCGGACGCCGACCTGATCGGCGTGCTCAACGTCTCGTGCCCGGGCGACCGGACCTTCGGTCGGCCGGCGATTGAAATTGCGCAGGAGGTCGCGAGCTCGCTGGCCATCGCGATGCGGCAGGCGCAGCTGCGCGAACGCGTCGAGCGATATGCCAACGAGTTGGAGGACCGCGTCATCGCCCGCACGGCCGATCTCGAACGCAGCGAGAATCGCCTGGCCGCGGTGCTCAACGCGCTGCCCGACCTGGTCTTCGTCGTCAACGACGAAGGCCGCTACGTCGAGATCCTGACGTCGCACGAGGACCTGCTCTATCGGGCCGCCGAGGAGATGAAGGGACGCCGCTTTCACGACATCCTGCCTGGACCGATCGCCGATGCTCACCTGCGGCTGGTACAGCAGACACTGGAGACGCGGCGCAGCCAGACGCTGGAGTACTCGCTTCGTGTGCTGGCTGGCGAACGCTGGTTCGAAGGACGCACGGGACTGCTCGGTGTGCAGGTCGACGGCCATCCGGCCGTGGCGTTCATCGCCCGCGACGTCACCGATCGCAAACGTGCCGAAGAGCTCGAATCGCAGAACATCTACCTGCGCGAGGAGATCAGCGTCGAGCGGAGCTACGGCGAGGTCGTCGGCGAATCTGCGGCGATGCGCAAGGTGTTCAAGTCGATCGGGATGGTCGCCGACACCGAGTCCACCGTGCTCGTGCTCGGTGAGACCGGCACTGGGAAGGAACTGACGGCGCGCGCCATTCACAACCTCAGTCGCCGCCGTCACGGCGTCATGGTGAAGGTGAACTGCGCCGCGCTGCCGTCGAGCCTGGCGGAAAGCGAGTTGTTCGGGCACGAGCGCGGAGCGTTTACCGGCGCGGTGCAGCAGAAGAAAGGGCGCTTCGAGCTCGCGCACAACGGGACGATCTTTCTCGACGAAGTCGGCGAGCTATCGGCCGACGTCCAGGTAAAGCTGCTGCGCGTCCTGCAGGAGCAGGAGTTCGAGCGGCTCGGGAGCACGCGGCCGACCAAGGTGAACGTGCGGGTGATTGCCGCGACCAATCGCAACCTCGAAGAAGAGGTCGCACGCGGCCGCTTTCGATCGGATTTGTTCTATCGCCTCAATATCTTCCCGATCCATCTGCCGTCGCTGCGCGATCGCAAGCCTGACGTGCCGCTGCTGGCCACGCACTTCGCACGGGAGTTCGCCCGCCGAATGGGGAAGCCGGTGCGCGGCATCGAAGCCAACGCGATGGCCCGGCTGATGACGTATGAATGGCCCGGCAACGTTCGAGAGCTGGCCAACGTGCTCGAGCGCGCCGTGATTCTGTGCGACGGGCCGTCGATTCTCGAGGGACACCTCGGTGTCATCGGACGCGACCGCCGTGAAGGCGGTGCATTCCCGACGCTCGAAGAGATGGAACGGCAACACATCATCCGCGCGCTCGCACAAACCGGCGGCGTGCTCGCCGGTCCGCAAGGGGCGGCCCGGCTGTTGGGCATGCGGCGGTCGACCGTGTGGTCACGGATGAAAAAGCTGGGAATTCAGACCACTCACGACTGAGCACCGCCTGAAGAGGCGGCCCCCAAACAGCCTCTACACCCCGTGCCGACATTTCGGCACCGCTGCTGATATTCACACACCGCCTTCGCGCGCCAGGCTCCGTTAAACGGCAATCCCTACATCGTTTCAATTAGTTGATCTGAAGCCGCTTGCCGGCTTGACCTACCGACACTGCTCCCCCTGGCACATCCATCGCTCTCCTTGTCTGACGTGCCGCGTCCTCGCAGGTCTTCGCGGCATGAAAGCGAGACGGAGAACATGTTTACGCGCAGGCAAGCGATCCGATGGGCGGAGTTGTGGGTGTCGTGCTGGAACGAAGGCGACTACGAGACGCTGCTCGCTCTTTATCGCGATACCACGCGTTTCGGCTCCCGATCAGACGAGTCTGGTCAGGGTCACGACAACAAGGTGCTGGCGCTCAAGCACCACTGGGCCGCGGTGCCGTTCGGGATTCATTCGGTTCGCGGCGAGCTGGAGCGGGTGTCGTGGGATCCCGAAACACGCGAGCTGACCATCGTGTACGCAACCAATCTTGACGGGACGCGCCTGTACGGGTGCGACCTCGTCACGCTCGACAGCGAAGGTCGAGTGGTGCTGGGCGAGCCGTGTGTGGGCTGCGTCGCGGATGACCCCGCGGTCGGCGATCACGCGCTCGTGCATGCACTGAGACACGCAGAAGGAGGACGGTAATGCGCATCATTCCTACGCTCCGCGGCTTCCTCATCGGGGCCGGTGTGAGCGGAGTCATCGTATCGGCCACGGCATCGTCATCGGCGCAGACTTCGAGCGCGCTGGAGACGACCTACTCGGTGCGCCGCTCGCTCGAGCGGCTGCCGTACTACGGCGTGTTCGACTACATGACGTTCGGCGTCGATCGCGGAGTGGTCACGCTGAACGGCTACGCCTATAGCGGGAGTCTCAAGACGGCAGCCGAGATTGCCGCGCGCCGCTCGGCCGGCGTCGATGAAGTGGCGAATCGACTCGAGCTGCTGCCGGCGTCGCCGAATGACGATCGGATCCGCTGGGTGGCCTTTTACAAGATTTACACGGACGCATTCCTGTCGCGCTACGCGTCGGGCGGCGAGTGGGGCGTCAGGCGTGAGCTGATCGAGGCCCGCCGCTTCAACGGGATGTATCAACCGCTCGGTCTCTACGCCATCCACATCGTCGTGAGGAACGGACATGTCTCGCTCTTTGGAGTCGTGGACAGCGACGCAGACAAGCAGATCGCGGAGGTAAGGGCGCGCGAGGTGTCGGGCGTCTTCGGAGTCGAGAACGAGATCGTCGTGGCGAAGAAGGTCGCCGCAAAGTAGGTGCCGCCTTCAGGCGGCCCATCCGAGATGGAGAAAGAGATGACGACGTTGAAAACGGCGGTGCGAGCGCTGTTCATGGTGGCTGTGGTTGTTTTGTGCGGCGTCTCCGTCGCGGGCGCACCGGCACCACCTCGCGCGACCGAAGCACTTGCACCCGAGCTGAGCGGCCTGGGGACGCTGCACGTGCCCATCTCGACTGCGTCGCCACGCGCGCAGCGATTCTTCGATCAAGGCATGCGGCTGCTGTATGCCTTCAACCACGCCGAAGCCATCCGCGCGTTCCGCGAAGCAGCGCGGCTCGATCCATCCATGGCGATGGCTTACTGGGGCCAGGCACTCGCGCTTGGTCCCAATCTCAACGCGCCGATGTCGCGCGAGAACGGCCGCGCGGCCTACGTCGCCATCCAGGCCGCACGGGCCGCGGCGTCACGCGCGAGCACGCGCGAGCGTGCGCTCGTCGAGGCGTTGGCGGCGCGCTACGCCCCGGAAGGCGCCGGCGATCGGCCGGCGCTCGACCGCGCGTATGCCGCGGCGATGCGAGACGTTGCGATGCAGTTTCCCGGCGACCCAGACATTCAGACGCTGTACGCCGACGCGACGATGAATACGATGCCGTGGGATTACTGGCAGAAGGACGGCGCGGCGAAGCCGGAAACGGCGCGCATCCTCGATGTCCTCGAGGGCGTGATCGCCCGGCATCCCGATCATGCCGGCGCGCTGCACTATCACATCCACCTGGTGGAGGCGTCGAATGATCCCGATCGCGCCGAGCGCAGTGCGGATCGGTTGGGTGCGCTGATGCCTGCGGCTGGTCACATCGTCCACATGCCGGCGCACATCTACTTGCGCGTCGGCAGGTATGCGGATGCGGCGGCCGCGAACGAGCGCGCGATTCTTGCCGATGAGGACTACCTGGCGCAGTGTCAGGCGCAGGGCCTCTATCCGGTCAGCTACTATCCGCACAACCTGCATTTCCTCTGGGCAGCGGCGACGTTCGAGGGCCGCGGCGCGGTGGCGGTCGATGCGGCGCGAAAGGTAGCGGCCAAAGTGCCGCACCATCACGCAGGAGCCCTCGCGTGGACGGCTGATTTCCCCGTGACGCCGATGCTCGCCTATGCGCGATTCGGCCGCTGGCAGGACGTCCTGACCGAGCCGAAGCCGCCCTCGCACGAGCCCTACGCGACCGGCGTCTGGCACTACACGCGTGGTCTCGCGTTCGTGGCGCGCGGCCATCTCGATCGCGCCAGCGCCGAGCTCGCCGCCGTGAAAGCGACGATGAAGCACGAGGCGTTTACGACGACGCTGAAGGAACTGCCGCTTCTGACAAACCTGCAGATCGCGTCGCGTATCCTCGAGGGTGAGTTACGACTTCGGGAGGGCAGTGGCGATGCCGCGATTGCGCTGCTGCGTGAGGCCGTGGTTATCGAGGACGGTATTCCCTATAACGAACCGCCGGTGTGGCACCATCCGCCGCGACAGATTCTTGGCGCGATGCTGATCGAGACCGGCCGGCCCGTAGACGCGGAAGCCGTGTATCGAGAGGACCTGAAGCGCTTTCGCGAGAACGGCTGGTCGTTGTTCGGCCTGGCCGAGAGTCTGCGCGCGCAGGAGCGCGGACACGAAGCCGCCGGCGTGCAGCGGCGTTTCGAACGGGCGTGGAGCCGTGCCGACGTCGCACTGACGTCGTCGCGGATCATGACCAACGATGTGGACAGGTATGTCGATCTACCCACTGGCGTGCGCCTGAACTACGTCGAACGCGGTGATCCGCACGGCACGCCGGTGGTGTTGTTGCACGGCTACACGGACTCACGGCGCTCATACGATCGCATCCTGCCGCTATTGCCTTCGTCGTTTCGTGTGTTCGCGGTAACGCACCGCGGTCACGGAAACTCGAGCAAGCCTGACACCGGGTATCTGCCACACGACTTTGCCGCAGACCTCGCGGCGTTTCTCGATGCGATGCGCATCCAGTCGGCGGTGATCGTCGGGCACTCGATGGGATCGACAGTGGCGCAGCGGTTCGCGATCGACTACCCGTCACG
>Ga0075431_100006540_pt1 | contig 11576 bp, 9 predicted proteins | sample RhiMetdeltSRZDD5_FD_75297 | JGI IMG/M metagenome (GOLD analysis project Ga0075431, IMG submission 75297) | Populus rhizosphere microbial communities from Tennessee, USA - Rhizosphere MetaG P. deltoides SRZDD5 | ecosystem: Host-associated > Plants > Roots > Rhizosphere > Soil | place: USA... | reverse complement strand
TGGGATGGCCCTTGATCGATGCTCGGCTTTTCATATGTCCCGAGGCGTGCAAAAGGTCCGCCTGAAGGCGGACACTACGAGTACGCAGTGCCTGGGTGTACGTAGTGTCCGGTTTCAGCCGGACGTTCAGGTCAGGGCGCCGACGCGGTCGAGGATGGCGTTGAGCGTGGCTGAGGCGCCGTGAAGCGGGAGATTGCTGATGTAGAAGTGCCGCACGCCGATATCCATCATCGCCCGCAAAGTGCGAGCGCACACGTCGACGGGTGTCGCGCCCGCTTCGAACTCGGCGGTGAGCGCGGCGGCGGGCACCGGAAGGAATCGGCTCAGCTGCTCGAGGGTGCGCGCATTCGCGCTCCTGTAATAAAAGACGCCAAACATTCCCGGCAGGCGGTCAAGTCCGCGACGACGTGTTTCCTCGACGAATCGCGCGACCGGTGCACTGTCGAGATGGCTGACGACCTGCGTGAGATAGAAGTCGGCGTTGACGTCGTCATGCGCGAGGAAATCGACCTGCTGCGCGGCATCGCCGTACGGATTCGCCCAGCCTCCCAGCTGAAGCCGTGGCTCGCGCACGCGGATCTGCTGGCGCAGCTGCCAGGCGTGCTCGACGCACCGCGGGCGCCCGAGCGTACGATCCCCACCCAGGACGACCATTGCCGGGAATCCGTGCTGCCACGCCTGTTCGGCGTAGCTCAGACAGAACTCGAGGGAATGCTTGGTCGTCAGGAACGGGACAACGCGGTCGCGCGGCAGCTCGCGCCCCAGGTTCGTGACGAGATGCCGAACGTTGTTTTCTTCCTGCGTCCCTACCGCGCTATCAGTCAGGAATACCGCGATTCCCTGGCGCGTGAGGGCGCGGACGGCGTGATAGGTGTCGATCCACGCATCCATCCCTTCCGCGGATCCGAGTTCCGCACGGGGCGGCCGGAGCTCCGCCGCCATCGCCATATTCCCGGATTGCAGCGATCCCAGGAACGACACGTCCGTGGGTTAGCGGGACGCGCTCGCCGCGGGCGGCGGCGTCGCGTCCCCGACCGTCCGCATGACGAAGTCGAACATCAGTTGACGTAGATGCCGATTCATGCGCGGATCGGCAAAGCCGTGCCGCTGGCGCGGGTAGATCATCATCTCGAACGGCTTGCCGAGTCTCTGCAGCTCGTAGGCGAACTGCTCCGAGTTCTGACGATGGACGTTGTCGTCGACGCCGCCATGGATCAGCAGCATCTTCCCGTGCAGCTTGGCCGCGGCGAACCGCGGCGCCGTGTCGCGATAGCCACCGGGATTGTTGCGCGGGATCTTCATGTAGCGCTCGGTGTAGACCGTGTCGTAGTTGCGCCAGTCGGTCACCGGCGCGCCGACGATGCCGGCGGCCCAGCTGGTGCTGTGAGTGAGCGCGTACGCCGTCATGAACCCGCCGTAACTCCAGCCGTGCAGCGCGATGCGCGACGCGTCGACGTAGGGCAGCGCCTTGAGCCAGGTGATGCCATCCTCGAGATCGCGCAGTTCCAGCTCACCGAGCTTGCCGTAAATCGGCCACTGCGCCTCCGCGCCCTTGCCGCCCGCGCTGCGGTTGTCGAGCACCCAGACGATGACCCCGTGCTGTGCGAGGAGCTGGTGATACATGTAGGTCGAGCCGCCCCACTGGTTGCGCACGTAGGCGCTGGTCGGCCCGGCGTAGGTCAGCTGGTAGACCGGATAGCGGCGCGATGGATTGAAGTCGGGCGGCTTGATCAGCATCCCATCCATCACGAAACCGTCTCGCGCCTTCACTTCGACAAATTCCGGCTTTGACAACTCGTACTGGGCCAACGATTCGACCGCGTTGGCATCGATGACCCGTACCTCGGTCCCGTCTGATCGATGGAGCCGGACCTGCGTCGGCGTGACCGCATCGCTCCACACGTCGATGTATTGTGAAAACGATGGATTGAAAATCGCGCGATGTGTTCCGTCGGTCGTGGACACGCGCGTCATCCCGCCGCCGTTCAACCCGATTCGGAAGATATCGGTGTCGAGGTGACGGCGTGCGCCGGCGTCGAAGTAGACCAGGCCTTTCGCTTCGTCCACGCCGTAGAGCGATCGGATCTCCCACCGGCCGTCGGTCACCTGCCGGACGAGCGTGCCGTCGGCGCGGTAGTGGTACAGGTGCTTGAAACCGCTTCGTTCACTGAACCAGAGGAAAGACCCGTCCTTCAGCCAGGTCGGGCTGCCGTTCGCATTGACCCAGGCCTTCGTCGTCTCCCTGAAGAGGCGACGCGAGGCGCCTGATGCCGGTTCGGCGACGTTGACGTCGAGCCAGGTCTGCTCTCGGTCCTGGACCTGGTAGACGACGCCGCGGCTGTTCGGCGCCCAGTCCACGTCGACGATGAGCATGTCGGCGGGCACATAGTCGCGTCCTTCTACCCACGCCACGGCGCCGCCCGCCGCCGGCACGACCCCCAGCTTCACGAGCGGGTTGGGATCGCCCGCCTTTGGATAGTCGGTGACTTCGACGCTCTGCCGGTAGGGAATATCGTCGGCAACCGTGTATTCCGGAACGGGGCGTTCATCGAGTTGGAGGAATGCGAGGCGCGTCGAGTCGGGGCTCCACCAATAGCCGCGGAATCGCCCTCGTCCGTAGATCTCTTCCTGGTACAGCCAGTCAAGCTTTCCGTTCAGCAGGTACGAGGAGCCATCGTTGGTCAGCGCGCGCTCCTGCCTGCTGCCGACATCGACGGTGTGAAGGTTGTTGGCACGCACGAAGGCGACGGCGCGGCCGTTCGGGCTGAACGTCGCCTCTTCCTCGGCTCCCGCCGTCGATGTCAGCCGGGTCGCGCGGCCGGCGCTGAAGTCATAGAAATAAAGGTCATCGTCGATGGTGATGAGCGCGGCCGTGCGCGACGGGTTGAACGTGAGATCGTCCGATCGCGCGTGCTCCTCGGCGATCTCGCGCGTCATTCCCGGGAGCGCGGCGAGCGCGTCTTCCATACGGTCCGCATCGAACAGCGGCGACGTCTGCCCGGTTGCTGCGTCGACGACGAGCCATTCGACACGGCGCCCGGCGCGCCGCATCTGCAGATACTTCGTCTCGTCTATCCACCGGAGGTTGGTCGGCGGCGCACCGCTGAAATCGACGCGAGCTTCGGGATCGTAGATGACGTCAACCGTCAGCTCGCGCGGCGGCGCCTGCGCCAGGGTGACCGACGCGAGGGCCGCAGCGGCCAGACAGACGCACGCCAACCGGCGGAATGCTGGAGCCATAGCGAAAGAATATCAGGCTGAGGCCTGATATTGTGACCGCGTGATCTCGCGCCGGGTGCCGCCGTCTACGGAAGCCAACGCGATCACGCGCGTCCTCGGGCAGCTGCGGGTTGCCGGAGTCCCGATTGTCGATCTGACGGAATCAAATCCGACCCAGTGCGGCATCGCCTACTCTCCGGCATTGCTCGACTCGCTCGCCAGCCCGGAGGCGCTTCACTACGACCCGCAGCCATTCGGTTTGCCATCAGCTCGCGCGGCGGTGGCGGACGATCAGCGCCGCCGCGGCGCCCGTATCGACCCTGCGCAGGTCGTGCTGACGGCCAGCACCAGCGATGCATACGCGTGGCTGTTCAAGCTGTTGTGCAATCCAGGCGACGCAGTCCTGGTTCCGCAGCCAAGCTATCCGCTGTTCGATCATCTGACTGCGCTCGAGGGCCTTGCCGCGCATCCCTATGCGCTCGAATACCACGGCCGCTGGACGATCGACGTCGAATCGATACGGCGCGCGCCCTCGAACGTCCGCGCGCTGCTGGTCGTGTCGCCCAACAATCCGACCGGGTCGTTCATCACCGGCGCGGAGCTCGCACAGATGTCAGCCGTCTGCCGATCGCGCGGCTGGGCGCTGATTGCCGACGAAGTTTTTGCCGACTACCCGCTCGAGGCGATTGACCCCGTGACTGATATCGCGGGGCGGAGCGACGTGCTCTCGTTCACGCTCGGGGGTTTGTCGAAAACCGTGGGTCTGCCCCAACTGAAGCTTGGCTGGTGCATCGCCGGAGGGCCACCGGCGGAGCGGGAGGCAGCGCTTGGCGCTCTTGAATTGATCGCCGATAGCTACCTGTCGGTTGGAACGCCAGTGCAGGTAGCGGCGCCGCACCTGCTGCGTGAGGGCGGTGCGATTCGCGCAGCCATCCACTCGCGGGTCCGGGAGAACCTGGCCGCGTTGCGCGCCGCGGCGGCACCATACCCGGCCTGCGAGGTGTTGAAAGTGGAAGGCGGCTGGTCGGCGGTCATTCGAATCCCATCGACGAGGCCGGAAGAAGATCTGGTGCTCGACCTGCTGCGCCGCGAGCGGATCCTCGTGCATCCGGGCTACTTCTTCGACTTTGCCCGTGAGGCCTATGTGGTCGTCAGCCTGTTGCCGATTCGCGCTGTCTTCGACGAATCCAGTGCACGCCTTTTGCAGTTCCTGAGTGTCTGATGCGACGCGCCGGCATTCTCGTCCCGCTTTTCTCCATTCCCTCGTCGCACAGCTGGGGCATCGGCGAAATTGGCGACATTCCCGTGCTGGCGGTGTGGCTGCGCGCCGCCGGCCTGCGGGTCCTGCAGCTGCTCCCGATCAACGAGATGCCTCCTGGCGAGCGCTCGCCGTATTCCGCGCTCAGCGCGATGGCAATCGATCCGCAATTCATCAGCCTGCGACAACTCGAAGACTTCGACGCGCTCGGCGGTGAAGCGCATCTCGAGCCGGAGCTGCGCGAGCGCCTGGCTGGCGCCCGCGCCGCGCGGGCGGTCGATTACGCCACGGCCCGCGAGTTGAAGCAGACGGCGCTGCGCCGATCGTTTGCGCGGTTCAAGGACGTCGAGTGGCACGCCGGCACTTCGCGGGCGGCCGCGCTGCGCAGGTACATAGAAGATGAAGCCGATTGGCTCGAGGAGTACGCGCTTTTTCGCGCCCTTCATGCCCGCCATGACGAGCGGTCGTGGCTCGAATGGCCCGGGGCGCTGCGGAACCGTCACCCCGACGCTCTGGTGCAGGCACGCGAGGAGCTGGCCGACGACATCCTTTACCGTCAGTACGTGCAGTGGGTGGCCCAGGAGCAATGGAAGGCCGCGCGGAAGGCGACGCGCGGCGTCGCGCTCTTCGGCGATCTGCCGTTCATGGTGAGCGGCGACAGTGCCGATGTCTGGACGCGGCAGGACCAGTTCCGGCTTGATGCGTCGGTCGGCGTGCCGCCCGATGCGTTCAGTGAAACCGGCCAGAACTGGGGCTTGCCGGTCTATCGCTGGGACGTGGTCGCCGCGCGCGATTTTGACTGGCTGCGGGCGCGAGCCCGCCGCAACGCGGCGCTCTTTGATGGCTATCGCGTGGATCACCTGGTCGGCTTCTATCGCACCTATTTCCGACCCCATGACGGCGGTCCCGCCGAGTTCACGCCGCCCGAGGAAGAGGCGCAGACGCGTCTCGGCGAGCGCGTGCTACAGGTTTTTCGGGAACCGGGCGCAGAGATCATCGCCGAGGACCTCGGCGTCGTTCCCGATTTCGTCCGGGCGTCGCTCGCAGGTCAGCAGATTCCCGGCTACAAGGTGCTGCGCTGGGAACGGCAGTGGCACACCGAAGGGCGTCCCTTCAAGGATCCTGCGGACTATCCTGCAAGCGCGGTGGCGACGTCCGGCACGCACGACACCGAGCCGCTGGTCATCTGGTGGGAGGAAGCGCCTGCCGAGGAGAAAGAGGCCGTTCTGGCGATTCCATCGGTTCGTGCGCGATTGGGCGCTGGCGACAGGGTGCGCGATGCGCTGATCGAATCGCTCGCCGCGTCAGGCGCGGATCTGGTGGTCCTTCCGATCCAGGACGTGTTCGGCTGGCAGGATCGCATCAACCAGCCTGCCACAGTGCACGACTCGAACTGGACCTGGCGACTGCCGTGGCCGGTGGAGCGGATGTGCAGTGAGCCGGAGGCGGTGGGGGTCGCCGCTCAACTCAACGAGTGGTCCATCAAATACGGACGCGGCTCACCTTTCGACGGCAGTTGAGTTAGTCTCGACCCATCATGAACAGGCGCCAGTTCCTCTCGACCGCCGCGGCAGGCGTCGCGGTGTTGGCTCGCGCTCCGAGACTCGCCCGGGGCCAATCGGCACGATACGACCTGCTCATCACCGGCGGCCGCGTCATCGATCCCTCTGTCCGGCTCGACGGAATCCGCGACGTCGCGATTTCTGGCGGCCGCATCGCCGCCGTGGAGGCCAGGATCGTCGCCGACGCGGGCGACGTCATCGATGCGCGCGGCAAGCTCGTCGTCCCCGGGCTGATTGATATTCACACCCACACGGGGCGGTCGGCCGACGGGCCAGGACTCGTGCTGCAGGACGGGGTCACGGGGTGGATCGATGCGGGTTCGCAGGGCGCGGATCACATTGCCGATCCGATTGCGGTTGCCCGCGCAGCACCGCAGCAGGCCCGAGTCCTCATCAACATCGGTCGGCTCGGCGTCATCCCCGAAGGCGACACGCTGGACCTCGCCCGCGCCGACGCCGGCGCGGCGCGCGATGCAATTGCGCAAAACCGCGACATGATCGCCGGGGTCAAGGCACGGCTCTCGCGCGACGTGGCGGGCGCGAATGACTACGAAGTCCTTCGCCGGGCGCAGGACCTGGCCACCTCGTTCAGCCTCCCGCTGATGATCCATATGGGTCAGACCATGTCGCCGCTCTCGAGGCTTTTCCCGCTCCTGAAGCGCGGCGACATCGTCACTCACATGTTTGCCCCGCCCCCCAACAGCATCGTTGACGACGCCGGCCGGATCCGGCCCGAAGTCCTGGCGGCGAGGCGCCGCGGCGTCTGGTTCGACATCGGCAACGGACAGAACGGCCACATGAGGTGGGACACCATCGGCGCGATCATGAAGGCCGGCTTCTGGCCCGATACGTTCTCCACCGACTGGAACACCAACAGCCGCGCCACCGGCGTCATCGACTTTCCCAACTGCATGTCGAAGCTGTTCGGCTACGGGATGACGGTGAATGAGGCGATTGAGCGCGCAACGCTGAATCCATCGCGCATCTTCCCGCTGTTCAACGACCGCGGCACGCTCAAGGTGGGCGCGCCAGCCGACGTCGCGCTGCTCGAGCTGCGGGAGGGAAATTTCGAGTTCCTCGACAACTACAAAGGCACGATCACAGGACGTCAGCGGTTGTTTCCGGCAGGCACGATCCTCGGCGGCAAGAGGATACCGCTCAGCGCGAAGTAAACCTGGCCGTCCACCGCGCCGCCATTGCGGCGCGCACGGGTTCTTTACACTGCATGCTTGTTGTATCTGGCGGTGGCGGCAGGCTCGGCCCGCCCGGCGAGCTCCGCGGCGAGTCTCTCTGCATCCAGTTCCTTTTCCCACCGGGATATCACGATGGCAGCCACGCCATTGCCGATGAAATTCGTGGCCGTCCTGATTTCGGCGAGGAACCGGTCGACGCCGAGGATGAGCGCGAGTCCGGCGGCTGGAACGGTCGGTACGACGGCCAGCGTCGCTGCCAGCGTAATGAAGCTGCCGCCAAATACCCCTGCCATGCCTTTGGACGTCAGCATGGCGACGCCGAGAAGCGAAAGCTGCTGGCCCCACGACAGATCGATATTCATCGCCTGCGCCATGAACAGCACGGCCATCGTCAGGTAAATGTTCGTCCCGTCCATGTTGAAGGACATGCCCGACGGGATCACGAGGCCGACCACGGACTTCGAGCAGCCAAGGCTTTCGAGCTTGTGCATCAGCGGCACCAGCGCCGACTCTGACGATGACGTCCCAAGGACTGTCAACACTTCGTCCTTGATGTACAGGATGAACCGGCCGATGCTGAATCCGCACCAGGCGGCGATGAGGCCGAGCACGCCGCCGACGAACACGAGGCACGTCAGGTAATAGCCGACCATCAGCCTCGCCAGCGGCCACAACGCGTCCACGCCGTATGCGCCGAATGTGAACGCCATCGCCGCCCCGGCGCCGATCGGCGCGAGCTTCATCACCAGGTTCATCATGCCGAAGAACACGTGCGACGCCTGCGCCAGGAAGCGATGGACCATCTCGCCTTTGGCGCCGATCCGGCTCAAGGCAAAGGCGAAGAGAATCGAGATGAACAGCACCTGCAGCATGTCGCCAGAGCCCGAAAAGGCATCCGCGAATGTGCGTGGAATGATGTGGAGGATGAACTGGGTTGCCGTCTGGGCCGCCGCCGCGTTGGTATAGGAGGCGACGGCGGAGGCGTCGAGTGTCGCGGGATCCACGTTGAAGCCGTCGCCCGGCCTCATCATATTGACGATGACCAGGCCAATGAGGAGGGCGAGTGTCGACACGACTTCGAAGTAGACGAGGCTCTTGACGCCGACCCGACCGACTTTCCTCAAATCGCCCGCGCCGACGATCCCGAGCACCACCGTCAGGAAGACGATCGGGCCGATCAGCATCCGGACGAGGCTGATGAATCCGTCGGCGACGGGCTTGAGGGCCACTGCTGTGCTCGGGGCGAGGATGCCGAGCGTACTTCCTGCCGCAATTCCCACGAGAATCCAGAAGTACAACCGCCGTACCAGGGCTTTCATGCCGGCCCTCAGTATCTCAGGAACGCGAGCCGGGCCCGCTCAGCGCGAAGTAAACCTGGCCTTCCACCGCGCCGCCATTGCGGCGCGCGGGACTTCGTGCCCGCGCAGGTAAACCGTGGCGATCCGCCGCGTGTTGGCAATGTTCTCGAGCGGATTGGCGTCGAGGACGATGAAGTCGCCGTTTCTTCCGGGCGCGATCATCCCGGTGTTGAACCCTGCAATGTCGGCGGAATCACGCGTCGCCGCGACGATCGCCGCCGACGCGGTCATCCCCATCGCCACCAGGCTTTCGAGATCGAGATGGTTGAAATAGCCGATCCAGAAACGGGTCTGCCCGGTGTCGGTCCCGTTGACGATTCGCATGCCTGCCGCCCGGAGCGTCATCGCATTGCGCGCGTCCCGCTCGAACTCGCCGCGGGCACGCGCCGCCTCTTCGCGGGTCATCTTCGCGAGCGGGCCGCCCCAGTGTTCCTCGATATCCGCGGCGGCATACGTCGCCCGCAGCAGCGGGTCATCGAGCCACGCCGGCCGGGAGCCGCCCTGCGTATTCATCCAGGCGGTGATGAGGCCCGGCGTCATCCACATGTCGGGGCGGTTGTTTTTGGCGATCCGGTCCTTCACGATCGCGACGAGCTCGGCGTCGACCGTTTCACCGCCGCGAACCGGCACATGAAGCCAGCCCTCCACCCCCGCACGCATCAATTCCTTCGCGTTGGCGCCGGTGACGTTATGGACGCCCACCGGTACGCCGTGCCTGTGCGCCTCGTCGACGATCGCGCGGTACAGCGACGGCGTCAGCGTCTGCTTGGTGCCGCCCCGGTCGTCCACCCAGATCTTGATGAACGCGGGTTTCATCAGGACGTAATCCTGGACGGCGGCTCGCGCCTCCTCGACAGTCGCAATCGGATACGACACATCCATTCTCGAAGGATGGCCCTGGGCGCCCGACCCTGGCCAGGCGATTCCCGGACCGGCTGTTCGAAACAGCGCCGCGTCCGGAACGACTTCATCGCGCAGCTTCAGTGGCACGTCGCCCCACGGGGTACGGCCGCCGTGCAGATCTGAACGGCTCACCAGGTCGCCGACGCCGACCACGCCGCTCACCCCGTGATAGGCGAGCCGCTGGAGGTGGTCGATGAGATTCTCTCGGGTGAAGGTCTCCTTCGACATCGTCCCCTCGGCCACGTTCTGGAACCCGAGGTGGCCGTGAAGGTCGACCATTGCGGGCATGACCGTCTTGCCCGTCAGGTCCGTTCGGACGGCGCCGGCCGGAAGCGTCACCTCGCCGCGCCGGCCCACCTGGGTGAAGCGGGCATTCTCGACAATGAACGCGGAATTTTCGATCGCCGCGCTGCCGTCGCCGGTAATGAGGCGTGCTCCTTCGAACACGGTCACACCGCTCGGTTCGGGCGCCTCGGCTGGCCGCGAGCAGGCACACGCGAGGCCTGCACACGCCACGACGAGAGAACAGGAAAACACTCTCGTCATCCGGCGCATGGAGGCCTCGCGCGAACAGTTGGATCGACTACTGGAGTATTGCTGTCGTATTGCGCTTTGGCACAAATCCGACGGGGATGCGCGCCGTTTCCTTCATGGTTTTCACATCGACCACCGAGACATCGTTTGTCACCGGGTTGGCGACGTAGGCGGTCTTGCCGTCAGGCGTGAGCGTGACCCAGCCCGCGCCCATGCCGCCAAGCTCCGCGCCTCCCAGGACCTTCAGGTCCGGCAGCGAATAGAAGTAGAGGTGATTGTTCAATCGGCTGCAGACGACGAGTGTCTTGCCGTCCGCGGTGACCGCCATGCCATGCGAGGGATCCGAGCCTTCCGGCACCGTCTTCTTTCCCGGCGGCAGCGGCGGATTGTCGATGCGCCTGATTTCCTTGCGCGTCGCGAAATCGACGACCGCAAATCCGTTCAGGCCGCTCAACTGGGCGAGGATCCACTTCGTCGATCCGTCAGGATTGGTGACGAACGTCATCGGCCTCACGCCAAGGTCCATCTTCAGCGTCCAGGCGGTCTTTTCGGTCTGCGCGTCGAACACGTTGATCGTTTCGCCCGAAATCGAGCCGGCCACCACATACTTGCCGTCCGGAGTCACGTAGGCATTGTGGATGGCGCCCTGCGTCGGGAGCGTCTTGACCATCGTGAACGACGCCGTGTCGACCACGTCAACGCCCCCCGGCTCCGGTTCCCTGATGCCGATGTACACGCGCCGGCCGTCGCGGCTGACGGCGAGATTGTTCGGGTGGCCGCTCAACTTGACCTTTTTCGTGACCTGCAGCGTTTTTGCGTCGACGAAATCCAGCGTGTTGTCCGCTTCGTTGCTGATGTAGATGCGGCTGCCGTCGGGCGCTACCGTGGCCCCGTGGTTCACCTCGATCCCGTTGATCACGCCGACGACCTTGTTCGTCGCGGGATCGATGAGGTGAACGTTATCGCCCGCGCTGTTGGTCTGGATGATGCGCACCTTGTGCTGCGCCGCGAGCGACACCGCGCACAGGGCGGTCACGGCCACGAGTGTGAGACATCCGCGAAGGACACGTCTGTTCATCATCGTCGTCATCTCCTACTTCCCCGTTTGTCCGAGAATCCAGGCTTTGAGCGTCAGCCACTCCGGGTCGTTCTGCGATGCGAAGTGCTTGCCGCCGCTGTGATAGAAGTCGCCGCCCGCTTTCTCCTCAAGTGGATGGAGGAGCAGCCGGCTCTTCAGATTGCCGGGAAAGGCAACGCGCTGGATGGCCTGGAAGTTCTTGCGCGATTCATCCTCGGTCCAGGTCGTCCGTCCCGGAGCGAGCGGCTGCAGACGCAGGACCGTGCCTTGCCCGTGGCAGGCAATACATCTGGCATGGCCTGTCCGCTTTTTCAGGAAGATGGGCTGGACCTCGGTCTTGAATACCTCGTAGTTGAGCGTCGGCTTGGCAGGAACGGCCGGCTGCTGAATGAGCAGGCCGACGAGCATCAACGCCATACACGCCATTGCCGTATGCACGCGTCCTCCTGAAGGGGCCGATTATCGCACTTT
>Ga0075431_100006539_pt1 | contig 11577 bp, 7 predicted proteins | sample RhiMetdeltSRZDD5_FD_75297 | JGI IMG/M metagenome (GOLD analysis project Ga0075431, IMG submission 75297) | Populus rhizosphere microbial communities from Tennessee, USA - Rhizosphere MetaG P. deltoides SRZDD5 | ecosystem: Host-associated > Plants > Roots > Rhizosphere > Soil | place: USA... | reverse complement strand
TGCTGCATACCGTCGGCAACATCAAGCAAACGATGTACACCGACCCGCCACCATTCATCATCAAGACGGTGGTGCGCTGGCTGACCAACAGCCCGGAATTCCAGCGTGACTATATGCGCCTGCTCAACCGCGCCTCTGATCCGAGTAAGTGGATGACTCCTGGCATCATCCCCCGTGCCGTGCTGCGTGGCATCATGAATGATCTGTTCCGGCGCAAGCGATGCTAGTTAGTGGTTCTGGCTTCTTCATGCCACTCCTTGTCTTCATGGTGTGTTTGGTGACTACCATGTTTGACTTGGGTAGCATGAACGTCAACGAGCAATCACGTTTACGATTATCTTTCAGCCTTATCCGCTTAATGTCAAGGCGGAGACCTTTGGTTACAATTGTTGTGGTTGGGCGTTGAAGCATGCAGATGATGGTGTTTTGTATTAACCGCTTCTGAAAAAATTCTGTTAATTGCAAGCTACATCAATGTATATCAGCTTGGAGGCAAAGAGCCACGTTATGAAGATTAAAGTGCTGTGCTGTGGAGTTATTAGCCTAGGATTTCTTGTTGCGTGCTACAGCCAGATTACTATTACTACTCCCATCACTACTCCCGTCAAACTTGCTCCATCTCCTGCGCCAACTATGACTATCACCGTGACGCCAACCGCCGAAAAATTGCCTGGAACTACCCCCATTCCGCCGCAGAAGGAAAGGGAGTACATCACCAGTCCTGAAGAACTGGAGTTTCTTGGCTCGCAAGCCCAGTCAGGTAAAGAGCCATATGCCAGCCTGGTGAGGGAATTTCTGACTACGCTGGAAGCGCCCGACGTGTGGGAGTTTGGCGCGGCTGGTGATGCTTACGAGGTTGTAGGCCACGATTGCATCGCCCCCTCTTCGCCGCAGGGCGATCAATTCGTCTCTCAGCAAGGCGGGGCACAAGCCGTCTACAAGAAGATGATCGGCTACTACCTCACCCATGATGTCGCCTATGCTCAGGTGGCTCGCGACAAAATCGTGGAGTTGACCACGACCTCTGATTACGGGGGCGATACCTACGGCGGCGATAATGAGTGCATCCTCAAGCTGGCGTTCGCCGTCCCCCTCTGGATTCAATCTGCGGCCTTGCTGGAAGATACACCAGTCTGGTCGGCCTCGGATCGGACAGCGTTCCAGAACTGGCTGGCGATGGAAGTCTATCCCAAGATGGCCTGGGCCAGCCGGGTTCGTCGGAACAATTGGGGGTCAGCCGGGTCGCTGGCGGCCAGCATGATTGGCGATTACCTCTCCAACCAGCCGGTGACGCTGGTGGAATACCTCCCCCAATATCGGGAGTTGACGCCCCTGCAAGCCTATCAGGAACACAATGCCATGCAGCTTGAGCGGATGAACACGGTCTGGAAGGGGGACAGCAAATGTGATATTTGGGGCATTCGTCCTTACGGCGGCATCCCCGATGAGTTGAGACGAGGAGATACCGGCTGTGATGGGCAGTGGCTTACCGCCAAAGACGATTCCAAGGGTTACCAGATCACCGAAATTGATCATCTGGTGTTTCATGCCGAGTACCTGCGTCGGCGCGGGGATTTGAGTCTGTTCAACAACATGGCGTCTGATGGATCAGGGTCGCTGCTCAACGCCATCCTCTTCGTGATTGATAATCCGGTTAATCCATCCAAATCGTACAAATGGCAAGCCTACAAGGGAGGCGTTCTGAATGTGGCCTATGCCTACTATCATGATGAAAGATTGCGGGAGGCAGTGGACGCTAACAGTATAGAACGAGGCGGGATGATTTCGTTTGGACAGATTACGCATCCCATTCTGCCCTGATGTTGCCCATCTCTCCTGGAGCGTGCTTGATTAGCGTTTTGAAGGGGCGGCGCGTGGCTGCCTCTTCGCATTCCGTCTGTACATGCCAGGTTATCAATTACTCATAACACTCCCTTACCCTAGTAGCAACACAAAATAACGGGGTCAATGAGAACGTTGAGGCCGGGGAGGAGGAGTATAATAGATATAGTACAAAACACGCTATTTTGCTGTTCTATCCCCGCCCTCGGCGTAGTAAAATGGATCGGCTAGATTAACTTGACAGACTACACCGGGGGCCGGTAGGGAAATGAACCAGACTATTCGCGTCTTGGCACTAATCCAATCCTATCATAGTAAAAGTTACGGGGGAGCAGAGAAGCAACTAGAGGCACTTGCTCCACTTCTTAAAGTCCACAACATTGATCTCCATGTCCTTACTCGTGGTGATGGCGAGTTGCCAACCCACGAAGACCTTGATGGTGTCACAGTATATCGAACACCTTATACGAAAATTCCTGGACTGCGTGCACTGCTTTATCTAATAGATGGGTTGAACCATATTCGCAAAATCCGTCCAGATGTGCTTCATGTTCATGGCCTGTTCTCGACTGCAACCACCGCTGTATGGGCGCGGCGTTTGTTTGGCATTCCCAGCGTTGCCAAAGTCCTAAGAGGTGGTACGTTGGGCGATATCATTCGCCTCAAAGCCAAGCCCTTTGGCAAGGTGAGGATGACGCAACTTAGCAAGTTGATAGATGGCTTCGTCGTCATCTCCGAGGAAATCCGGACAGAACTGTTATCTGAAGGAGTCCCGGAAACACAGTGTCATTATATCCCCAATGGGGTAGACATCGAACGGTTTAGACCGCTCTCACCTGACCAAAAACGACAGCAGCGCGCTGCGATGGGCCTCCCTGATGTCCTCACAGTGATATATACTGGTCGTCTAGTTGCAGCCAAACGGATTAACCATCTCATTGAGAGCTGGCAGACAGTCAACCAGAAGTTGCCTGCGGTCCAACTCCTGATTATTGGAAGGGGATCAGATAAAGAAGCATTAGAGGCCCAAGCGGGCGATGGGATTCGATTCATTGGCAGCGTAGAGAATGTAGCTGAATGGCTACAGATAGCCGACCTGTTTGTTCTGCCCTCTGTTTCAGAAGGGTTATCGAATTCCTTGTTAGAGGCGATGGCGACCGAGCTGCCTATTGTGTCAACTGCGGTTGGAGCAGCACCGAATCTCATTGAACCCGGAGTTAATGGATGGTGCATTCCTCCTGATGATATTCCCGCCTTAACCAGCGCTCTGCTGGAGGCGCTCGGAAGTCTCGACAGGATACCGAACTACGGAAAGAATAATCGTCAGCGTATACTAAACGACTACCAACTGGCAGTTACTGCATGTAAACTGTGTGAGTTGTATGAAACTGTCATACAGCGTGCAAAATAGGCCGGTGTGCCATGCGCTGAGGCAAGCCCCAGTGGCTACATCTGAAGTTTGCCTCAGCCTGCCCCCATAAGCTTTTCGCCGCGAAGCACTAAATTCGCCGTCTCATCATTAGGATCATCACAGCACCAGCAAGGATCACTACCCCCACCACTCCAATCACGGCCAGTGTAAGGGGCGGCTGACCACCTTGCGACTCCGGGCCTTGCAGGTTTACCTGGTTGGTAGTTTGTGCCGAAGGTGTCGCCGTATTGCCAACGCCATCTGGGGTCGGTGGTACATCGGTAATCTGCGGGAAATCATTTCTGCCCGCAGTTGCCACTTGAAAGGCACTCGCGGTCACATCGTCCACAAATACTAAGTTGCCGTCAACGTTAGCACGCACATTCAAATAATCGCTTAATGCTCTACCTGCCCAGAAGACACTGGTCTCATTGGTTCCCGTGATTACTAAGGTGACGGTGCCATCACTGGTTTGTGGAACAAGAAGCTGGATCAAGCCTAGCGGTTTGTTGGGTGGAATCACATACGCCAGGTGATTATGCGACTGATCAAGGGTATCTTTACCGGCTTCAAAGGGCTGCAACAGTTGGTCATTGAGGCTAGCTAGTGCAGGATTGGATGAAGGCGTACCAATTACAATGCGATAAGGACTTGACTTGCCCATTTCTCCCTGCAATACGTCCGGCATCCATATGTCGATTTTTCCTCGCGGAGCGAGTTCAGTACTAACCTCCAACAATGCAGTCAGGTCTGCGGGAGACGGTACAGTCGGCATGACGATTTGGAGTTCACCTGGATTTCGCTGCCCAGAGAAGGGATTCGGGAAGTCATTAAGCGTGATTGGTCGGAAACTACCAGGGATGGAAGTCATATTGATCGAAGAGACATTATAGGTGGTAATCCATGGAGATTGGCTCGATGTTTTTGAGCTGCCTTTGCACTCGCCCGCTTGGAGAAGTTCTGCTCGGACTCTCAGTACATTGTCAGTAGGCCAAATTGTCATCCCAGCAGGAATGTTGAATTTCAACTGCCCATCGCTGCTGTTGGTCGCATCGAGCTGCGTGGAGGCAACCGCTACATTATTCAGAAAAACTGTTAATGAGGCGTTAGCAGCCAACGGCTCTGAATGTGCGAACTTGAGATCAACATAGCTCCCCTCTGCGAGCCGGTAACCGCCCGCAACATCGAAGATATAATTTAGGGTTACAATATCAGCGCCGCCCCGAGTCTGATCACTATACCCTAGATCCTGAAACAATATGGGCTGTTCACTTGGTCGTGAAGATGCTTGCGGCGTGATATCTGTCACAATGATCCGATCACCCGCCAATACTGGCGACTGAACTTCGGTAGAAAGCGCTGTGGCAGCTAACATAATGCCTGTTTGATTCTGACCAGACACGACGAATAACACACGATTAGGATTATAAGGCGATGGGAACAACTGAATAAGCCCGGTATCTGGTGGCAAATTGCCTGCCGGCGCGCCAGGAATATCTGCGATTAGGCTATTGCTCTCCGGCGTACCAATAGCAATAATGTGGCTATTGGCAACAAACCGGGTTGGGAAATCAGTAACAGTCGTTGCGTCCACAGCAGAGGAAGCCTGACCGAACTGCCCCAACCGGGTTGCAATGACGCTCGCCGCTTGCAAATCTTCAGCAGTGGGGTGATCAGGAAGGACAAACACAAGCCTGGTCTCCAACAGCGAATCCGAGATCAGGAACTGTGGATAGTTGGCGAGATCATATGTCAAGTCCTTGAAGCTGCTCAGATCAATACCGAGGTCTGAAGTAGCCCTGATCACAACTTGCGAGGGAGCACCGCATTCAACACCGCTGAAATGAGTTCGGAAGATCAACCTGTTTGGCTGCCCAGGAAGGGCTTGGTCCCAAGCACTCGGCGGAATGTTGAGATGAACTATCCCATCCGGAGGTAGTTGGTTGAGATTTACAGTACCAATCTCTATATCATTTAGGGAAACCTGAAGCAGCGGTTGTTTCGGGGATGCAGGGGGAGTGCCAGTCCCCCCCGCATTCTCAAAACTTAAGTAGGATAAATTCAGATCAACATGCGATGTGTTGGCTGGAATCCAATCCGCAGGCAATGTGAAATCGATCTGCCCAATATCCGATACATCCAATCTGAGCACAATATCGCTCGCGCCGAGCTGGGCAAACGTAACTGTATGCTCTGCAACCGGGGTTGAAGTGAGGGGAGGTTCAGGAGTAGGCGTCTGTGCCAATGCTGCCATCGACGGAGCTAGCAGAACCAACATCCCTGCAAGTGTGAGCATAGGAAAAAGATAACCAGTTTTACGCATTAATGATTTGCTCCGTACTTTCTTCTCATGGATGAGGAATCTACCAAGTATTAGTCCACTATCTGGACAACATAGAGACAGCTATTGGTTTACCTAGGGCGCATGGGTGTCCTACGTGTAAATTGCCTGTCATAAGATTAAGCACTACAACAATCGATAATCCCGGCTGGTCAGGGAAAGGTGCAACTCCGTCAGGGCAGTTGAGATAAATTCAGGGTTTCAGCATAGCACATGATTGCACTTGATGAAACTCCTTCTTTAGCCGCATCACCTAATCACGACATTAGCGGCTTTTGCATCGCCAGTTTGTCCTCTGAGGGAGAGAGTTGTTTAGAACGCTGCAAACTGCGAGCGTAGTAGAGTAGTGCAGAGGACATTCCCATCAGATACCAGAACTGCTTAAACTGCTCGCTGCTAATAAAAAAGCTCGATACAGCGAAGCCTATGATCGCTAGCTCTACCCCGCGCGCCGTTGCCCACTCAATTGTTCCTGGTTGCAGCATGTTCGCCGCTTGATTGGAACCTCGCCAGGCAGTATAGATCATACCTATGAGCGCAAATAGCCCGAGCAATCCCGTGCCGACGACAGTCTCCAAATAGACATTATGGGCGACACGGTATGTGTCGAAAGCAATCAATGGATTATCGAATCTGGCAAACCGAGAACGACTGAAAAGCTGCGAGAATGTTCGGTAACCTGTCCCATTAATTGGGTGCTCACTAATGAGTTGGACACCAAACTCATAATAGCCCATGCGACGCTCAAGCGAATTCTCCGCAGACTTCTGGTAGGCATTGCTAAAGTCAGTGCGGGTGAGGCTTGGGAAATAGCGGCTCGTTATATCAGAGGGCCAGAATGGTAAGGTCACCACAAGGATCGTTAGCGCAGCGGCTGCAAGCTGAATTCGCTTTGGATGTCGCAGGATTAGCACTGACACAACCGTAAGGAATGAAAGCGCACCCCCACGCGAAGCACTCAAGAGAATCCCAAGTACGACGATGAAGATGCCTATCGCAAGAAGAAGCTTCATCGTCAAGCGTTTTGCTGCCAGAAACAGGAAGATTCCCATCGAGAACGCCATAACGGATTCCAGCGCAAAGTTATTGGGATTTTCGCCGATCCCTGCCGCGCGAACTCTATTGCCCCATTCTCCAAGCACGGTGTTATGGACGGTAATGCCGTAGTAAGAGGCATATACACTTGAGATGAATAGCCCAAGCATCAGGATATACATTATGCGCGGGCCTTTTACCAGGTTCTTGACCGCAATGTAAAACGCAACTAGGCGAAATACCTGATCGATTTCGCCAATGACGGCACTAAGCTGGGTCGATGTGATCCCCGAAAACAGCATGGCTGCACAGAAGAACAGTACAACATAATCCTGCGTGTCGTCCAAAAAGCGGAACTGCTGCCGTCGGAAGATCACATGAAAAAAGAAGGCAGCGAGAAGCAACATGCCCAGCAGCTTCGGCAGAGAAAGCGACCCCGGAAACGGAAAAAGTACATCCCAGATGTCTGCATTTTCCAAGGGAAAGTTAATGACAATCAACACCAGCACGATTTCGGGATGCATAAGCAGAAAAATGCCCACCAACAGTGCAAGCGGCACAATCAGCGCAATAAGGGCGTACTCTGGAGGCGCGAGAAGGAAGCCCAAAATACCTAGAAACAGTATTAGTAACAGCGCGGCGATTGGCAGCCTGTTTTCGATGAAAGTGAGCGATAGATGGTTTCTCAGCGCGAATGAATTCATGATCAGACCTGTGTTCGGTTGCCAACCCACTCAGCTATTTCACAATGACCTTGCGTTGTCTGAATCTGATATCTTGCCCTGCTAACAGACAATGCCAATCAAAGTGGAGGCTATCCGAAAATGATTGACTTTGCCGGATAGCTTCCAGTCGCCGGATGATTGTTCTATACAGCGTGACTGCTAACCAGGAGCTTCGCTCTTCTCCGTGCCTTAATATACGTATCCATCAAAAAGGCACCGAGAATTCCCAGGATGAAACTGCCAAGTCCTCCAAGGGCCAAACTCAGTTTTTTGTCCGGATACGAAGGGGAGGAAGGGAATGATGCTTCATCCAGGATCTCCATTCCGTAGGCTACTTCGAATGCTGGCAGAGGGTTCTTCGTAGTGATTTGCTTCACAACTTCGTTGGCATAATCTTGGGCAAGTTGCGCATTCTCGGATTGAACCGTGACAACGATAATCGAGCTGTTCTCGACAGGCTGAACCCCAGTGACAATTTTCGACAACTGGCTTGATGTGTACCGACTTGCTAATGTTTGTCTCACATCATTTCGCAACGATTGGCTGCGCAGCACCTGAACGTATGTTCCTTGTGCTATCTCAATCTTTTCGAGTGGTTTAGGGATTGCGCTGCTATCAAAGTTGGGCAATACCACCAGAGATGCTTCGCTCTGATAAACTTCTTGCAGTGAATTGACTACCAGGAAGGTAATTGCGCTGCCAGCAACTGTCACAATGAGAATCACCCACAGATTGCTAAGTAGGATGCGAAAGAACTGAACAATATCCACATACCCATACTGTGCAGGCACACCATCCAAGTCTTCATTAATAGGGCTTGAACTACCTCGAAGCAGCAAGTCTGTTTGGCCTTCAGGTTTTCTAATCGAGTCGTCTACGTTCATACAGTTACACCTTAGCAGGGTTGAATATTAGTTGTGTGCCTATACTGACTTGTAAGTATCAGCCAACACACCGGATTTGTGATTTCTATGGAACAGTTTCCTAGTCAGACGCCCTATTTTAGTCCATTTCGCGGTCAACAGGCGAACGAATGGCTTAGTATCACTGGCCGAGTATACCGCGAATGTTTTATGCCGAGAAAAGTATGGCTTCAGAAATTTCGGTAAATTCAACAGGATATGAGGCTCCCGGAAGAGAGTATTGCCCACATCCGGAATCATGTCAATGAAATACACATGATTATAGTCCAGTTTTGATTCCTGCTTGTTGAGCATCAGATCCTGGTAAATGACCCAGGGAATATCCGTGCCGCTTGCAATCAGCAGTTGACCATTGCGTGGTTGGCGAATGTTCACCTCTATGAGCTTGGGCAGGCCATCTCGACCATCACGTTTGAACTCAAAGCTGGCGAACCCACGATAATCTATATGCTGGAGCATAGTGTGAGCATATTCGCGGATATCGTTAATCGGTGGCACTGTTTCGCCCGCCCGCATAACCCCGAACATAGGGGGCGTTTGCCGCAGTTTGACATTGAATTGCTCCGCAGCGATCTGCCCCGCGCTGTTGACGTAGATTTCGACGCTTTCTAAAGCACGCTCGTCAGTGCCAGGAATGATCTCCTGAATCATCACATTTAGATTATGTTCTACTGTCTGCCCAAATCGCCTGCGTAGCTCATCGACATTTTGGATGATGAAGAGTTTTGTATCAAACTGGTTGACGAACTCGTGTGATAGCACCGGCTTAATCATTATGGGAAATGCGGTCTTGGGGATGATCTCTTCCAAGTCTGCCATCGTCTTGGGCTGAAACAACGCCGGGTGCGGCACATGGCACTCGTCGGCTAAGGCATAGGTTCTGTCCTTCTCGAGAAATATCTGTGTGATATTCCAGTCAGGCGTGATCATGCGATACTTCTGGCAAAGCTCGGCCTTATGGGCTGAAAGTGCCGCAGCGTAATAGTCTTCCGCTTCCAGAATCAGCGATCCTTCCCAGTCTGCTGCTCTTTCCAGAAGAAAATCTGCGAAGGCTCGCGTATCCTTGGGATGGGGACTAATAGCTCGTTCCACGACATAGCGCGAAGCTAGGCCGAATTCGGTCTCCTTGTAGCTAATGGCAATGATGGGTATGCCTTGTTTACCTAATGTACGGATGACGGCGAGACCACCATGCTGACAGCCTGCCACAATGACTTTATTTGCTGAAGGGATCGCTGTCATATGGGTTTACTCAAATGACTGCTTTTTCATGCTTGAGGTCTTGCGAATAAAACGCAAACCCCGCATGCGCAGTTGCCGGAAGAGGGGCCCTGGATCCGACCACGAAAACTCTGAGAAAGCTTTGCGCCGCGCTAGATACGGCTGCACGAATCTACGCAAATTCCGGTCTTGATCGTATCGGAGGAAATCCGCGACATCTGCGACTATTTCAATCAAGTAGGTATTGTGGTCGTAGTCCATGACTGTCACCTGCTGATCAAGAACAATATCCTGATAAATAAGCCAGGGAAAGTCAACACCGCTAGCAACTGGTAGTGCCAAACCACGCGGCATCCGAATATTCACTTCCATCAATTTTGGGATATTATCACGTGGGTCACGCTTGAACTCAAGATTAGCATATCCCCGATAGTTCGACTGCTTCAGAAGTCGGTGACTATATTCGCGCACGTCTTTGATGGGCGCAACACTCTTACCAACACGCACCACACCATACATTGGCGGAGTCTGCCGCAGTTTGACGTTGAAGAATTCAGCGCAGATATCCCCTTTTGAATTGACGTAAACATGCAGCTTTTCAATTGTTTTGTAATCAGTGCCTGGAATGATCTCCGAGAGGATTACTGGCTGCTTTGCATCCAATATCTGCTGGAACTTCGCCTGTAGCTCGCCAAGTATCTCGGTGATGATCAGTTTCTTACCAAAAATACGCACGAATTCATGGGAAAGGACTGGCTTTATCATCACAGGGAACTTGAGTTGACCAGCGATAGCATTCAAGTCATCCATGCTTTGTGGCTCATAGATATTGGGGTGCGGAACATCGCATTCATCGGCGAGCGCATAGGTCTTGTCTTTCTCCAGAAAAGTGTGTGTCACATCGCAATCAGGCGTGATCAGACGATATTTCTGGCTGAGCTCGTCCTTGTGTTCCGCGAGCGCAGCCGCAAAGTAATCGTTGGTCTCAAGGATAAGGGCCCCGTCCCATGACCTTGGCCCGTTCAACAAGAAGTCGGCAAAGGCGCGCTTATCCTCAGGGTGGGGACAGAAAGCTTTCTCTGCAATATAGCGTGAGCCTAAGCCAAACTCAGTTGGTACATAACTGATGGCAATGACGTGCAGCCTGCTCCTTCCCAGGGAGCGGATGGCTGCCAATCCACCATGTGTGCAGCCCAGAACTATGACCTTTCCGCGTCCTTGAGTGTTCATGTTATCGCATTCCCTTCTGCTTCATACTCATTGGCCTGGCGGGAATCAGTTGACCAGCGTACGATTTTATGCCCGCGCACGATATTCCAACTAGCGATTGCTGCTGCGACATAGACCATACAGACGAAAGTCGGAATTGAAAGCCATTTCGGCAGGTGTACGCCATTCCTGATGAACACTCCGCCAAATATTGCCGCTGCATAAAACGCAACCTGCACACCAAAAGCCAATTGATACGGCCAACCCAACAACACCAACGGAATATTGCTTAGAAAAATCAAGATAAGAGGAATATAGAGCAAGCGCCGTAAGATTTTATGGGTAAACAACTGCAACGCATAGAAGCCATATTTGAACGGATTCAAAAGGTTGGACATCACCAGCACACTGTTGAAGCCGCGCGTAATAATTCGTACTTTTCGCCCAAATTCGCGCTGTTGATTCTTAGTGGTCGATTCATAAGCGATAGCATTTGGCTCAAAAACTAACCAGTACCCATGTTCAATCACACGCACGGAGGTAACGAAATCATCGGTTACGCCAAGTGGGACCTTGTCGAACAGTTCGCGGCGAATTGCATAGATCGCCCCAGTAGCTGAAATCGTATTGCCGCCAGCACTTTCCCAGATTTTTAACTGCCTATCAAACCTCCAGTAGCTCTTTTCGCCGGCATTATCCTGTGTGGCTTTGTTCTTGATATAACGTTGGTTACCTGCAACACCACCAACCTGTGGATCAGCAAAGTGCTTTACAAGTTGCTGAATTGCATCGGTGGCGTAAAGACTGTTTGCATCCGAAAATACAAGAATATCACTATTTGATTGTTCAACTGCCGCATTGAGTGCATCT
>Ga0075431_100006537_pt1 | contig 11577 bp, 9 predicted proteins | sample RhiMetdeltSRZDD5_FD_75297 | JGI IMG/M metagenome (GOLD analysis project Ga0075431, IMG submission 75297) | Populus rhizosphere microbial communities from Tennessee, USA - Rhizosphere MetaG P. deltoides SRZDD5 | ecosystem: Host-associated > Plants > Roots > Rhizosphere > Soil | place: USA... | reverse complement strand
ATGCCCTTGAGGAGCTTCTCGGCGGTCTTGGGTCCGAAGCCCTTGAGCTTCGCCAGGCGCCCATCGCGGGCGGCTTCCTCGAGCTCCTGGACGGTCGAGATGCCGAGCCCTTCGTGAAGGGCGTGGATCTTCGAGATGCCAAGGCCGGGCACGCGGAGCATCTCGAGGAGGCCTTCGGGCGTTTGCTCGCGGAGCTGCTCGAAGTAGCGGGATTCCCCCGACTCGCAGAGATCGGCGATGACGCCGAGGGTCGCCGGCCCAATGCCCTTGAGCTTGGCGAGGGAGCCCTCGCGGTGCAGGGGGCAGAGGTCGTCGGTGACGATCTCGAGGACCGCCGAGGCTGCCGACCGGTACGCGCGCGCCTTGAAGCGGTTCTCCCCGCTGAGCTCGAGGAGGTCGCTGATCTGGGTGAGAACGTGGGCGGCGGTTCGGGGGTCCATGGACGGAATATAGCCCTCCTTGACTTCGGTGTTTCTTCGGGCTACTCTCGGGGCCCCGGATTGAGGAGGTACCCGTGCCAAAATCAGACCTGCCGATCGGCGGGGAGTACGCGCCGGTGGCCGATCGGATCGCGCTGTTCTACGAGCGGTTCCCGGCGGGGCGGATCATCACGCAGCTCACGATGCACAACGAGCGCGAGGTGGTGTTCCGCGCCAGCGTCTTTCGGACGGAGAAATCGCGCACGCCGGCGGCGACGGGGTGGGCGAGCGAGAAGTTCGGGGACGGAGACATCAACACGGTCGCCTGTCTCGAGAACACGGAGACGTCGGCGATAGGGCGGGCGCTGGCGAACCTCGGGTTCACGGCGTCGAAGAATCGGCCGAGCCTCGAGGAGATGGAGAAGGCGACTCGCACACGCGCCCAACTTCATCCGGCGGTACATGAGCGCGCGGATGCGGCGTTCGAGGTTCTCTCGCTGCTGACGGCCGCCAGGCGCAGCGGTCTCTCCCCAGCGCGCGCTGCCGTGCTCGAGACCGCGATCACCAAGGCCGACGGCGCTTCGGAGGCCACGGAACGCATCGGCACCCTCCTGCGAGGTTGGCTCGCCCGGCGCCGCCGCGACCGTTGGCGCGCCGGGCCTGTCACAGGTCGGTCTCTGTAGGAGTAGGGGACGCCGGAACGCGATGATGCCGATCCGGAGCGGTCCTCGTGTCAGCGTGAGCAGCCCAGGGGGCACGACTCGATGCGTGGGAGGGGAGATGAGGGAGGGCGCCGCGGGAGTCGCGGTAGTGGCCGGTACGGACGACTGGAGACGAAGTCACTCGTCAGGCTCATGCGCGAGGGAGATCATCTCGCGCTGGCCGAGTTCGTCCGGCGCTACCGCGGGCTGCTCGTGAGCTACGCGGAGCGGTTCGGCGTGCTCGGCGACGACGCGCGAAGCCTCGCGACCGACGTCCTCGAGGATGTCGCGCTGCATCTCATGGATCACCCGGACAAGATCCCTCGATCGATGGACGCGTATGTCGTGGCGAGCTTCCGCAACTATGTCCTGAGGTCGCGGCGCGACGCATCCCGTGCGGGCCGGCCGGAAACGGATCCGGGCGCGTCGTCGGACGTGCCACCCGGAGACTTCGACGCGCCTGGAGGATCGTCTCAGGCGATGCTGCGTGCCGCGAGAGGTCCGGACTGGGAGCCAGCCCCGCTGAGCCCGGCACTGGAACGGCTCGTCACGATGCTCGACAGCGTTCTGACCGCCGAGGAGCGGCGTCTCCTCTCGTGGGTGAGCGAGTACGTCCTCCAGAGCGAGATCGCGCAATGGACAGGGCTCAGTCACTCCGCCGTGCGCAAGCAGGTCGAGCGATTGCGGAACCGTCTTGCTGCGACGGCCAGGCTGTACGCCGCGTCGCTGTCGCTTCGTGAGCGTGCAGAGCTCGTTCGGTTCTTTCGTCATGCGAACGAGCTCGTCATCGATGACCCTGATCCCGCGAATCGTTCGCGGAGGGTAGCGGGCAATGAGTAGCGACAACCTCGTCTTTCGGCATACCGATCCCGATTTCGCTCCGTCCGCCAGCGAGCGTGCGCAGGCAGAGTATGAGCGTGATCTGCTGGTGGAGCTGGTGGCGCGCGCGGAGATGCGGCGGGCCGATTCGGCGTTCTACGAGGATGAGCGGTTCATCGAATGGCTCGGTCGCGAGATGCGGACTCGACGCGCGCTCGACCGAGCAGCAGATGAGGAAGACGCGGCGGTGAGCCGAGAGTTGTGGGAGCGTCTCGCGGTGCGATGGGTGGCACCGGCGGGACCGCGTCCGGTCGCCAGACCTGCGATCGTGAACAGTCCGGGCGCTGTCGCCGTCGAGGAGGCCGCCCGTCACGGGTGCGCACCGCAGTGGGATCTGGCGGTCGCCGCGGGATCGGGTCGAGCGCTGTGGGACGAGCCCTGTACCGAGTGGATCGAGCTGCCAACCGGGACACCGCCGGGTCGGCACGTCGCGCTTCGCGTGGCGGGCGACAGCATGACGCCGGCGATCCATGCGGGCGATGTCATTCTCGTGAGGCTCGGCGGAGAGCTCAAGCGTGGGGCGATCGTCGTCGTGCGCGGCGTCGACGACGGGTACGTCGTGAAGCGTCTGGACCGTTTCGAAGGGCGACGTGTCGTTCTCGGCTCGTTCAATCCGGAGTTTCCGCCCCTCGTTGTGCCTCGTGATCCCGCGCGCGTGCTTGGCACGGTGATCATGCGGTGGTGCGAGCATTTGACGCCGCATTGAACCAGACTCTTCGCCATCCCTGATGTCGCGCGAGCCCGGTCACCTAACGACCGGGCTCGCTTCGTTTTTGGCGTGCGGTCACAGGGTGGGCTCTGAAGGAGCAGGGGACGCATACGCCCCGCTCACTCACTCTTCGGAGGCTCGCGTGACTGCATCGATCGTTTTTCGACGGCCTCATCGAACGGCATTCGCCATGGCGGCAATCGCCGTGTGCGCGTCCGCGCTCCATGCGCAGCAGCCCGAGCCAGCTCCGTACCGCCGACCTGTGCTCATGCTGGCGCAGCCGCCAGCCGGAACGGGCTTGCCGCAAGACCGGCCCGTCGTCGTGCTGCGGTTCGCCCAGGGCGAGCCTAACGACCCGATCGACGTCGGCAGCTTCGCCATCGCGGTCGATGGTCATGACCGAACGCGGCAGTTCCAGGTGACGGCGACCGAGGCGTGGGGTCCGCTCGCTCCCGAGGCCGACGCCTCGCCCATCGAAGCGGGCGCGCACCAGCTCGCGGCTCGGATTTGCTCGGCCCGGGGCGCGTGCATCGAGCTCTCGGCCACCGTCTCGGTGGTGCCACCGACGGTGAGAGGCGCAGCAGACGAGCCCGCGGACTCTCGTCGGCGCAAGGTGCTCGCGGCGTTGCTCGATGCCCTTCGAAAGATCCTCGCTCCGTAATCCAACACGCACTCCACACCGTGAGGACTCGCTCATGAAAGTGCTTCGTACACTCGGTCTCGCGCTCGCCCTTCTAACCCCGTTGGTGCTCGCCGCTCAGCCGGGCGGCGGCCAGGGGCCGATCGTGAAGATCATTCCGGCGGGCGGCTCGTTCACGACCCAAAACGTCTCCGTCAGCGTCGAGTGGTGCAGCGCGCGCCCGTTCGCGATGGGGACGCTCTCGCTCACGCTCAATGGTCAGGACGTCGCCCCGAACTTCAACACGTATACCACCGGGATCATGCACAACGGCGAGTGGTGCATCTACGGCATGCGCTCGGACGGCTCGATCTGGCTTGGGGGCAATCCGGAGGACGACTACAGCCTGTCGGCGATGATCGAGGACATCGACAGCTATCTCGGCGGCGATGCGCGATGGTTCTACTACCGGCCGCCGGGCTGGGTGCGCCCAACCGCCGCGGTCTCGGTCGAGCAATCCGAGTACGTGATCCACGATCGCGCTAGCGGATCTCGCCCGATCACGTTCCGCGTCACCAACGACGGCTCGCGCGCGCGCACGTATCAGATCGCCGCGACGTGCGCCGACGCCGTGGTGAGCTGCCCGGTTTCACCAACGAGTGTCGTGCTCGACACGACCGCCGCGGGCCGCTCGGCCCTCGTCACCGTTACCTACGCGTTGGCCGCCGTTCCGAACGACACCGGGACAGTTAAACTCCGCGCCTCGGCGGTCGTTCCCATTCCAACCGGCAGCGCGGTTGTCGCCGACTCGGCGATTACCGAGGTCGTGGTCGGCCCTGCCGATCCGCCAGCGGGGAGTCCAGGCGTCGTGCTGGCCGGATTCGCGAGCACGAACGGCCTGCTGGAGCGCGATCTCTGCCTGACGACGAAAGCCGGCTCGGCTGGCGCCTACGAGTGCGGTGATCTCCGGTTCGCGCATGCGCTTCCCGCGGTGACCACGTACACGAAACCGCGCTTCCCGACGCTCCTCTACAACTCGCGCCATGCGCGCCCGCTGACGCTCGTCGCTGGTGACGTCACCATCCGGTCGACCGAGGCGCTGCCGACGCAAGTCGACGTCACCGTCACGGTGGGCTCTCGCGTGGTGACACGTTCGTGGCCTGGCAGCGACTGGAGTGAGCCGGGGAAGACCCGGCGCCTCGTCGTGCCCGTCGACAGTCTCCCCGCGGGCGTCCACGCTTTCACGATCGTCGCCAGGCGCATCCTCGGTGGTGTGTCGGATTCTCTGGGCTCTGCTTCGGGCCGGCTCGTCGTCGTGGACCGCTCGGCGAGTCCCTTCGGAGCCGGGTGGTGGCTCGCAGGGCTCGAGCGCCTCACGGTGCTCTCCGCGACCGAGCTACTCTGGGTCGGCGGCGATGGGAGCGCCCGCATCTATCTGAAGCGGGGAGCAGGGCCCATGCATGACGCGCCCGCGCTCGACCGTCCGGATTCGCTCTCGTGGGACAACGTGACCGGCACGCGGTTTCTCCCCGATGGTGGTGCCGTCCTCTTCGATGCGAGCGGCCGACACACGGCGACGCGCGATCGATTTGGTCGAGAGACCCAGATCTTCGTCGCTCCTGGTACCGAGCGCGTGGACAGTCTCCGCATTCCGAAGCCTGGTGGATGGCTGACGTACGGCTTCACCTACGGTTCGGGTGTCCTAACGAGCGTGAGCGCACCGAGCGCGACGGTCGGTGGCGCCACGCGGAACGTGACGATCACGCCGAGCGGGACAAGAATCGCCTCGATTAGCGACCCCGATGGCACGGTGGTGAGCTTCAGCTACGGCAGCGGCGTGGAAGCGAACATCGTCCGCAGCCGCACCGACCGTCGACTGTTCGCGACGCACTATACGTTCGACGCGGGCGGCAATCTCGCGAAGGACAGCCTACGGCTGTCGGATGGCACGGTGATCGTGGAGAGCTGGCTCGCGAGCGAGAGCCGCGGTCTCGCTGGCACAGCGGCCGGGGCCGCCCAGCCGCTCGACTCGGTGTACGCGTTGGTCGATGGCCCCCGCACCGACGTGGCCGACGTCACCCGCTTCTGGCTCACACGCCACGGAGCGCCGTGGAAGATCCGGAACGCACATGGCGAGGAGACGAAGGTCGCGTACGACGCGACATGGCCGGCGCTCGCGCGCGAAGTGACGAGCCCGAGTGGTCTCGTCAGCAAGGCGTGGTACAACAACACGCGTGCGCTCGCCGATTCCACCGGGGTGCTCAACCTGCGCTCAATGGGTGACAGCATCGCCATAACGCGGTACCAATGGCACGCATCGCGCCCCTTGCCGACGCGGATCGTGCGTCCGATGCGTGACTCGACGATGTACGACTACGACGGCTCGGGCAATGTCGTCTGGCTTCAGCCGGGCGGCGACCCTGCTCGGCGCACGATTGTCGAGTATTACGGTGCGGGTGACCCGGCCGCCGGACTGTACCGGTCGAGCTCCGTGCCGGGACGGACCGAACGGGACACGGTCAAGTACGATGCAGCGCTCGCGAACGTGAGCGTCATCGTCGACCGCACGGGCGCGCGGACGTTCCTCGACCGCGATGCGATTGGGCGAGTGCGCCGCACGCGCTCCCCGCTCGACACGCTCGCCCTCGGCGACACCACCGTGGGGATGTGGCGGACCGACTCGACCCACTACGATCTGGCCGATCAGGTCACTCGTCAGATGAGCTTCGGCCCGGCGACGAGCTACACGTCTCCGCAATTCCCGGCCATCGGGACACAGGCGGTGCCCGCGGATACGCTCATCGTCATCACGCGCTACGACGAAGAGGGGAACGTGAAGGAGGTCGAGCGCCGGGCGGTGCCCGACCGCGCGAGTGTCGGCGTGGCGATCACGGAATACACGTACGACGGTGCCGGCCGCCGCATTGGGGAACTGACGGGTGCGACTGGCGAAATGCACAGCTGGTTCGATCCCGCCGGCAATGTCATCGAGAAGGCCGATGGGACGACGCGGGCGACGATGAAGTACGACGGGTTGGGTCGGCTGCGGCGCCGGATCACCGATCCCGTGCTCTACGCGCGGACGGGGTGCTCGTTCTTCGATCCCGAGGGCGTGGTCGGCTCCTGCAATTTCAGCTTTCCGCTGTCGACGAGCGGCAACCTCAAAATCCCCGGGGATACGGCTGTCTTTCTCTACGACCGCGGCGGGAACGCGATCAAGGCCGACAACAAATACGCGCGCATCCGGCGCGTCTTCTCGCCCGGAGGCCTCCTCCTTGGCGACACCGCCCGCATTCGCACCCTGCGGTTCGAAACGGAGGGCTCGCCGGCGCCGCATCTCGACTTCACCTCGCACATCTACGCCCTGGGGACGACGTACGACCGCGGTGGGCGCCGAGTCACGCTTGCCCATCCCGACGCGCTCGATCCGTGCTTCAGCGCGTGTCCGACACAGAAATACGCGTATCACCCCGTGACCGGGGCGCTCGATTCGTTGATCGATGTGCGCGGCATGGTGTTCCGTTTCCGCTACAACGTCGCGGGCCAGCTCGATTCGCTGATCCATCCCGGTGGCGTCCGCGACGTCGTGCGGCAGTACGACGCCGAGGGGCGCATTCTCCGGCGTGAAGTGCGCACCGGAGCGGGCGGCGCGCTCCTCGCCGACACGATGCGCTATGACCCCCAGGGCCGGATCGTCCGCGGGCACGGGCTCGTCCCGGCGCGCGGCGGCAATCAGGTCATCCGGAACGCCTATTCGGGGCTCGGCACGCTCGTGATGCTCGAGCACGCGATCACGACCAGCAATCCCAGGCTCGAGGAGTACAAGACCGATGCGTTAGGCAACCGCTACTGGAGCCGGCGCCATGGTGTGGCGCTCGGGAACGAGGACAATCCCTCCGTACGCAACAGCACCTACGACGCGTACGGCCGGCTCCTGACCGTGGCCGATCCGGTGATTCCGTCGGAGCCATTCGAAGACATCGCGCGGCAACACTACGACGAAGCGGGCCGCCAGAAGGCGCGAGGCGCGCACGTGACGCGGTACAACGGCGGGCCGGGGACGACCACCTGGACGCAGGAGATGCACTACTACGATGGCAATGGTCGCCTCGCCCTGTTCGAGCGCCACAAGGACATCATCGAGGGGACACCGGGCGAAGACAACGATCTCATCGAGCGGTACCGCTATGACGCGCTCGGGCGTCGGGTGCTCGTGCACACGCTCCGCGGGAAGATGTCGTGCCAGGCGGCGGGGTGTGAGTCGACGGTGCGCCGCTTCGCGTGGGATGGGGACGATCTGTTGTACGAGACGCGCGGGCCGGCCGGCGATTCGACGACCACGTACCCGGTCCCGTCGTACGTCGTGGAAGACGATCGACCTGGTGGGGACGGCCAGTGGGGTGCGCCGAAGGCGTACGGGACGGTCGGGTACACGCACGCCGGGGGAATCGACCGGCCGATCGGGCTCATCCGAATGGAGGGCTACGATGTGCTGGCCGCGTTTGCCCCACACACGAACTGGCGCGGGCTATATGAGTTGGCGACCGATGAGGCGGGGGCCAACGTCCGGCGTTCGATCGGGTGGCCGGGCAAGGATGCGACGGCTTTTCTTGGGCAGGATCAGCCGAGTCTGCCGTACGAGTGGTTCGGGTCACTGATTACCGAGCACGCCGATGCAAGTGGTTTCCTCTATCGACGCAATCGGTACTACGATCCGCAGACCGGGCGGTTCACGCAGCCCGACCCGATTGGGCTCGCTGGCGGATTGAACATCTATGGCTTTGCGGATGGCGATCCCATCAATTTTGCCGACCCGTACGGGCTTACACCACTTGCTCTTTGTTTAACCCCTATCGGCGCGCCCGTGTGCGTAAAGGGCGCGGTCGCAACGGCGACCCTCGTTAAGGGAGGGGTTGCAGTCGCGCTGGCTGGTGCCAGCGTGGTCGCTGCGCTGAAATGGGACGATATTAAAGCCAAAGGAAGACGGATCATCGAGAAAGGGTTGATAATCATTGGTGTCGGGGGAGGCGCCCTTCAGGGCGGGCTCCAGGGAGGTGTGGACGCCGCAAGAGATGCCACAATGCCACACAAGGCGCGGATCGAAGCTGAGCAACGTAAACGCGAGGCAGAGAAGGAGCGCCGACGTAAGTCCAAGGAAGGGGAACGAGGAGACGGTGGCAATCCGCCCCCCGATCCCAATGACTAGAATTCGGATGGCCCGGTCATGTGGCTTCTTGACCTGATAGCGCGCTGGCTTGGTCGTGCCTCACTGCTGCTGTTTCCTAGGGCGACAGTGCATGGGATCAAAACGATCATTTCGGATATCAAGGCACCGAGGACGGTCTGCCTCGAGCGGCTGAGTGCGAGCATTAACACGCTGCAAGACGTCGATGGGCGGCGACGCGGGTGGCTGACACGATACGCCCGTTACATCGTCATTTGGCCGGGCCCTTATTCCTTTGCTGACAGCTTTGGCGGAATTTTCATTGCGTCCGACTATCTCCTTGAAGCGGAACCGGAACGCGTGGCAGGTGTGCTGGTTCACGAAGCCGTTCATCATCGCCTTAAGCGTTTCAGAATCAAGACCACTCCCCAACTCAAGCCACGTATCGAGACAATCTGCACTGAAGAACAAGCGGATTTCCTTCGCAAGTGCGGAGAAAGGGGGCGCGCGTGGGCCAAGGAGCTCGAGGACGCATTGATGGACCCGTGGTGGAGCGAGATCCATGAGCACGTAAGGATCGAGGAGCTCATCGAGAGGGGAATGCCCCGGTCAATCGGATGGCTCATGAAGCGTCGGCTGGAAAGCGCGCCATGACGATCTACGGAACAGGCAGCCACTGGAAGCGAGTCACCTATTCTGGAAGTAGCCGAAGAAACGAGACGAAGTCGCGAGTTCCACGTGAGGTGACAGGTTCTCGCAGCCGACAGACCAGAGTGTGGCCGGGTTTCTGATGCGGGCGCCGATTATCGGGGTAACGCGACAGGATATGTTGTACGGCGAGGAGAATACGAGTCACGATTGCGCGGCCGGTACGGGCGCTCCAGATTCGCCGCGACATCGACGGCCTCGGGTCGCGCGTGAGCGCCGTCGAGACGCTCTAGCATTCACGGGGACGCTTCCGGAAGGGGTGTGGAAGTCCAAATCGTGGAAAGCTTCTGAATGGAAGCCCGGCCAGGGTGGCCGGGCTTCCTGTTAGGCGATACCGACATCTTAATTTGCCTTACGAGTCCGTCGCCGGGTTTCGAGCATGGCGTCGACGAGCTTGAGGACGGCGCGCTGGTCGGCGGGCGGAAGTTCCTCGATGCGGCGGAGGCGTTTCAAGAGCCGCGCGGCCCTGGCCGACAGCTTTCTCGGTGATGGGCTTCACGGCGAGCAGTCTGCTCGCAGGCATGCCGATGCTGGACGGGCCGGAGGAACACTCCGGCCCCTGTAGTCTCGGACCGCGCAGCACGAGTATGCGTTCCGATGAGATGCGGGCGTCGCAAGCACAGTCAGCCTAAAATGATGAATCGCCGCCGTCTGCCTCGCGCGTCGGCCGCCAAAAGCTTACGTTGGCGCCTGCTCCCTGATGAGGTTTCGGTGCCATGCTCCGAACTCCCGCACTGCGCTCCCGACTGACCAGCCGGGTGACGCTGTTCGCGATTGCCATACTCGCGACGGCGTGCTCTCGCGCTGTCACCGTCCCATCCCCCGCGCCGAGCGACACGCGCACGATCCAGGAACGCCTCGGCTATCCTGCGACGGCCAAGCTTCTCATTCTGCACGCCGACGATGTCGGCATGTCGCACTCGGTGAATCGCGCCTCGCTGGAGGCGCTCGAGAAGGGCTGGATCACCTCGGCGAGCATTCTCGTTCCGTCGCCCTGGTTCGCCGAAGTGGCCACGTGGGCCAGAGCGCATCCCAACGCGGACCTCGGCATCCATCTCGCCCTCAACAGCGAGTGGACGACGCTGCGCTGGGGCCCGATCAGCGGGCGCAGTGAGGTGCCGACGCTGCTCGCGCCGGACGGCTATCTGCCACTGGTGACGGACGGGGTCGGGGGGACGAATCCGCGCGAGGTGGAGCGCGAGCTGCGAGCCCAGATCGACCTCGCGCGACGGTCGGGAGTGAACATCACGCACCTCGATTCGCACATGGGCGCGCTCTTCCGCGCCGAAGCGCCGTTCAACGTCTACCTCGGGCTCGGACAGTCATACGGACTGCCCGTGCTTCTCGAGCGCACCGGCGCGCCCGGCGCCGACCCGCCACCGCCGTGGGCCGAGCGCGCGCTGAGCCTCGCGCTCGTGGACCGCGTGCTCCAGATGATGCCCGGTGTATCGCGGGAGCAGTGGGTCGACGCGTACAAGACGATGCTGGCGCCACTCGGGCCTGGCGTCTATGAGCTCATTGTGCACCTCGGCTACGACGACGACGAGATGCGCGGCGCGACGTTCGATCATCCCGCCTGGGGCGCGGCGTGGCGGCAGTGGGATTTCGATCTCGTCCGCAACGCCGAGTTCCGCGACTGGCTGAAGCAGCAGGGCTTTCAGCTGATCACGTGGCGCGAGCTCGCCAAGGCGCGCAAACTGTAACAGTGCTGCGTGGTCTGCCTAACGCCTCCTTAGCGGCCGCGGTGCCAGCACGTATCAGGAATCGCCGGGCTGCGGATACCGTCGTCTGACTCCGGCGACCGACCCGGCAATGATTGCCTCGAGGACCTTGGCGTCGAGGTCCGCCAGTCGTTTGAAGTACAGACAGGACTTACCCATCCTGTGTCTCCCGAGCTTGGCCAGGAGGTCGAGTTGCTCGGGGCTCTCCGCGGAGACGTAGACGACGAGCTCCTTGCCGCGGACCGCGAAGCCCGTGAGGAATGCGTCGCCTGAGTGGCCACTCTCGTACCGGTAAGTGTACGACCCATAGCCCACCATGCTGGGCCCCCACATTCTTGGCTGCTGCTTCGTAACCCGCGTGCACATGGCCATGACGGCCTTGCAGTCCGCCAGCTGCTCGGGACTGGCTCTGGACGCGAGGTAGGCATCGACGCTCGCGCCCGTGGCTTTGGTCTTGGTCTTGGCCATCGGCGATTCCTGATGAGCGGGGAGCGCAGTGCTCGTGGTGGGTGAGGCCGGTTCAGCAGCTACTTGAATTTCACTTTCGCGATTTCCGCGTTCGGCGTGAACCCCTCACCGAAATCCTCGACGTCCATCAGCTTGCGGATCTCGACCTCGGCCTCGCCGTTCGGAGAGACGTTCGGAGCGCGCTTCACC
>Ga0075431_100006535_pt1 | contig 11579 bp, 7 predicted proteins | sample RhiMetdeltSRZDD5_FD_75297 | JGI IMG/M metagenome (GOLD analysis project Ga0075431, IMG submission 75297) | Populus rhizosphere microbial communities from Tennessee, USA - Rhizosphere MetaG P. deltoides SRZDD5 | ecosystem: Host-associated > Plants > Roots > Rhizosphere > Soil | place: USA... | reverse complement strand
CGATGCCCGAGATCCCCAGCGCCACGACGCCGCGATCCTTCATCTCCAGCGCCCACTCGAGCGTGCGGTCGGCCCACTTGTAGGCGACGTTGCGCACCACGTCGGGGATCAAGCGCAGCCGCACGCCGTGCTTCTTCTCGGCGTCGACGAGCGCCTCGGCCATGGCGTCGCGCAGCTCGCTGGCGCTGTGGCCCGTCATCAGGTGGGTGCCGATCGTGAAGTGGAGCTCGCTGTAGACGACGTTCTGCCGCGCCTGCTCGGCGGCCACCGCGTCGACGAGCCGCTGGAAGTCCTCGGGCTGCTTCAGGCAGCGGCAGATCGTCACGTAGATCTGCACGAAGTGCGCGAAGTCGCTGAACTGGAACCACCGCGCGAGCCCCTCGACGGTGTCGGCCGGCAGGTCGATGCCGCGCCGGCGCGCGAGGGCCAGCAGGTCGGCGGGCAACATCGACCCCTCGAGGTGGACGTGCAGCTCCACCTTCGGCATGCGCGCGAGAAGCTCGTGGAGCGGCGCGCGGTGTGCGGCCTGTTGCTCGGTCGCCGCGGTCAAACCGTCACGCTCTGGGGAGGCAGGCGCTCGCGGAGGCGGCGCAGCACCGGGTCGGGGACGAGGCCGCGCAGATCGCCGCCGAGGCGGAAGACCTCCTTGACGAGCCGGCTCGAGACGAAGCTGAACTCCTCGCGCGGGGTCATGAAGACCGTCTCGATGCGCGGGTTGAGGCGCCGGTTCATGAGCGCCATCTGGAACTCGTATTCGAAGTCGGAGACGGCGCGCAGGCCGCGCACGATGGCGCAGGCGCCGATCTGGTCGATGAACTGCACGAGCAGGCCGCTGAAGCTCTCGACGCGAAAGCCGTCGCCGTGCTCGGGGAGCAGCTCGCGCAGCATCTGCACCCGTTCGTCGACGGTGAACAGGGGCGCCTTTCCCTCGTTCCCGAGCACCGCCACGACCACCTCGTCGAAGAGCGGCCGGCAACGCCGCATGATGTCGAGGTGCCCCTCGTGAAGCGGGTCGAAGGAGCCCGGGTAGACGGCGATGCGCGGCGACTGAGGCACTACCTCTTGGCTTCCCCGGAGAGGTCGAAGGTGATGCCGTTGAACGCGGCGTCCATGACCCTGAGGATAACCAAGGTCGAGCCCTTCGGAGCAGTGACCGCGAGCACTTCGCGCTTGCCGTCGAGGAGGCCGTCCTCGGGCGTCGCGAGCTGCCAGGCGGCGGCGCCCACCGAGAACGAGGCCTCGCGCAGCGGGTTGCCGCCGTCCTCGACTTCCACCAGCAGGCGGTCCCCGTCCCGGCGGACGCCGACCAGGCGCGGCACGGTGTGGTCGACGACGACGGGCTCGCTCACCCGCACGTCGGCCAGGCGGTCGGCCGGGCGCTCGTCGGTGCCGTCGGCGGCGGTCAACCGGAAGCGGTAGACGCCGTCGGGCAGGGCCGTCTCGTCGAAGCCGTAGTAGGCGTCGTGGAGGTCCTTCGCCATCGGCATCCAGCTCTCGTCGCCGTGGCCGTTGGTGCCGTGCCCGTTGGTGCCGCCACCTGCCCGCTCGGGGCGGAACGACAGCGCGTAGGTGAGGGTGTCGCTGTTGGGGTCATCGGCCTTCCAGCGCAGCGTCCGGTAGCCCTGCTTCCAGAGCGTCTTCAGGCGGTCGTCGTTGCCGTCGCTGGACTCGTCGAGGGTGGTGAAGATCCCCTCGCGGTTGGGGTGCGCGGGCTCGTACGACTGCCCGCCCGGGTTGAAGTTGAAGGCGACGAGGATCTGCCCCGGATCCATGGCGTCGAGCTGCGTGATGCGCGGCGCGAGGTTGGTCTGCAGGTAGGAGGCCTCCGCGCCCGCGAGCTGCGGCGAAGGGGCATCGCCCGTCGCCTTCGCCTCCAGCTTCCACTGCAGGTAGCGACCCGAGGGGACGCCGGTGAGCGCGATCTCGCGTTCGCCGCTGCCGGCCTCACGGGGTGCGGTCCAGGGCGACCAGGTGGCGTCGGGCTCGGCGGCGATGCCGCTCCTGAACGAGAAACGGAGCGTCGTCCCCTCGGGCTGCTCCCCCATCCAGCGGAAGGAGCCGAAGCGGGCGATCTGCTGGGCGTCGAGCACCGGGCTCGTGTAGCCGCCCTGACGTTTCTCCGAGTTGGTGCGGTAGAAGGCGGCGGCGTTGGTGGTGGCAAATGCTGGCGAGGCACCCTCCGGAAACCCGGGGAGGAGCGCCATCACCTGGCGCTCCTCGACGTCGCCTTCGAGGACGAGGTCGGTGCCGCGGAGGCTGAAGAGCTTCCCCTCGAGGCCGGTACCGAGCCAGAGCTTGTCGCCGAGGGCGAGCAGCGAATGCACCGTGTCGTCCTGCAGCCGCGCCACCGTCGTGACGGCGCCGTGAGTGTCGACGCGCAGAATCTCCGAGCGCGGGCCGCCGAACCCCGGCGGGCGAGAGCCGACCGGCTGTCCGGGCCCTCCCGGCGTCGTGACCTCGACGGTCACCTCGCCCTGCCCTTCCCCCTCGCCCTCCTTCTTCGCCGGTTCCTTGCCCGTGCCGGGCGCCGGAGCCACGAGCGGCACCTGGCTCGCCTCGGAGGCGACCGCCGCCGCCCAGGCCGCGCCGTCGGCACCGACGGCGATGGCGACCACCTCGGGCTCGACGGCGTCGAAGAGCGTGCGCGCTTCCCAGGCGCGGCCGGAGCGCGGCGTGAGCCGCACCAGCCGACCCTCGCCTGCCGTTCCGGCGAGGAGGTCGCCGCCGGGCAGCAGGCCCAGCGAGCGGACATGGGTGTCGCCGGCCTCCCACACCACGTCCCCCTTCGCGGGCCCGGTGGCGGTCGAGGCGCCGGCGACGCGGAAGAGCTTCCCCTGCGTGCCCGTGGCGACGACCAGGTCGCCGTCGGCGGTGCCGACGAGTTGCCAGATGTAGGTCTGCTGCGGCTCGAAGAGGACCACGGACTTGCCGTCGCGGTAGCGGTAGACCTTGCCGCCGGGCGAGGAGCCCGCGTAGACCGTGCCCTTGGCGTCGACCCAGACGGCGAACACCTCGGGCTCGGCGGTGGCGAAGAGCTCCTTCGCCTTGCCGTCGCGGCCGACGAGCAGCACCTTGCCGGAGTTGCCGGTGCCTACGACCCAGCCATCGGGATGCGGCGCCGCGCTGAGCACGAACGGCTCGGCGAGCGCGGTCACCCGTTCGGCCCTGGGGGCGAGGCGCAACGTGCCGAGCGTGTCGACGCTCATGCCATCGAGCTGGCCGCGCAGGAAGGCCTGCTGCGTCTGCAGCCGGAAGAGCTTGACCTCCGAGGCGCGGGCAGGGACCGAAGATCCGGCCGCGAGGAGGGACGCCGCGAGGCAGACGAGGCTCGTACCACGACGGATGCTCACCGGCCGACCTCTCCTTCCACACCCTCATCGGCGGTTCCGTCCGCGCCGGGGTCGGCGGGAGCAGGAGCCGGGGCGAGCTCGCCGCCCGGCTGCCGGGTATCGCCGCTCGCACCCTCGCCGTTGCCGGTCACCGGGGTGCGACGCACCACGTTCAAGTCGATCCGCACCGCGCCTTCTACGGGGAACGGGATCCGTTCGCTCTGCTGCTGTGCGAGCGTCAGCGGCAGCGCCACCGCCGACTGTGACGAGGCGGCCGACCAGACCGCGCGCAGCGAACCGGGCAGCCGGGGCAGCACCTCACCCGCCACTGCGAGCCCATCGCCCACGTAGACGCCGAGCGCCACGAGGTCGCGGCGCGAGTGGAAGGCGCGGACCAGCCGCAGCGCCTGGTCGAGGCGCACCGGCGCCGCCGGCTCGAGCGCCAGACGCGCCGCGTCGAGCGTGACGCCGTCACCGACGAGCACCGAGTAGCGACCCGCCGGCAGGTCGGCCGGCAACGTCAGCGTGAGGTCGCGGCGCACCGCCTCGCCCCGCCAGGGGACGAGGTCGAGGTGGAGGTTCACCTTCTCGCCGGGGTGCAGCTCGGTGCGGTCCGCGTAGCCGCTGACGAGCGCCGCCGTGCGAGGGGTCGGGTGCTGCGTGAGCCTCACCTCGACGCGGCGCAGGTCGACCAACGCGAAGCCGTTGTTCAGGAAGAAGTTGCCGTAGGCGAGCATGTGCACCGCGGCGTCGGTCGGCGCGCTGTCGCCGTCGAAGCTCTGGTTGACGCGGATGGTGCCCTTCTCGCCGAGGTCGAACGTCGCCTCCAGGTCGAGACCGAGGGGCCCCGTGCTCTGCGCCGCCGCCTCCTGCGCGCCGAGCACGGAGAGCCCGAGGAGCATCGGCGTGATCTGGGGCACGCGCGCGAGGCGCAGGTGGTAGTCCTCGCTGCGACCGGACTCGACGTGCACCTCGAGCGGCAGCGTGCTCGCCATGGAGCCGACCTCGCCGTAGATGCCGGCTAGGCGGTCCTGGTGGAAGGAGCCCACGATCGGACCGAAGTTGGCGATCTTGAAGGAGCTGTACTGGTTGGCGATGACCGCCACCACCTCCGCCGCCGCCATCGGAATGTCGACCGGGCCGAGGCCGAGGAACGGGTGCCCGAAAGCGAGCACGCCGTTCTCCGTGCGGTCGGTGACCGTGCCGGTGGCCGCGAGCCGCAGGTCGCCGTCGACGAGCACCGCCGCCACCGCGGCCCCCGGCGCCAGGTCGGTGGGCACCGCGCCGGGCTGCGCCTGACCCGAGGGCGCGACGGCACCGAGGCCGCGCGCCACGAGCTCCTGCGTCGGTGCGGTGAAGCCGGACATGCTCCACCCGACAGCGCCGGCGGCCTGGCCGCCGACGAGGGGCTTGAGCCTGGCGACCGCCTCGGCGAGCACCTCGCGGCTGGAAGCGGCGCCTTTCTTGGGCAGCAACGCCTCGAGGTCGCGCGGGCTCGCCATGGCCGCCGTCGGCACGGCAAGGGGCGGCGGCGCGCCGCCGCGGAGCTGGCGCATCGCCTCGATCGGCGTGATGCCGGCGATCGCCTCCTTGGCGAACGGCCAGGAGAAGGCGACCGCGCCGAGCAGCTTGCCGTCGATGTAGACCGGGCTGCCGCTCATGCCGGCGATGACGCCGGAGTCCTCGAGCCCCTTGCCGGAGAGGCGCGCCAGCACGTAGCTGACGTTGGGCGATAGGTCGTGGATGACGCCGAGGACCTCGACGTCGAAGCGCTCGAGCTCGGTGCCGGCGAAGACCGAGACCCCGTAACCCCGCTGCCCCCGCTGGACCTGGGAGAGGGGCATGACCTCCCCGGCGGCGGCCGCCGGCGAGGCCAGGGTCGCGGCCGAGCCGAGGATGAAGGCGAGGGCGACCAGAAGAAGCCCCGATAGGTACTGGAACCGAAGGCGTACCGACTTCAGCATGTGGTGCGGCATCCTCATCGAGGTTGATGGTACTCCGTTGCAACCACGGGCGTGGGGCGCTGCATTTCCAGAGCGCCCAATCTGTTAGAGCCCCTCGGGAACGTTAGAGCCTCTCGGGGACGGAAACGCATCCCTCCGGGGATGACTAACCCGGGGATTGGAGGTCGGCGACCGGAAACCGGCCCTCCCGGAGCACCTTCCACCCACCGGGCCCCCAGACCGCCAGCGTCGACGGGAGACCGCCGGCGAGCCGTCCCCCGTCGACGACCGCCGCGTCCTCGGCCGCGAGGAGGGCCTCGACGAGCTCGGGGTCGAGCAGCGGCTCGTCACCGCTGAGGTTGGCGGAGGTCGCGGTGAGAGCCGTCCCCAGCGCGCGCAGGAGCTCCCGCAGCTCGACGTGCGCGGGGAGGCGGACGGCGAGCGTCCGCATGCCGGCCGACGCGGCAATCGGGTGGTGCAGCGGCGCCAGCACGCTGAGCGGCGCCGGCCAGAGATGGAGGGCGCGCTGGACCCCGGCGTCCTCGGTGGCGACCCCGAGCGCGCCGAGCTGGTCGAGGTCGGCGGCGACGACGGGCAGGGCCTTCCCCCGTTCGCGGGACTTGACGCGGTAGATCGCCTCGACGCCCGCCGCGCTCCGCGGATCGGCCGCGAGCCCGTAGCTCGACTCGGTCGGAATGGCGAGGATGCCGCCACGCGCGAGTAGATCGCGCAGCGGCTGCACCGGGTCGCCGGGCCGCCAACGATAGTCGGTCACGACATCACCTCCTCACTCCGCCGCCCCGCTCCGGATCAGCTCTCGCGCGTGGTCGCGGGAGAGGTCGGTGACCTGCTTGCCGGCCAGCATCCGCGCCACCTCCTCGACGCGGCTCTCGCCGGCGAGCGACTCGAGCGACACGAAGGTCCGCCCCTCGGCAACGCGCTTGCTGGTGCGGAAGTGGTGGTCCGCGAAGCTAGCCACCTGCGGCAGGTGCGTCACCGCCAGGATCTGCCCGCCCGCCGCGAGGCGCTTGAGCTTGCGCCCGACCGCCGCCGCCTCGCGCCCGCCGATGCCGGCGTCGACCTCGTCGAAGACCATCGTGGCGCCGCTCGCCATGCCGGCGCCGCGGACCGCGAGCTGGAGCGCGAGGTAGACCCGCGCCAGCTCGCCGCCCGAGGCGATCCGCGCCAGCGGCCGCGGCTCCTCGCCCGGATTGGGGGCGAAGGTGAAGGTGACGACGTCCCAGCCGAGCGGGCCGGCCTCCACCGGCTCGCCGTCGACGAGCACCGCGCTGTCGCCCCTGCGGCGGGTGCCGAGCTCGACCGCCAGCCGCGCCTTGGGAAGCGCGAGGTCGCCGAGCTCCCTGGCGATCGCCTTCGCCAGCGCCGCGCCCCAGCGGTAGCGCGACGCCGAGAGCTCGCCGGCCGCCTTGCGGTAGGTGGCGAGCGCCTCGGCGACCTGCTTCTCGAGGGCCGCCCTCCCCGCCTCGTCGGTGTCGAGCTCGGCCGCCTCCGCCGCGACCTCCTCGCGACGCGCGAGCAGGGTGACCGATCCATCGCCGTACTTGCGGAAGAGTCGCTCGAGCGCCGCCAGCCGCTCTTCGACGACGTCGAGCCGCGCCGGGTCCGCCTCCACCTCTCCCGCGCGCCGGGAGACGGCGAGGGCCACGTCGTCGAGGCGGATGCGCAGGTCCTCGAGCTCGCGCGCCCACGCGGCCGCCCGCGGCTCCCACTCCCCCACCTCGCCGAGGCTGACCGCGGCGTGCCCCAACCGCTCGGCGGCGGCGCCGTCGTCCTCCGAGAGGTCGCGCGAGGCCCCGACGAGGCCGCGGAGGATCGCCTCGGAGTGCCGCAGCACCTGGCGCTCGACACGCAGCGCGTCCTCCTCGCCGGCGACGAGGTGCGCCGCATCGAGCTCGCCGAGCTGGAAGCGGAGCGTCTCCAGGCGGTCGCGCCGCGCGCGCTCGTCCCCGCTCGCGCGCTCGAGGCGCTCGGCTACGGCGCGATAGGCCCCCCACGCCGCACCCGTGCGAGCGCGCAGGGCCTCCGCCTCGGCACCGCCGCTGCGGTCGAGCCATCCCCGCTGCAGCTCGGGATCGGCGAGCCCGAGCTCGTCGCGCTGGCCGTGGATGGCGAGCACGTGAGGGGCGAGCTCGGCGAGGAGGCGCACCGTGACCGGCTGGTCGTCGACGAAGGCGCGGTTGCGCCCCTCCCGCGACACCTCGCGCCGCACCACCACCTCGTCTCCCGTCGCCTCGACGCCGGCGCCGGCGAGGACCTCCTTCCAGCCACCGCCCGCCGGCGCGAAGGTGCCCGTGATCGTCAGCGTGTCGGCGCCGGTGCGGATGAGCTCCGTGGAGGCGCGGCCACCCGCGAGCAGCGCCAGCGAATCGACGACGATCGACTTGCCCGCGCCCGTCTCGCCGGAGAGCACGTTGAGGCCGGGGGCGAAGTCGACGCTCGCCTCGGCGAGGACGGCGAGGTTCCTGACGTGGAGGTCGCGCAGCACGGCGGGAAACCTATCGCGACCCGCCGCCTCCGGCGTCAGGCAGAGTCCCCGGGAGACCACCTCCACCTCCCCCGCCCCCGCCCCCTCCGCCGCCGATGGGAACCCGCCGCCGACGCGCCGGGAAGCGGTCGGGTCGCAGGGGACGTTGCTGCGGCTGTTCCGCGGGCCGCACCACGGCCGGTCCGCAGAGCCCCGCCACCCCGATCCGGCACGCCTCGTTTCGCAGCTCCAGCGCCGCCTCGGCGCCGAGGCTCTCGCGTGCGAGCACCTGCATCTCGACGAGGAACGCGCGAGCGAGCGGCGCGCGCCCGCCCTCGAGGGCGTAGGGGAGCCACTTGCGGGCGGCGGCCGTGTCGTGCGCCTCGAGCGCCTCGGCGACGAAGAACTGCGCCATCACCGCGCGCGCGTTTGCCGGGGCGGCTCCGCTCGAGGGGTCGACTCCCGCTTCGTCGAGCAGGCGCAGCGCACCCCTGTGGTTGCCGTCGAGGTGCGCCGAATAGGCGGCGGCGAGCGCGGCGCGGTGGTTGGCGCCGAGGCCCTCGAGCGCCGGTTGCAGCGCCGCGTCGAGCTCGTTGCGCGGGTCGGCGAAGATCGCCGGCAGGTCCCATGGGCTGCCGGTGGTGAACACTGCCGCCGGCCAACCGATCCACCAGGGCGACGCCTGCGGCGAGAGCTGCGACCGCAGCGCGCTGGCTTCGGCCGTCCTCCCCTGCGCGTAGGCGAGGCCACCCTGCGCCCAGGTGCGCAAGGGCAAGAGGCGTTCGCGCAGACCGAGGACGGCCGTCGCCTCGGCATTGCGGGTCGCGGTGACGAGCTGCTCGAACTCGGCTTCGTCGAGGCGGTGCGTCGGGCGCCGCATCAGCTCGAGCGTGTCGCGGCGCGCGTTGCCGGAACCCGCATAGGGTAGGCCCGCGGTGGGCAACGCGCGGGGCGGCGGGTCCATCGGCGTCACCGGCTCGTGGGCCGCAGCCGACGAACCGGCGCTCGTGGCTGCGGGAGGCGACGCCACCCGAGCTCCATCGGAGGCGCCGGGCGCGGTGCGGCCGCCACCGCTTCCCGGCTCGGCCGTTCCAACCGGCGCAGTCCTTTCGACCGGGGCCGCCGAGGCGCCGGCAGGAGCCGCAGCGGGAGCGGGCACCGACGCCGCGGGTGCGTCGTCGCCCCTCGCCTTCGCCCCGGTGAGCAGGTCGCGCGGCACGAGGAGCACCGCCCCCGCCACCGCAGCCGCCGCGAGGAGCCCCCACACCACCCACGAGCGGCGTGGCGGACGCGGCGCCTCCGCCGTCAAGGCGCTCGTCGGGGAGGGCGACGCCCGCACCACGGTCGGCGGCGTCATCTTCACCGTGCGCCCACGCTCGACCATCGTCAGCGCCTCGGGCGCGGACCATGCGCTCGAGTCCGGAGTGCCGGACCAGACCATCGTCGACAGCTCGCTCCGCTGCTCGGGCGTGAGCAGCTCGACGAGATGCTCCGCCAGGGCGCGACAGGTCGCATGACGCCGCTCCGGAGCCTTGGCGAGAGCGCGCGCGAGGAAGGCGTCGACTCCCGGTCGCAGGCCCGGCACCTTGTCGGCAAGGACCGGCACCGGCTCGTGCACCTGCTGGTGGAGCACCGAGAGCGGATTGCTGCCGAGAAACGGCGGCAGGCCGCCGATCAGCTCGTAGGCGAGAACCGCCAGCGCGTAGCGGTCGGTGGCGGGCGAGGCGTCGGCGCCGCGCGCGAGCTCGGGCGCCATGTAGATCGGGGTCCCTACCACCATGCCGGTGGCGGTGAGCCGCGTCGTCGCCTCGGCGAGCTTGGCGATCCCGAAGTCGCCGAGCATCAGCCGGCCGTCCTTGGTGACCAGCACGTTGGCTGGCTTGACGTCGCGGTGGAGAACGCCCCGCACGTGCGCGGCGTCGAGCGCACCCGCGAGTTGCAGCAGCCACGCCGCGACGAGCGTCAACGGCTGCGGCAGCGCGCCCATGCGGTCGGCCAGGCTGCCGCCGGGCAGGTAGGGCTGCACGAGGAACGGCGTTCCACGCTCCTCGCCGAAGTCGTAGAGCGGGAGGATGTTCGGGTGGTCGAGGCTGGCCACCAGCCGCGCCTCCTGCAGGAAGCGCTCGATGAAGTGCGGGTCCTCGGTGAAGGCCGGGCGGATGACCTTGACGGCAACCGTCCGCCCGAGCACCGTGTCGACGGCGCGGTAGACGACGGCCATCCCGCCCTGCCCCACCAGCCCCTCGAGCTGGTAGCGACCCAGGGACTCGCCGACTCGTACGGCCATCGCGGGCGGCGGCGCGCCCTCAGCCGCCGCCGAGGCCGGCGCCTGGAACGCCGGAGGCAGTGGCGTCGGCAGCGGGCGCGAAGAGGCGCACCGTGTTGCGGCCGCCCTGCTTGGAGTCGTAGAGCGCCCGATCCGACGCCTCGTAGAGCGCGGTGCCGTCGCGCATGTCGTGCTGCAGCTCGGCGACGCCGAACGAGCAGGTCACCGGCACCTGGAAGCCCGCGTACTCCACGGGCTCGGCGGCGAGTCGGTCGCGCAGCTTCTCGGCGAGGCGGCGCGCGTGCTCGCCGTTGGTCTCCGGACAGAGCACGACGAACTCCTCGCCGCCGACCCGCGCGAAGACCTGCTCGGCGCGCAGGCCGGTGCGCACCCGCTCGGCGACCTGCTTGAGCACGTAGTCGCCGCAGAGGTGCCCGTAGGTGTCGTTGACCGCCTTGAAGTGGTCGATGTCGAAGAGGATCAGCGCCAGCGGACGCGTGTAGCGGCTGGCGCGCGCCACCTCGCGCTCGATCTCCTCCTCGAACTTGCGCTTGTTGAAGATCTCGGTGAGGCCGTCGCGCATGACGAGGTCGTAGATGGCGAGGTGGTAGGCGTTCTCGACGTCGCGCTCGTGGAGGAACTTGAAGTGCACGGCGCCGACCTGGAAGCGGTCGCCGCTGCGCAGCTGCTGGTTCTTGGGGATGAGGCGGTCGTTGACGTAGGTGCCGTTGGTGCTGCCGAGGTCCTCGATCACCACGTTGCTGCCCTGGTGCTCGAGGCGCGCGTGGGCGCGCGAGATCGACAGCACCTCGGGGAAGCTGATCTCGGAGGTGGGCGAGCGGCCGATCTCGATCACCGAGCCGGGGCGCAGCCGAAAGCGCGTGCCCAGCGTGCGGTTCTCGGGGTGGGCGATGAGGATGACGTTGGCCTCGATCTCGCCGGCGCCGGCGACGCGCCGCTCGGCCGACGCCGTAGGCTGCCACGCCTGGGTGTGGCCCGACTCGCGCAGTTGGGCGAGGTCGATGCTGTCGGTGCTCGACTCGTTCATGCCGCGGGCGCGCTTGGACCCGTTCGAGTGCTTTTCCTTCGGCCGGGAAGCATCCGTCACCGGTGGTTTTCCGAGATCGACGGGCGATGTTAACACAGCACGAGCGCCGGCCCGAACCGGTCGAACCCCTGAGCAGACAGGCAATTGCCAGAAACGTGGGTGGCGCGGGCGTTCCGTGGCAGACTCCACCCGCCGTGGCCGCCAACCCGCCGGACCCCATCACGCCGGTCATCGACAAGCTGACGGCGATCGTCGCCGACGCCGAGGCGCGGTCGAGCCGCACCGGCTACTTCGCCGCCCTCTACCGCCGCGTCACCATCGCGGTGCGCGACCAGATCGAGAGCTTCGAGGACCCGGCGCGGCTGCAGCGGCTCGACGTCATCTTCGCCAGCCGCTACCTCGACGCGCTGGCGGCCTGGCAGGCGGGCCAGCCGTGCACCGGCAGCTGGCAGGTCGCCTTCACCGCCACCCAGAGCGCGCAGCCGATCATCCTCCAGCACCTGTTGCT
>Ga0075431_100006533_pt1 | contig 11582 bp, 9 predicted proteins | sample RhiMetdeltSRZDD5_FD_75297 | JGI IMG/M metagenome (GOLD analysis project Ga0075431, IMG submission 75297) | Populus rhizosphere microbial communities from Tennessee, USA - Rhizosphere MetaG P. deltoides SRZDD5 | ecosystem: Host-associated > Plants > Roots > Rhizosphere > Soil | place: USA... | reverse complement strand
TGCAGCGCGCGGTCGCAGATCAGATTGATGACTCTGGGAGTGCCGCGTGACGCCTTGAAGATGGCATCGATCGCGCCATCCGAGAACTGCACGTGATTGTTGTTTTCGCTCGCGACGGACAGGCGATGACGCACGTACTTGCCGACCTCGTTCGCGGCGAGCGGCGCCAGCTCGCAGCGGACTGACACACGCTGATCGACCTGGCGCATCTGCGGCATCTTCAGATGCGCCTTGAGCTCGGGCTGGCCGACGAGGACCACCTGCAGCAGTTTCTCGCGCTGCTCGAGATCGGAGAGGATTCGGATCTCTTCGAGCAATCCCAGCGGAAGGTTCTGCGCTTCGTCGATGATGAGGACGGCGAACGCCTGCAGCGGGACGAGTGAATCGAGGAACTCGTAAAGCGGGTAGCTCAGATCGGGACGTGACGCGCCGGACAGGCTGCCGCGCTTCAGGTCAGTCAGCGACACCACGCCGAAGTCCACAAGCAGCATCTTGAGCAGGTCTTCACGCGAGACAAACGGATCGGGCACGAAGGCCGTGAACGTCCGTCGATCGAGCTGCTGCAAAACGGATCGAATCAGTGTCGTCTTGCCGGTGCCGATTTCGCCGGTGAGGACGACCAATCCCTCGCGTCGGCGAATGCCGTTGAGAAGTTCTTCGAAGGCGGGCGCGTGCGCGGGGCTGCGGTACAGAAATCGCGGGTCAGCGGAGAGGCTGAATGGCTTCTCTCTCAGACCGAAGTGCGGTTCGTAGGTCAGCGATGACGACGGGTTGGACGGCAACGCCGTCAACCCAAACGACCCCGGGTTGGATCGGGTCGCTGCCCATTCGCCGCCGAACGGCGTCTTTGGCAACTGTTGACTCACGACTTGCCCCTTGCTCACCAGCGGCGTCTGTCCGCGCGGTTGCTAGAGGTATCGGCGGGAATGCTGGAAGACTGCACGTAATCGGGATTCCGGACTCGGGACTCGGGATCCGGGACTCGGGACTCGGGACTCGGGACCGGGACGATACTCCACGCCGGGATCCCGGATCCCGAAACCTTATCGTCCCAAAATGATGTGTTCGCTGCGAAACAGTGCCGTCGTGATCCGAATGAGAATCACGCTCGCCACGAGGCACGTGCCGGCCGAGGTCAGAAACGTGCTCGGGTCGGGGAGGCGTCCGCCAAGAACGTCGGTCAGCAGCACGAACGGGCCAAGCATGGGAATCCCGTACATCCAGGGCGAGTTCCCGAGCGGGTAGAGGGAGGAAATCACTCCAGGCAACATCGGCGCAAGAATGAGCACACCCATGTAGGTCTGCGCTTCTTTGAACGACCGCGCGAGCGTCGCGACCGCCGCTTGGAGCGCCGCGGTGAACAGACACAGCGGACCAACTGCCAGCAGGATGGGGCCGACGTGCTGCGGACCTATCTCGAGGCGGATGCCCATGTCTTCGAGTCGCATCAGTCGCATCAACTGCGCACACAGGACGGTCGTCAGGCAGACACTGGCGATGGCCGCCAGCGTCGCTGCTATCCACTTGCCGGTGACAAGCGCGATGCGCGGCGCCGGGTTCACGAGCAACGGCTCGAGTGAGCCGCGCTCACGCTCACCTGCGGTGGAGTCGGTCGCAATCTGCATCCCGCCGATGAAACCGGCGACCATGATCAACATGGGGATGAAGGTCAGGATCTGCGCGGCACGTTGCTGTTCCGTGGAGACCTCGATCTGTTCGATCGCCAGCGGCCTGACTGCGGCCGGACTGATACCACGCATGATGAGACGCAGGCTGGTGATCTCGGCGGCGTACTGCTGCAGCAGGAGCTGGACGCGCTGCACTGACGGCTGCGCATCATTGCGCGAGCCGTCTGATATGAGTTGGAGCGGCGCCGGCCGTGACGCTCGAAAGCGATCGGCAAAATCTTCGGGCACGATCACGACCACGGACTCGCGCTGCTCACGAACGGCCTTCTCGGCATCAGCCGGTCCTTCCACGACTCGCACGCCCGATTGTTGATTCAACCAGTTTACGAGCGTGGGAGCACGGTTCAGGCCGACAATCGGGACACGCACCATGTCGGCCTCACGTTGCCTGTCCGCGAGCCTGTTCATCATGAACCCGATGAGCACCGGGCCAATGAGAACGCTGAAGAGGATCGACCAGAGTGCGCGCCGATCGCGGAGCGAGTCCTTCAGTTCCTTCCGGCAGACGATGAGCGCCTGACGCGCGGTGCGTCGCGAACTCACAAGACATCTCCCAAGGTCGAGATCGCCACGACCGCGGCCTTTCGCCACGCGCAATGTCTCTGCAGCTTGAGGAGAAGCTTCACGGTTGCTCTCCGGGATCGAGATCGGCAAGAGCAACGAACGCATCCTCGAGGTTGTCGCAACCGGTCTGATGCCGGAGCTCGTTGGCCGTGCCGTGGGCCACCACGCGACCGGATGCGATGACGACGATCGAATCGCACAGCGCAGATACTTCCTGCATGACGTGACTGGAGAAGAGCACGCAACGTCCCTCGTCGCGCAAGCGGCGGACGATGGTGCGGACGGCGCGCGTGCTCATGACGTCGAGCCCGTTGGTTGGCTCATCGAGCAGGATGTTTTGCGGATCGTGGACGAGCGCTCGCGCCAGGGCGACTTTCGTTCGTTCCCCGTGCGAGAACCCGCCCGTGCGGCGATCCGCGATCGCGCGCATGTCGAGCAGATCGATCAACTCCTCCGTGCGCTGCGCCAGGCGTCCGCTGTCCACCCCCTGCAACGCGCCGAAATAATCCAGGTGCTCACGAGCGGTGAGACGTGGGTACAGGCCGAATCCATCAGGCAGCACACCAAGCCGGGCCTGCGCTTCCTGCGGTGCCTCGACCGCGTCCACATCGTCTACGCGCACACTGCCGCTGTCTGGTTTCATCACGGCATACAGCATGCGGAGCGTCGTCGTTTTTCCTGCGCCGTTGGGACCGAGCAGGCCGGTGATAGCGCCATCCTTCGCGACGAAGCTCACGCCGTCAACGGCAGTCACGCTGCCAAATCGCTTGCGTGCGTCGGTGATCTCAATCATGCGCAGACGCTCCCAGACCCGTGCTCCACTCGACCACTGTTTCGGGAATCATTTGTCGATTTTTCCACCCAACGGGTCGGGGCCGGCTGGTGTGACGAAGAAAGGAGGGCGTCGAACGGATGCGACGCATTTTGTGTCCAGGCCTTCAGCCGAACCTCGTTCGATGAAGTTGCGGACCAATCTATTGCCGCACGGTGTCGTGACGACGCCGTGGCCCGTCGAAGGCACGACGATGTGCATGCCGTGCGAGAGATGTTTGACGACAGATGCGCCCCAGATTGGCGGCGTTACCGGATCGACCTCGCCCGACAACACGAGTACCGGCACGTCTGACACGACCGGCTTGTAGTAGTCAGCCTTGACCTTTCCCTTCGGCCACATCGCACAGGCATCGAGTTGACTGCCAATGAGATGCGAGCCGAACACCGAATGAGAGGTTTCCCGGGCGAGCTCGTCGGCCGATACGCGCGACGCATCCTCGCTGCACAGCACCGAGAGCTGCATTCCGATGCTCATGCTCTCGCCGGAGTCCTCGCCGGCGAAGGCCAGCGCGAACAGACCGTGGAAGTCGTTCTGCTCGGCTCGGTCGACCAGGGCCGGGACAATCGACGCCGTCAGCGGAGAGTAGAGTGCATTGAACATCACGCTCGAGACGAGCCGCGCATTGACGTCGACGTCTTCCGCGATGCCGGTTCGTGGATGCACGACGCGCACACGTCGCGGGTGTCGCTCAAGGCTGGTGATCAGGTTGCGAATTCGAGTCGCCATCCCGGGAAATGTCTCGGAGCACGCCGATTCGGCGTCGCAATCGGAGAGCGCCTTGTCGAGCGCATGCTGCGCATCGCGGGCGGTGAAGACGGGAAGTCGCATGTCGGTGGGCGCGACCCCATCGAGCACGATCGACCGAACGTGTTCGCCGTGCTGCCGCAAGTAAACCAGCGCCGCGCGCGTACCGTATGACCCACCGTACAGGTTGATGCGCTCGTAGCCGAGGAAGGCTCGGACATCGTCCAGGTCGTCCATTGCAATATCGGTGGTGTACAACCGCACGTCGGCGTCATAGCCTTCAAGACATCGATGTAACCTGGCGAGGGCTTCCTCACTCCCCTCGGTAAGCTCTCGCAGCGAGCTGGCTTTCGACCGGCAGTTGAGCGGATTGGACTTCCCGGTCCCGCGTTGATCGACGAGGACGATGTCCCGGGTGCGCTGGACCTGGCGGAACACCGTCCGGACCTGACTCGCCAGCTGGGCCGCTGCCTGACCAGGACCGCCGGCGAGAAAAAACAGAGGATCGTCGCTGGGCGTGTTCGACAGTGACGGCAACACGACAACCCAGAGCCGAATTTGTCGTCCAATGGCTGTGTGGCGGTTCTCGAAGACCGTCACCGTGCCGCACAGCGCGTCGGTCGGACCCTCGCTGCTCAGGCAGGGGTGGAGCCGGTCGAGCTGGCGGTGTGACGGCGTGCTGTTACACGCGGCAGCGAACCACGTTAACGCTATAAGCGTAATTAGTCGGCAGAGGACGCGCCATTCTTTCGCCCGATCGTTTCGAAGAGCGACTTTATGGTCCCGAGCGTCTAAACGACGAGGTTTCACAATAGAATCCAAGGAATCCAAACCTAACGGGTTTTCGGTCTGAACGCGGAAAGACAGAAGGGCTGCGAACATGAGTGATTCTGCACAACAGTCCAGTCTGGCCTCGGAAGCATATTCAGTCGTCCGGCAACGAATCCTGACGGGCGCTATCGGTTTGGGACAGGTGATCTCCCGCCGGAAACTCGCCGCCGAGCTCCGTATGAGCTTCCTTCCCGTATCCGAGGCGTTGTTGCGCCTCGAAGTGGAAGGGCTCCTCGAAAGCCGGCCGCGGGCGGGCACCAGGGTACGAATCCCCTCAGCCGAGGACGTTCAGGGGCATTACGTCGTCCGGGAGGCACTGGAGGTGCAGGCCGCCTTGAGGTTTGCGGCTTTTGCCACGGCCCGCGAGCGGTTCGAGGTGAAAAAGCTGGCCAATCGCGTCGATGTCCTGGGGACGCAATCCGATCGCACCCTGTATCAAACCATGCACCTGAAGCTGCACTCGAGGATTGCGCAAAACGCACGTTGTCCGGCGCTCCTCGAAGCCATCGAAAAGACCCACGCGCTGGCCTCCATCTGGTATTGCGTATTGCGACAGCCGAGTCCGATGGACTCGACGACTCGTCATGCGGAACTGGCGGAGGCGCTCTGCGAGGGTCCGCCGCACGAGGTCGCCGATGCCGTGCGGCAGCATCTGGCCGTGGCCATGAGCAGGTCCCTTGAAGTGCTGCAGCCCTACTTCAAGCTCCGAAAGCTGACGGGAACAACGTTTTACCGCAGCGACCGAAGACCCGTAACCGCCACACCGCTCGTCGCCCACTAGAGTCAGGCCGCCCTGTCCATCGGGGCGGCTTTACCTTCGGGTGTGTTCGACGGCCAGTCTGCCTTCGACTTTGCTCAGGTCCGGAAGACCCGTTATACTCCCCGTAATTCGCTGAAAAATTCGCAGTCCAGGTCGCCGAGCAACCCGTTGACAAGGACAGGATTGCACGGGGAAAATAATCGTCCACAGTTCCAGGGGCGTGGCGTTTGTTCTTGCACTGTCAACGTCCGGGAGAGCTCCGCAGTATTGAAATGTCAGAGAGAGAGAGTCGTGACGCGAGTCGCCGTCGAGAACTTCGCGTGGAGGATTGTTCGATGCGAACCAAGTGTGCAGTCGTAGTTGCTGGAATCGCACTGCTCGTCAGCGTGGTCGGTGTGAGTGCGCACCATTCATTCTCAGCCGAGTTCGACGCCAGCAAGCCGTTCAAGATGACCGGCACGGTGACCAAGGTCGAGTGGATGAATCCACACACCTTCTTCTACATCGACGTCACCGATGAGAAGACCGGGAAGGTCACCAACTGGGCGATGGAAATGGGTAGCCCGAACGGCCTGATGCGCGCCGGCTGGACGCGAAACACGATGAAGATCGGCGACAAGGTGTCGGTCGAAGGCAGCCTCGCGAAGGATGGCAGCCCCACCGGCAACGCGCGCTCAGTGACGATGGCCTCGACTGGTCAGCGGCTGTTCGCGGCCTCCAGCCAGGGCACCACTCAGTAAGTAAGGAGCGTCGCTTGAGCAGAGTTCTTCGGACCGCGCTGACGGGCGCGGCTGCGGTGATCGTGTTTTCAGGCACCGCATGGATCGTCGCCGCGCAGTCTCGTCCAGGCGACGCACCAACACTCCAGGCACAGGGTAGAGGAGGTGGTCGGGGCCGCGAAGCGGGCCCGGCCCTCCCAGCCCCACGACTACCAGACGGAACAGTAAACTTCGGCCGCATCCCCGGTGAGAAAGGTGTATGGGCTGTTCCATACATCACCAACATGGCGATGCGTGTCGTCGGCGACGATGGCCAGTTGTTGCCCGCGATCCAGCAATCCCAGAACGCTGCGCGCGCCGGCGGCGCGGGCGGTCGCGGCGCGGGCGGCGGTGGCGGTGGTGGCGGTGGCGGGCGAGGCGGATCGAAGTCCGAACCGTGGATGCCGTGGATGCCGTGGTCGGCAGCGGTCTACGACTACAACTCGAAGAACGAGTCGAAGTACGACCCCGAGGGTTACTGCCTTCCTCCCGGCGGGCCGCGCATGATGGCCACTCCGTATCAGATGGAGATCATTCAGATGCCGGAACACAAGCGCATCATGATGATCTTTGAGGGCGCGACCCACATCTGGCGTGAGATCTACATGGATGGGCGTTCGTTCCCCGAGGGTGATGCCCTCAACCCCACCTACCTGGGTTACTCAGTCGGCAAATGGGAAGGCGACACGCTCGTCGTCGAGAACAAGGGCTTCAACGAGAACAGCTGGCTCGACTACTTCGGACATCCGCACACCGATCAGATGCACGTGATCGAGCGGTGGACGCGTCCGAACAAGGCCACGCTGCACTACCAGGCGACGGTCACCGATCCAGGCGCGTACACACGGCCGTTCACGATCGCGTGGGACATTCCCTGGAGAGAGGGCGGCGAATTACCGGAGTACATCTGCCAGGAGAACAACCGGTATTTGAATCGCCTGGAAGACGATTTTGGTCAGCCGATCTTTGGTCCCCGTCCGCAGCCCGGACAGAAGCCGTCGACCGGTACCCGCTAGGAGGAAGATTTGAAGCGGTCACGGGTTCTCCACGTTCTGGCACTTGCGATCCTGCTCATCGCACCGAGTGGTGCGTGGGCGCAGTTTGGACATCCGCTCAAGGGACAGTGGAGCGGACAATGGGGTCCGACAGACAATCCGAAGCGCCTGCTTCTCGATCTGCACTGGGACGGCAAGGAAATCACGGGTGTCGTGAATCCCGGTGATGAAGCGGCGGCCGTGAAGTCGGTGACGTTCGACTACTCGAATCCCTCAGCGTGGAAGGTCAAGTTGACGGCGGAGGGAAAGGACAAGTCCGGTAAGCCCGTCGCCATCACTGTTGATGGAACGCTCGAGAACATCGGCGCCTACAACAAGCTGTTTCACGGCACCTGGGTCGAAGGCGGGCAAAAGGGCGATTTCACGCTGACGAGAAATTAATCGCCGGCGGGGCTGAAGACCCGCCGATACGTATCAATAGCCGGGTCTTGTCTTCCAAGACCCGGCTATTGTTTTTTCAGAGATAAGATCCAGAGTTCATGGTTATCGACTGCCACGGGCATTACACCACCGCCCCGAAAGAGCTCCAGGTATTTCGCGACGCGCAGATCGCGGCGTTGAAAGATCCATCAGTTGCCATTCCGACTAAACCTATCAAGGTTTCTGACGATCAGTTGCGCGAGAGCGTGCAACCGCAGCTCAAGTTCCAGAGCGATCGCGGCACGGACGTGACGATTTTCTCGCCGCGCGCATCCGCGATGGCGCATCACATCGGTGACGCGCGTACGAGCCTCGACTGGACGCGACACTGCAACGATCTGATCCACCGTGTGTGCGGACTCTTCCCTGAGAACTTCGTCGGGGTGTGTCAGTTGCCGCAGACGCCGAGCGACGTGCTGGCCAACTGTATCAGCGAACTCGAGCGCTGCGTCAACGAACTGGGATTCATTGGATGCAACCTGAATCCCGACCCGTCAGGCGGACGATGGACGGCTCCGCCGCTGACCGATCGCAGCTGGTATCCGTTCTACGAGAAGCTGGTGGAGCTCGATGTGCCGGCGATGGTTCACGTGAGCGCATCATGTAACGCGAACTTCCACGCGACCGGGGCGCATTACATCAACGCGGACACCACCGCGTTCATGCAGTTCCTCACCGCCGATCTCTTCAAAGACTTTCCACCGCTGCGCATGATCATCCCGCATGGCGGCGGTGCCGTGCCCTATCACTGGGGCCGATACCGCGGCCTGGCCCAGGACATGAAGCGGCCGCCGCTTGCCGATTTGATTCGCAACAACGTGTTCTTCGACACCTGCGTCTATCACCAGGCTGGCATCGATCTGCTCATGAAGATCATTCCTGCTGACAACATCCTCTTCGGATCAGAAATGGTCGGCGCCGTACGCGGCATCGACCCCGAGACGGGAAACTACTACGACGACACGAAACGCTACATTGACGCCGCCTCGATCTCGGGCGAGGCGAAGCAGAAGGTCTTCGAAGGTAACGCGCGGAAGGTGTATCCCAGGATCAATAGGGCGCTGTCAGTAGGCAGTAAGCAGTAGGCGGTGGGCAGAAGCGACTCATGAAACCAACGATCGTTCGAAACGTGAAACGCGCGGACGCAGAGATGATCCGCACGCTCGGTCAGCTCGGCGTCGCCACCGTCCACGAGGCGCAGGGGCGGACGGGGCTGCTTCGTCCCTACATGCGCCCGATCTATCCCACGGCGAAGATGGCTGGAAGCGCGCTCACCATCTCGTGCCAGGCCGGCGACAACCTGATGATTCACGCCGCGATCGAGGTCTGCAAGCCGGGCGACGTGCTGGTGGTCACGACGACATCTGAATCGACCGACGGCATGTTTGGCGAATTGCTGGCGGTCTCGGCACGTGCGCATGGTGCCGTCGGCCTCTTGATCGATGCCGGTGTCCGTGATGTCGCGGATCTCACGACGATGGACTTCCCGGTGTGGTCGAAGGCGATCTCGGCCCAGGGGACGGTGAAGGCGACGGCCGGATCGGTCAACTTGCCGGTGGTGTGCGCCGGAGCAGGGATCGAACCGGGTGATGTGATCGTTGCTGATGTCGACGGCGTCGTTGTCGTCCGGAGAGACTCGGCGGCCGAAGTGGCCCGGCTGGGCGCCGAGCGGGTCGCGAAAGAAGAAAAGTCGCGCGACCGTCTTCGCAAGGGGGAACTGGGCCTCGATTTTTACGGCCTCCGCGCCAAGCTGGCTGAATTGGGCGTCCGATACCTCGACGAGGCCGACTGACACACACACCTGAAACGGCATTTTCCGGCCTGTTTTGATCGAGGCCGCGGTATTTCGCGCTTTTTCAACCCATTAATGGGACAGTCTGGTATCTCAGTTGACTTCCCGACCTCCGCGGCTTAGATTGCGGAGCACTCGTATCCCCCCTGATTAGGGGAGTCCCGTTTGTTTCCGGCGGGCGCCAGGAGGCGTGCGCCGGCGCGCTCTGTACGTCTTGCTGAGGCTGATGAAGTCCTCTCGAACGGCCAAGCGTGGAGAAAAACTCAAGGAGAACGCCCGACATGTCTAGAGCAGTGAAGTGTTTCCTGTGGCTGGCAGCTTTGACGTTGCTTCCAGCGACAGTGTTCGCCCAAGGCACCCTGACCGGAACCGTCCGCGACGCGTCCGGTGGTGTGTTGCCCGGTGTAACGGTCGAGGCCGCGAGCCCGGCGTTGATCGAAAAGGTGCGCTCAGTCATCACCGACGGCACCGGCCAGTACCGCATCATCGATCTGAATCCAGGCACATACTCGCTGACGTTCACGCTTCCCGGTTTCAGCACAATCAAGCGCGATGGTATCGAGATCGCCGGCACCGCTGTGCTGACCATCCCGATCGAGATGCGCGTGGGCGCCTTGCAGGAAACGATCACGGTGACCGGTGAGACGCCGGTCGTCGACGTGCAGAGCACGAAGCGTGAAACCGTGCTCAGCCAGGAGGTCATCGCCGCGATCCCGGCCACGCGCGCGGTCGGCTCACTGCTCAACGCCACCCCGGGGCTGACCGTCGACGGCAACGGCCTCGCGGCGACGCCAACGATGACGTTCTTCAGCGCGCGCGGCGGTCAGAACAACGAAGGCCGCATGGCCGTGAACGGTATGACGGTCGCGGCGGCGTTCAACGGCGGCGGCGTGTCGTCGTATATCCTCGACTCGGTGAACGTCGACGAGGTCGCGGTCGTCGTGTCCGGCGGACTCGGCGAATCGGACATCGGCGGTCCGACGATGAACCTCGTGCCGAAGTCCGGTGGCAACGCGTTCAGCGGCCAGGCATTCGTCAACAATGCCGGCGAGTGGTCCAAGGGCAGCAACCTCGACGACAGCTTGCGCGCCGTCGGCATCGTCGATCCGCCCGGCATCATCAGTGCCTACGACTTCAGCGGATCGTACGGCGGCCCGGTCAAGCGCGACCGGCTGTGGTTCTTCGGCAGCTACCGTAAGCTGGACACCTCCACGACCGTCGAGGGCATCGTGGCCAACGCCAATGCCTTCAACGCCGCGAGCTGGCGGTGGGCGCCGGACGACAGCCTCGCCGCGAGGCAGTTGCAGGGACGGACGATGTACATCGGCCGCCTGGCTGCGCAGGTCACGCAGAAGAACCGCGTCACGTTCAGCCACGAGTATCAGCTTCGCTGCGAGGGCTCCCCGCTCAAAGTGGAAACCGATGGCTGCCACACTCGTAGCGCCAGCTGGATTCCTGGAACCAACGCGACCACCTCGCCCGAGGCCGGGACCAACTACTTCGATTTCCCATACTACCTGACGCAGGGGACCTGGTCGGCGCCCATGACGAACAGGCTGCTGCTCGAGGCCGGCATATCTCGCTTCTCGTACTACCATGCGGGCGGCCCGGGCCAGTTGCCGCCGGACGGGATCTTCGACCTGATCTCGGTGACGGAGCAGTCGACGGCGATCGATCCGGCGACCGGCATCCGCTATGCGCCGCGCGCGAACTATATCTACCGCGCGGTCCCGACCTACAACGACAACTACGGCAACCCGAACCACTGGCGCGCCTCGGCCTCCTACGTGACCGGCGCGCACAACCTGAAGGTCGGGTATCAGGGAAGCTGGCTCATCGCCAAGTCGAAGGTCGTGACACCTGAGTCGCTCGTGCAGTATCGGTTCAACCTCGGCGTGCCGAACGCGTACTCGTTCCGCATACCGGACTGGGAGCAGACCGATCACACGAAGGTCGCCGCCCTCTACGTGCAGGACACGTGGACATTGGGACGACTGACGGTCGCGGGCGCGCTCCGTTACGATCGCGCGTGGAGCTACAGCCCGGCCGACGGCAACGGCACGACGAAGACGTCCATCTTCAATTCCGCGGCCATCACGTACCCGCAGACACCGGGCGTGAGTTCCTACAACGAC
>Ga0075431_100006531_pt1 | contig 11582 bp, 7 predicted proteins | sample RhiMetdeltSRZDD5_FD_75297 | JGI IMG/M metagenome (GOLD analysis project Ga0075431, IMG submission 75297) | Populus rhizosphere microbial communities from Tennessee, USA - Rhizosphere MetaG P. deltoides SRZDD5 | ecosystem: Host-associated > Plants > Roots > Rhizosphere > Soil | place: USA... | reverse complement strand
TCGTTGGGATTTAATTGGGCCTTCTATTTGGCTGCGTTGCTCGCGCTTTTTTCTGCCCTCACCTGTCTAGCCCTGCCGAAGTCATCGGCGGAACCAACCAATGTTTTAGGTTCTTTTGCGGCGGGATCGTAGCCTAGCCGCCGAGGAGATGTGAATGCGCACGGTTAAAAAGTTGCTTGTTTTGGTTTTGTTTGTCTATATTTCACTGACGAATTCTGGAACCGTGTGGGCAGACGAGGGTCGTACATTAATCTTTGGCAGGGTTCATGATGATCCGGTTAGATCAATTAGAGATCGGCAGGAATTTGTCGATTATATAGCCAAGAAGTTGGCGCCGCTGGGTATTTCTAGCGGCAGAATTTTGGTTGTGGACAAGATGCAAATGCTTTCTCAAGCTTTGAAAGAGGGCAGGGCTGATCTTTTTCACGATAGCGTTGTGCCGGTTTTGGTTCTTTCCAAGTGGGCCGGTTCGGTGCCAATATTGAGGCAGTGGAAATATGGTGAGGCGGATTATGAAGGTGTCATCGTCGTCCAGAAAACCAGCGGTATCAATTCTTTGGCGGATTTGAAAGGCAAGGTTATCGCGTTCGAAGAACCTCACTCGACTTCCGCCAGCATTCTCCCCCGCATGCTTTTGGAGGAGAAAAAACTGAAATTGGTCCACGTTAAGGCGCCAGGCGCGGTCAAGCCCGATTCGATCGGTTATATCTATGGTGCGGATGGGAGTTCAGTCAATGTTTTAATGACCGGACGAGTGGATGCTGCGACTACCGTTACCAGAGAAATCGAGAGATTGAAGCCCGAGGTTCGAGATTCCTTGAAGATTATCGGGAAAACAGCGAGCGTGCCGCGACAACTCATCGCGGTGCGCAAGGACCTGGACCCGAAAATAGTCAAAGGCCTGACGGAGATCTTGATTAACATGGACAACGATCCGGAAGGCCAAGGGGTACTGAAAAGGCAACAAAACACCACCAAAATCGACGCGATTCCTTCAGGATCGCTCGACCAGTTAAAACACATAAATCGGTACGTTTTTTCGTCTTTGGGCAAAGAGGTGGATTCGTGGTAACGTTGGCCCATGCATCTGGCGGTTAAACTCAGTCTTAAGACGAAAGTATTTCTTTCGGTCGGGCTTTTCTATCTCGCCGCGGTCGGAACTCTCACTTACCTTACCATTCGATCTCAGAGCAACCTGCTGCTAGCTCAAATGGGCGAAAGGGCGAAGGTGGGGATCAACCTCATGGAGCTCAGCGTCACGGGTGCGCTCTACCGCCTAGATACATTCCGGCTTGAAACGGTTGCACGGGAAGCGAAAGAGCTTCCTGATGTCGCCTATGCCTATATCTTTGACAATAAGGGCAGGATTGTCGGCGACTATCACGAAAATCAAAGCCAGCTGCTATCAACATTTACCGACGAGTTGGGTCGGAAAATCATCAAGTCCAACGAGACTTTGTTAGACATCGACTACAAAAGCGAGATCTTGGATATTTCCAAACCCGTCAAGCTGGGCCATGAGAAGCTGGGAGGCATGCGTCTAGGCTTTGATCTCAAGCCGATATTTCAAGACATCCAGGAAGTAACCTTCAAGGCGGTGGGCATTGCATCGGCAATTTTTCTCCTTGGATTGGGCATTATCTTTATGATCGCATTCAGAATGACCAAGCCGATTGAGAGACTCACTCTGGCGGCGAAGCGTATTGAAGAAGGCGATTTGCAGTATCGTGTTTCTATTCACCGAGACGATGAAATTGGTAGCCTCGCCACGGCGTTTGATCAGATGGCGGAGCGGTTGATGCAGCGGGAGCGAGAACTCAAGCAGTCGCAAGATACCTTGCGGCGAGCGGACCGGCTTTCGTCATTAGGCCTACTGACCGCCGGCTTAGCTCATGAAATCCGAAATCCACTGGTGGCCATTCGGACATTTACCCAATTGCTTCCTGAACGTTACGATGACCCAGACTTTCGCGAGAATTTTCAGGGGCTGGCACTCAAAGAAGTTGATAGGATTTGCGGGTTAATTAACGATCTTTTGAGCTTTGCACGCCCCTCTAAACCCAATGTTGTCCCAGAGAATGTCAATGATGTCGTCGATAACATCGCGCGTATCCTAGAAACGCAGGCAAAAGAGAAAGGCATGTCAATTTCGCGCGAATTTAGTGACAATTTACCCAAGGTCTGGATTGACAGAGAGCAGATGAAACAGGTATTTATGAACCTCATTTTGAATGCAATCCAGGCTATGAAAGAAGGCGGTTCGATAACATTAGCGAGCCGCGCTGTTTCGAGAAATGGATCGGAACCTTCTGGCGAATTTGTCCAAGTGGAGATTAGGGATACCGGCATCGGTATTCCCGAGGAAAACTTGCACCATATTTTCGATCCGTTTTTTACAAGCAAGGATGAAGGCAGCGGCTTAGGTTTAGCGGTGTCGCATCAGATCGTGCAGGAGCACGGCGGTTTTGTGACCGTAGAAAGTAACTTGGGAAAGGGTACGGTTTTCTTCGTGCATGTTCCTGTGGGCAAGCAAGTTCGAGCAACAACCAATCCTCCTCGCGCTCAAGTGAATGAAGCGAATCTTAGTCATTGATGAATCGGAGGTCGTCCGAGAGACACTCGCTCTCGTCCTTGAGAGAGAATTTGCCGTTTTAAAGCGACCGCTAGTTTCAAGGGGAATTTCCCTCGCCGATACGCGCGAAGACGTCGATCTGCTAATTTTCGGAGTGACGCCTCACATAGGCGCGGAAATGGCCGGTCTATTGCGCTTTGCCGCGCAGTTACCATTTGCCGTGCTCTTCTTGGTTGAATCCAAGTCTATTGCCCGAACGATCGAAGCTAAGGCCGAAGTTGGCTGTCTTGCAAAACCGTTCAATCCATTCGAGCTCCACGAAAAAGTCGGCCAACTCTTGGCGCGTCGCTCCGCGTTTTCCGAACCCGGATATGTCACGCGCCCGGGTGCGCCCAAAGATTTAACGCAGTATCTCGGCTTCCCATATCTCAGCCGCAGCGCGGCTCTTTTGGTACGAAGATTTGCTGCGACTGGCCTGCCGCTTCTGCTAACGGGAGAAATAGGATGCGGCCAGGACAGAGTCGCTGCCGGCATATGCTCGCTCGATACGGTCTTTGGGTCGCCACTCTTCATTAATGCCGCCGAAGTACGCGAAGAGCGCCTTGAGCAACTCGGCGCGCGCCTCTCTCTGGAGGCGGGCTTCAAGGAATTTCCGTCAGTAGTCGTTATTCAAAACCTCGATAATAGTTCACCGGCCGCGCAGTCTTTGCTGCTGAACTTCTTGCAAGAAGGCGGCGGCAAAGCGGACGAAGTCCGTTATCTTTCAACTGCCAATGCCGAGTTGTTGAAACAAGTGTATCGCGGCGAGTTTCTCGAGGCACTTTACTACAGGCTGGCGACCCTCACACTCAAGTTGTCGCCGTTGCGGGAACGCCAGGAAGATGTCCCGGTGATGGCCGAATGGATCGCCGGTGTTTATGCGAAGAAATTGGGTTTGAGTGAACCGCATCTTTCCGAGGATGCAAAACAGCGGCTCAGCCACTACCTTTGGTTCGGGAATGTGAGCGAGCTGGAAACCGTGATCGCGCGCACGCTGGCCTTTCATCGCAAGCCCTACATGGAGGCCGGGGATCTTATTTTTGACTTCAGCGCCGATCCACAACCGGGCGAGCGTGGAAACGCCGCTGACTTCGTTTCGGGTGATGCCCGCGCGGGTTTTGAGGCACGTGAGCCGATATTGGAAGTTTACACAGCGCCGCGGCCTGCGCCCGCCAATGGCTACGGAAAAACGGCGGATTTGAATGTGGTGATTCATGAACTCGCGCACGAGCTCAAGAATCCGATGGTGACGATCAAGACCTTCGCTCAATTGCTCGGCGAACGGTATCAAGACGAGAACTTTCGCAGCCGCTTTCAAGAGGTGGTTGGAAACGATATCGAGCGGATGGATGACCTTCTGGAAATGATGCTCGAATTTGCCGATTTTGCTCGTCCGCGCTTAAGCAAAGTGGCGCTCGCCGACAAGTTACGTAATGCGCTGGCGGAGATACATGGCGAATGCACCAAACGGCAGATCCGGTTCGAATGGAAAGGGAACGGCGATCCCCGAGTCATTGAAACTGACGAGTCGCAGCTGGAGTATATACTGAAAAATATGCTGTGGGTGGCGGTTTCGGAGGCCAAACTGGGCAGCCAGATTGATATCGACGTATCGAGACACGGCACGCTGTTGATCCGTTATCTGCGGGAAGGCGCCCGAGTCGCGTCAATTTCCCATTACTTGAGCGAGCCATGCTCTGCCGTGAATGAAGGTATTTCTCCTTTGCGGGTATTGCTTGCGAAACATTTGCTCGAAAGAAACGGCGGGCAATTCACCATGGATTTGTCGAATGGCGAGGAAGAGATCCTGAAACTGGAATTTCCGATTGCAGAGCACCGAAATGAAAACTGACATGAACCAGCCACTCTTAATGGTCGTAGATGATGAAACCGGAGTTCGGCAGTCCCTGCAGCTGGTTTTCAACAAAACCTATAGCGTCCTCGAAGCATGTTCCGCCGACGAAGCGATCCAAAAGACTAGCAGCGAAAGACCCGACGTCATCCTGCTCGATATCATGATGCCCGGCACCGACGGTCTCGCCGTTCTGAAACAGATCAAAGCCGTGCATCCGGACTGCCAAGTTATCATGTTGACAGGGCTGAACACGGCGCGCACGGCGTTTGTTGCCAAGGGTACAGGTGCCTTTGACTACGTCACCAAGCCCTTCGATGTCGAAGAGCTGCGCTTGCGCGTGGAACATGCGCTGGAAAAAATTCAGCTCTCGCGCGAGTTGGAGCGGCTGAAAGAAGAAGTCGGCCGAAAATATGGCATAGATCATGTCATCGGCAAATCAAAGCAAATCGTCGATGTGTTTAAGGCCGTAAGTATGGTTGCGGCTAAAAAAAGCACGGTTTTGATTACAGGAGAAAGCGGTACCGGTAAGGAGCTTATCGCGCGCGCTATTCACTACAATAGTGACCGGCGCTCCAAGCCGTTTGTGGTGGTCAACTGCGCTGCTTTGCCGGACACGCTGATCGAGAGCGAGCTTTTCGGTTACGAGAGAGGTGCGTTTACGAACGCCTCGCAAAAGAAAGTCGGACGATTCGAATTGGCTCACGGCGGCACTCTTTTCTTGGACGAGATCGGCGAGCTTAATCTCGGTACCCAGGCAAAGTTTCTCCGGGCAATCGAGCAGGAAACATTTACCCGGCTCGGCGGCACCGACGAGATCAAGGTTGACGTTCGGGTGGTCGCCGCGAGCAACAGAGATCTTGAGCAGATGGCGAAACATGCCGAATTTCGGCCCGATCTGTTTTACCGGCTCAATGTCGTCTCCCTGTTCCTTCCACCCTTACGAGAGCGGCGCGATGATATCCCGTTGCTGCTCGATCATTTCCTGCGTCTTAAAGGCCTAGAACATTCGATCCCCACCAAAAGTCTATCTCCCGAGGTTGTGGACTTCTTCCTGACCTACCCTTGGCCCGGCAACATTCGGGAAGTAGAGAATCTCATCGAAAGGCTCACGATACTGACGCCGCACGAAACGGTGATGTTGCGCGATCTGCCTGCCGGAATGAGATCCACGGATCAAACGGCGACACTCAAGGAGGATGTATTGAGCGGCTCGCGTCCTCTGAGCGATGCGGTGGACGAGTTCGAGCGTGAGTTGATTGTTAAGGCCTTGCAACGGACCGGTTTTAATCAGACTAAAGCTGCTTCGCTTCTCGGCACCAGTCGCCGGATTCTCAAATATCGGATCGAAAAACTTAAGATAAATGACCCAAACGATCCCGAGACAGAAGTGAAACTTTCGACATAAACGGACAAATTTGTTCCGCAATTCCCTTTTTAGTTACTAGCGGTGAATTCCCCTTCCGCGTGTTTGCTGTTTTTTCGTTTTAAAAATAACTAGTTAGACGCGATTTTTGCCGTGGCATATTCCTTGCGCACGTGTGGGTGCATGGATTCCACGAAGCCGCATATTCTAGTCGTCGACGATGAAATGGGCCCACGAGAATCGCTCAAGATGATTCTCAACCCCTATTATAATGTTTTAACGGCAGATCGCGGTGGCCAAGCGGTTGAGATGCTTAAGCAGTACCCCATCGATCTCGTCACTTTAGATCTCAAGATGCCAGGTTTCACCGGGATCAACGTGTTGGAAAAGGTCAAACAGCACGATCCCGACATTGAAGCGATTATTATTACCGGCTATGGCTCACTGGATACGGCTATCGAAGGGCTACGGCTCGGCGCCTTCGACTATATTTCCAAGCCGTTTGACGTCAACCATATACTCGCACTGGTTCGGCGCGGGCTAGAACGCCGCAATGCCAAGTCGAAACTAAGACAAGTCAAATCAGATTTTTTGTCCAATATCTCGCATGAATTAAGAACGCCGCTGAGCATCGTTGTCGGATTCGTTTATCTTCTGTTGAATCAGGTTATTGGCAAGCTCACGGACGAGCAACAAAAGGTTCTCGAAACTGTTTATCGTAATTCTGAAGAGTTGCTCGAACTGATCGACAACGTATTATGGATGACCTCGCTCAATGCCGGTGATGCGAATGCGTCAATGGAAAGATTCGATGCTCGGGAAGTTGTCAACGAGACGATGAAACGTTACGAAAAGGCGATCCACGATAAGGGCCTGCGGCTGGATGTCAAACTACCGGACGGCGACATGAGCGTCATAAGCGATCGCGCTAAGATCGAACGGGTGTTTCAGAACGTCTTCAACAATGCGGTTAAATTCACATCCGACGGAGAGATTGTCGTCAAAGCACAGCCTTCACCGCAGCGCGACAGCATCGAGATCGAGATCAGTGATACGGGCGTCGGGATTGAACAGAGCAAGATCGACTCGATCTTCGAGCCTTTCCATCAAGGGGATAATTCGATGCAGCGGTCGTACTCGGGGCTCGGAATCGGCCTTACTGTGGCGCGGCGGATGGCCGAGCTGATCGGCGGCAAATTATCTGTGACCAGTAAAGTTGGTCTCGGCACCCGTGTCATCATGAGCTTTCCGTCTCTAACTGTTGTCGCCCCTTCGTTATCGACCGTGGCACCTGGGTTACCGGCTGAACAACGGAAATTCGGATAACCGGCAGATCTAAAGCCACCGAGGCGCAAGCCTGGAGCTTCGCTGTTCGACCAATCGCAATCCCCTCACTGCCTGGTGTCGAGCTTTAGGAACGCAACCGCCAATTTGCACGAAGGAGCGCGATGCGACGCCCGATCAAGTCGCATCTCTCTTATTCCGCGTGCTCACAGAAGCGTATTGATTGTAATACCGCTTTATTTTTCAAATCCACCGATACCTATTATTGAGATTTTGCCGGTACGAGCATGACATCTTCGGCAGCGAAGCTCAGAGTGATCTCGTCGTCGCGCTGAAACTGATGCTTGCCTTTTGGGTTTGTTAGGCGCGCCTTTAGCGCTCGGCCGAGCGTAGCAATTTCGTATTCGATTGAAGCGCCTTGATAGGCTGACGCGAGGATTTTGCCTTCAATGTGATTCGGAGCGTCCCATCGAAGGTCCTTTTCGGTAACCTCAATGGATTCGGGGCGCAGACTCAAAAGAACAGAGTCGCCTACCTGGGCCAGATCGAAGGCTGGCGGGCGCCAAAGATTTAGCGTCGAACGGTCGGCAAGCTCAACGTCAACATGCTCTTTCGTTAGGTTCAAGATTTTTCCGGCAATAAGGTTCGATTGTCCGACAAATCCCGCAATAAAATCGTTGGCGGGCTGCTCGTAGATCTCACGCGGGGCACCCTCCTGAATCACCTGGCCTTGATGGATGACGGCTATCCGATTCGACATCGCCAAGGCCTCTTCCTGATCATGCGTGACGTAGATGGTCGTCACGCCAATGTCCTGTTGCAGCTTAAGCAGCTCTAGGCGCATGTCGACGCGGAGCTTAGCGTCGAGGTTGCTCAGTGGTTCGTCGAGCAACAGCACCCTGGGCTGGATGACGAGTGTGCGGGCCAGCGCGACGCGTTGCTGTTGCCCGCCTGATAATTGCGACGGACGGCGACCTTCGGTTCCTTTGAGATCGACTTGTTCCAAGGCTTTGCTAACACGCGTCTTTACTTCAGCGCGCGGGACTTTTCGTTCGCGCAGTCCAAACGCGACATTTTCAAAGACGGTCATGTGCGGCCAGAGCGCGTAGTTTTGAAATACCATGCCGACGTCGCGGCGCCAGGGCGGCGTCTGATTGACCTGCTGATCATCGAGATATAATGAGCCCTCATCGGGGTCGACAAAACCCGCAATCATGCGCAGCAAGGTTGTCTTGCCGCAGCCGCTCGGTCCCAGAAACGTGAAAAATTCGCCTTCGCGTATGCGCAGGCTTACGTCGTGGACAACCCGCTGATTGCCGTAACTCTTGCTAATCCTTTCGAGTCTGACTTCGGCCGGTTTCATGACTAGATGCGGAACGCATTGCCGGAGCGGCCGCGGAATATTCGGTGCGTTAGATAAGTGCCGAGAGAAACCAACAGGATCGCGACAACGCCGAGGGCCGCGCCCGCGCCGCGGCCCAACGGGCTTTGCATATAGAGATAGATGCCGTAGGCAATGGGCCCAAGCTCGATCCGTGGAACTAGAATAATTGTCGATGACAGTTCCACACACGAGGTCACGAACGCGATAAGGCCGCCAGCGATCAACCCGCTGGAAATCAACGGCAGGGTAATTTTCGTGAACGTTCGCAAACGGTTGGCGCCGAGATTCAGCGCGGATTCCTCCAGAGCAATATGAACTTGCTGGAGCGCGGCATAGCAAGCACGGACCGTGTAGGGCAGCCGCCGCATGGTGTAGGCGATCACCAGAATGAACCAAGAGGAGGTTAGGGGCCCATCGGCGCCGGGAAAATCCCAGCCGTGAAAAACGCGCAGATATCCCACGCCGAGGACGACGCCAGGGATCGCCAATGGCAGCGTGGCGATGGCGTCAAGAAGATTTCTGCCCGGCACGCTCGTACGCAGCAAAAGAAAAGCGATTGCGGCTCCCAAGACGATATCAAAACCGGCCGCAAGAAGCATGTAACGCAATGTGTTGATGACGAAGTGGGGCGCTCTAAAGAGAATCTCAACGTAGTTTGCGAGCGTGTAGGTCGTCGGCAACAGAGTGAAGCTCCATACCTTGGTAAAAGACAACAATAAGATCCCCATGTGCGGCAGCAAGCTGATGCTCAGGATCAGCGCGACGCCCAACCAGACGAAGACGGTCATTTTGCCGTGTAGACGGCGTGTGACCGGGGTGAAGCGCTGAACGGTCGCATATTCGGCCAGGCTTAGATACTTGCGCGCGAGCAGCAGAGATGCGAGCGAGAGGATCACCAGCGCGACACAAACGACGTAGCCGTCGACGTCGTCCATGCCGATGGTGGTGATCCGTAAATAAGCTTGCGGCGCCAGCAGATTTTTGTAATTGAGCATGAGCGGCGTGCCGAGATCGTCGATGGCACGGATAAAAGTCAGCAGCGATCCGGCGATGAAGCCCGGCAACATCAACGGCAAGGTAACGCGGCGAAACAAGCGCAAGCCGTGACACCCCAGGTTCTGCGCCATTTCTTCCAAGGAAGAATCCACGTTGGACAGCGAGACGACCGTGTTGAGCAGGATGAACGGGAAGAAATGCAAGGTTTGCACGAGCACGACGCCGGTCAAGCCTTCCATGAGCGGCACCGTGACGTCGAACCAGTCCATGAGCAGCAGATTGACCATGCCGCTTCGTCCGAGGATGAGTTGCAGGGCCACGGCGCCGACAAAGGGTGGGATGACGAGCGGCAGCGTGGCTGCGGTCTGAAGCAGCAATTTACCGCGGAACTCGTAGCGCGCCAGCAGATAGGCGAGCGGCAGCGACAAGGCCGCGCTGAATACCACGACCAAGACGCCGCTCCAAAGTGTATTCCAAAGCGCTTCGCGAAACAGCGGGCGGCGAAAAAAATTGCCGAAGTGAATGAGCGTGAAACTTCCCGAATCGTCGGAAAGGGCGATCGACAAGACCCGCAGAACAGGGTAGACGATGAACGCCGTGAGTAGCACAAGCAGGAGCGCCATGATCCCGCTCTGCCACCAATCGATTCGCTTGGGCGCTACCGTCGGTGTCGCTAGGGTGAGCGCCATTGTTTTGGCCGACGAGTTAGAATTGGGATGATTCCAACCCTGAATCGAAGCATGATAGACGGTGGACGGACGCTTAGCGCGCCATTCCCGCGGCCTTTTCGGCTAGCTCCTTCGCCTTCGAATAATTCGCTCGGGCAAAATTCTCCCACTCGGTTTCGAGCTGAGCTTTGAGGCCGGACTTCGATCTAAACGCACCGCTGATTTCCTTGTCGCTCGCCCGCTTTTCGTTGATCGGCATTTGCGTCGCCAACCGCCTGGCTTCGGCAACCATGCTCTTGCTTTGAGCAGCGTTGGCGCTCGTGCTTTTGGCGAGCGTTTCCTCGGCGCTGTAAATGCTTTTCCAGGCGTCGCGCAATTCCTTGTGGCGAAAAGTAATGATGTGATCGTAAAGCGAGTTGACCACGTCACGCCGGCCGGAAGATAGCTCGTCCTTAAAATCCACGCCCCCCATCTTTTTTTTGAACGGATTGGGATAATCTTTCGGCGCCTTGGCATAGAGATCCGGAATCACCGGCAGGCGGGCAATTTCGGGGGAGAAAAGCACAGTCTGCCCCGCCTCGCTCAGTAAATAATTGACGAACGTTTTGGCTTCCTGCGGGTTGGGCCCGTTTTTCACGATGCCGACGCTCGCGGGCACGACGGAGGTCAAGGACGGATAGGCGAACTCCACGGGCTGTCCGCTGGCGATGGCGGACAGGCCAAAGAAGTCGATGACCACGCCGATGCCGTACTGCCCGCTGATGACCGCTTCCGGGACGCCGAAGCTACGCTCGGTAATGCTGCCCATGTTGCCGCCGGCATTGAGCAAGAGCGCCCAGCCTTTTTCCCAACCGTAGGCTTGCAGGATCGTTTCCACGGTCAAATGTGTCGTGCCGCTGCGCGACGGCGCGCTAATGATAAGATGATTGTAGTAGCGGGGATTCGTTAAGTCGGTCCACTCCTTGGGCGGCGCCATCTTGTGCGCTTTGAGATAATTTTTGTTCCACATCAAACCGTAGCCGCTGATGGCAAAGCCGAAATATTTGCCGTCGGGATCGTGAATCGGAAAATTGCCGATCTTCGCCGGAATGCGGGACATAATTTCTTTGGGTGGAGCATATTTCTCCAAAAGACCGTCGGCATCCAAGGTTTGAAAAGCGTCCGGCGCGCTCACCCAGAAGATGTCCGCTTCGGGCTTGGCTTTGGTTTCCCGCAAGTAGGTTACCCCGGCGTTGGTCTGCTTGCTGTTGATGACCACGGTGATGCCGGGATTTTTCGCTTCGAAAGTTTTTTTGTAGGTCTCGAAAAGCTCTTTGGGAAACGACGTCACGATAACGACGTCTTTCGCCGCGGCGCCGCCGGCGATGAGCGACAGCGTGATCGAAAGAAACCACGAACTCAGCCGTTTCATAGAAACCTCC
>Ga0075431_100006530_pt1 | contig 11582 bp, 14 predicted proteins | sample RhiMetdeltSRZDD5_FD_75297 | JGI IMG/M metagenome (GOLD analysis project Ga0075431, IMG submission 75297) | Populus rhizosphere microbial communities from Tennessee, USA - Rhizosphere MetaG P. deltoides SRZDD5 | ecosystem: Host-associated > Plants > Roots > Rhizosphere > Soil | place: USA... | reverse complement strand
CGCTGCGCGTACTCGTCGTCGAGGACGACCCCGAGGCGCGCGCGCTCTTCGTCACCATGCTGACTCAGAGCGGCGCCGCCGTCGTCGCCACCAGCTCGGTGGACGAGGCGCTGGCGGCGCTTCGCGACAAGGCCGCCGACGTGGTGGTGGCCGATATCTCGATGCCGGTGCGCGACGGCTACGATCTCATTCGCACGCTCCGGCGGCTGGAGGAGGGCGCGGCCGCGCACACCCCCGCCATCGCCGTGACCGCCCACGCCCGCAGCGCCGATCGGGACCGCGTGCTGGCCGCCGGCTACGACGCGCACGTGGCGAAGCCCGTCGATCCGCCCGACTTCATCCGGGCCATCGCCGGCGTCTCCGGCCGCGAGCCCACCGCCGCCTGATCAGTCCTGGAAGCCGACCAGGCGCCAGGCGGCGCCCTGGCGCCGCGCGACCTCCGGCTCCCGCTGCCACGACAGTACGGTGACCCAGCCGACGAGCGGCAGGCGGCCGGTGATCTCGCCCGTCGTGTAGAACCACACGTCGCCGTCCACCACTTCGACGTGATCCACCTTGACGCGCGCCCGAAGCGCTTCGTAGAGCGAGTAGAGGGTGAGGAGGTGCTGCCGAACGTCGGCCTTGGTGACGCCGCTGCTGCGATAGTTGTCGGCGACGTGCGCCAGCACGCCGGCGGTGTCCCTGGCGACGAAGCGCTGTCGCGCCTGCTCGACGAGCGCGCTCAGCTCCTCGGCCGTGCCTGGCGGCGCCGGGGTGGCGATGCGCGGCGTGGCCGTTGTACCGGCCGAGGCCGATGCCCACAGCACGACGATCAGCAGCGCGGTCGCCAGTCCGCTCATGCACCTCCAGTCTACCGGGCGCGCTCTGGTAGCATCGGTTGGTGACGCGGCTCCTTCATCCGTTCGTCCTTGTAGTGACGGCGATCCTCCTCGCGGGTTACGCGTACGTCGCCGCGCGATTGGCGTCGTCGGCGGCGGTGCGGCTGGTGCTGGCGGTTCCGTTCCTGATGGTGTGGATACTGCCGGTGGTCTACTGGTTCGGCGATCGCGATCGCCGCGGTCGCGCGCACGACTGGGTGCAGGCGCTGAGCTTTCTCTGCATGGGCTGGCTCAGCTTTCTGTTCGTCTTCACGGTGTGCCGCGACGTGCTGCTGCTGGTGACCGCGCTCTCACCTCTGGCCTGGGCTCACACACGGCTCGCCGAGGCCGGCACCGCGTGGGTGCCGGTGGCGGCGCTGGGCGCGGTGGGAATCGGCGCCCTCGCCGCCTTCCGCGGCCCCTACGTCCGCCGCGTCGACATCCCGGTGACGGATCTCGCGCCGGATCTCCACGGGCTCCGGATCGTGCAGATCAGCGATCTGCACGTCGGGCCCACCATGCGACGCGCCTACGTGGAGCGCGTCGTGGAGATGACGAAGGCGCTCACGCCGGATCTCATCGCGCTCACCGGCGACATCGTGGACGGCTCGGTGCCCCGGCTGGCCGCGCAGGTGGCCCCCCTCGGGGCGCTGACCGCCGGCGGCCGCGCCTTCTTCGTCCTCGGCAACCACGACTACTATTCGGGCGCGGTGCCGTGGGTGGCGCACTTCGAGGCGATGGGCTTTCGCGTGCTGCGCAACGCCCACGTCACTCTCACCCGCGGCGCCGCGCGCCTGCTGATCGGCGGCGTCATCGACTTCGCCGCGCGCATGAGCGATCCGGATGCGCGTCCGCGTCCGGATCTCGCGATGGACGGGCAGGCGGGCGCGGCCTTCCGCCTGCTCCTGGCCCACAATCCGAGCATCGCGCCGGTGGCCGAGCAAGCCGGCTTCGATCTGCAGCTCTCGGGGCACACGCACGGCGGCCAGTTCTTTCCGTGGACGCTCGTCATCCATCTCGTCCACGGGCCGCACGTGGCCGGGCTCTCGCGTCGCGGACGATTGTGGGTCTACGTGAGTACGGGCACGGGCACGTGGGGTCCGCCCGTGCGCCTGGGCACGAGGCCGGAGCTGACGCTCCTGCGCCTCGTGCCCGCGCGCGCCGGTTAACCGGCGGCGGCCTGCCGGGAAGGTGCGCGGCCCTCGAGTCGCACGGGCGGCCGGGCGCCCGGGCGGCGATGCTCCCAGTTCTGGCAGCGGAGGGCGTGGGCGACCACGAGCGGCGTCAAATCAGCGCGGCACTGCGGGCACGACAGCGCGGTCTCGCTGCGGATGAGCCAGCCGAGGCGATACGTCTCCTGGCAGCGCTCGCACGGCACCGCGTGGTTGCTGCAGTAGAGGAACAGGATCGCGCGAGCATCGGGATCGAACACATCCAGCTGCTCCGCGTCGTCACGCACGACGATCCACTTTCCGGCGGCCAGCGCGGCCTCACCGTCGGTCCGCGTCCGGCGATCCTCGGGCCGGCTCGCCGCGTCCATCGACCGGCGATCGAGCACGACGCGAACGCCGGGACCGTCGAGCGTCTGCTGCAGACGGCGACACGCCTCGGATTTCGCGCGAGGCACGATGACGAGCAGGTCGGGTGTGGGTTGGTTGTTCATTGGAATCCTCCGTTGTCATATCGAGCTTACGAGCGGGACATCGAAAGGCCCGCCGTTTTTTCGTCGCTTTCTTGAGCGTGCCGACGCGACACGTACCGACTCCCGCGTGGCCAGCCGTTGTGCATCGGAGGCTCGTCGTGCCACGTCAGAAACCGCCTGTGGACGCGGTGCCGTTTTGTCGGTGGGCGACGCGAGCGTCAGATCACGGCGGTATTTCGGAGCTGTTCGATCTCCGCGGTCGAGTAGCCCGCTTCGCGCAGGATCTCGTCGGTATGCTCGCCGAGAGTGGCCGGCTCGCGCTCGATGCTCGGGCCGCCATGCGCGAGCCGAAAGCCGGCGCCCACCAGTCGCATCGGCCCGTAGCGCGTGTCGATCGTCTGCAGCACGTCGCGATGGTCGAGCTGCGGATGCCGCGTGATCTCGTCGATCTTCCAGACGGTGGAGCACGGAACATCGGCCGCCGTCAGTCGCGCTTCCCAGCTCTTCGGCTCGTCCTTGGCCAGCGCCGTCTCGATGAGCTCGCGCAGGGCCGCGGCGTTGTCCGTTCGCGCGCGCCAGTCCTTGAAGCGCGGATCCTCCAGCGCGTCGGCGCGGCCGATGGTCCGCAGGAGGCTCGCGAACTGCTTGTGGGTGAGCACGGCGAGGACGATGTAGCCGCTGCCGGCGCGGAAGCGGTGCGCCGTCGGCTTGCGGCTGACGGAGCCGTTCCCGATCTGCTTCTGCTCGATCCCGGCCACCGTGTACTCGGACACCGGGCCGGGAATGAACGCCAGCGCCGCGTCGAGCATGGCCACGTCGACGAACTGGCCACGCCCGGTGTGGGTGCGCTGATAGAGCGCGCTCGACACCGCCAGCGCCGCCGTCATCCCGCCGATCGTGTCGCAGATCGCGAAGCCGGCGCGCATCGGGCCGCCCGCGGGATCGCCCGTGATCGACATGATGCCGGACATGGCCTGCAGCTTGCCGTCGAAGGCCGCGGTGGTGCGCTCGGGGCCCGTGTGGCCAAAGCCCGAGACGGCGCAGTAGATGAGCCGCGGATTGAGCGCGGCCAGCGCCTCGTAGCCGAGTCCCAGCCGCTCCATCACGCCCGGCCGGAAGTTCTCCCACACCACGTCGGTGGTCGGGACCAGGCGCTTGACGATGGCGACCGCCTCCGGCTTGCGCAGGTCCAGCGTGAGGCTCCGCTTGTTGGCGTTGACGGCGAGAAAGGACGAGGCCATCTTGCGGTCCGCCCACTCCTGGCTGATGAGGAGGTGGCGCGACTCGTCGCCCTCGTGGGACTCCACCTTGATGACGTCCGCTCCCAGCAGAGCCAGCTGATACGTCCCGTAGGGCCCCGCTAGATAGCGGGTGAAGTCCAGGATGCGGACGCCCGCGAACGGCTTGCTCATGCGCCCTCGCGCTTGGCTTTGGCCACGGCCTTCACCTCGTCGAACTCCTTCCGGCGCTCGGCGATCTGCTCCGGTGTCATGCGGTCGATGTTCGAGAAGTCCAGCTTCCAGGCGGCGTCGTCACGCCAGCGCAGCGGCGACTGCACGGTCGTGCGCGCGGCCGGCGCCGTCTCGAGCACCCGCAGCGCCAGCTCCAGCGTGAAGGCCTGCGACTCGACGTCGAGCGGCCGGCCCGCGGAGTTGCCGAGCGGGAAGTCGGTGAAGAGCAGCCGCGGCACGCCGCAATACTCCACGATGTCCTTGGCGCATCCCATGATCACGGTGGGAAGGCCGTTCGCCTCGAGATGGCGGGCGACCAGACCGACGGTCTGGTGGCACACCGGTCAGTTCGGGACGAGGAGGGCGACGTCGGCGCCGTCCTCGCGGCACCGCCGCAGCACTTCGGGTGCGTCCTGCTCCAGCGTGACTCGCTGGCTTCGGTTCGTCGGCGCGCCGTGGAAGTGTTCGGTCAAGGCGCCGATGCGCCCGCGCTTCACGAACGCCTGCAGCTGCGCGAGCGGACACCACGTGTTCGGATCCTCGGCCGTCGTGTGCACGCGGTCGTAGCCCACGTGCGAGATGCGCAGGTCCGGGATTCCCTCGGTGGAGTCGGAGTAGACCTTGTAGAACTTGGCCCCCGCGTTGTACGGCGCGCGCGGCCCCTGCTCACCCGCGCCCGGCTGGAAGGGCGCCGCCGTCATGATGAGCGCCAGCCGTGACTGTGCCAGCGGCTTGGCGAGCGGCGTGAACGGAACCTCGTCGAAGTGGGCCCAGCGGTAGGGCGCGAAGCCGAGACGCAGATAGTAGTCGCGCGTCCGCTGCATGTAGGGAATCGGCACGTCGTGCTCGGCGGCGAACGCCATCGGCATCACCTCGGCGTCGATGGTATCACCGGGGCGAGCGGCCGTCGCGACGCGCGCCGCTCAGCGAGACGGGAGGCCGAGCTCCTGCTCGACCAGCAGCGCCAGATCCCGGAGCATGAGCCGGTCCGCCTCGGTCAGATCCCGGGGGCGCTGGTCGCCCAGACACAGCGTGCCGATCCGCTGTCCGCCGAGTCGCACCGGATGTCCCGCGTAGAAGCGGATGCGCGGCCCGCCCGCCACCATCGGGTTGTCGGCGAAGCGCGGGTCGAGCTGCGCGTCGGGCACGACGAACGGCTCGTCGCCGTGAATGGTATAGGCGCAGAACGCCGCCTCGCGCGGCGTCTGGTCGGTGTCGATCCCGGCGTGCGACTTGAACCACTGCCGCTCGGCGTCCACCAGCGTGACCAGGGCCAGCGGCACGTCGAAGGCGCGTCGGGCAAGTCGCGTGAGCCGGTCGAAGCGCTCCTCGGGCGGCGTGTCGAGGAGCTGTGCCTCGCGCAGCGCGCGAAGGCGCTCCGCCTCGTCGGCAGGAAGCGGGGCACACACCCAGCGGCAGGCCTGACGCAAGGCCCACGCGCGGATGCGGGTGCGCGCGTAGAGCGTCGAGAACGGTGCCACCAGCCAGTCCGTGACACCGGCCGCCGCCCCGGCCGCCCGGTCCGCGTCCGCTTCCCGGGTCGCCACCATGACGATCGGAAGCTCGGGCGCGGCCGTCCGGATGGCGCGGCACACCTCGAGGCCGTCGCGACCGGCGAGCCACCGCCCGAGCAGCAGCAACGACGGTGGCGCCGCGCGCACCAGCGACAGCGTCTCGTCGGGATCCTTGGCCACCACGAGCGTGAGCCCGTCCGCGTGCCCGGCGTCGCTCAGACGATGGCGGAGCGCCGGCTCGCCGACGGCCACGAGCACCGACTGCGCGAGGAGCTCGGCGGGGACCGGACACTCGGCAGCCACCGCCGGCGCTGCCGGCTCACGGCGTGCGCCCGCAGACCCCACCGCGTCGATGACCTGCCCCTCGGCCGCCGCGAACACGTCGACGCGCTCACCGGCCGCGCGGCGCGCGGCGGCCACCACGACGTCCATGGCCGAGTCGTCGCGATGGGGATCGTGATGAAAGAGCGCCAGCCGCCGGGCGCCGGCCGCCGCCGCCATGTTCACCACGGACTGCACGGTGCTATGACCCCAGCCGACTTTCGTCGCGTACTCGGCGGCCGTGTACTGGGCGTCGTGAATCACGAGCTCGGCTCCGGCGAGGAAGTCCACGTGGCGCCGGTCCTCGCCGGCCAGCTCGGCCGCATGGCCGTGGGCGAGGGCGCGGCTATGCGGCTCGTGGTCGGTCGCATAGACGACGGTGGCGCCGTCCGCCTCGAGGCGATAGCCGAGGGTGAGCGCCGGATGATTCAGGTAGCGGGTGGTGACCCGCACGTCGCCGACGGTGAACTCGCCTTCGACGAGGTCGTGGTAGCGCACGGTGGCGGCGAACTGGTCGAGGGTGACGGGGAAGTACGTGTACTGCATCTGGCCCGCGAGCGTCTCCCGCAGTGACTCGCGGAGCCCGCGCGGCGCGTAGACGTCCCACTCGTCGCCGGCCAGGAACAGCGGCGCGAAGAACGGGAAGCCCTGGATGTGGTCCCAGTGCGTGTGCGTGATGAGGATGTGGCCGCGCCGCGGTCCAGGCTGAGCGGCCAGCGCGTGTCCCAGGGCGTGCGCCCCGGTGCCGCAGTCCAGGACGATCAGGGCGCCGCCCTCGGAGCGGACCTCCACGCAGGCCGTGTTGCCCCCGTAGCGAACGGTGGCCGGGCCGGGCTTGGCGATCGACCCGCGCGTTCCCCAGAACCGGACTCGCATCGTGGCCTCCTGACCGTGCCTCAGAGCAATGACACAAGTCAGGCCGCTGGGAAAGGGCCGCGCGCGAAGGGTATGATGACGCCTCACCCTGGAGGTCAGCATGGCCAACGTGCTTCTCGCTCGCCTCGCCCTACCGACCGGACCGGCCTGGGGCGTCCTCGCCGATGACCGGGTCGACATCGTGGCCGCCGACGCCGGCACCAACGGCGGGTTCCTGGCGTCCCTGCTCCAGCTGCCGCGGCCGGCGCGGGTGCTCCTCGAGCGCCGTCGGAACGCGCCGAGCCTGAAGCTCGCCGACCTCTTGGCGGCGCCCGCCAGCCCGGCCGCGCCGCATCTGCTGGCGCCCCTGGACCTTCAGGAGGTGTGGGCGGCCGGCGTGACCTACGAGCGCAGTCGGGTGGCCCGCATGGAAGAGACGGCGGGGGCCGAGACGTTCTACGACAAGGTCTACAGCGCCGAGCGCCCCGAGCTCTTCTTCAAGGGGGCCGCCTCGCGCGTGAGCGGTCACAACGGGCCGATCCGCATCCGTCGCGACGCCGCCTGGAACGTGCCGGAACCGGAGATCGCGGTGCTCGTCTCGGCGCACGGCGAGGTGGCCGGCTACACGGTGGGCAACGACGTCAGCTCGCGCGACATCGAGGGCGAGAACCCGCTGTACCTGCCGCAGGCCAAGATCTACCGCGAGTCGTGCGCGCTTGGCCCGGTGGTCTGGCTGACCGACGAGGAGTCGGCGCCGGTGTTCGACATCGCCATCACCATCCAGCGCCGCGGCGCGCGCGTGTACGACGGCAAGATCTCGACGTCGTCCATGCGCCGCTCCTTCGCGGACCTGGCCGACTGGCTCGTCCGCGACAACGTCTTCCCGTCGGGGGCCTATCTGCTGACGGGCACCGGGCTGGTGCCGGAGTCCGGCTTCACGCTCATGCCGGACGACCGCGTGTCGATCACGGTGCCGCGCATCGGCACCCTGTCGAACCACGTCGTGCAGGGCGGCTCGTGAACGCGCACGGGCACTTGCCCAAGGCCGATCCGGCGCGATTGACCCCCGAGCTGCGTCGGCGGCTCGACGTCTGGTTCGACAAGGCGTACCGCGACGACAATCTGTTCCTGACCCTGGCGCGCGAGCCGGCCGTGCTGGACCTGTTCCTCGGCTGGGTGTCGCTCGTCTACACGGATCGCGCGCGGCTCGACGCCAGGCTCGTGGAGCTCTGTCGCATCCGCCTGGCCGCCCGCAACGAGTGCGTCCACTGAAGCGCCGCGCGCAGCGCATCGTTGATGCGCAACGGGCTCACGGAGGCTGACGTCGCCGCCGCCCTGGGCGATCTCGACGCCGCCCCCGCGCTGCCGGCGGCGACGGTGACCGCGCTGCGGCTCGTCGATCGGCTCACCGAGCCGACGCCCAGGGTCGACGCGGCCTTCTATGCCGAGCTGCGGCGCCACTTCGACGAGGGACAGGTCCTGGCGCTGGGGGCCACGCTGTCGGTGGCGTCGGGCTGGCAGCGATTCATCGAGGCGTTCGGCATTCGCCCCGACGGGTGGGTGGAGAAGGAGACGCCATGAAGCAGGGCTACCGGGTGATGGACAGCGATCTGCACACGATGGAGCCGGACGGGCTGTGGGCGCAGTACCTGGACGAGCCGTTCCGCCGCTTCGCGCCGGAGTTCCTGCGCGGCACCGAGCAGGCGCCGAATCAGCCCGTCATCCGCATCGGCCAGCTCGAGATCGGCGAGATGTCCAAGCGCCCGCGCACGGCCGCAGTCGGCAAGGACCTCCACCGCCGCGCGTTCGCGCGCCATCCGCACTACGAAGTCGCCCACGCGCGCGGCTACGACTCGGCATCGCACGTGGCGGCGATGGACATCGAGGGCATCGACGTGGGCATCCTCTACGGCACCCGCGGTCGCCAGGTGCTGATGCACGACGAGCTCGATCCTGCGCTGGCGGCCGCGCTGGCGCGCGCGCACAACAACTGGACGCGGGACTTCTGCGACTTCGCCCCCGAGCGGCTCAAGTTCGCCGCGCAGGTGGCCTTCCACGATCCGGCGCTGGCCGTGATCGAGGCGCGGCGTGCGGTGCGCGAGCTGGGCGCGGTGGCCGTCATCGGCAACCCGAACCCGGTCAACGGGCGCCACATCCACGATCCGGAGTTCGAGCCCCTGTGGGCGGCCATCGAGGAGCTCGGCGTGCCGGTCGGCTTTCACCCCACCGGCCAGGCCTCCCTGCGCGACGATATCGCGCGTCGATACCTGGACCATCCGAACGGGCGCGTCATCGGCGTGGCGGGCCGGAATCCGATGGAGCTGATGCTCGCCTTCGCGAGCCTGGCCGCCGGCGGCGTGCTGGAGCGCCACCCGGCGCTACGCTGCGCGTTCCTCGAAGGCACCTGCGGCTGGCTGCCGTGGTGGCTCTGGCGGCTGGACGAGGCGTGGGAGAAGTTCGGGCCGGGCTCGGAAGTGCAGATCTCGCAGCTGCCGAGTCAGTACTTCTTCCGCCAGTGCTTCGTCGCCACCGACGCCGACGAGAAGGTCCTGCGCCAGGTGGTCGAGGCCGTCGGGGATGACTGCATCGTGGTGTCGACCGACTACCCGCACTCCGACGGGCTCTTTCCGGTGGCGATCGAGGAGTTCATTGGCCTCGAGGGCGTCGAGGCCAAGACGAAGGCCAAGATCCTCTGGGACAACTGCGCGCGGCTCTACAACCTGTAGGCTTCGCTGGCTGTAGGCCTAGCTGGCCCGGTGAGTCCGACGCCGGCGCTGCCAGCGGTAGTAGGCGTAGAGGGCGGACCTTCCGAGCGCGGTATCCGCCGAGACGACGGCGCACGCGGCAACCATGAACGCGGTGGCGACGATCCCTGGGAAGAGCATCACTGGCCTCCTGCACTTGAGACGGGACCCGACGAACTTAGGTTCCATCTTCGCAACAAAAATGCCACGCCGACCGGGCACTAAGCGGAAGTACGCGCAGTCGTTGAAAGAAAGCGAACTGGACGCGGGACCGGGAGAAACGCCCGGGCGCCGGAGAAGCACCCGGGAAGGCTGGCGGGTGGGACTCGAGTCCCACCCGCTGGCTGCTGCCTACTCCGTGGCTGAGGGTACGGGCGCCGGCTCCTCCAGGAACTGCTGGACGGTGCGCAGGAGGAGCATCCGGTTCTTCTCCATCACGATCGTGTGCGTGCCCTCGCTGAGCATCGCCAGCCGCTTCCACCTGGCGTTGACGAGGAGCGGGAACAGCGTCTGGGCCATGTACGGCGGCGTGTCGCGATCCCATTCGCCCAGCACCAGCAGCACCGGCGCGGTGATGCGCGCGGGATCGAAGGTCGCCTTGCTGGCGGACCAGAACTCCTGTCCGTCCTGTACGACGCCGTTGGGGGCGCGAAGGGTCTTGCCGCCGCCCTTGGGATCCGTGGCAAAGGTGGCGTCGGCCCACTGCTCGAACCATCCGGTCGGAATGAGCTCCGCCTTCTTGTCCTCCGGCACGCCGGTCAGCCAGCGCTGCAGCGCGGCGTCACGGCTGACCGTGCGATAGGCGCCGAGCTTCCCCTCGACCTGGACGAGCGACGGCGTCGTGCGGATCCACACCGGCGCGTAGAGCGCGACACGACCGACCTTGCCTGGGTTGTCGGCGGCATAGCCGGCGGTGATGGCCGTGCCCCACGACCAGCCAATCAGGTTGACCCGCTCGACACCGCGGCGCGCGCGCACGAAGTCCACCACGGCGCCGAGTGCCTTGACCGCGTCGGCGGTGCGCATGAACGGCGCATTCTCGGTGGCCGGCTGATCCATGGCGGCCGGCCGCGTGGAGCGGCCATAGCCGGGAAGATCGAGCGCGTAGACGTCGAAGCCACGCTCGGCCAGGTAGTCCATCCACGACTTGCCGGCCAGCTGCACATCGAACGCCGTGGCCGGATAGGTGGCGCCGTGCATGAGGATCGCGATGCGATCCGGCGCGAACGTCGCCTGGTTCTCGGCGTGCTTGTTGCGGACGAAGATCTGCACGCCGTCGCCGTGGGCAATTTGGAGATCCTCGGCCGCCACCTTCAGCGGCTGAGCGTTCGCGACGGTGGCCAGGAAGGGCAGCGCGAGGAGGGCGATGAGCAGCCAGCGCATGGTGGAGCCTCCTTCTCGGCCGCGAGCGTATCCCGACCCCGCCTCCTGGGCAACATAGGTGGCGGGTGGACTCAGCGAGACCGCGCCCACACCGCGTACAGCGGATCGCCATCGCCCGGCGACCGGTTCTCCGCCACCGGGTCGCCGAAGCCGCCGGCGGCCTCGAAGTACGCCTGGACGAGCAAGACGTGCTGAGCGTCCGTGGTGGTGAGCCAGACGGCGATGGCCTTGGTGGGAAAGCAGCGGTTGGAGAACGACACCACGAACGGCGCGCCCGGACGCAGCACCCGGCGAACCTCGCGGAAGAGCCGCACCGGGTGCGTGACGTACTGAATGGAGACCGCGCAGGCGGCGCCGTCGAACTCCTGGTCGGCGAACGGCAGCCGTGGCTCACCGTTCACGTCGTGGACCAGGTGGCGCGTGAGCTGCGGGTTGTCGCGCATCTCCTCGGCGTTGAGACCGAGTCCCACTGCGCTGACGCCGTGGGGGAGGTGACTGCGCCAGCTGCTCATGAGGTCGAGAAGATGTCCGCCGGCCGGCAGCATCTCGGCGTAGAGCTGCGTCAGCGCCGCGATGGCGCCCTCGTCGAGGTGGACGACCTTGCGCGGAGTCGCGTAGAAGCGCGCGTCGGCCGTCTCGTCGTCCCGGGCATAGGCGGCGGGCGGGAACAGCCCGTCGCCGGCATCCGTCAGCGGCGGACCACCTCGCCGGTGGCGATGTCCAGCTGATCGCGCCGCGGACCGAGCGTGCGCATGGCCTCGAACCCATCCGTCACCATGTCGCAGTAGAGCTCCACGCGGTTGCCGTCGGGATCG
>Ga0075431_100006529_pt1 | contig 11583 bp, 14 predicted proteins | sample RhiMetdeltSRZDD5_FD_75297 | JGI IMG/M metagenome (GOLD analysis project Ga0075431, IMG submission 75297) | Populus rhizosphere microbial communities from Tennessee, USA - Rhizosphere MetaG P. deltoides SRZDD5 | ecosystem: Host-associated > Plants > Roots > Rhizosphere > Soil | place: USA... | reverse complement strand
TGATGCCGAATGCCAGTGCGGCGGCTGCGGCCACGGTCGGCAGCGCGATGACCAGCCGGCGGTGCCGGGTCAGCCAGGACCGGCGCTTGGCCGGTGTCGGGGTGGTCGCCGCGACGTTTCGCATGATGTTCTCCAAGAGTTCGCTGGCGGCGCCGCCGGTAGGGTTCTGCGCCGAGGGTGGAAGGTGATGTATGGGGGCGAGTAGCCGGATTAGGTGATCGTGCTGGTGGTCGGTCTCGGTCATGGTGTGTCTCCTCGATTACCTGTTGAAAGACGGCTCACGGAGCGCCTGTGCGAACCGGCGTCGGGCGCGGTGTAGGCGGATGCGGGCGGCGTTGGCCGTGCATTCGAGCGTGACCGCCAGCTCGTCTGCCGTGAGCCCTTCCCAGGCCACCAGGCGCAGCAGTTCCTGGTCGGCCTCCGCCAGTGTGCGGAACGCCCGCCGGATGTCGTCGGGTACTTCGGGGGCGACGGTGGTGACCTGGCTGAGCTCCTGCCGCAGCCGCGCGGCGAGGTCCGTCCAGCGCCGGTCGGCGCGGTGATGGTTTGCCATCACCTTGCGTGCCACTCCGAACAGCCAGGCTCGTGCCTGCTCCGGCGGGATCTCGTTGATCCGTCGCCAGGCGACCAGGAAAACATCGGCGACCACATCGGCGGCGGCCTCCGGCTGATCGGTACGGCGCAGTGCGTAGCCGAGCAGATCGTGGTAGCAGGTCCGATACAGGCGCTCGAAACGCCCAGCGGCATCGCCATTCGACGAAGAGGGTGCGGCGCGTGCCAAACGTGGCTCCTTCCGTGGGACTGTGCCGGGCGGATACGCCCAACACCAAGCACATGTCCGGACAAGCACTCAACATTTCACCCGAATCCAAGATGACGCGGCTGAGGCGATCGGCAAAGATACGCTTGCGGTCACAGACCAGGCGATCTACCCGCCAACAGCCGTCGCGTCCATACGGCAACATCACAAGTCGATCAACTAGCGACTAGCCGCCACGCCACTCATCGATGGTCACGAGGTTCGGTAGATCTCCAGCTTCGTGATGGCGTCGAGGAAGGTGTCGAATCGGTCGAGCAGGCCGCGGTAGCCGGTGGCCAGCAGCTTCCAGTTTTTCAGGTGGGCGATGACGCGTTCGATGCTGGCGCGGCGAGAGGCGATGGCGCGGTTGTATTCACGTGCGGAGACGGTCAGGGTCTGTCCATTGGGCTTGCGTTGAGGAACGCACAGGCCGGTGCCGGTGTAGGCGGTGTCGGCGAAGCCGCCGGGTCCACCGTCGGCATGTAGCCGGCCGTCGAATCGTTGGGCCAGGCCGAGGTCGCGCCAGGCCCTGGCGTCGTGCATTGAGCCGGGCATGGGTTTGCCGGTCAGCACGAGGGTGCCGTGCCAGGAGCCGACGACCTGGATGTTGAATCCGCAGGCGTGGCGCTTGCCGGAGTACATGCCCGAGGTGTAGGTGTCCTTGCGCCGGTCACCAGTCGGGGCGAGGAAGCCATCCACGCGCACCGTGGAGCGCAGCTCACGGACGGCGACCTGCTCCGCGGTCGCGGTCAGCACCGTGCTGATGATCGGCATCAGCCGGGCGACCAAGCGGGACACGGTCGGCTGGGAGCATCAACGGTGTGCTCACGCCGACTGGCGAAGTCTCCTACGGGCTCAAACCAGGTCAGGCTGCCGCCCTACGGCCGATCCTGCACGCGGCGAGTCTCGGCAGCCGAGGCCGAAACGGACTGATCCCGGTCGCACCAGTAGTCGCGATGACGGTGGAAAGTCACGGCAGAGACACCGGCTGGCTCCGTGACCCGATCATCTCCAGCGTTCACATCGAACCATCGGGTCCGTAGCAGCACACCGGCACTGGACGCTGGTCAGCACAAACCAGCGACATAAAGTGGGTTCGCCCGCTGTAGGGTCCGCGGTTTCGTTAGCAAATCCGCGGTTCGGTGAGCAGCGCGTTGGCAATTGCTAACGCGTTTGCGGACGGGTTAGCAACCGATCTTTCTCGCCAGATAGCCAGTGAGCCCGGCACCAGCTTGACCCACTCCACCAGCTCCCCGAAGAACCATCCGCCGCCCGACCGCCCATAGTGATCACTAGCTAGGCACCAACATCGTGCAGACCTCGGCGTTCCTGCTGGCCAAGCTGGCACGGCGGGCGTTCTCGGTCGAGACCGCCGTGCGGTTCTCCGCTTTGGACAATGCGCCGTACGAAGTGACGCTGGACCCGGAAACCCATAGGGCGTACCAGATCACTTACTTCCATGCCCTCGGTAAAGACGGCATCACGGACCTGATCGACCGCTACTACCGGGCGTTCTTCGACTCGCTGTCAGATGCCACCGACACCGAATATGAGCTGGACACCTACACCGAGCAACAGGACACCCCGGCCTACCGCACGGAGTTCCTGCGCAGCTTGGAGAAATTCGACGCGATCCGCTGGTGGCTCAACCCCTCCACCGGCACCGTGCACACCCGCCTGCCCTGCCCAGCGTGCGGCTGGGCCGAGAAGCGTGCTGAGCAGACCAGGCTGGTACGCGTCGACGAGGACGGGGCCATCTTCACCGCGGTCTGCTACGAGCACGGCGACTACGAGATGTGCATCGACCCCATCGACGGCGGCTACCTCGACCTGGCCACCCTCTACCGCAACGTCATCAAGGAACGCGCCCTGGTCCGCGAGCACGACATCCTCTACGTGATGGTCAAGGGTGGCGACTGGTCCTTCGGTGCCCAGCTCGTCGACGGCGCGCTCCTCGCTCTCGGCACGCCGGCCGACGCGATGCCCTCCCGGATCTTCACCCCGATGGTCCTATCAGGCTCCGGCGCCAAGCTGTCCAAGAGCCTGCTCCGCGCCGCACCGGACAGCCCGGCCCACACCGGCATCGAGGAATGGATGCTCTCCACAACCGCTTGGCCCGGCACCGTCGACCAGTACGCCGATGCCCTGCTGTGGCTGGTCAACGGGCTCCTCGCCGACCCGAAACACTTCTACCGATCGTTCACCACCAGCGAGTTAGGAACACTCATGGCCCAGCGTCCCGCCGACCTCGCCACCCGGGAACGGGCCCGCGAGATGCCCATCTACAAGCGCTACTTCGACCTCATCGCCTCCGGCAAAAAGACCGTGGAAGTCCGGGTCGCCTACGACTCCAACAAACGCCTCAAACCCGGCCAGCTGCTGAAGTTCACCTGCCGCGGTGAGGAATGCCTGACCCGCATCACGAAGATCGCCACCTACGAAACCTTCGACGACATGTTCGACCACGAGAACGTCGCCACGGTCAACCCGACCGCCAGCCGGGCAGAGCAGCTGGCCAACATCCGCCTGATCTACCCGGCCGACAAAGAAGCCCTCGGCGTCATCGCCATCCACGTCCAGCTCGTCTGATTCCCCGCAATGACCAAAGGCGGCTCCGCAGCGGGGCCGCCTTACTTAGTGCACAGGACTTCGGTCATAATGGTGTTGGCGTTGACGGACGTAGCTGGTCACGGCAGTCGGCACGGGCAGTACGATCCCGTCTCATGGTCGTGGACATAGGGCGGGATGGAAGACAGGACATGGTCGAGCTGGTCTACCGGCCGACGCGCGCCGACATCCTTGCGGGCGTCCGGCTGCGTGAGCACCGCCGGCGCCTCCACCTGGTCCGGTGGGGCTTCACGGGGCTGTTCGGGGTCGGCGCCGTGCTGGTCGTGACCGCACCGGAAAGCTCCACGCAGTCGTTCGTGGCCGCCGTCTTCTGCGCCGCCCTGATCTGGTCGATCCCGCATCTCCAGGCCCACCACGTGCTGCGCACAGTCTCCTGGCAGGGCGAGTACCGCACGTCCGTCAGCGAGACGTGGATTGCGACCGAGACCGCGCATGTGACGCTCGTGCAGCGCTGGTCAGTCTTCCGCGGGTACCGCGAGACCCACGACCACCTGGTACTGCTCAGCCGCGACCCGAACATCCTGGTCGTGGAGGTGCTGCCCAAGCGCGGGCTGCGCTCTCCGCAGGACGCGGAGCGACTGCGGGCCCTCGTGAGCCGCCATCTGCCCCGCGTCTGAACCCCTTTTCAGTGCTCCGCCGCGCAGCCGCGGGGTCTCGATCTCGACCGCCGTGCCGCAGGCTCGGCAGGCGAGGTGGTGGTGTTCGCCGGTGGAGCAGCGGCGGTAGAGATCCGCGCGGACGCGGCTCGGCTGGAGGCCGCCGAGGTGACGTTCAGGCAGTTTCGCGAGGTCGAATCTCCCGGTGACGGACGTTCACCCCGCAACAATCACTGTATTCACCACCACGAGTACCCCACCCACCGCCCACACCAGAGCTGTGACCTGCTACTTCAGGTTGGAATCAAGCCAATGGTTGCCAATGACGCTAGCAGCGGCCGTCGATGGGACGCGATCGGTCGAACGCCTCGACCACACTCTCATCGGCTTCTTATCCGGGCGCCCGCCGGCGCCGAACGCTGGTCACGAAGCGTGACGGCTTCGGCCAGCCTTGATGCGCTCGGTCGGCGGCAGATGCGTGTACGTGATCATCAGTAGCGTCCGGTCCGGCGTGAGTACCTTGTCGCCCACCGGCGTCCGCTGCCCTCGGATTCTGTTCAGAGCAGGGGCGGCTCTCTGCGGAACGGCGTGGGCGGGTCAGCGCCGGGCCAGTCCATGCCGGTGAGAGTCGCTGTCAGGCGCCCATCTGTAAGGGCCACACCGACGTCCGTGTCGCTTGCTGCAGGCTCAGCGAAGGCAGCAGGCGCTGTCTCTCGCAGGAGAAAGACGAAGTGCAGGGCGAATGGTGGCCAATGCTCGTGAGGGTGGCCGTCTGCGTCGAGCTGAAGGTTGGCCTTCCACGCTGCTTGGCAGAGCACCGATATGAACACGCCCAGAAAATCCGCCCAGACCAGCTCGTCGGCTCCGTCGATCAGGACTGCGAGGTCCTTTGTGTCCCTTCCATGGCCATGCCAGTCGTGCAGGCAGTCCACGAGCGCGTCCCAGTTATGGCCGAAGTAACCGGGGAAGGACAGCTCACGGGCGAACGCGGCGAACAGTGATACCGGCTCTAGCAGTTCCCGGCCGTTCAGCCTTACCACGCTTCCACCCTGCTTCTGCAGCTTGCTTACTTCGGCACTCACCCATGGGTCGTCAGCGCGTGTGACGATGACCCATGGTGACCGGCGCTCGGTAAGGGTGGGGGTGCTCATGTCCATGATCTTCGCAGGCATCGCGGGGCGTGATGACGATCGTGGCGCGTGGCGCGCGACTCGCGGCAAATCCGGACGTCGTCGTCCCGTCTCGCAACGTCCTATGGCGCTGTTGGTCACGGGATAACACTTAACGGGGTTCAGGCCGTGGGACTCTTTGGCGCCGTCGCGTGGGGCGCGAGAGCTGGACCATGTCGTCGGCTACGTCAACGGGTTCGGTCCTCTGGAGCAGATCCCCCGGCGGTGGGCCGAGTAGGTAGGCGACGTTGACCACCCACTTCTGATACAGCCATTCGCTGTTGTTGAAGTCCTCCCAGAGCCGGAAGTTGAGGCGCCAGCGCCCCCATTGACCGATCTCCAAGCGGAGTACGACGCGGTTCGAGCGCTGCGGGAAGACTGTGAAGCACCGGCACCAGACGCCGGTAACGCCGGTTACCACAAGCTGTTCGGCTGTCTTCTCCAGGCGCACGCCGGCTGAGCCGTCGAGGCTGAGCGGCCCCGCTTCGGACAGGGGCAGGCTGGTTTGCGTCTGTTGCACCGCGAAGTCGTTCTGCTCGCAAGCAACGACCTGATGGACCAGCACCTCGGTCCGGCCTGCGGGCGGCAGCGGGAATGCCTCGGCGACCGCGTTGCGTCGCACCGCCCCGGGCGCGCCCCGCGACCGCTTCGTCCATTCCGTGAGGACTCGCTGGACCACGATCACCGGATGATTCTGGCAAACACTTCAGGAGCCATCAATTGAGATACGTCGAGGAGCTAACAGCCAAAGCCCTGACATCGGCTACCGCGCGACTTGCGGCAGATCAGTGCGGCACAGGACGGGCGTCACCGACGCCGAAATGCAACCTGATGCAGCGCCGCGGGTACCCAGATCGTGATGTGACGCCTCGATCGACTTGAGGGATCATGAGGCCGTGCGCCACCCGGTTCACGCTCGCATGACGGAGCTGCGCCGCATGCTTAACGAATGGGACTTCATCGGCGTCGGCCTGGGCCATCCAGTTCCGCAGGCACGACTCGCTGATGCCGAGATCCTTCGCCAGTGCGGCGACAGGTTTGTCGCCCAGACGCGCAAGCTCAACCGCCCGCCGGCGGAACTCTGGTGGGTGTGGTGCAGGCACCGGGACATCCTTCCTGATGGCACAGGCCATCTCACGTTAGGTGTCCGGGCTACGGGGTCAAGCTCAGCCGACGTTTCGCAGCCAGTCGGGTCGAGCGGGTACGACGCACGCTGTGACGCGCTCGCCGAGGTCCAGATGTAGTGGTAGGGGTGCACGAAGCTGCCTTGTATTCACTAGACCGGTCTGCATATTCTTTGTTGGTGGCGAAGGGACCGGACACGCGGCAGCGGGTGGTGCGTACGGCAGCCGAGCTGTTCCCGCGGCGGGGCTACCACGGGACCGGGCTCAACCAGCTGCTCAATGAGGCCAAGGCGCCGAAGGGGTCGCTGTACTTCCACTTTCCCGGTGGCAAGGAGCAGGTGGCCGTTGAGGCGATCAGCATGTCTGGCGTGAGCCTGCTCGCCGACCTGCGTGGCGCGCTGGACGAGGCGGCGGATCCGGCCGAGGGGATTGTCCGCGTCGTCGAGTTGCTCGCCGCCCGGCTGGCCGCCTCCGGATACCTCGACGGTTGCCCGGTCGCCTCTGTTGCGCTGGATGCGGCTGGCAGCAGCGAAGCGATCCGCGTCGCCTGCGCCGAAGCGTACGACGGGTGGTTGGGTGTGATCGCGGTCGCGCTGCGCCGGTGGGGTGTCCCCGCCGCCCGGGCCAGCGCCCTGGCGACGGTGCTGCTGTCCGCAGTGGAGGGTGCGCTGCTGCTTGCCCGCGTGCAGCGTGACACCCGCCCGCTGCACACCGTCGCCGACCAGCTGGTGACCCTCGTTTCGCCGGCCGTGACGGCCTGAACCACCGGGAGGCTCTCGTGCGGGTACACCACCTCAACTGCGCCACCATGCGACCGGCGAGCCGCCGACTGGTCAACGGCACCGGTGGGCTGTTCGAGCCAGGCCTGCTGGTCTGCCACTGCCTGCTCGTCGAGACCGAGCAGGGGTTGGTGCTCATCGACTCCGGAATCGGATCGGCCGACATCCGCAATCCGGTCGCTGGCCTGGGCGAGCAGTGGCTTCGCCGCACCAGACCGCGGCTCGAACTCGACGAAACAGCGGTCCGACAGGTTTCGCGGCTCGGCTACCGGCCTGAGGACGTGCGGCACGTCGTGCTGACCCACCTCCACCGTGACCACGCCGGCGGAATCAGTGACTTCCCGTGGGCCACGGTGCACGTCTTCGCCAGCGAGCACGAGGCAGCGCTGCGCCCGGCCACGCCGCGCAGCGCCTCCGGTACCGCCCGGGTCAGTGGGCACACCAGCCAACCTGGGCGACGTACGCCAACACCGGCGAGCGATGGTTCGGCTTCGACGCGGTACACCAGCTCGATGGGCTACCACCCGAGATCCTGCTGGTACCGCTGGCCGGGCACAGCCCCGGCCACACCGGGGTGGCGGTGAACACCGGGGCGAGGTGGCTGTTGCACGCCGGCGACGCATACTTCTTCCATCGGGAAACCGATCCGGTACGACCGCGCTCGACGCTCGGCCTCCGGCTGTTCCAGCGCCGGGTACAGGTTGACGGGTCGGCTCGCCGCCGCAACCAGGTACGGCTGCGCCAGCTACGCGCCGCACACGGCGAGCGGATCGACATTTTCTCAGCCCACGATCCCGTGGAGCTGGAGCGCCACGGGTAGCGCCGGTCCGTCGGTCAGAACTTCCTCGGCCAGCGGCCGGCCCCAGCGCTGCTGGTCATTGATCAGGTGCGCGCTCATCGGCCAGATCCGGAAGCCACGAGGAACAGCCCACCGTCACTGACGTCATCATTGAGTCGTTCGTATCCCGACGTCGTGGGGCTCACTCGCGCTCTCGGACGCCATTCATCGCTATGCACGTCCAGGCGTACCTGGCTCTGCACTGGTGTGCTTGGACGCCGACAACCCTCGACCTAGGGCCCCGCAGGGTCTATGTCGATCGCGGCGATGATCGGGTCTCGCAGCAATCCCGTTGTTCGGCCGTGGCTGTCGATGGTCATGGCCACGACTGGCGCTACTGGGAGAAGCCCGTCGGCGCGGCGCGGGGCAAGGCTTGCGGCGTTGAGGATCGGTCGCAGAGTACCGGCCTGGCCGGGCTTGAGACCGAAGGCGACCTCCCCGGCGGGCTCCAGGGCACCGTTGACTGGGCGGCTGACCCAGTAACGGTCGAGTTCGCCAGGTCCGCCAGGTTGCCAGGCGGTGACCCAGAGGCGTTGGGAGTGGCGCACCTTGAACTTGAGCCACGAGCTGGTACGGCCGGACCGGTAGATCGAGTCGGCCCGTTTGACGACCGCGCCTTCCAAATGGTGCGTGCGGGCGAAGGCCAGCACTTCGGAGGCCTTGCCCGGAAAGGTGTCGACGGCGATCAGCGCGTCGCTGAGCCCAAGCGCTTCCAGAACCTGCAGGCGGCGGAACAGTGGGTATCGCCGCAGATCTTGACCTTGGTGCCACAGCACGTCGAAGGCGAAGAACGTCGCCGGCCGGACCGTGGCTGCGGTCTTGGAGCTGGTTGCGGAACGGCCGAGCCGGGCTCGGACGCCAGCGAAATCGGGGGCGCCATCGGGTCCGATGACGGCGATCTCACCGTCAAGGATCGTGTCGGGCAGCTCGCCGGCTGCGGCGATGATCTCGGGGAACTCGGCGGCGCATTGGCGACCGTGGCGCGTGCGCAGGCTCGGTGGCCCGTCGCCGATCCGTAGCTGGCCACGAACTCCATCGACTTTGACTTGAGTCAACCACTCAGGGCCGTGAGGAATTTGGTCGCCGCGGCCCAGCAGCATGGGTTCGACGAACGCCGGGGCAGCCTGTCGATCACGCATTTCCGCAGCTTAGGAGTGGTCCTGGCCTCGTGGCGATGTTCGTTTGACCGCTTGGTGATGTTCGTGCCCTTCCGGGCAAAAATCCGTGTCTGTTTCGACGCTTGGTGGAGTGAGCGTCGGCCGCCTGGCCTGCGTCGTTGGCGGTGGTGTGGAGTTCCTCGCAAGTGGCGAGGCATTGGTGCGGCGCTGGACGTTGCACTTCACGGTCCGGTCACTGCCGGAGCCCAGCCGACGGCACCCAGCTCTGGCCGCGCTGAGCACCGACCTCGCCGGTTGGATCGACCAGGCGAACGTTCCAGACGGGGCCCCTTTCCTGGTGGCACCCGATTTCAGCTACGACCTCGCGCTGAACGCATGGTTCGTCAGTACTGAGATGAGGTTGGCGGCTGCGAACACTCGCAACGGCTACGCCCGGGACCTGTCAGCGTTCCTGACCTTCCTCGCCCATGCCCGCGGCGGCCGGGACTGGCGCGACGCGACCGAGGAGGACCACTTGGCCTACTTGCACTGGCGCCACCATGACCCGGCAGGCCCCCGAATTGCCGGATCGACCTGGAACCGGGAGGTCGCCGCGGTCAGCAAGTTCTTCCGGTGGGCCCAGTGGGCCGGGCATTGCCCGCGGCAGCCCATCCCGCATCGACTCGCATCCGCCCCACCCGCTGGGCTGCGCGCCTACCGCCGGGGGCAGGAGGTCGCCGCGACCTACTCCCACGATGCCCGCCGCGATCGGATCCAGTGGCTCACACCGTCGACCTATCGCACCTGGCGGGATGTGGGCCTGCGCGGCTACTCCTTGTCCGGGCTGTCCGATCCCGGTTTCCGCGGTCGGTGGGCCGCCCGCAACGCGGCGTTCGCCGACCTCATGGTCCGCACCGGCATGCGGCTGTCCGAGCAGGCCAGCATCATGGTTGCTGAGCTGCCGCTGCTGTCTGGACCTGAGCGTTACCAACGGTTCTGGCTCGCGCCGGCCATCGCCAAGCGCGCCTCGGCACGGTGGATCTACATTCCCGCGACCGTCATCAGCGACCTGGCGGCCTACGCGTCGTGTGATCGCGCCCGGGTCATCGCGGATGCCCGGGCGCGCGGCCGTTACAACGCTCTGCGCGATGTGCTGGCGCCGGTTTTGCCACATCGACATCGATGGGAAAGTGCCGCATCCCACCACCCTGATGAAGATCACCACCCGGTGTGGGAATGACGCCGTCGCCGCGCTCAACGACGCGCTGCTGGCCAAAGCGGTCGAGCACAAGCTGGTGAAGACGGGAAAAGTCCGCGCCGACACCACGGTGGTGTCGGCCAACGTCGAGTACCCCACTGACGCGGGTCTGCTCGCCAAGGCAGTAGGCAGGATCGGGCGGGTGGTGGCACGGGTGAAGGCTGCCGGGGCAGCTAGCCGTACCGTTTTTGCTGATCGGCGGCGGATGGCTGCACGGCGGATACGCGAGCTGACCTCCAAGCTTCACCTGCGCAGCGCGGTCAACCGCGACGAGGTCAAGCAGGCCGTGACCCGGATCACCGGCCAGCTGGCCACGCTGGCGACCCAGACAGCGGGGCAGGCACAAGCGGTGCTACGCAACGCGAAACGAGCTCTGGGCAAAGCCGGTGGCTGGGCTGCCGGGAGGATACGCCGGGCGCTCAACGAGTTGACCACTCTGATGGCACGCACCAGGCGCATCGTCGAGCAGACCCGTCGCCGCCTGGCCGGTGACATGCCCGAATCGGCCACCCGGCTGGTCAGCCTGCACGACGCTGATGCGCGGGCGATTGCCAAGGGCCGCATCAACAAACCGGTCGAGTTCGGCTACAAAGCGCAGGTCGTGGATAACGAGGACGGCGTCGTGGTGGACTACACCGTGCAGCGGGGTAATCCCGCCGACGCGGCGCAGCTGGCCCCTGCGATCGCCCGCATCAAGCAACGCACCGGTGTTGCGCCGCGTCAGGTCACCGTCGACCGTGGCTACGGCGAGGCCAAAATCGATGACGATCTGCACCAGCTTGGGGCCAAAACCGTTGCCATCCCACGAAAAGGAAAGACAAGCCAGACCCGCAGACGACACGAACACCGGCCGGTGTTCCGCCGGCTGGTCAAGTGGCGCACCGGATGCGAGGGACGCATCAGCCACCTCAAGCACCGCTACGGCTGGGACCGCACCCGCCTGGACGACCTGTCCGGCGCCCGAACCTGGTGCGGACACGGCATCCTGGCCCACAACCTGGTAAAGATCACCACCCTTGCGGCGCGATAGTCCGCACACCCGAGCGCGCAAGGACATTGGCGAGAGCGGCATCACCCGCACGCTCCCGCCGATCTACTTTTTCAGGTCCAAGTAGCTAGGCGGCGCCGCCGTCGGCCGTGCGAAGTCGTTGCTCCGCGCGGCTGCGGGGTGTCGATGCCGGACCAGATCGAATCGAGGGCCAAAAGCGTGCCTTCTCCGGGGTTTGAGAGCCTGTTGCATGATGTCGCTCGAACGGGTTGATCGAGACGGTATTGCGGCACGTCTCCGTGGGTGT
>Ga0075431_100006525_pt1 | contig 11586 bp, 10 predicted proteins | sample RhiMetdeltSRZDD5_FD_75297 | JGI IMG/M metagenome (GOLD analysis project Ga0075431, IMG submission 75297) | Populus rhizosphere microbial communities from Tennessee, USA - Rhizosphere MetaG P. deltoides SRZDD5 | ecosystem: Host-associated > Plants > Roots > Rhizosphere > Soil | place: USA... | reverse complement strand
ACGTGGGGGCCGGACCAGACCGTCGAAATGAAGGTCAAGACGGTCAACCAGCAGACCGGCGGAGTCAATCAGGAAGTCGAGGTTCGCCTCCGTACGACCATCAACCCGCATTCCCTGACTGGCTACGAGATCCTGTGGCGCGTCAACCATGACGGATCGCAGTACCATCAGATCGTCCAATGGATCGGTCCTCTCGGGACCGAGAGCTGCAACTGGGGGTGCGCGTTCACGCCGGTCCCGGGATCCAAAGACATGCGGTCGTGGGATGGAAACCCCGGAGTCTACGACGGCGACACGCTCGGCGCCAGCATCATCGGCAATCGGATCCGGACCTGGATCATTCACAACGGTGTCAAGCAGATCCTGCAGGACGTCCACGACACCAGCGGCCCCGGCGGCGGCGCGCGCTTCACCTCCGGCGCCCCGGGCATGGGAACCTGGCTGCGCGGACCCGGCTCGACGATCGCCGACTTTGGCGTGACCAGTTTTACCGCGACTGATGGCGGTGTCCTTCCACCCACACCGGGCGCGCCGGCCAACGTGCGAATCATGAGAGCTGCGCTGGGGATTGGTGGTGTCCCGCTGATCAACAGCGCGGCCGATGCCCTCGCCATCCTGCTGCCTACTGTAGCCTCATACACACACTGATCATTCGCGGGGTGCGGATCGCGAGTTCCTGTCGCCGGTCGTTCACGCGTGTTTCACGCGTGAAATGCACCAGTCTTGTGGCCGTCGGTTCAGGGTGTTCATGCGCATCGATCGGATGATCCTGGAAGACTCGGGCAAGATGCGCGCGATCAACAATACCGCTGCGCGGAACGGAATGCTCGGGGTTGTGCTTCGGAAGCTGCGCCCGGGGCGGCTATCCGATGTGGCGTGAAGCCTGGCTGAACGCATCGACGAACGCCCTTCGTCGAGCGTCGAGACCGAGCAGGGCTGACGAACAACGCCACGGCCGTCCGACACAGAACTGCACGAGAATTCCGGCCTGGCGCCGCTCTGTTGGTGCGATATGATCGCCAGCAGGTCTGGCCGCGCGTTTCCGCTGGGCCGACGGACCGGCTTCGCCGCTCAGACGACAAGTTTTCGGACGTGGAAGGCTTCGGCTCTCCCTTCAGCGGCCACGGCCTCGGTGCCGCGGACGGTCATCAGCGAGTGGAACGTCTCTGCCTTGAACCAATGCCGGCTCGCTTGCGACGGGAAGTGCTGCATCAGCAGATCGACTTTACGGTCGGCGTGGGCCCGTGTCAGCGCGACGTAGGTGTTCGGCCGATCCAGGTCCCCTTCGTACTTGGGGATTTCGTACTCGGCGATGAGATGGTTGCGGAAGGTATTCCAGGTGAGCTCGGAGACCACGCGATGGTCCTGATGGCGATCCAGGTGATAGTGCGTGAAGATGAGTTGCGGGTCGGTGGCCTCGCGCAACGTTTCGAAGTAGTCCTTGATCTCGGCGCCCACGTAAGGGAAGTAGCTCTCTCTGAAGGTGTTCACCTCCACGGTTCTGTGGCCGGCGGCTTCGAGAAAGGCATTGGCGGCCGACCGCGCTTCATCGCGGCGGCACGGGCTTCCCGCCAGGACCACCCAATGCACTGAGCTGCCCGGATGTTCTGCCAGCAGACGCAGGATCGTGGCCCCGCAGCCGATCTCAATATCGTCGCAGTGCGCGCCGATGCAGAGGATCGCCAAGGGGGCATGCGCGTCGGACCCGAACCTGATTGGCAACATCAACAGAGATCCTCGAAACTTGCCTGTCAAAACCCTCTCACTCACGCCTTCGCTACAAAAACGTCCGCAGTGCCTGCGAATGTCGGCGCCGGCAAGGACTTTGAAGGACCCGGGCTTCGTGCCAAACCATTCTGACGCGACCGGTTGCCGGTGCTGCACGGCGCGCCTGACGCGGAACGTCGTCGATCTCGACGGGTTCCCGCTGTGCCAGTCGCCTCTGGATGCGAGCGAGCTGAACGGCGCTGAAGAATTCTATCCTCTAGACGCGTTCGTCTTCGAACGGTGCACGCCGGTGCAGTTCCGGGAGTACGTCTCGCCGGAGAAGATTTTCTCGGAGTGCGCGGCCTTTTCAGCCGTCATTGACACGATGACCAGGAACCCTCCAAGCCCGATGTCAAGGTTTCTCTCCTGATAAGCCACTGATGCACACTACTGCCAGCGACGCCGCGGCCACGATCGTCCGCGAGGATCTCGATTACATCACCAGCAACCTGTCCGCCGAATTCGCCCGGATGGAGGGTAAGCGACTGCTGATCGTCGGCGGCGCGGGATTTCTCGGCTATTACCTCGTTCAGTCGATCCTGCACTGGAACCACACCGCCACATCGCCGATTGACCTGACGGTCTACGACAACTACATCCGCGGGATTCCGCCGTGGTTGTCGGACCTCTCCGGGACTCCGGGACTGACGCTGGTCAAGCACGACATCAGCCAGCCACTGCCCGCGGGGATGCCGGCGTTTCAGTTCATCGTCCATGGCGGATCGATCGCGTCACCGATCTACTACAAGAAGTTTCCGATCGAGACGATGGACGCCAACGTCAACGGCCTCCGGTCACTTCTCGAGTATGCCAGGGAGCAGCGCGACACCGCCGCACCGGTCGAGGGCTTCCTGTTCTTCTCGAGCAGCGAGATCTACGGCGACCCGACGCCGGACTCCATTCCGACGCCGGAGACCTATCGCGGCAACGTGTCGTGCACCGGGCCGCGGGCGTGCTACGACGAGTCGAAGCGCTACGGCGAAACGCTGTGCGTGAACTTCACGCAGCGCCATCAGCTGCCGATCAAGGTCGTGCGGCCCTTCAACAATTACGGCCCCGGCCTCAAGATCACCGATACGCGGGTGCTGCCGGACTTCGCCCGGGATGTGTTCGCCAACCGCGACATCGTCATGAAATCGGACGGCGGTCCGCAGCGGACGTTCTGCTACGTGGCCGACGCGGTCGTCGGCTACTACAAGGCACTCGTGGTCGGGCGGCCCGGCGAGGCCTACAACATCGGGGTCGAGACGCCGGAAATCTCGGTCGGCGAGCTCGCCGAGAAGGTCGCGGCGATCGGGCGTGAGTCGTTCGGCTATACCGGAAAGGTCGTCAAACGGGTGGATCCCGAACATCTCGTGGACAACCCGGACCGCCGCTGCCCGATCATCGCCAAGGCCCGGGCCGAACTGGACTACCAGCCAACCATCCTGGTTGACGAGGGCCTGCGCCGCTCGATGATCTGGTATTCCGGCAATCAAGTGGCGGAGGACGCCTAAGTGCGGATTTCGGTCCTGGGTGTCGGCTACGTCGGGCTGGTCACCGGCGCCTGCTTCGCGGACGCCGGTCATACGGTGGCGTGTGTCGACGTCGATCCTGGCCGCGTCGCGGCCATCAACCGCGGCGAGTGCCCTATCTTCGAGGCCGGCCTCCCGAAGCTTCTGGCGCGCACCGTCGGACGGACGCTCAGCGCAACGCTCGACGCGGCCGGCACCATCGCCAACTCTGAGATCACCTTCATCGCGGTGGGGACGCCGTTCGACGGCGAACGGATCGATCTCAGCCAGATTCACGAGGCGGCCCGCATCATCGGCCGCGCCCTGCGTGACAAGCCCGACTATCACGTCGTGGTGGTAAAGAGCACCGTGGTGCCGGGCACGACGGACGGCAGCGTGCGACCGATCCTCGAGCAGGAGTCCGGCAAGCGCGCGGGAGTCGATTTCGGACTCGGGATGAATCCGGAGTTCCTGACCGAAGGCGAGGCTATCCACGACTTCGCTTATCCGGATCGCATCGTCCTTGGCGGAATCGATGCACGCACGCAGGACGTGCTTGCCGCGGTCTATGCGTCCTTCACGGCCCCGCTGATCCGGACGAACAATTCGACCGCGGAACTGATCAAGTACTCCTCGAACGCCCTGCTGGCCACGTTGATTTCGTTCTCGAACGAGTTGGCCAACCTGGCGACGGCCCTCGGCGGCATCGACGCGGTCGAGGTGATGCGCGCCTTGCACGCCAGCCGCTACCTGAGTACACCACTGGACGATGGGAGCGTCGTCGTGCCGCCGATCGTGTCGTTTCTGCTGGGCGGCTGTGGCTTCGGCGGCAGCTGCCTGCCCAAGGACGTCGCCGCGCTGGCCGCCCACGGTGCGGCGGCCGGTGTGCCGATGCGGATGATGCGCGCCGTCCTCGACATCAACGCCGAGCAGCATTCGAAGATGCTCGAGTTGGCGCACAAACATCTGCCCTCGCTGGCAGGGCGCCGCGTCACCGTGCTCGGGATCGCCTTCCGACCCGATACCAACGACACGCGCGAATCTCCAGCGATCCCGATCGTCAAGTCGCTGCTGGCGGAAGGCGCACACGTCATGGTGTATGACCCGGCTGCCGCCGCAGAGGCCGCCAGGCTCTTTGGGACCGCAGTGACCGTGGCGTCAACGCTGGAGGCTGCGGTCGACAATGCCGAGGCCATCTTGATCGTGACGAAGTGGGATGAGTTCCTGCGGCTGCCGGGTCTGCTGGCAACGCTCGGCCGGAATCCAGTCGTCATCGACGGGCGGCGGATGTTGGCGCCGTCGGCGGTTGGGTGCTACGAGGGAATCGGCCGCGCCTGATGTCGCAGCGGCTATTCGAGTCGCGGGGCGTTGCCGAGAGGTATTGAGCAGATGAGCACAATCGCGATCCTGGGCACGGGCATGGCGGCGGTCGGCGCCTATTACCGCCTGAAGAGCGAACCTCACAGCTGTGTGCTCTACGACAAGAACTCGTACGCCGGCGGCCATACCGTGACCTGCGATCATCCTGATGGTTTCGCCTTCGACATCGGGCCGCACGTCTCCTTCACCAAGGACGAACGCATTCAGCGGCTGCTGGCCGATGCGGTGGACGGGAAATACACGGCGCTTCAATACGAGCTGAACAACTACTGGCAGGGCCACTGGTTCCCGCATCCGGTGCAGTGCCATCTCAACGCCCTTCCGCCGGATGTCGTCACGAGGATGCTGCTGTCGTTCATCGAAGAAGAACGCAAGCCGCTGCCCCAAGTGACCAACTATGCCGAGTGGCTGGTGGCCAGCTACGGGCAGGCGCTGGCCGAGACGTTTCCGATGGCGTACACGGCGAAGTACCACACCACGCCTGCCAAGAACCTGCGCACCGACTGGATCGGCCCTCGGATGTACCGGCCGTCGCTGCAGGAGGTAGTGTTCGGTGCGGTGTCGCCGACCGTGCCCAACGTCCACTACATCACCCACTTCCGCTACCCGACCCACGGTGGATTCCAGGCCTATGTCGATGGCCTGCGCAAAGGCGCGACCACCGAGCTCGATCATCGGTTGGTGGCGCTCGACCCGGCCCGCAAGGAACTGACATTCCAGAATGGCCGGCGCGTGACCTACGACGCGGTCGTCTCGTCGGTCCCGCTTCCCGAGCTCATCCCGATGATCGCCGGCGTCCCGCAGGAGGTGCGCGACGCCGCGGCGACACTGGCCTGCTCGAGCGTCGTGCTGGTGAATCTCGGCCTCGACCGCAGCGACGTGTCGAAGGCCCACATCTCCTATTTCTACGACGCCGACATCATCTTCTCGCGACTGAGCTTTCCGCACATGTTCTCGGCGAGCATGGCGCCGGCCGGCTGCGGATCGATCCAGGCTGAGGTGTACTTCTCGAAGAAATACAGGCCGATCGATCGGACACCGCAGGACTGCGTGGAGCCGGTGATTCGCGACCTGCGCCGCGTCGGCCTGATTCGCGAGACCGATCGCATCGTGCACCAGAGCGTCGTCTTCGCCGAATACGCCAACATCATCTTCGATCACGATCGGCCGCCGGCCCTGGCCACGGTGCACGCGTATCTCGACACGATCGGCGTCAGCTACTGCGGCCGCTACGGCGACTGGGCCTATCTGTGGAGCGACGACAGCTTCAAGAGTGGCGAGGGCGCCGCGGAGCGCGCGCTGGCCCGATTGTAGGATTCGGCCAGCGTCGGCTGGCGGACGGAGGATGTGCGATGAAGCTGATTCGATTGCGGGGGGAGCGCTGAATGTCGTCGAGCCAGCCGTTCGTCAGCGTGATCACGCCCTGCTACAACATGGGCGAGTTCCTCGGCGAGTGCATCGACAGCGTGCTCCGGCAGACCTACGACAACTTCGAGTACCTGCTGGTCAACAACTGCAGCACCGACAACACCCTGCAGATCATGCACGACTACGCCAAACGGGACAGCCGAATTCGGGTTCACGACAACACCGAGTTCCTCGACGTGATGGTCAATCACAGTCACGCGATGAGGATGATGTCGCCCGAGAGCGGGTGGTGCAAGTGCGTGTCGGCCGACGACTGGATCTTCCCCGACTGCTTGCGACAGATGGTCGAGCTCGGTGTGGCACACCCGAACGTCGGCATCATCTGCTGCTATTCGATCGAGGGCAGCCGGATCCTGTTCCAAGGGCTCGACTATCACACCACTGTCGTCAACGGACGCGAGCTCTGCCGCGAGACCCTGCTCGGCCGCCATCCCTATGTCCTGGGCGCTCCGACTTCGCTGCTCTATCGCGCCGACCTGATTCGATCGGTGCCGGAGTTCTTTCCCTGGGCCCAGGGCGACCCCCACGCCGATGTGTCGGGCGTGTATCAGGCGCTTCAGCACTCCGACTACGGATTCGTGCATCAGATTCTGACCTACACGCGAGTGCACACCGGCTCACAGACCTCACAGAGTTTCACGTACGGCCGCATCAACCGGGCCCTCCTGGGCTATATCAAGCGCTTCGGCCCAATCTACCTGACCGAGGACGAATTCAAGCAGCAGCTGCAGGTCTTCTCGGACAAGTACTACGACTGGCTGGCCGCGGCGCTGATGGAGAACTCGTTCGACCAGGCGTTTCTCGAGCGGCAGCGAAAGGAGCTCGCCAGCAGCGAGATCGAACTGGACATGGCAGAACTGGCAAAGGCCGGCATGAGACGCGGCCTACAGCTGGTGCTGCACCCGGTCGTCACCATGACCAAGCTTCGCGGCGTGCGCAAACGCAAGGGAAAGGTTGAAGCGCGGGGTGCCAAGCTGACATGACGGCGACTGATACGCCGACCGCCAGCAAGCCGCCGGGGTTCGACGTTCGGATCTCCGCCACTGTCTCCACTGGGATCCTGCTCGCCGTCTACCTGCTCGCCCATTGGGAGCTCTGGGGCCGCATCAGCGCACCCACCTTCGGCTGGCGCCCCACCGACCTCGCCGGCATTGCCATCAACTACTACCGCAACGGCTTTCATTTCTTCTACCCGCAGGTAATGTGGGGGGGCGCCGGAGCGGGACACGTCGAAATGGAGCTTCCGCTCCAGTCGTTTCTCACGGCGGTCCTGTTCAAAGTGTTCGGCCAGCACGACGCACTCAGCGAAGTGTTCCCGCTGGCGTTCGGCTTCGGCATCGTGTGGGTGACCGCCGCGCTCGGGCGCTATCGATTTGGTGACGTGGCCGGTCTGGCCGCGGGTCTCGGCGTCGGGCTGTCGCCGACGCAACTGCACATCACGACCTACGGGATGTGGGCGGATCCGCCGATGGTCTTTTTCGGTGCGCTCGGCCTCTATTGGCTCTTGCGTTGGACCGACGACAATTCCCGGTGGCGCCTGTGGGCCGGCGCAGCGGCGATCGCGCTGGCGATCCTTTGCAAGATTACCGCCCTTTACGTCGGATTCGTCGTGCTGTACCTCTTCGTCCGGCGCTACGGTCAGCGATTCGTGCTGAAGCCGACCACCTGGCTTGTCGCTGCCGTGATGCTGGTCCCCGCCGTTCTCTGGTACTCCCATGCGTATCAGATGTATCTCGAAGACGGCAACACGTTCGGCATCTTCGCCGCGGGCTCGCTCAAGTTCGGGACGAAGAGTACGTTGACGGACCCGTTCATCTACAAGCAGACGGCGATTCGGGTCGTTTTCTACCACTTGACGCCGCTCGTGTTCCTCGGCTTCTGTTACGGCTGCTACCTGTCGGTGATTCGCCGCGATCGGTTCGTCTTGGCGTGGCTTGCAGGCATTACCGTCCATGCCCTCGTGGCGTTCCGAGGCCTGCGGTACGCCGGTCATATCGGCTATCTGCTGACGATCCTTCCCCCCTGCTGTCTCGTGGCGGGTCTGGGCTTCCAGACCGCTTTCGCAGAATTGCGCCAACGCCCCGGGTACCGCTCACGCCCGTCGGTGCGGGTTCCGCTGCTTGCCGCCTTCGCCCTTCTCGTGGTCGTGAATACCGCCGTGATGTATGGCCGGTTCAACAATCGCGACCTGGCGTTCGAGACGGCCCTCTGGGAGGGAAAGCGCCTGACGGGACTCAAGGTCGGTGAACTCACGCGGCCTGGTTCGCTCATCATCGTCGCCGATCATGAGATGGATGGCCTCACGCCGAAGACGTGGATGACGCCACCGGACGTGTTCTTCTTCGGGGACCGGCGAGGCTGGTATTTCGCCCTGTCATGGGCGACGCCGGAGAGAATCGAGGACGTGCGCGCGAAGGGCGCTGAATACTTCGTGGTGTCCGCGAATTCGCTTTTTCAGTACGTCAACCAGTACTCGACCCTTGACGCGTACCTGAATCAACACTACCGGAAGATCTACGGGCAGGAAGGCATCATCTACGATTTGCGCCGCTGACGTCGTGTCAGTCGATGACGAAGCCGTGGCGCCCGTGCCAGGAGCCACGACCGCCACGACAGGACGCTCAGGCGTTGACCGCGGCCACTTCCGGCTGCGCCGCCGCCACCGGCCACCGCTCGCACTGCTCGCGCCACAGCTGATCGATTACCGGCTCCCGCTGCGGCTCCACCACATCGTCGACCGACAGCATGCGATCTCGCGGCACGTCGTGACGCAGGACACAGCCTTCGGCCAACCCGATCGGCAGCGCGCGTCCGGCGCGCGCCGTCGCGGTGTTCTCGATCAGGCCGTAGGTGCAGAACCCGCCGATGCCATCGAGCCGCTCACCGGCCCCGAGGTCGCGCTTCGCCATCGCGACGACCTCGCACACCGGGCCGTTCAGCGGCGCCACCGTCGGATCGCGGTGAACCACCGCCCGGCCGATCGTCGAGCCAATCTGCAGGTGCGGCAGGTGGTACGGCGTGTAGAACACGTAGAACGGGCCGTTGCCCATCTTGTAGTAGGAGAGCTGTGCCTGTTTGAGCGCGTTCGATTCGTGCACGATCACCCACGCACCGGTGCCGGGCTCGGCGCCGACCGAGTAGTCGACCAGGCCCGTGGCGAGCATCTGTTCCGCCGGCAGCCGCTCGGTGAGCTCGCGAACGTGGGTGCACGCGGGACCGTGCATGCCGCGTCGGCCGCAGTGAAAGCCGGTCGCGTTGGCCAGCACCGTGGTCTCCATCGACAGCTTGGTGGCATCCGCGAACGAGGTCACCTTGTGAACGTCCTGACCGGTCTTCTCGGCGAATGCCCGCTGGGTTTCGGGGTTCCGGTAGTAGTCGACCATCCCCTTGATGTTGCCGGCGGCGACCGGGCGCAATCCGAGTGTCCGTAGGTACCGCAGCAGCGTCATGGCCACGCCGGGCTCGTCGCCGTCGGTGTGCGTCAGCACGACACCGGCCTCGTCCGCCTTCACCTTGAGAATCGGCCCGAGCAGCGAATCGAGCTCGGCGTTCACCAGCACGACGTCCTTGCCATGCGCGAAGGCATCCAGCACGGTGCGCGCCGCCGGGCCGACCGTGCCCGTCACTTCGATGACGACGTCGATCGAGGGGCACGAGGTAATCACCGCGGCGTTGTCGGTGAGAACCGTCCGACCTCGGCCGATCGCCTCGTCGGCTGCCCCCGCCGAGTCGACCCGCGCCCAGCCGGCGATCTCCGCCTCGCGAAGCGCCCGCTCGGCGGTTGCCGGCGTGCGGTTGGCGATCGCCGCAAGGCGAATGCCCGGCACCGGCGTTGCCAGCTGCAGCGCAATCGCACGGCCGGTGGAACCGGCGCCGACGATGCCGACACGGATGGGATTGTGGGTGTCTTCGCGCAGGCGAAGCGCGGTGTCGACGCTCATCGTGACGACCTCTCTACAATCGAACCGACCGGGGCAAGCGCGCCGCGACGGGCGCACATGCGTGACAGAATATCAACCGGCGATAACCGACTATGCGATTCACCGAGACCAATCTTCCCGGCGCGTACCTGGTCGACCTCACGCTGATCGAAGACGAGCGGGGCTTTTTCGCGCGCGGCTGGTGCACCGACGAGTTCGCCCGGCATGGACTGGTCGCCGCCATGACCCAGTTGAACGTCGGCTTCAGTCACAGGCGTGGCAGTCTGCGCGGCATGCACTACCAGGAGCATCCCCATCAGGAGGCGAAATTCGTCAGGTGCACGCGCGGGGCCATCTTCGACGTCATCCTCGATCTGCGCCCCGAGTCCCCGACGCATGGTCAGTGGCTCGGCGCCGAGCTGACCGCCGACAACCGGCGGATGCTGTATGCGCCGCCCGGCTGCGCCCACGGCTACCAGACGCTCACAGACGACGCCGAAACCTACTACCTGACGAGCGCCAGCTACGCACCGTCGGCGGCGCGGGGCGTGCGCTACAACGACCCTGCATTCGGTATCGCCTGGCCGCTGCCGGTGTCCGCCATTTCCACGGCCGATGCGAGCTGGCCGGACTACAATGCCCCCGGCCCGCGGCCGTAGGACCGTTATCTTCGAGCGGTTCTTTCAGACTCAGCGGAACAGGCCCAGGTGTTCAGATGAGACGATCCTGGCGCTGTCCTGCTGGCGCGGCATGGAGTGCGCTTCGCCGACCGGCCATGTGGAGGCCCTGCGCGGCCGAAAGCTCGTACTGCCCCGAGGTGGCCGGCGTTCCCGCCGCCGGACGGGCGACGGCGCGCGGCGCCGTGCCCGCGTTCCAGACCTCCCAGGGCGCCCGCCCCGACTCGTAGATGTCCTCCAGCTGCTGCCGATCCTTGAAGGTGTCCATCGACATCCAGAAGTCGTCGTACTCGTACGTCGTCAGCCGTCCCTCGTCCAGCAGCCGGTGGAAGGGCTGGTGGACCAGCTCTTCGCCTTCGTTGATGTACGCGAAGATCTCTCGCTTGAATATGAAATAGCCGCCGTTGATCCTCAGCGGCGTCTTGATCATGTCGTCGATCGCGGTGACCCGGCCGTTCGGTTCGCTCCTCACGACGTGGTAGCTCAACTGCGGCTTGACGCTCACGAAGCTGGCGATCGCGTCCCGCTGGTGGAAGTGCTCCAGCTGCGCCGGGAGCGGCAGGTTGGAGAGGCCGTCGCTGTAGTTGGCGAGGAACTCCGGCTCGTTCTTCACGTATGGCTCGATCGCCTTGAGACGTTGACCGATGTTCGAGGCCAGCCCGGTGTCGACGAACGTGATCTTCCAGTCGTGGATGTCGCTGGCCGCCAGTTCCAGCTTCCGGCCTCCTTCGGACAGCGTGAAGTCGTTCGATAGACACTCGTCGTAGTTGAGGAAGTAGTTCTTGACGGCGTCGCCGCGGTAGCCGAGGCAGAGCACGAAGTCCTTGTGGCCGAAGTGGGCGTAGTACTTCATCACGTGCCAGAGAATCGGCCGGTACCCGATCGTGACCAGGGGCTTCGGAATGTTTTCGGCGTCACGAA
>Ga0075431_100006524_pt1 | contig 11586 bp, 14 predicted proteins | sample RhiMetdeltSRZDD5_FD_75297 | JGI IMG/M metagenome (GOLD analysis project Ga0075431, IMG submission 75297) | Populus rhizosphere microbial communities from Tennessee, USA - Rhizosphere MetaG P. deltoides SRZDD5 | ecosystem: Host-associated > Plants > Roots > Rhizosphere > Soil | place: USA... | reverse complement strand
GTTAATGTCCTTATCCTACTCTTTTCATTCTTGAGCCGCAATTAGGACATGCAATTTCTCTGTGTTCCTTTCCACAGCCCATACAATAGTACTTTAGTGGCCTGTATTGATTATTATCTGGAACTGAAGAAGAGAGCGAACTGAACATATCTTTTACACTACCAGTAACTCCATACCTTTTCATTATACTTCTCATTCTAATGAATGTAAAGAGAATAAAAAGGCAAAACAGAGAAATGAAGTCATATGGAAAGGGAAGCAAGAAAACTAGGATGAGACCGACTCCCATGTAAATTCCAAGCCACTTTATACGTTCGATAATAAAGTGCCTAGTATCATCATCTATGTTCATTAATACACTACATCGATACTATAGTGGAACAGGCTATTAAGCAGATACTTTACATTGCACCTCGTTCAATGCTTTGCAGTTTAGGATTTTTTATTCAGTTAATTTGAGAAGAATGTTATCAATCCCTCGTAGTAACACATGATAGGATGGTAATTGTGTCACCATACAGGTGTCAAACTGTGAATTTTCATCCAAAAATAGAATTATCGAGTCTCTTGGGAATTTACTGACAAACTGCAACCATATTTCCATCCCTGACAGCAATCACTCGAGATAAAACCTTTGCAGAGTTTCGACCTTTGTCCAAAAAAGGTTGATATCTGCTCTGTTGAAATCTTGTCTGGTCTTGTTTCTAGGTTTCTTATAATATTTAAATGGCAATTTGAGGGTGTCGTTAAAATTTGTTCAATCCTATTTTCTGCAATTTCCCTCAGCCAAACCACTAAAGTGTGACTGGCGTTGATATTAGGCGTATGGGTGTATTGATATCTATTTGTTCTTAGCGGTTTTCAATATTGTTAATGTAGTATTTTTCTTAGAACCGACTTCAAGCGAAGACCTAAACCTTGAGGTGCATTTGGATATGTAAGTCCAGTGTTAGAGGATCCTGGATCAACATTATAACAAATGCAGCCATCCATAATCCGTGGATTATCAAAAGAAATTGGATATTGTTCGGCTTGTCGATCAGAATCAGAAACCATGACTTGGTATGGACGGTACCTAGTCCCATTCTGAGACGACGGGTCACCATAAGCATACTTCAGCATAGAGATTTGTGCCTGATATCTTATAGGATATGGATGAGTGCTAACTTTATTCCACCACTCCATTCCACTGAACTGTCTAGATCCTTCAAGATTTATGCTCTCTAGTCCGATAAAAGGATGTTTAATATTTCCTTGATGTAATTGAAAGGCCTCATGTTCTTCGGACTGGACGTCACTCAGATGATAATAGATAGTGTGATCTGTGGGGTCAACAATTATTTTACGATTATATGCGTGTCCCACTTCTGGTAATACTTTTCTGAATCGATATTGATTATGACCACCGAATATTGCTTCAAAGTAATTTTGATTATCGAATTGACATATGATATTTAGTTCCAGAGGGATATTTCTCTTCTTGTCGACAAATAATTCAAATAGGTACAACATCCAAGATTTGTCAGGTATTTGATTTCCCAAATCAGCGGTTAGTAATACGACATCGGATCCGGCAATTACTTTCTCGGGAAACCTTGTTCCTTTACCACTCAAAATGTAACATAGACAACCAGACCAGAAGTGGTTTTGTGTATTCGGCATTTAGATCTTATGCTTTATCTGTACGGGATTGCTATTAATTCTATTTGGAAAAATAAAACCGATTCCGATGGGCTAGTCAACTTGCAATAATAACAGAGGACATTGTGGAGCAAGCAGAACAGTCAGAACCGATAAGAGTACAGAACTGGTCAACAACTATCCGAAAATCACTAGCTTGCCAGGGAATAATATTTTTTTTATTATCCTTTACGGAGTGCTATCACCCCATCAAATGGAGCCAATTTATGTCCGGTAATAGCGACTTAAAAATTCGTATAGTGTTAATTCGGCATCGGGCTTTCACATCTATTAATAAGTCGCTAGTGATACGTATATATTCTATATTGACAGATATGAATTGTGCAAGTAATACAAAGCAACGCATCGTTTGGAAGACGAGCGATAACTGCCCTAGGGGTTTCTATGGTAGCAGATGGACTAGATTATTTTGCTGCTCCTATTTTTAGCAGTCCCTTAGTCGGTGATGTTTTTGACTCCATTGTAATAAGCACTTTGTACTCCATAACAAAGAGCAAATTAGCAACCTCCATTAACTTGGTCGAATTCATCCCGTTTGTTGGAGATTTTATACCAGTCTACACACTCTCTACCTTGTACTGGATTTCAAGGGAATTGAGAAAACCGGAACCTGATAGGACATACAGTAAAAGGCTTCAACTCAGCTATCCTAAAAGGAATGTCGTTCAGCACTTAGTGATTACATTAAGACGGTTCTTGAAACTGGAGACTACGTAAGTATCACCTTTCCGTGAGTATCAAAAATAAAATCAAAAGCACGAATTTAAGGAAACATTGTGGTTGTAAATATTGTTATTAGTTGGACCACTGGTCAATGGATGTTACTCAAAATAGTTCTATTTTGTTGTTGCTTCCATTACAGATTATGCAAAATATACTACCTATCATGTCAGTATGGATAAACATAATTAATGCAATCCAACCACCACATTCTTGGGCGATTAAAGTCAAGTTCCATTTGTAAGGTATGAGGAACATTTTTGAAGTCTTCATCTTGATTTTTTTGTAGGAGCCTCATATTCCTCTTGAATTACAATACAGCCCCCATGGTGCATGAGAACTGTATCATTAAACGCTTGGCGCTTTACCATAATCCCACGTAGATAAGAATTTCGGACTAATTTCAATAAGTACAACATCCCCCTTCTTTATACCGTCTGAGACCATTTTTGCTACTGGATGATCCAATCTACCAAGATACTTCATACTGATTCTATCCCCTTCTGATAGAGTTTTCCTATGATCTTCGATTATGGATGCGATACCTCTACCCTTAACTCCCTTAGGTGCAGAAATCTCCTCGTCTATAGAAAAATAAACAGTTGGTCTAGCCCGAAGGTTTTCCGTTTTCTTTGCTAACTTTGATGTTGTTATTAGGAACGTTTCATTATTCTTATCATAGTAGAACCAGACTGGGTGGATATTGGGCCAACCTCGTGAGTCGACGGTAGCCAATTGCAAATTTAGTTTGTTTCCTAGGAATCTGTCAACTTCGTCCTTAGTCATTCCAGGGATCTCACTGGAGGCTTGAAATATTTTCATACTTCCTAAATAACAATGGCTCGATAAAAAAAGTTGTGTCCCTGGATTCTAATCAGCGCAACTGGAGAACTCCCAAGATAGAAAGTAATAGATGGAATGACACAAATATAACGTTATTTTTCCCTATTCTATTTGGACACCCATGGTTTTACTATTGGAGTTTGATCGTAGTAACGGAATCATGGTATTGCAAGAATTGGATTGATTAATTATGTCGAAATGTAAAGGTTCTGTTTGAGACGCGATGACTGAGCTTATCCCCTACGAAGATTCACTGAGCGAATAACAGACGGAGGCGTATTTTATGCCAATCACGACATGTTGTATCCAATAATGTACCGTAATTGGTTTGTGATTGAGTTTTTCTCAGGAGATCTTCAACATCTCTATATTTTTCAGGATTACATATCTGATATATTCTAAAGTAATCAAACTAACATTTTTCCAATACTACCCAAATGATCTAAAAAAATTAAGATCTTTTATCATTCCAATTTTCTTGATGTATTCCTGTCCATTGATGTAAGATAATCTTTCCTGTACTGTAAGAATACTAACAGCGTTATCCCGAATAAAGCCACACCTATAGGCAGATGGGCAGTAACAATCATTATATCAAGTCGTTCTGTAACAACTAGTGCTCCGATTATAATCTGTATTGAAACAACAATACTAGCCAATAGCGTTAGTCGCTTCACTGTTTTAACTTTAACAAATGCAAAAATACAAGTCGCATAAATCACACTTGCAGTAAAAACTACTAATATACGGTGAAAATACTCCACCACATATCGCCACTCAGGTGGCTCCAGGAGCCCGTTAGGACAGAGTGGCCATTCAGAGCATGATAAAGGCTGGTGAATAGAACTCTGATAAACCCCTAATATCATGGTAATATAAACTAGGGATAACGAAGCAAATGATAACAACTTAAATCTATTCTGCATCGAGAAATGTGATACTAAAGAAACATTTAAACTGAGAAACAGCGACCAGGTTATTGAAACAGAGATACAAAATTACGTCCAACATTTACCGGTAATGAGTCACTCGTCTTGATTTGTACTAAGCGTACTCTACTTTTTTATCTGCCTTAATCAGCATGTCTTCAGATCAAAAAATGATCCAGTTTGGTATTCTCATTTGTGGGCCTGTAACTATTTTTCGCATATTTATCATGGAATTCTGTTTTTCTACTAGCCGACTGTGTTGCTCTTCTCACTACTCCTAGATGTGTAAAGTCATGTGTATCTGAAAGATATACGGTATAAATCAAGGCGCTGCGCTTTCCCTCAGATTTTCTAAGTATTCTACCTACTCTTTGTGTTGCTTGATTGACATTAGAAGTACTTGCTAAGATAATAGCTATCCTCACTTGAGGAACATCGTATCCGATTTCTAACGTATGTACAGAAAGCAGAGGGTAAAAATCAACTCCCCATCTCGTCAATATTTCGTGTCTCTCTTTAGAGTTTAGTTTGCTTTCAATAATCATTGACTTTATTCCCTTCTTAAGTTCTAACGTTTCTTTCAGCTTTCTGATAGACTCGATGGTTTCACTGAATACCATTATTCGTTCTCGTGGATGCTTCGCAGCAATCAGTTCCGCCGCTGCATAGATTTTATTATGAGCAGAATTAATTAGGTTTTTTCTATTCCTCACACTTTCAAACCATGAACTTGCCCATTTTGCTGATATACCTCCTTTTCTCAATACTATACTCATTGATTGTGGATCGGATATATTCAAATCATTGGAAATCTTTCTAATCCTGCGCGAATAGCTATTGTAGAGTTCCTTTTCCTCGATTGTTAATTTGGATTTAATCGGTATCACGATCGGATTCGCAAGCCTTCCATCTTGGACCGCGTCCCTAATCATGTATTTCTTTACTGGTGGTAATAATGACACTATAGTTTTGTAATTTGGGTGCTCTTCATCGATGGTTGCGGTCAAGCCTAACAGCGCTTTTTTGTGACTGGAATTACGTTCTTCCTCATTTAAGAGTTGAAACATCTCCCCCAAGCTCATTGCGGTGTCGGTTAGCAAATGCATTTCATCAAAAATAATTGTATCAGCATGTCGAATTAGTTCCAGATTATTGATTATGCTCTGATAAGTACTAATAGTTATTTCTCTTACCTCCTTACGCTCTCCAAAATACACCCCCAATGATTCTTTGGGTATATGGTATGTCAAGAGCCGTCTGAAATTCTGTTCGATAAGAATGATCCGTGGAACTAAAAAGAGTATCGTCGCTGTGTTAGAATTATTAGAATTAATTATTTTATCGAATTTAGTTTTTCTTGTATCATTGGAGCTAAGATTATTAATTGCCCTTCTCCTTGCACATTCAAATGCAATTTCTGTCTTTCCTGTTCCGGTGCTATATATTATCGATCCTCGATGGGCATTGGAAACCCATGCATCGATTGCTGCGAGTTGATCTCTTGTAAGTTCAAACGGAAATGTCAGGTTTAATATGCAGGGTTTTGATTTATCCATGACAATTCAGTAGCTCCTTACTTGATATGTAAAGCAACACTTCAATTCCTCCTTGATTGTAGTATTGGAGTCTCCCCGTTTTTTACTATATTGCTAAGTCCTGCCTCGAATGTAAGGAGCCATGCTTGGTTAATTCAATAGTGTTAAAGTGATTTCCCCGGTTTATAAGATGAACTATCGTCTGTGTACCATTCTCACAGATAGCACTTTTCTGTATCGTGTGTGAAGGTACGTGTTATCCAGAGGCATTCTTCTGTCGCATGCAAAATCTTAGTATGGTCACGTATCCCGTTCTCGTATTGCGTTGTGAATCTATTAATCTTGATGACTTGATAGACATTTTGAACCACGTCTAGTTAATAACTTGGAATATGATGTTTCTAGGCAAGGTATGATATTTGTTAGCAACGGTGTCACGCTTGGCATAGTTGATTACCCAATTAGGTTACTAGTCGGGGCCTTCTCAATAATAGGAGGTCTGATACTTGGAGTATTCGTAATTTCTGGAAGAAAAGTTTTAGTTGAAGGAGCCAGAGCGTTGGGAGCCGCACGATGGCTGAAATCTCAAACCACAAACTTTATGAAGAGTTTTCATATGGCAGTAGGCCCTCAATTTAGGGGGGTCGTGAGAATTTTAAAGGCTCTAATCATTTTTTCTCTTAGAACCCTAAGAGCAAAACTAGTGCCTCGAATCATAGCAACGACACTCTCAACAGGCCGAAAATGTAAAGGACTAATCGTAAGAATCACGAGAGATAGGAGAATAGGTATGACCCAAAATATCAATAAAAGCAGTGAAGCCCTTTGCAAGGACGAAGTAGAAGAAAATATTAGTTCAGACAATACTACATCCGATGGATCATAATAAAGAACTAAAAAAGATTCGGAGATAGAAGCCAGTCACATTCATTCATTTAATGGGGTTGTAAAATGAATTCTAGGTTTATGACTCCATAATCTACGAGTCAACTGACGACTTGTCTGGTTTTACAATGCTGAAATCGATGTCTGTTCCAATCTCTATGTGATGCTTCTGAGCAAATCCTGCTACTGTTTCCAGTACGTACTGAGCATTTTCATTGGGACTAAAAGGTGGACACTCTAACGAAGGAACGCATGGTCTCAAGTTCTCTTCAACATGAACTACGGATCCCGTTCCGTTGAGCCAGATAATATCTATTGGGAATTTCATATCTTTCATCCAGAAACTTTGTCGTGATGGTTCTCCGTATACGAAAAGCATACCCTCATTTTCGTTCATTTGATCTCTAATCGATAATCCTTTTGTCTGGTCTTCGTCTGTAATAGCAACATCAGCCAAAATCGCAAATCCGTTAACAACAATTCTTGCCTTTATAGGCTGATCATTCGGATCAACAATTGGTGGGAGGAAAGTACTATTTATCCCGTAGGCCATGTGGAGCAAAGGTGGTTCAAACAAAAGAAATACCGCCATCAGCACAAATTGTCCGCTTATCACGAAAATGAATTTTGTATTACTCATATGTACTCGTTCTCGACCATCACATTTAGGCATTATTTTACCACTTATGAGACTCAGGGAATGTTGTCAAGTTTTCCTTATCATGCTATATTGTAGGATCTGCCGCGATACAATTATAAATTTTTTATATGTTACCAACAGTAATTGACGATAAATGAATCTGGTCCATATAAGCAGTCGAAAATCTTGTTCAACAGAGCCAAAAAGGTAATTCCATCTGGCGTAAATAGCCCTGTTCGATTCTATGAACCCTTTCCCTTTTTTGCCATCTCGGGTAAGGGCAGCAAGATTGTGACCGTCGACCACATGACATACATAGACTATTGCATGGGCTATGGAGCCCTCATACTAGGTCATGCGTATACTCCTGTAACTGATTACGTCAAATCTCAGATAGACAACGGAAGTCTATTTTGTGTACCGACTGAGAATGAAGTTGCATTGTCAGAATTAATTTCCAAAGTAATTCCATTCGCCGAAATGACAAGAATTGTAAATACGGGAGCCGAGGCAACGATGAATGCAATAAGATTAGCAAGGGCATTTACCAATAAGAGGAACATTATCAAATTTGATTTATGCTACCACGGAGCATATGATTATGTACTTGTCAACGCCGGTCATGCACATAGAGGGGTACCTTCGACTGAAGGAAGTATCGAAGAGTCGGCTTCACACACCCTTGTGCTTCCATACAATAATTTTACCGAGCTGGAGCAAGTAGTTGATACAAATGACAATATAGCCGCTATAATAATGGAGCCTGTTCCAGCCAACACTGGTCTTGTATTGCCTGAGAAGGAATACCTTAGCAACATTAGAAGGATTACAAGGAAACGAAATATCGTCCTAATATTTGACGAGGTTATAACCGGATTTAGACTCGCTCTCGGTGGGGCTAGTGAGTTTTATGGCATCCAACCAGATCTTGCAACATACGCGAAAGCAATTGGAAACGGGTTTCCTATTGGAGCTATTTCAGGCAAGAAGAATTTAATGGAACAATTCGCACCTATGGGTAAACTATATCAAGCTAGTACCTTTGCTGGAAATCCAACATCTTGTGCGGCAAGTATTTCAACACTAAGAACTTTGATTGAGCTAAAGAACAAGATTTATCCCAAAATAGCAAAAACGTGTGATAGCATCGTCAGAGGAATCAGTGATTTATCGGCTGAATATGGCTTAGACCTTGTGCTTACTTCGATTGGTTCGATGTTTCATCTATCTACTATTCGAGAAGATAGTAAGGACGAAGGCCTCGTGAGAAAAGTTAACCCTAGATTCTTCAATCTAATGTACAGTGAACTATTAAAGCAAGGTGTGTTCGTCCCTCCCTCGCAATATGAGACGTGCTTTGTTTCGTATTCACATAATGAGGAAGACATAGATAACACAATAGAATCGTATTCAAACGCATTAAAGAAGGTTAAGGAACACCGATGATAAACCAATTAACGGTAGGAACGAGGGGAAGCAAACTAGCAATTACTCAGACAGAAATTGTGGTAACGGCACTCAGGAAAGAATTACCTGCCGTTAACTTTAATGTCGTTACAATTAAGACCAGAGGAGACATCGATAAAAGACCATTGTTTACCATAGACAGAAAAGGAATTTTTGAAAAGGAAATAAATGAAGCAGTAATCAGAAGTAGTATTGATTTTGCAGTACATAGTCTAAAAGATATCCCATCGGATCTTTCGAATGATCTAACTGTAGCAAGTATCCCAAAACGATCTAAACCTTATGATGTGCTCGTTTCCCCTAAAAAAATCAAACTAAAATACCTACAGTCTGGTTCAATCATTGGCACGAGTAGCCTTAGACGCGCGGTTCAATTGATGAGGCTTCGACCAGACTTGAATATCAAGCCAATAAGAGGGAACGTGGAGACCAGAATTGCTAAAGCGGTTAGAGGAGATTATGATGCGATTATCCTAGCAGAAGCGGGTCTCATAAGGCTTGGGCTAATAGACATGATTGCAGAAAGATTTAGTTTAACCGATTTAACACCCGCTCCAGGCCAAGGATCGCTGGCAGTTATATGCAGGGCAGACAATTTAGAGCTAATAAAACTATTAAAGAGAATTGAAGATTCTCGATCAAGAGCTGAATTTGAGGCAGAGCATGCACTATTGGAGAAAATAGAAGGTGGATGTCGCTTCCCAGTAGGAGCCATAGCGTTTGCAGGGCATAATTTTATCTCCAATCGATCTAGGATAAAGCCAGGCAATATTAGAAAAAGGTATATGAATACACGTGACCCGCATTATCTTAATTTATACGCTAGTGTCTTTTCTGCTGATGGAACAAGGAACATTAAACTGATAAAAAGGGGTAGTATCAAAAATGCTAGGAAACTAGGATTGAAAATGGGGAAATCACTTATTAATGGTGGTGCTCAGGACTTGGCAAGCGGTTGGCGCGAGGCTGTTCAAGAATGGAATAGTCTGTAACTTTTGTAATGAGAAATGACTGGCAAGGTTTTTATCTGCGGGGCTGGCCCGGGGGATCCTGAGCTTCTAACACTGAAGTCCATGAAACTACTCAAAAAATGTAATGTAGTGCTTTATGATAGACTAGTAAGTAACGATGTTGTCAAGCTGATTCCGAATACAAGTAAGAAAATTTATGTGGGCAGAGAGGAAGGAGATCCTCTCTCTCATCAAAATAACACAAACAAAATTATGGAAAGGTTCGCAAAAAAAGGTGAAAAGGTATTGCGTCTAAAAGGTGGCGATCCTTTTATTTTTGGAAGAGGTGGAGAAGAGGCAGAATTTCTGCGCGAGCACAATATTCAGTATGAAATAGTGCCAGGTATCACTTCTCCGATCGCTTCAGCGATATACGCTGGAGTACCGCTTACCCATAGGCAGTTTTCTTCATCTATTGCTATCGTTACCGGACATGAAGCCCTGGGAAAGGAGCAAGCTTCGATGCATTGGGAAAAATTGGTAGACGCTGTTGATACAATAATTATATTGATGGGAGTACGGCAACTGAAGCGAATTTCTACACGCCTTATTGAGGCAGGTATGGGTAAAGATACTGACGTAGCGATTATTGAAAATGGTGCTACATCAAAACAAAGAGTTGTAGCTGGTACTCTTGAAAACATTACAAATCTGTCAAAAAAAGCGGAAATTAAACCCCCAGCAATTATCATAATCGGGAGGGTAGTTTCTCTAAGAGAAAAGATTTCTTGGTTTCAGGACAACTCTAGTTAGATTTGACTTTAGTCTTGAACAACAGAATAATTGCCATTACTACAAGTGGTCGATCAATCAGTGAATTTTCGGAAAATGTAATTGCAGTAGGTGGAAGGGTAATCGCCCTGCCTACCATAGATATAATCCCGTGTGAACCGAAGGTATTGGAAGACTTTGTTAAGATCATTACCTCACGAAACCATGATTTTTGTGTGTTTCTGAGCGCCAATGCAGTGGATGTATTATTCAAACTAGGCCGCCAAATGTCTCAAGCAGATGACTTAGTATCGCTACTGAATTCTAGGATAGTAATTGCAATAGGCCCAAACACAATGAAGAGACTTAAACAGCACAAAATAAATGTCCAAATAATTCCTGATAGGTATTCAACACAAGGACTCATTGAGATGTTGAGTTCGAATAAAAAATTTGTAGAAGGAAAGAGTATCATAATACCAAGGAGCGGAGAGGCTGATGATTATTTCAAGAGATCCCTTCTAAATCTTGGCATGACTCAAGTGGATGAGGTATTCCTCTATAATGTGACGTCGTCAAGAAACGTCAATAATAGCGTCTGGCGAGAATTCGTTTCGCTCCTTACTATGAGAGCGCTAGACTGTCTTATATTTACAAGCCCATCTTCGGTGAAAGCACTATTTAAGATACTTAAAGATTTTCATAATATAAGTAATGTAGAAGTCGAATTGAATCTGGTCAAGACAACTATAGCGATAGGACCGTTGACTTGGCGTGAATTGAAAAGGAGGGGGATTCAAGCGTCAGTACCAGAGATCCATACAATTGAGGGGACTTTTGAACTTGCAAGAAAGTGCTTGGCGGGGTGAATATTCAAATTCTCTGGGATCCATTTATTCCAAGTGAACATCGTAATGATGATTCTAAGTCATCATATTATGAAACTATGCAATTTTTAGCACGTAATTATCAAAATATATATAATACATAACGGCGTTATGTTCATTATGGCAAGCAAAGAGCTCGATATGGATTACAGTAAGTATGATTTTAAGGACTCGACTGATTTATACGTATACTTAAGTAAAAAGGGCCTGTCGAGAGGCACAGTTGAAGAGATTAGCAAGCTTAAAGGTGAGCCCGAC
>Ga0075431_100006521_pt1 | contig 11589 bp, 10 predicted proteins | sample RhiMetdeltSRZDD5_FD_75297 | JGI IMG/M metagenome (GOLD analysis project Ga0075431, IMG submission 75297) | Populus rhizosphere microbial communities from Tennessee, USA - Rhizosphere MetaG P. deltoides SRZDD5 | ecosystem: Host-associated > Plants > Roots > Rhizosphere > Soil | place: USA... | reverse complement strand
GACGCTGGGCGAGTTGAAGATCACGGTCCTGTTCACGCCCGGTCACACGCCCGAGCACGTCAGCTACGTCGTTTCCGACACCTCGCGGGCGGATGACCCGGTCCTGATCTTCACCGGTGGCGACCTGCTCGTCGGCTCGGTGGGTCGACCGGATCTACTCGGCCGTGAGCTCGGCGAGAAGCTCGCGCCCCAACTGTACGACAGCCTGTTCGGCAAGATCCTCAAGCTCGAGGACTACGTCGAGGTGATGCCGACGCATGGCGCCGGCTCCCTCTGCGGTCGGGCGATCTCGTCGAAGCGGACCACCACGATCGGCTTCGAGCGCCGATTCAACGTCTTCCTTCAGAAGACGGATCGTCAGCAGTTCGTCGACTTCGTGCTCGACGGCAACCCGTACGTCCCGGCCTACTACAAGCAGATGCGGCCTGGGAATCTTGCCGGCGCGGATGGGTTCTCGGCCCCCGGTCCGCGTCCACTTTCAGTTGGTGAGGTTCAGCACGCGCTCGGACACGGCGCCCTCGTCGTCGACACGCGCTCGCCGGCTGCTGTTGGTGGCGGCCACATCCCGGCCTCGTACAACATCGGCCTCGGCGCCATGCTGGCCACCTGGGTCGGATCGCTGCTGCCATCGGACGTGCCCGTCGTCCTGGTCCTCGAACGCGAAGAGGACTGGGAGGAGGTCGTGACGGCGCTCGGACGGATTGGCTACGAGCAGGTGATGGGCTATCTCGCCGGCGGGGTCGACGCGTGGGAGCAGGCCGGTTTGCCGATAGGCAAGATTGAGCAAATCGACGTGTGCGAGCTCGATCGGCGGCGTGAGGTGCCGGGGCTCCAGATCGTCGACGTTCGGATGCCGGGCGAGTGGGACGCCGGCATCATCCCCGGGGCGAGGACCATCTCGCTGGTCGATCTGCCGACGCGACTGCGCGAGCTCGATCCCGATCAGCCAACGGCCGTCGTCTGTAGCAGCGGCTACCGGTCCGGCATCGCCAGCGCGATCCTGGCGCGGCACGGCTTCGGCGATCTCGCCAACGTCCTGGGAGGGATGACGGCCTGGCAGGCTGCCGACCTCGCAACCGTTCCGCCTGTCGCTGCGCCGGCACCCGCGACTGCCGGCTGAACGCCGTCGGCGGACGGCTTGACCTGGGCCGATCGCGCCCGATGGCGCGCGCGATCGGCCCGGGGGTGCGGGGCGAGCCTGGCTCGCCTCGCCACCTCAAACCCATCTCGACGTCGCCTCTGGGCCGTCGCCGAGCGCTCATTCATCCCCACCGATTCACGAGGAGGCCAGCAGCTACCATGACCCAGACCAACGCTCCAACCGTTCTTCCGTACGAATCGTTGCCGCCTGTCGTGCGTGCAGACGTGCTCAGCCGTCTCCAGAAAGACGGACACGCCATGACGATCGTCGACGTCCGCACGGCGGCCGAGGTCGAAGCGGTCCACATTCCCGGCAGCTACAACGTCCCGCTCGATCAGATCTCCGAGCATCGCGACGAGTTTCACGGGGTCGGGGAACCGATCGTGCTGGTCTGCCGGTCCGGCACCCGGGCGCGCCAGGCCGAAGCGCTCCTTCGTGCCGCGGACGTACCCCGCTTGCACGTCCTCGATGGTGGGATCCTGGCCTGGGAGCGGGCAGGCGGCTCCGTCGTACGCGGACGAGTGGTCTGGAGTATCGAGCGCCAGGTGCGCGCGATTGCGGGTGCGCTCGTGGTGCTTGGGACGCTGGGCAGTCTGCTGGTCTGGCAGCCCCTGATCTACCTGGCGCTGTTCGTCGGAGCCGGGCTGCTGATTGCCGGCCTGACCGACACCTGCGCGATGGTGATGCTGCTCATGCGGCTGCCGTACAACCGCGCTGCCATCTGTGACGTCGCCAGCGTTCTCTCCCGGCTCAAGGATCGCCCGGTCAGCGGGCAGGCGGCGAAACTGGCCTGACTGGCAGGCACCAGGAGGGCCCGGGTTGCCCCGGGCCTTCCGTCGTCAGAGGGCCGGTGCGGCTGGTCGGCCGCCTACTGCCCCTGGTGCCAGGGGCCGAATCCAGGACCCATGCCCGGACCATGTCGGCCGGGCCCCATACCCGGACCCGGTCCACCCCGCATGCCCGGGCCGTACCGACCGGCGACCATCGCACGGACGTTCGCCTCCATGCGCGCGTCCATCAAGTCTGCCTGCTCCTGGCTGATCCTGCCCGCCTGGACCTGCTCGTCAAGCGCCTTGTCGTGTGCTTCGAGCGCCGCCTGGACCACCGTCTCGAGGTCGATTCCCTTCTCCTGTGCCAGCTGAGCGACCGTCTTACCGGACCGCATCGCCGTGAACAGGTCCTCGGAGCTCATGCCGAGCGCCGACGCAATCGCGCCGTGTGCGGCTCCGTGGAGACCCTCCCCCGGTCCGAAACCGGGACCCCGGCCAGCCGCCGGACCGGCACCAGGGCCGCGACCGGCATGCGGGCCGATGCCGGCGCCCATCGGGCAAGCACCGGGACCCCACGGTGCCTCCGTAGTCTGCTGCGCGACCGCCGTTCCGGCCAGCGCCCCGCCGAGCAGCAACCCGCCCGCCAGCGCCACGAATCCTCGCCGTGTCAATTTGCCTCTCATAGCACGCCTCCTTCGTCCCAGTCGGCCCCACCTGATCGGGGCTCGAATCTCTGGGCAGCGCCGGGTTTCAATCTGCGTTTGTCAATTCGTGTGTTGTGTTTCCTGGTCGTGCGTTCCCTTCGCGCTTCCAGATACCCCCTACGGGTATCTACCTCAGTTATACCGCGCTGAGATCAAGCTCCGATGCGGCTAAGGTCAAGCTTTGATCAAGAGGGGGAAGGCTGCGTCGAGTCTGGGACGTCGGCCGGGATGCCAGTGCCAGATTGCAGCTCGTGTGGCGTCACCTGGTACGCCGTGGCACCGTCCGCGGCTCCAGCGGCAGGACTGTCTGCATGCTCGACCTCCCACGCCGGTCATCTGACAGGTCGCCCGCTCGCCGTCGATGGCGACGCTGCTTTGATCGTCCCGCGGGAGGGCCGTCGCCAGCAGGGACATCTGTCACGGGATACCTGGGACGGGTATCCCGTGCGCAGTGGGCGCCGGACGGCGACGATTGATCTGGCGCAACAGAAGCGGTGGAAGCGTTGAAGACGAGCGCACGGTTCGAGCGATGGCGTGGGCGAGCAGGGCGGCTCCTGGCCGACCGTACATCGATCCGCTGGCGGCTGCTCGTCCTCGCACTCGGGATCGCCGTGCCGTTCCTGGCGCTGGTGGCGTTCCTCGCCGTGCAGAGCGTGAGCGCCGGGCGGGCATCGATCCGGAGCGCCACCGTGGAATCGGCCCGATTTCGGGCGGCCGACGTCGATACGCTGATCGAGTCGTGGCGCCAAACGCTCGACGTGCTGGCTCACACGCCGGCAGTCCGCGAGCGCCGCGTCGACGAAACGAACCAGATGTTGGAGGAGCTGCTGCGGGCGTATCCGTACCTGATCAACGTCTCGGCGCTGAACGCCGACCTGTTCATCTGGGCAGCGGCCCAGCCCCAGAATCGCGGCCAGCGGATCACCGGCCCCCAGTCCGAGCGGGCACGCCTGGTCCTGGAGCGTGGCGAGACCGATGTCTCGGAGCGTGTGCCGCTCGCGGCGGGCCCTGGTCAACCAGCCCGACTCGTCTTCATCCATCATCCGGTTCACGACCAGTCCGGTCAGATCGTCGGGCTGTTGCAGCTCGCACTGCCGCTCGAGACGCTCCATGCGGCCTTGCGCCTGGACACGGCGGAGCCGGATCGCCCCGTGGCCATCGTGCACGCCGACGGCACGCTCCTCGCCAGCAGCCGGGGCGGTGAGCCCTGGTCGGCTGGAGACGGTAGCGGTGCACTGGGGAGTCTGGATCTTCAGGCGACCGGCGGCGTCCTGGACGTGCGAGATACCGCCGGCGGCCAGTGGCTCGTCGCGTACCAGCGTGCCGGCTCGCTGCCGTGGTACGCGCTCGTCGCCACCCGTCGCTTCGAGGCGTTCGCCCCGCTCCGTCAGCTCGCCCTGAGTACCGCCGTCACGGTGCTGGTCGTCACACTGGCGGCGGGACTGATCGGAAGCTGGCTCGCGCGGGGGATTACACGACCGATCGGCACGCTCGTGACCGCCGCCGGTCGGTTCGCCGAGCGGGATTTCTCCCACCGCGTGCGGCTCGGAGAGAGCTGCGAGCTGGCCCGGGTCGCGGCGGCCTTCAATCAGATGGCTTCTCAGCTTCAGACCGCCTACGAGGATCTCGAGACGCGAGTGGAGGAACGGACGGCCGAGCTCGACGCCGCCCACCGCGAGCTCGAGACCGTCAACGCCGGCCTTCAGGAGACCGTCGAGTGCCAGGTCCGGCAGTTGGAGCGCACGAACCAGCTCAAGCGCTACCTCTCGCCGCGCGTCGCCGATCTTCTGGTCAGCGAGCGAGCCGAGGTCGGAGCTCGGATCCGCCGACGTGACTTGAGCGTGCTGTTCACCGATGTGCGCGGTTTCACCTCGATCTCCGAAGAGATCGAGCCCGAGGATCTCGTCGAGCTGCTGAACGCGTTCTTGACCGAGATGACGCAAGCCGTCTTCGACGAGGGCGGGACGCTCGACAAGTATCTGGGCGATGGGCTGATGGCGTTCTTCGGGGACCCGATTCCGTACGACGATCACGCCGACCGCGCGGTGCGCGCTGCCCTTTCGATGTACGAGCGGCTGGCTCGCGTCCAGCAGCGCTGGTTCGCCCTCGGGCAGCGGCCGCTCTCGATCGGCGTCGGCATCGCCTCGGGATTCGTGACCGTCGGCGCGATCGGCTCGCCCGAACGGCTGGAGTACACCGTCATCGGCAACAACGTGAACCTGGCGGCCAGGCTCGTCAGTGCGGCCGGGCCGGGCGAGATCCTCTGTAACGCCAGGACCGCCGCGGCCGTCGAGCGCTGGGCACTGGTGCACGAGCGCGGCCCAGAGACGATCCGTGGCCGGGCGCGGCCCGTGAACGTCTTCGAGATCGCTGGTTTCCACGACGCTGACAGCGCTCCCGTCGAGCAGCTCACGGGCCTAGCATGAGGATGGGTCGGATGGCGAGCTTGATTGAGAGCATCCGTGAGCTGAACCGAATGTTTTGCGAGTGGATGGCATCAGGCAAGGAGGCTACAGCTATGAAAGTCATCATCGTCGGGGGAGTCGCCGGTGGCGCATCGTGTGCCGCGCGCCTGCGCCGTCTGGACGAGCAGGCCGAGATCCTCATGGTGGAACGGGGACCGTACATCTCGTTCGCAAACTGCGGGCTGCCGTACCACGTCGGGAACGTCATCGAAGAGGAATCGAGTCTCCTGGTGACGAACGAGCAGGCGTTCCGGGAGAGGTTCTGCGTCGACGTGCGAACGCACTGCGAGGCTATCGAGGTGTCCCCAAAAGAGAGGACGCTGAAGCTGCGGGATACCGTGACCGGCGAAGTGACCACCCATGCCTATGACACGCTCGTGCTCGCGCCGGGCGCGGTCTCGATCCGTCCGCCCTTGCCGGGCATCGACCTCCCCGGCATCTTCCAGGTGAGGACCGTACCCGATGCCAGAGCGATCCGCGAGTGGATCGCCCGAGAAGACGTGGCTCGCTCGGCCATGGATCAGGGGTCGGAGACGCGGGCCGTGCGGCCGAAGAACCGGGCAGTGGTCGTCGGTGGAGGGTTCATTGGCCTGGAGATGGCGGAAAACCTGGTCCACCGCGGCTTCGACGTGACGCTGGTCGAGATGCTCGACCAGGTGCTGCCTCCAGTCGACCGGGAGTACGCCCGCCTCGTCGAGGCCGAGCTGGAGCGGCATGGCGTCCGCCTTGCCCTCGGCGACGGGGTGGCAGGCTTCCGACAGGCTCCAGATGGGACCATCGATGTCGCCACGAGATCGGGCGCGACCTACCCGGCCAACCTGGTGATTCTCGCCCTCGGCGTGCGCCCCGACATTGCCCTGGCGAAAGCGGCCGGACTGGAGATCGGCGAACGCGGTGGAATCCGCGTCGACGAGCAGATGCGCACGAGCGATCCGGACATCTTCGCCGTCGGCGACGCCGTCGAGGTCAAAGATGCCACGACCGGCCATTGGAGCCTCGTCGCGCTAGCCGGACCGGCCGCTCGGCAGGGGCGGATCGCAGCCGACGTGATCGCCGGACGCGAGGCACGCTATCGTGGCACACAGGGCACCGCCATCGTGGGCCTGTTCGGTTCGACCATCGCATGGACCGGCGTTAGCGAGAAGCTCCTGAATCGGCTCGGCGACGCCGACTACGAGAAGGTCTATCTCCATCCGAGCTCACACGCGGGATACTACCCGGGCGCCCGTCCGATCGCGATGAAGATCCTCTTCCGGAAGTCTGACGGGCGCCTCCTGGGGGCGCAGGCGTTCGGCGAGGACGGCGTGGACAAGCGGATCAGCGTTCTCGCCGCGTTCCTCCAGATGGGCGCCACCGTCTACGACCTCGAGGAAGCGGAGTTGTGCTACGCGCCTCAGTTCGGGAGCGCCAAGGACCCTATAAACCTGGCGGGGATGGTGGCAGCGAACGTGCTGCGCGGGGACCTGCCGATTTGCCAGTGGGATGCAGCGACGTCCGGTTTCCTGCTCGACGTCCGCGAGCCAGACGAGGTCGCAGTGGAGCATGTGCCGGGCGTGCTCCACATCTCGCTCCGAGAGCTCCGTGCACGCCTTGACGAGCTGCCCCGCAATCGGGAGATCCTCGTCGTGTGTCGATCCGGCCAGCGGGCCCATACGGCGACACGGATCCTCTTGCAGCACGGGTTTATGGCGAAGGACGTGTCAGGCGGGATGCTGTCGCGCGCTCACATTCTCCCGGTCGAGGCGCACACGGGACCCATCGCTGAGCAAAGGGAGCTTCAGCCCACTCAGTGATCCTGGCCTGGACTGGGCCGCGCCCGACGATCTCGGGCGCGGCGTATCGTTGCGGCCGCCGGCCGCGTCGTCCCATCGCCAGGTTGTATCGCTCGCAAACACCCAGGGTCTGCTCCGTCATGAATGGCAACATGGCTGTCTCCTCATGCCGACGTGGAGTGCCGAGAGGGCCGTACCGAGTCGCGTGGTACGGTCCGGCCCAAACTCGGCCAGATGATGGCGGCTCTCCCTCATTCTTAATACTGGTGGTGGATTCTTTGAGCGTATTGAGGTCGCAATGACGATGTCGACGGAGCGTCGGACAAGCCGCGTAATGGGCGCCCTGGAGTCAGTAGTTAATGTGCGCAATAGGGGAGGAGGGCATGATCCCCCCTCCCCGCGACGGCAGTCAGGCGCATATGAGCGCTCCAAATCGGTGATCCAGTTGTCGGTTGACGAGGCCAGCGACCGCACGGACGCGGGCAGCGTGGGCCTGTCGGTGGTGGCGATCCTGGTGCGTCAAGGCCTGGTAACGTCGCAGGCGTCCGATGGTGTGCTCGACGACGATACGCGCGGCGGCAAACGCGGTGTTGTAGACGATGTCTTCGGCCGGCCTCGGTTTCTCGCGCGGCTTGCGACGCGGCGTGAACCCCCGGCCGGCCGGGTGGAGCGGCACCATTCCGACATAGGCCAGGTCGCCCAGCGCACCGACGTCGGGATTCAGCCGGTCGAGCAGCCCCGAGGTCTCTAGCAGCTTCACGTCTCTCATCGGCCCGCACACGCTGTCGGATACATCGACGAGCCAGGCCGATGAGCACTACGGCGGAGAGGTACGTACACAGCTGCGTTTCGGCGGCATCGGCTTTCAGCGCGACCGATCCGAGGCCGGTGGCGACGCGACGCTTCGCCCAGGCAATGGTGGGCATGACCACCAGCGAGAGCGCGGTGATGGCCAGGCCGATCGGACTGCTGTGCGGCTCCTCGCTGATCCCGAGCAGCTTCGTAGATGAGTCATAGCTCACGTACAGGGCGATAGCGAAGAAGGTGAACGCAATGAGTCGGACAGCGCGTCGCTCGATGCGCTCATCGGCTTCACGGTCGGTGCTTCGATGAGAGAGACGCCAGACAATCACCAGGGCGCTACCGACCTCCACGATGGAGTCAAGCCCGAAGCCCACCAGCGCGATCGACCCGGCGATCACGCCGCTGGCGATCGCCACGACCGCTTTCAGGCTGTTCCAGCCAATGGTGAGGGCGGTGAGCCACCACGCCCACTGTCGCAGGCGGGGGTTGGCAATCGTACGAGCGATCGGCTCGCACCCACAGTCAACTGAGCGGCGTTCTCCTGGCGTGGCGTGCTCGGTCTGCATCGCGTTCATACGTCCTCGGGCTCAGCACCTTCACGAGCGCTGACTTCAGCCGTAAAGGTCTCCAGCTCGGTCTGGCCGCGCCCCAGGGCATCATCGGCGCCACCGCGACTAGGTGCACGGAAGAAGTCGCGGGCGCGGATGCGCTCGTACCAGCGCTGGAGCTTCTCCCATTCGCCGTCGATGTCCTCGAGCTGGGCGAAGGTAAACCGTCCCTTGCGCCGCTCGCGCTTGATCTCATCCTCGAAGCGCTCGACGTTTTCGACGATCTCGGTGTACTCGGCGTCGCGGGCCTGGTTGAACCGCTCCAGTAGCTCACGCTCCCAGTCCTCGTCCGGTGAGACGGTCGATAAGAGGGACACCTCGCCACCGTACTCACGGATGCGCTGGCTCAGGGCGTCAAGGGCCGTGCGCAGCTCGGGCTGCTCAGGAAGCACGGCCGCCGCCTGCTGAAGGTACACCGCGCCAAGCTGCCTGAGCTGGCGCCAGACGTACGTGCGCCGCCCCGGCGGGTCCTGGGGGACGCGGTAGATCAGGAGCAGCCAGCGTCGCGGGTCGTGCGCATCGCTCATGGCCCAAGGCTACCGCATCGCTTGTGTGTCACAGACGTTTCATGTAACGTTAGTGACATTATACCTGGAGGGCAGCCGATGGCCGAAGCTGCTGAGCTGCAACCGGCTCTGTCCATGGGTACGCTGGCGTGGGTCTTCTTCCGGATCGGAGCCACAGCCTTCGGCGAGACCGAGCTCGTCATGATCGAACGTGAGCTGGTCGAGCGGCGTGGCGTGCTCACGCACCAGGATCTGACCGATGCGCTTACCTACACCAAGACGCTGCCTGGATCCACCGTCGTCCAGATCGTGGCCTACCTGGCCTATCGGCTCGGCGGCTGGTCGGGCTCGGCCGTGGCCACGATCGTCTACCTTCTCCCCTCAACTCTGGCCATGATGGCGTTGGCGGCAGGCTACATCGCGGTGAGCGGGTTGCCGCTGGTGCGGCCTGCGGCTGACGGGCTGACCGCTGCGGCCGTGGGGCTCTTGCTGGCAACGGCCTGGCGCTTGGGGAAACGCTCGATCACACCTCGCCAGCCCCTCAGCATCGCGCTGGCCGTAGCAGCCGTCATCGCCGGTGGGGTGTTCGGCGTCAGCGCTGCGCTGCTGGTGCTCCTCGCGGGACTCGTTGGCATCGTGGCCTACACGGCCTCCGAGGCGGCGACTGCCGCACCCCAGGGAGCCCGATCATGAGCGAGGTCATCGCCGAGCTGTTGTGGCGCTGGCTGCTGATCGGTGCGCTGGCCTTCGGGGGTGGTCAGGCGGCGCTCTCCCTGGTCGAGCGTACCGTTGTCGCCGATACTGGCTGGCTGACCCCAGCTGACCTGTCCACGGCGATCGCCTTTGCCTTCATGACCCCAGGCCCGGTGCTGATCCTGGCCCCCTTTGTTGGCTACCACGTCGCAGGCCTGGCCGGTGGCCTCGCGGCTGCCTGTGGGGTCTTCCTCATCCCGTGGTTTCTGGCCGCAGGATCGGCCCGAGTTCTTCGCACAGCCACACAGCGTCCCTGGGTTCGGGCATTCGGGCGTGGTGCTGCGCCAACTGTCGTGGCGCTGCTGGTGGTGAGCGCCTTCGACATTGGAAAGGCCAGCTTTCTAGGGTGGCCGACCGTCGTTATCGCCGGGACAGCGCTGGTGGCAACCACCCGACGCGTGCATCCGATCCTGGTGCTCATGGGTGGAGCGGCGATCGGTGTCGTCTTGGGGTGCTCGCTCTTTGAGGTGTAGACCCAGAATGGAGCAGGGTGTTGAAAAAGGCCGATCAAAGCACGATGGTGAGGGGCAGGCCCAGGCCTACCGCCGCAAGAGTTGTTCAGCCTCTTCGGCAAGCTCGCGCACGATGTCGCCTGCTGACTGAACGTCCCGCACACTCCCGACCGACTCACCGGCCGCGAGCGCCATGGCTGCGATTGCGCCGGTCGTGGTCCTATCAGCCAAGAGGGCACCGAAACGTGGCACCGGCACTCGAGTGCCGTCCAAGGAGCCGACCTCGCCGACGACATCGCCCCTGAACGCCTCTGCAGCCTCGAGGCATGAACGCAGGACCCGGTGGGGAGCATCGGGCCAGCCCACCGAGAACGCCTCGGTGTAGATCGTGTCCTCGGCACGCGCGGCGATCAGCGCCTCGACATACTCCGGGTGTGCGCCGGACTCTTCAGCGGCAACGAAGCGCGTGCCGACCCGCACGCCATCGGCTCCGGCGGCGAGCGCGGCTGCCATCGCCCGCCCACTCCCGATTCCACCGGCCGCGAGGACTGGCACATCAACTGCCGGCAGCACCTCACTGAGCAAAGCGTGGAGGCCGATCGTGCCTCGGACGTGTCCGCCAGCCTCGATGCCCTGGGCCACGATCAGATCGCACCCGGCCTCCTGGGCCGCGACGGCTTCTTCTCGTGACCCCACCTGCCAAAAAGCCAGCGCTCCTCCATCGTGGACCATCGCCACAAACTCGGAGCTCGGCTGGCCGTAGAAGAATTCGACGACGCGAGCGGCCTTGGCTGCGACCTCCAAACACTTGCGGTCGAGCCGGTCGAGGTGCGTCGGTGACACGAGGAAATTGACGCCGAACGGCTGCGATGTGCGCGCCTGCACGTCGGCAAGCAGATCGAGGAGGGTGGCCGGCGTGATTCCACGGCGTGCCGTGCCGAGCATCCCGAGGGCCCCGGCTCCCGATACTGCCGCCACCAGCTCCGGGGGTGTAAGGCTACCCATCCCCGCCTGCTGGATCGGGACTGTGCAGCCAATCAGCTCCGTAAACCTCGTAGCGAGCATCGTCAGCCTCCTACGCTTCCCGATCCCACCCGCGGCAACTACTCCGTGGCCCATGTTTCTTCAGCGAGTTGTCCTACTATCGCTGGCTCGATCCAGCCGGTACTGAGTCCACTGCGGGCCGCCTCCTTCTTGAGCGAGATCAGTCGCTCGTCCAACGTCCCCGCAGCTCATCTCGTGCTGACGGCCTCCACTATAACCAGGTCGGTCGAGTGCCAGAGTCGGAGGCACGCGCAGGGACATCAGGAACCGGTCACCGACGGCCTACAGGGTGCGGACCTGCCACCTATCTGTCTCTGTACCAGTCATCAGGGAGGCGGTGGAGGAACGTCAAGTGACGATACGGCGGGCGATCCGCCCGGAGAGGCTGGGTCGCCCGGGCGAGTGAAAGGGCGAGCCGTGGATAGGCGTGTCAGGAAACGTGGCGTGTTGCCCAGGGGCAGCCCGCCGCCATGGACGATGTTCGCGAGCATCGAAGGAACCTGGGGCGTGCGCGATGCCAATGGGCGCACTGTCGCTGCACGCCTTAGCGGCCGGCGGCGGCGAGCATTA